>OIER01000613.1_pt1 | contig 24355 bp, 19 predicted proteins | sample 1581801 | NCBI WGS metagenome assembly OIER01 (sample SAMN03281006, study PRJEB24777) | human gut metagenome | isolation source: fecal sample PR165 from 1 month old male Malay infant, vaginally delivered... | reverse complement strand
TGTCGCGCGTGCGCGGCGGGGGGGCCGGGGCCCACCCCGCCGGGGGTGCCGAGGGTGAGGACGGGGGCGATGTCCTGGCCGCCGGCGATGCCCATGCCGCCGCTGACGAGCCGATGGAATGCCGGATCCTCATCGAGCCGTTCGAGGATGCCGCACAGGGAGCCGTCGATCAGCGCGTTCTGGACGCGTGTGGCCGTGGCGGCGGCGGTGGCGGCGGACGCTTTGCCGCGCGCGCGTCCCTGCTCAGCGGCCATTGAACTTCTCCTGGGTGGCGGCGAGTCCGTCGAAGATGATGGTTTCGGCCGCGTCGGCGCCGTCTGCGAGGAATTCCGGCAGCTGCTTGCGCTGGTCGGGTCCGAAACCGCCGAGCACCCAGTTGACGGTGTTGTCGTGCGCGTGGGCTCCGCGCTGCGGGGGGCCGCCGCCCTTGCGCCCGCGGGCGTCTTTGGGGGGGCTCGGGTTTTTGTCGTTTGTTTTGAGGCCGTGGTGCCCGCCGGCGGATCCGCCCGCCTTGACCTTTATGCGGCCGAATTCGAGATCCATGTCGTCATGGATGACGACGACGTGATCCGGCTGGATCTGATAGTACGCGCTGATCGAGGCGACCGCGTTGCCCGAGTCGTTCATGTAGGTCAGCGGCTTGGCGAGGAAGAACTTGACGTTGCGACCCTGCAGATTCATCGCGCCCTTGCCGAGCATCGCGAGCCCCTTGTGGTCGGAAAAGGCGACGGACCAGCGTTCGGCCAATATGTCGGCGGTCATGAAGCCCATGTTGTGACGGGTGCCCTCGTACTTCTTGCCGGGATTGCCCAGCCCCACGATCAGCCAGAAATCGGATGCCATGTGTTACTCTCCTGTCTTCAACCTTAAGGATTGTACCCCACCCGCCAACGCCTTGACCCAATAGCTCATGTCATGCAGCTTGCCGTCGAGCGCGCCCACCGCGGCGGGAAGCAGGCCGAACCGGATGAATCCGAACCGCCGCATGAGCGCGACGGAGCCGGCGTTGTCGGCGTAGATGATCGCCGTGACATGCGTGAATCCGCGCTCTGCCGCGGCATCGATCAGCCATCGCACCATCATGGTGCCGAGTCCCTGGCGTTGGTGGTCGCCGGCGATGTAGTAGCTCAGTTCGGCGATGCCGTCGTATCCGGCCCGCTGATGGAATTTCGAAAGCGAGCCGAACCCCACGACGGCGCCTTCGGGACCTTTGATGACGACGACCGGATACTTGGCGCGTGGCTGATGGGAGTCGACCCACGCACGACGGCTTTCCAGAGACACCGGTTCAAGGTCGGCGGACGCTCCCCCACGGATCACCGCCTCGTTGTAGATGTCGGCGATGGCCGGAACGTCGGCGTCAACGGCCGCGCGGATGGTATAGGACATGTCTTCAAGCATAACAACCGCCCTGCCGGCGGGATAGGGCGGGTGAGACTGGGGTCAGCGGTGCATAATGCGCGATTCGCCTCGATCCGCCGACAGGAACGTGGACAACGGCCGCACAATCACGAAATGCGGGAGTTGTCCAGAACGAACACGATACAACTGCCGCAAAACAGCCCTTTGCAGCAGTTGTCCAGCATAAAACCACGAAATTCCGGCCATCCGGGACATGCCCGCGTTATCGTCCGCAGGACAACGGCCGCAAAATCGCGAAGCGCGGGAGTTGTCCCGACCATCCGACCGAACGCAGTCAATGGACATCGGCCGTGCCGTTTGCCGGCAACGCCGTCAGCGGAACGGTCGAAGCGTCACGAGGCGGTGTAGAAGTCGACGGCCTCCTCGATGCCACCGCTGAACATGGCTTTGCCCTTCTGGATGACGATGCCCCTGTGGCAGAACTCCTTCGCGGTGCCGGTCGAGTGGGTGACGAACAGCACGGTCACGTTCTCGTTGGCGATGATGCTGTTGACCCGCTCGCGGCACTTCTTCGCGAACTTGCGGTCGCCGACGGACAGCGCCTCGTCCACCACCAGGATGTCCGGGCGGATCGACGACACGAACGCGAAGCCCAGACGGGCGCGCATACCGCTCGAATACGTGCGCATCGGCTGGTCGATGTACTTGCCGAGTTCCGAGAACTCCACGATCTCGGGAATGAGCTCCTTGGACTCCTCTTTCGACAAACCCCACAGCTGGCAGCGCATGTCGATGTTCTCCATGCCCGACAGCTTCATGTCGAAGCCCGCGGAAAGCTCCAGCAGCGCGGACACGCGCCCGTGCACCTCGACGGTGCCGGACGTCGGGAAGCACACGCCGGTGATCATCTTGAGCGCCGTGGACTTGCCGGCGCCGTTGTCGCCGAGCAGCGCCAGGGATTCGCCGCGATTCACGGTGAAACTCAGGTCATCGCTCGCGTTGACCGTATCGTGCGGAATGCGCTTGGAGAAGGTGGACAACAGGCGCAGCTTGTCGTTCTTGAACAGCTTGTACTGCTTGGTGACGTGGTCGAAGCGCACGGCGACGGGATTGCTCGCGTCCTCGTCGCGGATGACCGTGGCATCGCCCATTCGCGTGACATTCGATGGGAGCTTAGAGGACATCCGGCACCTCCATGTACAGACGGTGGTAGTTGTGCAACGCGAGCACGACGAAGATCAGCAGCACGAACAGGAACGGCAGGAACGACTCCCAATCCGTGAAGAACCATTTGTTGTAGATAAAGCAGTCACGCACCGACTGCACGACCCATGTGACCGGGTTGAAGGACGCCACCAGACGGGCGGTGCGCGGCCAGCCGCTGATGTCGAACAGGATGCCGGACAGCCAGAAGAACGGGGTGCCGAGCGTCTTGAGCAGGTTCGAGAAATCGCGCGATATCGCGCTCAAAGGCGACAAAGCCATGGACCACGCCACCCAGAACAGGAACATGAACACCATGACCAGCGGCAATTGCAGCATGTAGCGGCCAAGATGCACGCCGGTGAGCAGCGCCACCACGATGGTGAACGCCATCATGCACGCGAAGATGATGAGCAGCGACAGCGTGTAGAACGTGGAGATCAGCGACAGCGGAAATTTGATGCGGTTCACCAGATACGGGTATCGACGGTATACGTCACTGCCGGTAGTAATCATGTCGGACATGAAGAACCATGGGAACACACCGGCGGCGAGCCACAGCAGGAAAGGCTTGCCGTTGACGTCGGACGAGCTGCGCAGACCGAATTTCAGTGCCACCCAGAAAACCAGGATGTACACGGCCGGTTTGGCGAACAGCCAGATCTTGCCGAGCGCGGCACCGCGGTACGTCTTCACCAGATCGATCTTCGCCAGATTCCAGACCTGCCGTCGCCAATGCCAGTTCTCGCCGACGACTTGCTTCAGTGTTGCAAACAATGTTCTTCCAAATCTGCTTGTCTTCTCATGGTCAGGTGCGGTCTCCCGCGAGGTCAGCCCATGTATGCGATGAGCTTGCGGTACATGTCTTCGAGACCTACCTGCGGCCTCCAGCCGAGCGCCTCAAGGCGTGACACGTCGAGTGGCAGGTGGTGCTCCGGCGGGTAGGGCGCGTTCGGGTCGACGTCGATGATGACGCGCGCGTCGCCCGTACCGAATTCGCGGTACACCATATCGGCCATCTCGCGGATTGACGAGTAGGTGGAGGGATTGGCCACGTTGTACGAGACGCCGTTCTCCCCCGCGACCAGCACGGTGAGGATGGCGGACACCGCGTCGGCGGTGTATGAGTACATTCGTGTGCTTTCGCCGGTCGTCTTCATGACGAAGTCCTTGCCGGCCACGGCGTTGCGTGCGAGCGCCGCGAACAGGCGGACGTCGTCGCGAGGGATGCCCGGGCCGAAGGTCTGCGCCAGGCGGACGGCCTTGACCGGCACCTGGTATTCGGAATGGTATGAGACGCACAGGTTTTCGGCGGCGCGCTTGCCTTCGGAGTAGCAGCTGCGCACCGAGCAGGGGTCGATGTAGCCGACGGCGCTCTCGTCAAGCAGGTGTTCCGTGCCGCGCTGCTTGTTGCCCATGCCGTAGATCTCCATGCTGGAGACGTAGACGAAGGAGGCCGCGCCGCGGCGTCGCGCCAGTTCCAGCATCGACCTGGTGCCGTCTACGATCGCGGAGAACGTCTCGACCGGATGGGACATGAAGAACGACGATGCGGTCGGACAGGCGGTGTGGATGACATAGTCCGCCGGCAGGTCGAGCGAGTCGACATCTTCGAGCGATCCCTGATGCAGCACGAGCCCGTCGTCGGCCGTGTACTGCCCCAGCATGGCCTGTGCCCTGGCCGGGTCTCGCACCAGCGCGTCCACGATGATGCCCGCCCCCGTCAAGCGGTTGCGTTCCAGCAGCGTGCGGGCGCACAGCGAGCCAATAAGGCCCGTGGCGCCGGTGACGAGCACATGCCGGCCGGCGAGCGCATCCCAGTCGATGTCGAGATGCTGCGCCAGTGACGCATATTCCTCTTGCAGATCAAACATGATGGTCGTTGTCCTCCGTGTTCGTGTCACAGACCGAAGATCTGGGAGCTTTCCTCCGCGTCCATGATGGCGCGCATGATGTAGAAGTCCGATGGCGTGGTGATCTTGATGTTCGAGTTGGCGCCTTCCACCTCGTACAGTTTGTGGCCGTAGTACGACATGAGGGACGCAGAGTCGATGAAGTCGCCGAGCCCTTCTTCCACGGCCTTGTGGTGTGCGTCATGCAGCTCGCCGAGGCGGAAGCACTGCGGGGCGCGGGCGAGCTGGCACTGTTTGCGGTCGCTGATGTTGGTGATCACGCCGTCCTCGCTTTGCACGATGGTCTCGGTGGCGGGTACGACGGTGACGGCGCTGCCGTTCTTCTTCACACTGACGATGCAGTCGGCGATGGTCTGCTGGTCGATCAGCGGCCTGACGCCGTCATGAACGATGACGACCGAATCCGCGGGATACAGTCTGTTCGCCTTGTCGACGCCGTTGCGGATCGACTCCTGCCCGGATGAGCCGCCTGGCACGATCGCGGCGATCTTACCGACGCCGAACTTGGTGATGAGCTGTTCGAGAACGTCGATGTATTCCTTCAGGCATACGACGACGATGGCGTCGATGTCGGGATGCTGATCGAACGCCTCAAGCGTGTAGATGATGATCGGTTTGCCGTGCACGAGCAGAAACTGCTTAGGCTTGGTTCGCGAATTCATGCGTTGGCCGGTGCCGCCCGCAAAAATGACAGCGATGTTCATGCCCTCTCCACTGTTATATGCGCTTTCGGGCTTGCGCCCCCGTTAACTCATACGTAGTCTATGTTCCAGACACGACTTATTTACCGAGCATTCACCTTTCTGTGGTATTCGGCACGCAGAGTGCACTAAGACGGATCACCATCAGTCCTTTCCAAACAGGCGCATGACCGCCCGCAGTGGCGCAGTGACCTTCCACGACTTCGAGTTACGGAGTTTCTGGACCTCGGCGCGAGATTTCTTGAGATCCGCTTCGAGCTTCTTTCGCTTCTCGGATAGTTTCTTGTTCTCAGTTTTCAAACGTTCGATATCAGGGTGTTCAAGAATACGCTCGGCGCCGATCTCGCAACCCAATACCATCTGGCCCACATAGGCGGCATAGTCATCGGCGTAATAGCGGACATCTTTCTCTTTGAAGACAGACAGCTTTGATTGCGCCTCACCCAGTGTACATCTTGTTCCATTCTTCCATGAATGTTATTCCCATCTCATTCATGGAAGAGAAATCCACCTGCAACTCTTGATCCTCAAATGCGATATTGCGTCCCTCTAGGTAGTCATGGAAGAAACGGTTCGGGCCGAACAGGAACGGGCCATCTATGTGAGGTACCGGCAGAGGGTTCAAATATAGAACAAAGGCATGTGAAACGAATACAGCCATTTTTTCGCCTGCTGGTGCATCAAGCCGCATATGTGCCCCTATACTCTTTGGCATTAAGTAAACGTTTCCCACGCAGCAGCCTGTGCTGAATCAGGTTGCACAGCCGTTTCAGGGGTATCGACAGCGCGATCGCGCCGATGATCACGACGGCCTCATAGCGCGGGTGCGTGGTCGGCAGGTCGTTGAGGTTCAGCATCTTGCGAATCATCACGTGAAGCAGATACAGTTCCAGCGAATACCGTCCGAACCAGCTCAGCACTTTTGATACCACGTCGTGAAGGCCTGCGAGCGCGGGCTTTCCCGCGCGGGCCATCACGTCCATGATGACGACGCCGCATATGCACAACAGCAGGTTCAACGCCGCGCGAAGGTACACCTTGACCAGAGGGACATCAACCAGCTGCATCGGGTAGAGCATGACGGCCACGGCCGTCAGGCATGCGGCGACCACGGGCATGGGCAATGGACGACGTTCATGCGAGAGCCTTCCCAGCAGCGCGCCGAAGATGAAGCACGGTATGCGGTTGACGATCAGATCGACGTTGTCGTAGAAAGACGGCGCGAATCTGTACAGCGCCACCGCGACCAGCACCGCGGCCGCACACAATGCCAACGTTCGCACCCATGCCGCGGCGACGTTTCGGGTACCGTCCACGACGGCGAACACGAGCGGAAACAGCACATAGCAAATCAGGCACACCGCTATGTACCAGAACCACTTCACACCGTCCGTGAAAAACGTGACGAATGCGATGTCGGCGAGGAAACGCACCACTCCGGCATCCGAATGGACGAAGTCGAACCAGATCCACCCGACCAGCGCCACGGCGACGTACGGCACCAGCACGCGGGTCAGCCGCTTGCGGTAGAACGCCCCCGCGTCCGGGTTGCGCTTCCACGAGTAGTACAGGCCCAGCCCCGAGATCATCAGGAACATGTCGACGCCGGAACTGCCGATATAGTCGTAGAACACCTGAGCGGGACCGTTGAAATGGTCGGCCGCGTTCGACAGGTCCTCGGTGTAGTGGAACGCCATGATCAGCAGGATCTGCACGCCCATCAGCACGCCGCGGTATTTGGACAGCAGCTCGTATGATGGGCGCCCGGCACCGCGTGGTGCCGCGTGCCGGGCAGTCTCGCCGGAGCCACTGCCGGGCTCACCGGCGCCGGCGGCGGGCGCGACGGCCATGCTCGTTTTCCCCGGCACGCTCACTCCTCCTCGTCGGAGGCGGACTTGGTATCCTTGTCGGCGACCTTGGAATCCAGCAGTTCCTTTGCCTTCCTTTCGGACTTGGCCGACTTGTCGGACTGCCGGACCGGCACCGCGCCTCCCTTACCGGAGGCCTGTTTGCGCACACCCGGAACATCCTTGCCGTAGATAATAGTGTCGATGGCACGGTCGCTGGCGAGTCCGCTGCGCTCGGCGGCGCGGTCGATGGACGAGGGGTGAGGGGAAACCGTCTCATAATGGCGAGTCCTCAGCACGTCCAGGAACTCGTCGAACGTATCGCACACCACGCCCGGCGCCATCTCGTCGATGGACCGCTGCACACCGCGGATCAGCGAATACGCGGTCTTGTCGGGCACGAAGAACACTACCGGCTTCTTGAGCAACAGGTAGTCGTAGAAGCACGACGAATAGTCGGTCACCAGCACATCGGCGATGAAGAACAGCTTCGTCAGGCTCTCATCGGACAGGTCGAAGATGCGGTCGGCGTACTCGGCAGAGATATCCGGACGCTTGCGGATGAAATGATGCATCTCGAACACGAAATACGTGTCCGTCTCGACACACATGCGGTACAGACGATCCATGTCGATCTCGTCATACGGGTAATACGCGGTGCGCTGACCGGTGCCGCGGAACGTCGGAGCGAACACGATGACGCGTCCCTTGGCCGACCACGGGAACTTGTCGGCCATCTCCTCGCGGTATTCCTTCTCGACCTTCTCATCGAGGAAATGGTCGAGCCTGGGCATGCCTGTGGCGAGCAGCGCCTCCTCCTCGATGCCGAACACCTCGGAATAGATGCGACGCAGGTGCTCGTTGCCGACCAGCGCGTACGTGTATCGGCGGTGCGCGGAATTGTACGGATCCGGCGAGCCCTTGAGACCAAAACGGGCATAGCCGACCGACTTGAAACCGACGCCGGCATGCCAGATCTGCGTCAGCGTCACATCTTCACCGGGGTCGATAAAGTTGAATACAGGGGTGTAATCGTCGATGAAGACGTACCGGCTTCGGGCGATCTCGAACAGGTCGCGCAGCCAGGCGACGATGTTCTGCCTGCCCGCGAATACGTTGCGGTACCGGGCACGAATATCGAAGCGCTTGTCCATGCCGCGCTCGATCATGCGGCTCTGCAACGCCTCCATATTCTCCGTCGGGCCCTCGCCGTTCTCCTTGAGGAAGAGGATTCGATTGCGCTTGCGCGGCACCAGCTTGGTCATCACCGAGTACGTCGCCGCGAAAACGTCCTTCTGCATCTGGCGACGACTGCGCTGACGGTGGCGCGGGGTCTTGTTGCGCTGGAAGAACTGCATGTGCAACGCGAGATAGATGAGACCGGCACGATTCGTCTTGGGCACGAACACACCAGTATAGGCGTAGCTGTTCTTGCCGTAGCGGAACACGCGGTCGAGATTGTCAAGCCGCTCCAGCACCTCATCGTCGTAGGTGACTCCGCTGGTGACATAGGGGTGCCGAGCCACCAGTTCCAGACGCTCTTCGTCGGTGTACTGTGCGACCGCCTCATCATCGTCACGCAACTCCGGGGGCAGCAGGTGACGTACATCGTAGTCGACGCGCTGCGGCATGAGCGGGTATTCGGCGTACAGCGCCTGCAGACTGAAGAGCGCAGACTCCTTGATTTTCTCGCAGATGATCCATTGGCCGCCGGGAAGCACCTCGCGCCCGTCCCCGAGCACCAGGTTCAGGCGGGCGCGGCGGACACCGCTCTCAAGCCCGACGATCTCGAACGGAACGAACTGGCGACGTCCCACGCAATACAGCCACGGCACACCACCATCCCGCGAGGAATAGTCGATCTCCAAGTAACTTGACCGCCAGCGGATTTGGTGAACGTCCAGTGACATCCCCGGGCTCCTTTACGACACCTTATGGTTCCCCTTGTGGTAACCCATGTAATATATAGAGTTGCAGTTACGGTAGACCGGCTAACACACCAACCTGATGCTTCGGTAAGGGAGAACAAGAATGAAACGTCATCTGATTAATGCAGTTCGGATGATGATGCTTCTTACATATAGGTTCTTCCGCGCGTTCCCGCGCAAGCGTAGGATTGTGTGCCTGAGTCGCGAGAGCGACCGCCCGACCACCGATTTCCGGCTCATCCGCCATTATGTGAGACAGACGCATCCGGATTATTCCGTGGTGATCCTCGCCAAGAAGCTGCACAACCCGGTACGATACGGGTTCCATATGATCCGGCAGCTGTATTTCATCGCCACCAGCCAGGCGGTGCTGCTCGACACCTACGCCATCGTGGTAAGCCTGCTCGCCGGCTACATCGACGTGCCCGTCATCCAGATGTGGCATGCGCTCGGCAACATGAAGAAGTTCGGATACACCGCGTTGGGCTCCAAGGAAGGCCGGAAGTTCTCCACCGCCTCGCTGCTGAACATGCATCGCGGGTACACGTCCGTGCTCATCTCATCCAAATCGTTCATCAGCGATTACGCTCGCGGCTTCGACATCGACCCGTCCATCATCTACGAGGCGCCACTTGCCCGCACCGATCTGCTGATCAACAGCTCGTACCGGGCGCAGCAGCGCGAACGCATCATCCGCGAGTTCCCGGAACTCGGGCGCAAGCTCAACATCGTCTACTGCCCCACGTTCCGCAAAAAGACGCCCGCCAATCAGACTCAGGCGGCAGCAGCCCTCGCCGATGCCATCGATTACGACAAGTACAACCTGATCGTGAAATGCCATCCGTTGGACGACCTGCGTATCAACAATCCGCACGTATTCCAGCACTATCCGAGCCAGTACGACATGCTGTTCGTCGCCGATTACGTCATCAGCGACTATTCGACCGTGATCTATGAGGCCGGACTGCTTGACCTGCCGGTGTTCCTCTATGCGTACGACTGGCCGGACTATTCGAAGAAACGCAGCCTGTACATCGACCCGAAGCGCGATATCCCGACGCTGTTCACGGATGATGCCGAGGCGATCGTGAGAGCCATCGAGCACGACGATTTCGACCATGCCGCCTATCAGGCGTTCATCCGTCGCAACGTGGCCATCCCCGAGCACGGCTCCTGCACGGCGCGCGTAGTCGAGCACGTATTCGATCTCATCGCCGCCCGCTAGTCAGGTTCCCCTTTCCCACTAGTCAGCTCCCTCCCTCCCGCGAAAGTTCCGTTTGAAGACCGCCGGATGGGACTTCCGCGAGAGAAGGTGTGGGGATGGTTACCGACCGACTGCCATCTAGCCCTCGCCTGTACCACACCATGCGATTTTTGACGGTTTTGGGGCTGGTGTGGCCAAGGGTGATTCCGGGCTCATCCACCGATCATTGGAAAATGGCGGTTTTCACGACTCGCATTCTGCCACACCACATGATGTGAAGGCTCACATCGCATGGTGTGGCCTTCTGCTGTACCACACCATGCGATTTTGGGGTGTTTTTCGCCTAGTGTGGCACACGGGCTGGGAGCGAATCAGATGGTCAGGTGGGTAGAGCATGGCTGGGGGCCGTTCTGGGCCGAGAACCACCCCAGTCATGCTGTGCATGACAGCCCCCGCCAGCGGGGCAAGAAATAGTGAACGCCCCCGGCGTGGGGGCGTTCACAGTACTGGGGTTTTCTGGTTTGGCTCTTACTTGCCACCGTCGAGTTCGATGGCCTTGTTGAGGGCTTCTTCCAGTTGCTTCTGGGCTTCACCGTAGGCGGTCCAGTCGCCGTTCTTCATGGCGGACTGGGAGTCCTTCATCGCTTGGGCCGCATCCTTCAGCGCTTGCTGAAGCTCGGGGCTTTGGCTGCCGCCCTGCGAGGAGGAACCGTTCTGGTCCTTGCCCTCGTTCGTACCACTGCCATTCGCGTTGCCGTTGCTCTCGCTGCCATCACCGGATTCAGTGCCGTTCTGCCCGCCACTGTTCTGCCCGTCACCGCTTTGAGACGTGTTGCCGGAATTCTCGGCATCGCCCGCGGACGCACCCGAATTGCCGCCGAACACCTGGTCGAGCGCCTCGTCGAGCGTATCGGCGAATCCGACCTGGTCGCCGAACGCCACCAGCACCTTCTTGAGCAGCGGGAAGCTGGTCGATCCGCTGGACTGCACGTACACCGGCTGCACATACACCAGACCGCCACCCAGCGGCAGTGTCAGCAGGTTGCCTCGGTTGACCTTGGTGGAACCGGATTCGAGCAGGTTCAACTCCTTCGACACGTCCGCGTTCGCGTTGAAGTTGTTCTGCGCCTGCCCCGGTCCGGGAACGTTGGAGTCCTTGGGCAGCTCCTGCAATCGTATCGTGCCGTAGTTCGGCCCGATTACGCCCTTTTCGTTGCCCGCGTCGGAATCCACCGACAGGAAGCCGGTGAGGATTTCTCGCGTGGACGTGCCGGCGGGGATGTACGAGGAGGTCAGCGAGAACACCGGCTTCTTCGACCCGCCGGTCTGCAATGACAGGTAATACGGGGGCTGCGGAACGCCCTGCTGCTGCGCCGTGGCCGATTCGGTGGGATCCACCGGCGTCTGCCAGAAATCCTCGCCGGAGAAGAACTGGCCTGCGGACGACACATGGTATTTCGCGAGCAGCTCGCGCTGTACCTTGAACAGGTTCTCCGGGTAACGCAGGTGGCTCATCAGGTCGCCGGATATCTCGGAGATCGGGTGGTACTGTCCGGGGAAGATCTTCTCCCATGCCTTGAGCACCGGATCGTTGGCATCCCAGGCGTACAGTTCGACGGAGCCATCGTACGCATCGACGGTCGCCTTGACCGAGTTGCGGATGTAGTTGGCCTTCTGCGAACCCAACGCCTGGATCGTGTTCGACGTCTTGGTGGTGGAATCCTGCGTGACGCTTCCCAGATCGGTCATCTGCGAATACGGGTAGGCATCCGACGTGGTGTAGCCGTCGACGATCCACTTGACCCGTCCGTCCACCACCGCCGGGTACACGCGGCCGTCCAGCGTCAGGTACGGGGCGACCTTGGCGACGCGCTCCTTGGGGGAACGGTCGTACAGGATCTGCGAGTCGGAGGTGACACGGTCGGAGAACAGGATCTGATCGGATCCGAACCGGACCGCGTATAAAAGCCGCGAGAAGATGTTGCCCACCGAGGGGCCGCCATCGCCGTCAAACGTATTGGTCGCGCCCTGCGATCCGGTCGGATAGTCGAACTCCCACGAATCCATGCCCTTCGGAGCCCCGACAATCGAGTATTCGGGGGCGTTCGGGGAGAAGTAGATGCGCGGCTCGTACTTCTGCGATTCGGTGAGCTTGCCCTGGGTGGGGATGCTGGATTCGAAGAACTGCGGCTGCCCGTCCGCCGCCACCTTGTTGCCGTATGCGGCCACGACACCGTACCCATGCGTATACACGGTGTGGTCGTTGACCCAGTTGCGGTTGTCGTTGCCTTCCAGATCCAGTTCTCGGGCGGCGATCACCGTGTCCTGGCTGACGCCGTCGATGTCGTACTTGTCGACGGCCAGCGTGTCGGCGAACGTGTAGTACTGCTTGGACTGCTGCAGCTGCTTGAACGTGGGGCTGACGACCTGTGGGTCGAGCAGTCGGATCTGCGCGGTGGATTCGGCCTCGGACGACAGCGCTCCGGACTTGCCCTTGGTGGTGGCCTTGTACTGTTCGACCTTCACCTTGTCGAGCCCGTACGCCTGCTGCGTGGCGTTGATGTTGCGCTGGATATAGGTGGATTCCATCTCCTGCGCGTTCGGGTTCACCTTGAACCGCTGCAGCAGCATCGGCCATGCGACGGTGAGCACCAGCGAGACGACCAGCGCGGCGGCGATCGCAATCACCGGCGTACGCCACGCCTTGAGAGCCGCGGCGGCGCGGACACTCGGCTTGGCGGCGCCTTCCAACGCATGGGAACGCATCAGCCACACGCCGAGGAACACACCGAGCATCGCGGTGATGGCCGCCATGATGAACGTGACCGGAATGGTCGCGTGCACGGTGGTGTATGCGGCGCCGGTGATGCGGTCGCCCTGCTGGGTCAGATGCGTGAACACGCCGATCACCTGGCGCGCGGACCAGGCCAGCATGTTGAGGATCAGCCAGATGCCGATCTGGCGACGGGCGCGCTTGGTCACAGCGAGCACTCCGCGACCATGCACCGGCATGGTGAAGCGGATGCCGCCCATCATCGCATGCGTGACGACGGAGAACACAATGCCCATCAGCAGCAGCATCGATACGGCCGACATCACCAGCCGCAAACCGGGCAGCACAAACACATAGAACCCGTTGTCGATGCCGAACTGCGGATCGGTAGTGCCGAAGCTCTGCGCGTTGAACATCAGCAGGATCTCAGACCAGTTCGAGTTGAACTGCGAGCCGAACATCACGCCCACGACCAGCGACACGACCACGGCGGCGCGACGCGCGGTCTTGGAGCTGAACGACTTGCCCACTTCGATGACGTCATCCTTGATGCGGAACGTCGAGCCGTCGGACGAATCGGGGCGAGCGCGGATAGCCAGCCAAGCGGACACATAGCTGACCAAGGCCATCAGCAACGCATACGCCGCCCACAGGCCGAACTTGACACCCAGCTGGGTCCACACCACATTCTGAAAACCGAGCTGTCCGTACCACATCAGGTCCGTGATGAACTGCGACAGGCCGAAGAACAGGCCGACGACGACAACCAGCGCCAGCACGACGCCGATCAGAATCTTCGTCCCCTTGCTGGGCCCGTTCGGCAACGGTCGGGGCGTGAGCCTCGGCACGCCGCGCTTCGGCGGCTCCCCCTTGCCGGCGGATGGCGTCTCGCCATGATCGTCGCCATCCGCCTGCACATCGACGATCACCGGATCGTCATCGGTCGCACCGGAGTCCCGACGTGGCCCGCGTGGCCCGTCGCCGGGATCGAACATACCCAACATATCAAAAAAAGACATGATACAAGCCTATCGAAAGGCTAGGAAAGCTGGTCATGCTCTGAGCTGAGAACACAGCCGTCGCACAACCGTCTCACAACCACTACACATGATGGCCTACGCTAGTGCATATGAGGATGCAGCAGATCAAACACGGCGGCAGAAGGCCGCGCCCCAGTTCAGCCCCCACCATCATCGCGGCCATGCTCTGCGTGGTGGCCCTTGTGGCGGCAGGCACGGCATGGTGGATGCTGCGCCCCCAGCAAAAAGACACGCTCGAACATCTCGCGCAGCCACAGTCCTCCTCTTCGACGCTGAACCGCGACAAGGCCCCCACACCGAAATCTCAGGAGCATCAGAAGGCAGCCGATGACTCCCCCGCGGCCAAGGCGAGCCGCGCCATCGCCACGATGAGTCTCGATGAACGGGCCGGGCAGCTCATCATGGCACCGATGTTCGCAGGCGGCAATCCGGCCGATCTCAGCGCCCTCATCAGCACACGCCATGTCGGTTCCGTGGTGCTCATCGGCAACTGGAACAACGGCACAGCCGCAGCCAAGACCGCCGCTGACGCGCTGCAAAGCTATGCTCCGAGCGGCAACCAGCTGATCGTCTCCACCGATCAGGAAGGCGGCCAGGTGCAGCATCTCAAGGGCAGTGGATTCGACACGATGCCGTCCGCGGTGGCGCAGGGCCAGATGAGCGCTGACACGCTGCGCTCCTCCGCAAAGACCTGGGGCGGCCAGCTCAAGCAAGCCGGCATCAACATCGACCTGGCCCCGGTATTGGGGACGGTGCAGGTCAAGCGTTCCTCGAACGCTCCGATTGGCGCGCTGAACCGCGATTTCGGTTTGGATTCCAACGGAAACGCGCAGCACGGCATCGCGTTCGTCGAAGGCATGCGCGACGCGGGCGTCGGCGCGACCGTCAAGCACTACCCCGGTTTGGGCGCGGTGACCGGCAATACCGATTTCACGACCGAAGGCATCCTCGACACCACGACCACGCTTGATGGCGAGCAGATAGGCGCGTTCAACACCACGATCAAGCAGGCGAAGCCGGCTATGGTGATGATGTCGCTGGCGACCTACCAGCGCATCGACTCGTCGGCGCCCGCCGCGTTCTCCAGCAAGATCATCGACGGCACGCTGCGCGGCAGCGTCGGCTATGACGGCGTGGTGATCTCAGACTCCCTTTCGGCCGCGGCGGTCAGCGGCATAGCGACCAAGGACCTGGGCGTGCGTCTGGTGGACGCCGGCGGCGATTTGGCGTGCATAGGCGATACGTCATATGTGACGCCGATTGTTGACGGTATCATCGCCCGTGCGCAGTCCGACCCGGCCTTCGCGAAGAAGGTGACGGCCTCCGCAACGCGCGTAATGACCCTGAAATACCAGATGGGACTGGCGAAGTGACACGGGATTAGGCGCTACCGGTTCTTGAAGTAGCGGAACAGCTGCGTCTGTCGGATCACCGATCCCGTCAACAGCGAGGAGACGAGCACTCCGGCCAGCAACACGAGCGGCGTACGAACGGCGGCCAGCAACACGGCAAGAGGGTCGGACTGCGACATGCGCAGCGCATACGCGGAGAGCAGCGCGCATGTCGCGAGCGTGCCGGCTCCTGCCCAGATCAGTGATTCCAGTTCGATACCGAGCAGCTGCGCACCCTTAGATTCGCCCGAGTGCAACGCGCCTGCATATTCGAGCCGGCGGCGGCGTACCGAAATCACGCCTAGCAGCAGGCCGACCGCCAGTCCAAGATACGGCATCCAACGGGTCACACGGGTCAGATAGCCCTTCTGCGCGTCATAATGCGCATCGACCCCCTTGTTAAGAGCGGTCACACCGGGACGCATCTCCGATTTCGGGTTCTTCGTGGCGGAGGACAGCAGCAGCTCGTCCATCTGGTCGCTTTGCGGCCACTGCTTTGCCCAGCATTCCTGGAACACGCCGCCGCTCGATGCCGCCGGTGCGATCATCGCATAGGCGAACCGCATGTCCCTGCCGTCATTCGGCCAATCGAACACGCCCGCCACGGTGACCGTGCCATGATTCGTCTGCATGCGGCTGCCCTTGACGAGACCGAAATCATGGGAGACGTCGGATGACACCCACACGCCGGACGAGTCCGGAACCTCCTGCGGGTCTCCGGCGGTGATGAGCCGCATCATGCCCGCGGTCACCTCATATGATGACAGTTCGATGCCTTTCGTTGCCAGCGGCACGACCTGCGGGCCGGACCGCATCGCCCCGGAAATGAACGACGGGTCGCCATGGTCGGAGAGCCGGTCGCAGGCGAGTCCGTCGACATTGCCGCCGACCACGGTTTTCACGTCGGCGAATGCGCGGATGCGCACCGCGGCTTCGGTTTCCAACCCCATGACCGACATCGCCTCGTATCCTCCGAGCAGGGTGCCGGCGAACAGCACGGCGAGGAACATGGTGAGAGCATGCGCGGTGCCCGAGGCGATGTTGCGCAGCGTCTCCGAGATGATGGATCCCAGTCTCATGAGCGCACCTCCGATCCATTTTCGGCGATGTCAGTTGAGTCGGTGGGACCACCCCCATCCGCTTCGCGGGAGCCCCCGCCAGCGGGGGCGGGATCGGTAGGCTCAGCGGGTTCGTTTCCGCCAGCGGGGGCAAAACCGGAGTCCTCGTTATCGCCGGGGGCGTAGTCGGCCAGGTCGATGACGCGACCGCAGGCGTCGCGCGTGTCCGGGTCATGGGTGGCGACCAGCACGATCATGCCCTGTCCGGCCAGGTTCCCGAGCACGTGGCTCACCGAGTGCGCGGTGCGCGTATCCAATTGTGCAGTCGGCTCGTCCACGAGCAGCATGTCAGGTCTGGAGCATACTGCACGGGCCAGCATGAGCCGCTGCGCCTCGCCGCCCGACAGTTCGCTGAACCGCCGGTCGGCCGCATACTCCAAGTCGAACAGCCCCATGGCCTCCAACGCCTGCGGCTCCGCTTCGCGCCGGCGCAGCCCCTTGGCCAGCAGCGGGAACACGACATGGTCCAGAGCCGTTCGCCCGGGCACGCCGTACGGGTTCTGAAACACCCAGCCTACACGTTCCACGTTCTTGCGTTCCACCGTGCCATGGTACGGCTTCTCCCATCCGGCAAGAATCGACAGCAGCGTCGACTTGCCGCATCCGGATGGCCCGCATATCGCCACGGTCTGGCCGGGTATCGCTGTGAAATCCAGATGTTCGAACAACACGTCCGTTCCGGGGAACCTATGCGCCAAATCATGTACGCTCACCGATCGCTCCGGCTGCGGCGCGGCACCGACTCCGGCACCGGCGTATACATCTTCCCCCGTCATCATCGGCAGCTTTCGCCGGTCAAACCACTGCCTATCTCAACCGAGGTGATAGCCGCGGCATCGGCGCCTTGGGGCTCGACGAGACTCGCCCCGAGCTCGGATCCGACAATTGACACCTTGATGGTCCTGCCACCCGAGACGATGCACCCCTTGCTGCCGTTGACGCCGATCACCGACGCGGCCGGCACGCGCAGCGCCTGCACCGGATTCACAAGCTGCACGCTGGCTTCCAGACCTGTGGCGAGCATGTCGCTGGTGAGTGACTGGAATTCCTGTGTGGCGGCGACTCTGGCGCAGAACTCGGCGTCATCCACTTCGGTGGTGCCGGCTTTCAGCGTGGCGGTCTGCCCGATCAGGGTGACCGTCCGGTCGAGTTCCGACGGCTGCCCGTTCTGGATGGAGAATTTCGTGACACTGCCGGGCACCTTCCCAACGACGCTTCCCCCGGCCACGGTCGCCCCGACAGTGCCGGCCCATTCGCCGACCCGCACGCTCGCGGCAGGTATCCACAGCACGTCGGTCAGCGGCAATGAACCGTCCGACGTGTTGCCGGCGGCGCTCATGAGCTGCTTCACTCCTTGAGACGTGTTCCATGTATATGTGGTGGATTTCGCCGAGGCCGGCAGTCCGAGGCGCGCGAGTTCGTTGTTGAGGGCGAGCACGTCGTCGCCTTTGTCCCCGGTGGCGAGGTCGCGGTACATCGGCGTGGCTGTCGCCAGTGCCACCACCGAGACTCCGTTGACCTTCATCGCGGTCTTGCCAGAGGTCAATCCCTGCGATGACATGTCCTCCGTCACTGTGCCGGAGGCGTTGCCGACCAGTTCGCGCGTCTGAGAGACCGTGGGAATCATGGTGACCTGGGTGGCTCCCGTGTACTCCTGCACTCCGGCCGGCGCGCTCGTGATCTCCTTGGCGGAGCCGAGCAGTGCGGGTGCCCGGTCGGGCAGCCACAAAGCGCATGCCCCGACCGTCAGCGACACCGCGACCACCACGGCCAGCAGCAGCCATATCACAGATATACGTCCGCTATTGCGGGTCTTGGAGATGCTGCCATTGCCGACTGTTTTGCCGTTTTTGCCGCGATTACGCCGTTTTTTCATCCTCGACCGCCTTTGGTTCGATGATCCCGTTCACCCATCATATGATGCTATGAAGTCCATTCATGACAGACCCGCCCATCGAATCTACGGATGCCACGACATACCGAAGGACCCTGGATACCTTCCGATGACATATCAAGAAGCAGCAAATCCGGCTTGAGCTCATGCTCCTTGCATGATTTGATTGCTCTCAACCCCTCAGTCGTCGACCAGATAACATCGTTTGAGGTAGGCGATCAGCAAACAGCGAGACTACAGACTCCAAGGCGCGCTCGTCATTGCCGACAATGGCGACTCTGGCATCGGCGCAATAGCCGGTCAAATGATCCGATTCGGAGTATGTGTTCATTCCCTCTATTGTTCACCGCACCACCAAAAGAGCCACGGCGGGCAACCGAAAAACGCCGCCGGCTACCGGAACGGAGGGCACCGCATCGTCGCAGCACACCGGTGGCATACCCGTTTCGGGTATGCCACCCAACCTGTTCCCGGGGAAACGGGGGCAGTTGCCGGCCTTACTCGCCGAGCTTGGCGAGCAGCAGGGCCTCCGCGAGGATGTTGTTCTTCAAGCCGGGCAGCGAGATCGACTCGTTGGGGCTGTGTGCGTTGGCCTTCGGATCCTCCGGGCCGGTGACGAGCACCTGCGCGGACGGGAAGATGCGCTGCAGCTCAGGGATGAACGGGATCGAGCCACCCTCGCCCTTGTTGATCGGCGCCACGCCGAACGCCTCCTCCATGGCCGCGAGTGCATCCTTGGTGGCGACCGCGTTCGGGTCCATCGCCCAGCCCATGCCGTTCTCCAACTTGGTGACCTTCACCTCGGCGCCGAACGGGGCGTGTGCCTGCAGGAACGCGGCAAGCGCGTCCTGCGCCTCCTGCGGGTGCTGGCTCGGCGCGGTGCGCAGGGACAGGCGGAACGTGGTCTCGGGGCTGACCACGTTGAATGAGCCCTCGACCGGATGCGCGTCGAAGCCGATCACGGTCACGCTCGGCTTGGTCCACAGCCTGGAAGCGAGCGAACCGGTGCCGGCGAGACGATAGGAGTCGACGATGCCGGCGTCCTCGCGCACGGTGGCCTCGTCAAGGTCGCGCTGCAGGCCACCGACCGGCTCCTGCGCGGCCACGCCCGGCACAGCAAGGTCGCCGTTGGCGTCGTACATCGAGGCGATGAGCATCGCGGCGAGCGTGTTCGCATCGAGGATGGGGCCGCCGTACTGGCCGGAGTGCACCGGATGGTGCAGCACCTTGACGTTCACGTCCACACAGGTGTTGCCGCGCAGCGACGTGGTCAGCGACGGAATCTCGGCGGACCAGTTGCCCGAGTCGGCCACGACGATCACGTCGGACGCGAACTCGTCGCGATGATCCTCGATGAACGGGATGAAGCTCGGCGAGCCCATCTCCTCCTCGCCCTCGACGAACACCTTGATGTTGACCTTGAGATCGTCGCCGAGCGCCTTCATCGCGCCCGAGTGAATCGCTATGCCGCCGCCGTCATCCGCCGAGCCGCGGCCGTACAGGCGCGTGCCGACCTCGGTGGCGACGAACGGGTCAGTGTCCCATGCGGACGGATCCGGCACAGGCTGCACGTCGTGGTGCGCGTACAGCAGCACGGTGGGGGCCTGCGGGTCGACGATCTTCGAGCCGATGACCTCCCATGCACCGGGCGTGCCATCCGGGTTGCGCGATTGGACGACCTTCGCGTCGATGCCGACCTGGCGCAGCTCGTCCGCTACGAATTCGGCGGACCGCTTCATATGCTCGGCGGTGATGCCCTCGGCGGAAATCGACTTCAGCGCGACCTTACGGCCCAGCAGATCGACGACGCGGCCGAAATCGGCTTCGACCCGCGCGCGCAGCTCGTCGGAAAACACTGCGGTCATGATGCTCCTTACTGTTGCGTTCGTCATCATCCATCCCGCCTGCACGAACCGGCCGGCCTGGAACAGATGGTCATATCAGCTGCCATTGTAACCGGTTCGTCCGGCTTTCCAGCGTCGAGGCGTGGCCGTATTCTGACGGATTATGACATGGAACCCTTTCAAGAAGGACAAGGCCCAGGAGCCGGTCGAAGAGGAATCGCCCGCCAAGACCGTCGGGAAAGGCCGTCCGACCCCCAAGATGAAGCAGGCGCAGGCGCGTAACCTGCGTCCTCTGGTGCCGCCGGACCGCAAGGCCAGCGCCAAGGCCGCGAAGGAGCGGATCCGCAAGCGCGAGGACGAAGAGTACGAGGCGATGCGCACCGGCGACATCAACCACATGCCGAAGGCCGAACGGTTGCCGTGGCGCGTGTACATCCGCGACTACGTCGACGCGCGCCGCAACCTCGGCGAGTTCTTCATCCCGGTTGCGTTCGTCATGCTGCTCGGCTCGATTCTCGTCACCACCATCGCGCCGCAGCTGTCGGTCCCGATGATGATTCTGCTGTACGTGTACCTGATTGCCGTGATCATCGACGTGGCTGTCATGTGGCGCAAGCTGAAGAAGAAGCTCATCGAGAAGTATGGCGAGTCATCCGTTGCCAAGGGCTCGCGCTCCGCATCGTATGCCTGGAGCCGCGCGATTCAGGTGCGCCGCTGGCGTCTGCCCAAACCGCGCAGCCCCAAGCGCGGCAACTGGCCGAAGTGACAGCCGCCCTGCTGCTTTCCTGACGGCGCTCCCGATAGTGGGAGCGCCGTTTTTTTGTATGCCCTAGGCTGCGTGAAACCACCCCAGTCTCGCTGCGCTCGACAGCCCCGCCGCCAGCGAGGGCAAGACAGCACCCACCTTGCTCGTTCTTGGCCTACGAACAGCCCTGTTATTTGCTCCACAGCCCAGCTCGCCGGCGGGCGTAAGGTATTACGATGGGGATGGTCTTGGTACGAGCACAAAGGAGTCGAACATGAGTGAAGCTTTTGACATCGCGATAATCGGCGGTGGACCCGGCGGATATTCCACAGCTTTGCGGGCGGCCGAGCTCGGCAAACGCGTGGCCATGATCGAACGCGACGCAACGCTCGGCGGAACCTGCCTCAACCGCGGGTGCATCCCGTCGAAGGCGCTGATCAGCGCCACCCACGCAATCGACTCCATCCGGTACGCCGGCGAACTGGGCATCTCCGCCACCATCAACGGCATCGACTACGGGACGCTGCACGATTACAAGAAGCGCATCGTCGACACGATGACGCAAGGGCTGGCAGGTCTGCTCGCCCATCGGGGCGTCACCGTGTTCCGGGGCGTCGCCTCGATCACCGGCGCGGCACGTCCCATCACCGTGCACATCGCCGCATCTGCTGACGGGCAAGACGTGCAACGGTCCGTGCGCTCGGACGTGCCGGAAGACATCGGCCCGTCCTACGACATCACCGCTCAGGACGTGGTGCTCGCCATGGGATCCGTCCCGCGGCAGCTGCCCGGCGAGCCGTTCCGTGGCGCGATCATCGATTCGACGCGGGCGATGTCGATGGCGATGCCGCACAACGCGGTCATCATCGGCGCGGGCGCGATCGCCGCCGAATTCGCCTCCATGTGGAACGCCGCCGGATGCAAGGTCACGATGCTTATCCGCAAGGACCGTGTGCTCTCTGGATGGGATCGCCGCGCCGGCGTGACCCTGACGCGTGAGCTCAAACGACACGGCATCGACGTCATCGACCGCTCGACGGTGACCCACATCGACACCGGCGTCAACATGGGAGCCCTCGTGCACTACACCAGCGCCAAGGACGGCGGCTCCACCGAGCACATCGCCGAAGGCGAATTCGTGCTCGTCGCGATCGGGCGGGATCCGCTGACCTCCGACGGTTGGATACGTGACGCCGGCGTGACCGTCGACGACCATGGATTCATCACGACCGACGGATACGGCCGCACGTCGGTCGCAGGCATATGGGCCGTCGGCGACATCACCGAAGGGCACGCGCTCGCTCACCGCGCGTTCGAGCAGGGCATCATCGCCGCGGAATCCATCGCCGGACTCGATCCAAAGCCGCTCGATGAGGATACCATCCCGCAGATCGTGTTCTCGAACCCCGAGGCCGCCAGCGTCGGACTGACCGCGACCGACGCGAAACAGCGCAACGACCTCTCCGATATCAAGGAGACCGTGTACCCGATGATGTCCAACGCCCGCATGATGATGAGCGACTCCAACGGATCTCTGTCGCTCGTCAGCGGCATCCGCACGCAACAGCCCGGCGTCAGGGTCGTGCTCGGCGTGCACATGGTCGCGCCCGTCGCATCCGACATCATCGCGGAAGCGGAACAGCTCGTCGGCAACCACACCCCGCTTTCCGACGCCGCGCGTCTCATCCATCCCCATCCCACCTTCAGCGAGACGCTGGGCGAGACGCTGCTCAAAGCCGACGACCGGCCGCTGCACACCCGATAAAGACACCGCGAACGAGCGACGCGGCGGCTCATGGTCGGCAGAAGGGCACATCTGCTGGTAAACTTGTCGCTCAGTGTGTTCACCCTAGACCAAGCGAGGAAGTTGATGGCAGGCAAGGACGAGAAGACCAAGCAGAAGAAGCCCAAGAAGCAGGGCACGATCAAACAGATCATAACGATCTTCAAGTACACGCACAAGGAAGACAAGATGCTTCCGGCGCTGATCGCCGGCGCGTTCCTCGTGCCCGTGATCGTGTTCGTCATCCTCGGCATCATATTCCGTTGGACGGTGCTGACGTGGGTGTTCCTCATGCTCATCGCCATCATGCTCGGCATGCTGCTGGCGACCATCGTGCTCACCCGCCGCGCCGACATGGTCGGATACAAGCAGCTCGACGGCAAGACCGGCGCGGCCATCAGCGTGCTGCGCAACATCAACAAGGCCGGCTTCAACTTCCCCGAGCAGCCGGTGTGGGTGGATCCGCGCACCAAGGACGCCATTTGGCGCGGCACCGGATACAACGGCATCTACCTGCTCGGTGAAGGCGATTACGATCGCGTCAAGCGCGCAATGGACCGCCAGGAGCAGTCCATCAAGAGCGTCACCGCCGGCTCGCAGATCCCCGTGTACCGTGTGATGGTCGGCAACGGCCAGGGTCAGGTGCCGCTGAAGAAGCTGCGCAGCAACATCATCCGCCGCAAGGCGTACCGCCCGACGCACCACAAGAACGCTCTCCTGGCGAAGATCCACCCGCGCGAGCGTTTCATCCTCACCAAGGCCGAGCTGGAGAAACTGAACGCCCGTCTGCGCACACTGCAGACCAAGAACGGCATGGGCATCCCCAAGGGCATCGATCCCACGCGCATGCAGCACGTCAGCCGCCGCGCGATGCGAGGCCGCTGATCTTCGGCGGGCAACCTCACGCCGAACCGGCATCATTCATACATCGGGAAAGCCCCCGCGGGACATCGCCGCGGGGGCTTTCCCATATCCGGCCGAGTCCCGACCGACAACCGTCAGACCGTCCACTACTTGAAACGCGACACTGAGACGCGACGAATTTCATAAATCCTAAAACATTGGAAAAACGCGGATTACACCGCCTGTTGCCCATCTCGAAACATAATCGTAACCCAATTGACGAGCGCGTGAAACTCACATTTCTAGACTTGTCGATTGTAAGTTCTCAAACAAGTTCTCAAGAACAAAGGAGCGATTGTGGCAGAGAATAAGATTTTCGCCCACACGCCTGAAGAGGTCGAAGCACTGATCAACAAGGAAGGCATCGAGTACGTCTCCGTGCGTTTCACCGATCTGATCGGCGTTCAGCAGCACTTCACCGTCCCGGCCAGCGAATTCATTGACAACGCCTTCACCGACGGCATGCCGTTCGATGGTTCGTCCGTGCAGGGTTTCCAGGCCATCAACGAGTCCGACATGAAGCTGATCCCGGATGTCACGACCGCCTTCGTCGACCCGTTCCGCAAGCACAAGACCCTCGACGTGGCCTTCTCCATCGTCGACCCGCTGACCGACGAGCCGTACTCCCGCGACCCGCGCCAGGTTGCCGGCAAGGCCGAGGCCTACCTGAAGTCCACCGGTATCGCCGACACCGCCTCCTTCGCTC
>OIER01000607.1_pt1 | contig 24553 bp, 46 predicted proteins | sample 1581801 | NCBI WGS metagenome assembly OIER01 (sample SAMN03281006, study PRJEB24777) | human gut metagenome | isolation source: fecal sample PR165 from 1 month old male Malay infant, vaginally delivered... | reverse complement strand
ACAACCACTATTACTGGCGTTGTGTTGGTTTGCAGGTTCAGGAATATTGACGCGCATTGAGACAGAACGGCAGATGGAGAATATTGCCCAACTGACAGCGCTCGCACGCAGTGCCGGAAATGTGGTGCATGAACTGCAAAAAGAACGGGGAATGAGTGTCGGATTTCTGGGGGCTGCAGGGACTACGTTTAAAGATGAGTTAAACGCACAGCGGGCTTTGACCGATCGCGAGATCGAGGTATTCGTGCGCTCGTTGTCCGATACTGCATTACCGGAAGGGGATGTTGCTACCTCTGTCGCTGCGTTTAAGAAAAACATTCTTTCGCTCGCCACCATCCGGGAAAATGTCACGCAGTTGGGGCTTCCGGCCGCAGATGTGGTTAAGTTTTACACCAGCGTCATTGCTGATGTGCTGAGTTTTGTCGGCAAGTTGGGGCAGTTGACGGATTCTGGCGAAATGGCAAACGCATTCGCCGCCTACTACAATCTGCTGAATTTGAAAGAACAAGCGGGTATTGAACGGGCACTGTTATCAAATATCTTTTCCTCCGGTCATTTCGCCGACGGACAGTTACATCAGCTCAGTGATGTCGTCAGTAAACAGAACGTCTGGCTGGCACAATCGTTGCGCCTGAGCTCGCCGGAACAGGCGGCCATGTTGAAAAATCGCTTACAATCTGCAGAAGCGTCAAAAGCCCTCTCATTTCGTGAAACCGCGTTTAATCATGTCGAGAACGGTGGATTTGGTGTCGATCCTACTACCTGGTTCAAAGTACAAACCCAGCGTATTGAAGTGATGCGGCAGATAGAAAATGTGACGGCAAATCTTCTGTTGGCGAATGCAGAAAAACTCGCGCAGGATGCACGAAAAAACTGGCAAATATATATGGTCGTCAGCTTGTTAGCGCTACTGGCATCATTGACCTTCGCTGGAGCCATCGCAATCAATATGCATCGCCAATTCAGCGACACGCTGCGCAAGATTGCGGGGATGAATGGCGATCTGACTCAACGTCTGGCGACGCCGGGTAAAGATGAGCTTTCCTCACTTAATCGTGCCTATAACACGATGCTGGAAAGTATTCAGCATATCGTACAGGAGATTAAACAAGGCGCCGTGGTTTTGTCCGATGCCAGCAGCAGTATTACGGTGGGAAATCAGGATTTGGCTCAACGTACAGATGAACAGGCTGCATCAATAGTACAAGCCGTGGCCAGTATGGAGCAGCTATCAACTGCGATTACGCAAACAGCGGATAATGCCCGCGAAGCGGAGCATCTGACAATCAGGCTGGAAAAAGAGGTCCGACAGGCCAGTAACGTTGCCACTGCGGCGAACCAGAGTATGGGGGATATTCGCGCTTCCAGTGAGAAAATATCGAATATTGTGACCTCAATTGATGATATCTCGTTTCAGACTAACTTACTGGCGCTGAATGCGGCAGTGGAAGCTGCGCGGGCAGGAGAGATGGGCAGGGGGTTTGCGGTTGTGGCCAGTGAAGTGCGGAATCTTTCCCAGCGTTGCGCCAAAGAAGCTAACCAGATCCGCGAGCTGGTTGCGCAGAACATGGTTAAAATTAGTGAGGGCGTTGAGCGGGTCACGGCGTCCGCTACCGCGCTGGAAGCGGCAGCGGACAATACCACCAGTATGAAGCAATATATTGCGGATATCGCGCGCGTGGCGACAGAACAGTCGCAAGGGGTAACCCAGATAAACCAGGCTCTGCGACCGATGGAGCAGGTTACGCAGCAAAATGCGGCGCTGGTTTCTCAGGCCGCGAGCGACAGCCAGCGGCTGGACAATCTGTCGGTCACCATGAAGGGGCTGGTCAATCGTTTTGTTGTCTGACATGACGCCGCTGTACCGATCCGGTAAACGCGCCGGATCGGTCAGTTGTCGTCATCTTAGTGTGATGGTATGAAGCAAATATTGGGCGGGTTAAGCAAAGATTCCTGACATAGCAATCTTGTCGCTGGTAAAGTGAACAACCGATACCGAGATGTGGCCAGAAGGGAATTCCGTGTGACTGAACGTATTGATTATGAGACTGAAAAATACAGCTTTACTGAGGCGACTGAGAGCTCCCGCCTTACCGGCCAGTGGGCTGATGTTATTACTGAATGTCGCGAATTGAAGGCGGGACCGCAAGAGCGTCTGCGTATTGCTTTATTGAATGTGGACTACGTGACCAGTTTTGAGTTGCCTTTCCGCCTGTTATTACTTCGTACCCCGCAACTGATTGCCAGCGTGCGTGAAGAGCTGCAGCTTAGTCAGAAAAACGTCATCTTTAACGGCAAACGCTTTGGTTGTGTTTACAGCCTGAAAGCGAGTCTCGGTGGGATACCGGATGAATTTCAGTACCGCCTGTCGCATCGAATCCGGCGCATTAGCCCTGCAGGTTCAAGCGAAGCGCCATATCAGCAGATTGCTAAAACAGTAAAAGCACCACGCGAACGTCTGAAGCTGGCACTTGAATCAGGCCTTGATGTCACTGCGCTGGATGGGCTTTTCTGGTTTGGCAGCCAGCGTATTGCCGCTGATGTGTTGAGGCTGAGAAAAGCAGGGATGCGGATAGCTACCAAGCAGACAATGGTGTCCGACAATCTTACTGCAACAGTGAGGAATGTGCCGTTCTACCGCCTGGCCCAGTGATGAACTGGCTGGTAATTGATTGGATTTAAACAGGATGCATTAATTTCAGAGTGTCCCCTGCAGACATCTAATGAATTCGATAAGTGCAGGGGATTTATGGGGAATTTTTGATGTGAAGAAAATTGTGCCCGCTGTTATGCCCGCAAAGGGTATTCACGATGCATTTTCAACTGGGGGAAGAGCGTGTTTTTTCCACTTGAGATAATCGGCATAAAGCCAGCGTGAGGATCTGCCGTACTTGATCGGAGGAGGGAGGTTTCCCTTCTGGATTTGTTTATAGAAGTACCGGTCAGTGAAACCAGCATCTCCCATCATAAACTTCATGTCAATGAGTGAGTCGTCTCGGAGTTCTCGCATAGGTTTGGTCTCGCGTTTGGAAATCGAACCTGGAAGCCAGGCAAAAAGAAGCCCGGGCGAACCGGGCAAATGGGGGATAACGTGGCAGTGCATTCGCACCCAATAGCCAGCTCATAACTGGCTATAAGTTGCGTCAGGCGTCTTCATCTTTCAGCATGGTATCGTCAGGAACTTGAATTGAGAGGACAACGCTATAGCCTTTCTCATGCATGCTGAATGAGGTTTGCCATTGAGGAATTGGAACGTCTTCGTCGACCTGGCATAACCCAATAGACCAACATCCGTTATCCGTATAATTCGCAATTACCAGAAGCTCTCCTTCTTCTGAAATCAAGTGGTAAACACCCGGACTGTCGTAACATCCTTTTTCTTCTCGAATGGCCCCCTCACATTCGAAAAGGTCATCGCTTGCGCCATAAAAACGTAATTCCTTCATAATCTCTCCTCATGCCGCCCGCATAGCGCGGAGGCGTTTTAAGTGTTCTGCTGTTTCGATTTCTTCGGCGATCCGCTCGGCCTGTGCTTTGGTCAGCGGCTCGAATTCATGCTGAAAGCGGCCCATGCTGGCGATGCAGGTGCGGCCATTGCGGATGTAGTGGATGGCTTCGTGTGTAGCGCTGATGATTTTGCATGGTGCGCCGTGGGGATCGGCATACCACGAGTTAGGCTGGATTATCCTGAACATTGGCTGAGTCCTGCATCATGAGGAAGACGATCATTGCGGCTCGGAGTGGGTTTTCATGCTCAACACCATCCCCGGAATAAATCATGTGGACAGCATCGCCAGTTACACCATTAACTGGTTCATCTTCTGGAACGCAAAGCCATTTATCATCGGCATTAATGAGGCTCAACTTCTTACCAACGATAATTGGCCATGCGTCCGCCGGGCTGTTGCAGTAATCGGGCAGTTTTACGGTATTTTTGCCTTGCACTCCATGATTAAAAAACCATGATGGACTTTCATCGGTTGGTTCAAGTAGCCAGTCGCCATTGATAGTAATTTCTGCAACAGCCTTATTAATCTCAAAATCACTCAACTTGCTGTAATCCATCACATCCTCCCAATCTTCTTACGCAATTCCATCTCACCCTGGCAACTAACGCACATCGTGCATCCCGGATACGCTTTCCGGCGCGCATCTAGTAACTTGTCCCCGCATTCCTCACAGTGCGTTGCTGATACTGCTGAGTGGTTGAGTCTGTGAGCCTGAATAGCATGGTCGCGCATCATCTCTTCGAGAGCGCTTGCCTGATCGATGATTTCTGATGTCATGATTTATCCCCAATGCGCTTATTCCATGCTGCTATGCATTCCTCTTTTTCCTTTTGAGTGATAGTTATCAAAGGATGGCGTTCACTGATGCTTTCACACCAGTGGCGAAGAGTGTGACTTACAGTGATTGAACGCTGGCCAGTCCAGTGTCTTGTTTCATCAAATCGAATCTCGCCACCACCACAAAAAGGGCATGGCTTCATTAATTCACTCATAATCAGTACTCCATGAACTGTCGGTTAATTCGGTTGAAGGTGAATGCGAGAAAATAAAAATGCCGCCTAAGCGACCTTGTGATTCGTTTGGTTAGCGTCATGCTGCCTCCCTTGCGCCGATCCGCTTTAGCTCTGCCAGCGAAACGGAAGTGATAATTCGTCGTGGTTTGATGAATGGTCGCCAGATAAACAGAACCGATCCCTTTGGATTGCTCTTGCGCTTACCGCCGTCAGTAACTGGTACGAAGCTAATACGCCCGTCAGTAATCAGTCGTAATTCGTCAGCGGACTGCATTGCCGAACTGAACCAGCCTGTCGAGATATCAGCAGGAAGCAACATCACCACTGGTTGGCGTTGTTCAGCACACTGCTCGGCTGCCTTTGCTACCCATGGCGAGATATCGGAATAGGGAGGGTTACACCAGATTGCGCCGTATGACTCCCATTCACGATTCAGGGAATCATCTCTCTCAGTTAAATAGCGTGCACACAGCGCATTGCGATCGCTTGCAGCGGCATCAAGCCAGAAGCCAAACTCAATATCCAGTGCGTCGAATACCCACAATGGTGTCTGCCAGCAATCCTTTTCATCCTGTGGTGTTGTTGATCCTCCAAAGTCACTCATGCTTCCTCCCGCTCTGGATCCCTGTTATCCCATCCATTGCGCTCAATATTCACCTGCAGCCTCTTATCTCCGACCTCTTCGATACTCCGACCGGTAATCTCTGCTACTTCTGCGTTGGTGTATCGCATGAGTATCGCTAACTCTTCCGTTGACCATTCGCGCATAGTTAATCCTCCGGAGCGGGCCAGCGCGTCACGCTTGCTTCTGACTGAGTAAATTGAGCGACCGGTTGCCGTGGCTATCTCTTCCTCTGAGAACCGACCAAAGAGATGAATCTCTGCCGGTGTCCATGGTCTGCCGGTCATCTTTCTGATAAGTGGTGCACCAATACGTGATGCCTGGCGAGTGATTGCCGATTCTGAACGCTCAAGTTTTTCTGCTATAACCTGAACCGGCATTGACATGCCAACTTCATGCAGGAACAGGTTTTCCCACGGCTGCCAAAGTTCGCTCATTGGTTCTCCTTAAGGCTATACACACAGCCGCCGAGCGTTCCGTTTCCCCATTCCTCAGCGATCAGGTGTTGTTGTATTTGCGCCAGCGCCGGACCTGAGATGAATGTTTGTTGCATCTCTAAGTTAGGGGCCCATCCCTCGTAATATGGCTCGTGGTAATTGAGGGTTATTCCCGCTGTATGACCAAGAGCGCCTTTTGCTGTCTGCCATCTATGGAACGAAGTGATGTTGTTCCGCGCGTCTTTGCGCAGAATGCTGAGGATAGTTTCTGGAGTCATATCGATAACGGCGATGCCGCCCGCTGTTAGATAGGAGAGGCGGTTATGCCGCCTGTTTTAATTCTCTGATTCGAATGCCGGTAACGTCTTTGCATTTAGCCTGGTGGTCAGGCCATCCGTTAAGGCGTTGCCATGTTGATGCGTACTGTTCCTGCAGTTTTTTGCTATCGTTTTCTGCTCCGGCGTACTGAGTAAACTCAGCCAGAATCTGGTCTGCATCAGCTGGTTTTAAGTGGTGAACTTCTGCATCAGCATCAATTGCAGTTTCTTCTGTAGGTATGCAGAACGCCTGAAACGCTGCGTATTTGTAGGCGATCGACATGGCCTTGTTAGTCGCTTTATCGCCGCTGTCCATTGCCTCGCCGTAGGTAGTTACGGTGTGAATGCTGCCGTCTTCTGTGCTGACGAAATCGAAGTCGCCACGAACCGTGATATAAAACAGAGCGCCGCCACTTTTACTGGTTCTCTCTACACATGTGCGTTCGGTATATCGCGGGAGAATCAGGAGCTTATTCTTGACCAGCTCAGGAGCCAGTGCGTTGTAGATGTCGTCGATTCCACGAAACGCATAGTTAACCTGGCTGCCTTGTTTTTTCTCCTTCCGGATCCCCTGTTCAGCAAGAGCAGAAGCTACTCCGCTGATTGCCGCATAAACTTTTTTCTGTTCCATAATTTCCTCAGAACGGGCATCCGCCCAAGAAATAACGCTGATTAAGAACCTCGATTCTCGACAAGTTCAGATACGCTCTCATTCCATTGCGATCGCCTTTAAAGCGATACCAGAGAGCTTTCTGAGTGCTGAGTCGTCGCTGCAATTGACTCTCTTTCACTGTTCTAGCGAGAGGCATGATTGGCTCCTGAAATTTGGCTGTGCGCTTCCCGTCTGCGATAGCCGGACGAGTAGGGGGAATGGGTGGAGGTAGTTATTCTGTTGGTGGTACTGGCACTGGTTGCCAGTGGGTGACAACTATTGGATGGAATTCAACGCCTGAGTAATTCTCGTAAACTTGTGCGTACCATCCGTGACCTTTTTTTCCAAAGCATCCATACTGACCGACATGTAACTCAACGCCAAAGTCTGGTAGAGGCCAAATCAAAACAAAATCATCATCATCAGGAAGTTTGTCACTACACTTAATCCATTCCATAATCATTTCCTGTGCCACGGAAAACCAATTGCCGCCTTCATATCGTTGCAGGCCGACATCCACATCACCGAATCACCTATGAATCTGGCGATTAGCGCTTTGTTCTGAGCTGCACGAAGCATGTTGTGATTAATCATGATTTACCCTCCACCTGCTGCAATAACCCGGCAATGTGCATCTGCCAGCGGTTCATTGTGATTTTCTCGCGAGGTTTATCGACTGATGAGAGTTGCCACTCGTTATCGTTGAGCTTTTTGGCGGTGTACTGCTTGCCGTTGTGGGTGACTGTCATGATGCCTCCCGGGCGCGGAGCATTGCGTCGGCAATGAAATACGCATCTTCGGATAATTCCTTGTACTGTGGTGAGTCCGGGCCTCCACCAAACGAGTGCCCGTCCCATCTGCGCACAATTGCTGCCATCGCCTTAGCTGCGAAGTAGTCACGAATGGAAATTCCGTTGCTGTATCCCTCGATAGGGAAAGCAGCACCTTGTGCCGGTGTATTTGTCATAATCATCTCCGCGCTTAAGCCGCGCTGCTGAGCTAAAGACCTCTGCATGCAATTTTCATCGCTGCAATACAATTAAGCGGTGGATAGCCGCCATTCATAACTAAGCGTCCTCTGAGAAGCCGCTGAGGTATGAAAAAAGCCGCTTGTTAGGCGGCTTTGATTGCTAATTCTTTAATCCCACCATGATCTTCAATTAGCTGCTCTACGACATCGCGAGGAACATATGGGTAAACAGTGTCTAATGGGTTATCTTCATCCTCTGCATACTCGATAATTGACTTGTCTATTTCACTAGGGAATCCAAGCTCGAAACTGTCGTATCTAGCCACATCCTCAATATCCTTGCGTGGGTGGCAATAAGCTCCATTGTTAGCCTGAATGCTTATGCTGTACCCATCAGCACATACAACTCGGCGGTTAAAAAAACGGAACCTTTCCCATTTTCTTCCTTCGTTCATCCAGTCATTGAAAGTTTTCATCGCCTTACCCTCTGTTTGTATCGTGAGCTAATAAAAAGGCCGCCAGTTAGGCAGCCTGTTCAACTTTCTTTAATGCTGATGTTCTCGGGTAATATATCTTTGGCTTAGCTTTCGACCCTTCCTTTGGAGGAACCAGCACCTGGTATCTCATACTCCCTCGATAATCAAACACGCCAACAATTTTACCCGTTTTAGTTTTCCAGCTTCCTGCTGCCTGACTTGACCATGTAACCGTGTCGCCTTTATTAAATGTCTGCACTACCTTCATCGCCTCACCTCATAAGTTAATTAACGCGCCGTAACCGATTAAATCAGTGGCGTAGATTTGCCGCGGGATTTCTGCACCGCATGGATTTTGTTTCCGAACGGGTTTGCATCTTTGTACCAGGTGCGATGATTCTTGCGCTCAACAGCTTCAGCGCGTTTTTCCATATCTTCCCGATACTCTGCCAGCACCGTTAAATCAATCGGGTTCACAGCGCTTTCTACGCGTGATTTCGGCTTGCGAGTCAGCGACAGAACGGGGCGGTTATTCGGCTTGGCGCTCACCCCAACTAACAGGGGATTTGCAGCTTTCCATTCGGCCTGTTTCTCTGCGCGGCGTTCGCGGCGGCGTGCTTGTGCATCCATTGTGGATCTCCTGTCAGTTAGCTTTGGTGGTGAAGGCCGGACGTTACCCCGGCGATGTGTTCCAGTCCGCTCATCCGCGCTACTGTGGGCCACCTTCCTACCCAGCCACGAATTGCTTGTGTTCGTGCGCCACGGTGCGTGTCTCCGATTTACCACGCCGCTTCACCCCAAAGCTTTCTGCTTTGAATGCTGCGCTTTTTCAGCGCCAGATTTTTAAGAGCTTCACCGTCCTGGTGAGTAGTGCGTCCTGCTGATGGATACAATAATCACCGCAAGTGGTAATTAAGTCAACACCGCAAGAGATAAAATATTACCGCAAATGATTAAGGTGCTGATATTTGTGTGTATTTATTTTTTCACTTGTAGTGATATGCTCATAAAAACATCAAAGAGGGCGTTGTTATGGGGTTAGGAATGGATATGGGCCGGGATGAGCTATTAGAAGATCGCGCAGCGTTCATCGCTGGAGAGATTGGCGGAGCGGTTGTCGAGCTGATTATCGGTGGGATAGCGATTAGTCAGGATGCGATTGTGGATAGCCTGGAGGCCAAGAGGAAGGCTGTTGGTAATGTTATTCACAAGGGATTGTTGAGGGATGCTGCGGAGTTTGTGAGGAAGGGGCAATAAAAAAGCCCGCACGGGCGGGCAGGTAGTGTTGCGATAGTTATTGTTATCAGCTTCAGGCTGGATAGTTATCGGCAGAATGGCGGATAGCTTTATGGGTGGGCAATAAAAAACCCGGCGCGGTGGCCGGGTTTATTTTTCAAGCTGCTTTACGGCTCATATCTGCAAGCATTACTTGCTTGCGGGCTTCCATATCAGCAACGATATCATTCAAACGCTTAGCCAGTTTCAGCATGTCAGCCATAGCTTGGAGTTTGGTCATATGCATGCGCCTCCTCGGTTCCTCATCATATAAAGTTTACTTAAAAACAGTAGCTCTCTTAAGAGTTCTAGAGCCTAATGCACACATTTCAGGGTTTTTCTGCTTAATATCCCTAATCAAAATTTGTGCAGTCAATAAAATCTGCTGTAAATCTAGTGCATCAAGTTCTTTTGCTTTCACATCAAGCTGAAGAATTATGTCATGTAGCTCATCAAGTGATGGGTCTACTAGCTCGTGAAGCTTCTCAATTCCAAGTTGCTCAAAGCTTATGACAACAAAATCAATCAGTGATTTCACTGCAATTTGCACTTTGTACAGTTGCTTTTCCTCTAAAGAAGCTTCTGCACCTGCTACTTTTACAGCATCACTAAAATCGTGGGTCACTAACTATACTCCTTATATAGGATCTATCCAACAGATTTTCAATGGGAATTGGATGATTTTCGCTCAATAAGCACGTTCAAACAATGATTTCATTGACTTTTGTATAAAAGTATAAAATGGTCAGAACCTTTAACTACTTATACACTTAAAATAGGACAAAATGATACAGGCTTTATGATGATTTTCATCAATCGTTATGAACGGTGACTGGTATCACATCACCCAAACGTCTCTTCAGGCCACCATAAGCACGATCGCAACAACCGAGAGCAAAGTAACCACGCCTACTATCAGATATTCTCTTATCACCCAAACGTCTCTTCTGGCCATTGAGAAGCGACGACTTTTCCAACAACCCTACAGTGTTCATTACATGGCATCATGGGGAATTGAGGGTTTAATGGTTGGAGGAATATCTGCCCGCTGTCCTTGATCAGTTTCTTGAATGTGAATTCATCACCACCTAATCTGGCGATACAGAAATCACCAGGGTCAACCGGTTCCTCTGGATCAACAAGAATCAGCATTCCCTCAGGGAAGCTAGGCTTTGAACCAGCTGGAGCCGTCATGGAGTGACCTTCAACCTCAAGCCAGAATGCATTGTCGCTGGCTTTCTTTGTTGTGCTTACCCATCTCTCTGCGTCACGTTCGGTGAATGTGCGAAATTCAGGTGAGAACATACCTGCTTGTACATGCGAGAACACGGGGTAGTCATAGTCATTGCTAACCACTAAATCAGTGGATACAGACCTGTACATCTCTTCTATTTCTCTGGCGATGGAAGGACTGAACTCACCAACATTAACTTGTAAAACTCTTGCTAGGGCAGCTGCATTACTAGCATTAAGCGCATTTACACCATTAAGGAGTGCGGCAATAGCCGACTGCCCGACACTTAAAGCGTCAGCTATGGATTCCTGCGAGAGCTTCAACGTAGACTTTTTGCTCTCATAAATCGCCTTCAGACGTCTAGCGTCTTCAAGCTGCTCTGTTGTTAATGGTTTCTTTTTTATGCTCATAGTAGAAATTTAACACCGTAGGGGATAATTTACTAACACCGCATGTGTTGACATAATTACCTCCGGCGGTGATAATCAATCCATGCACTAAGGAGGTCGTATGGAACAGCGCATAAAACTTAATGAGTACGCACAACGATTCGGTCAAACCAAAGCTGCTCAAGACCTTGGGGTTTATCAGAGCGCTATTTTCAAAGCGTTAACAGCTAAGCGAGATATCACGGTAATCGTGCATGCAGATGGTTCTGTTTCTGCTGAAGAATTAAAACCGTTCCCTAGCATTCGCCGCGACAACAACGCAGCCTAAGTAATACCGCTCTTATCACATCTAAGCCCTGAAAAAGGGCGATTCAAAACAACAAGTCTTAAAGGCTATGCGTGTCTGCGCATTGGCCTATTTAACTATTTAACACTCTAGGAATTTAACAAATGGAAAACTCAATTAACCGCAACAAGGTCAATGCCCGTCGCATTGAGTCCTGGTTGCTTAACCGTATCGCTATGAAAGGTGGCAACAACGTAGCTAAAGAGATCGGCGTCGATAAAGCACAGATAACCCGCTGGAAAGAAACGTGGCTGCCGAAGATGGCAATGCTGCTGGCAGTTCTGGAATGGGGTGTCGTTGATGACGATATGGCGCGGTTGGCAAGAGAAGTAGCTGCGGTGCTCACAAAGAAAAATCGCCCGGCGGCAACCGAGCGATCTGACCAGATAAATATGGATTTCTAACAGGAGTCATTTTAATGGCTAAACGCAAAAAGTACCAGGAAAAAGAAGAGATTCGACACCCTGATTCACCAGATGGTTTGGTCGTTGCTGCTTCTAAAAATAAGGCGTTCGCAGAGCGTCTTGTTGGCGTTATTCGCATCGCAATGGCTAAGGCAGGGGTGAAGCATGGGCGTCGTTAAGCAATTAGCAGACTACAGGCCATCACTGGAGGCCGTGGAGCGTCAGGTGGCAGATCTCGATGATGGGTATACCCGCATCGCTAACGAGCTGCTGGAAGCGGTTATGGCTGCCGATTTAACGGCTCGCCAGCTGAAGGTTGTTCTGGCGGTGATTCGCAAAACTTACGGGTTCGGTAAAAAGTTAGACCGCATTACCAATACTCAAATAGCGATGATGACCGGCATTCACCACACGCATGTTTGTAAGGCCAAGAACGAGATGATCGCCATGAACATCATCGTGACAAACGGTCAGGCAATTGGCGTAAACAAGGTGATTTCTGAGTGGAATTTTGAGATTAGCCAAGTTAGCGAATCATTAGCCAAAACAGCTAATAAAACATTAGCCAACTTAGCTAATGGGTATAAGCCAACTCAGCTAAACACAAAAGAAACTATTCAAAAGAAAGAAAAGAAAGAAAACACACAGTCATCTGGCGATGACCGCGAACTGGTTAAACCTGAAAAGCGAAAACCAGTGAAGTTCGATTACGACGAGTATCTCTCCGTCTACAACGAGATTGTCGGAGATAGACTCCCTCACGCTGTCGAGGCCAACGAAGAACGCCAGCGCAAAATACGCAAACTGGTTAACTCTCTCGCTACCAAAAACATCGACGGATTCCGCGCCTACGTGAAAGCGTTCATGGCAGCTGCAAGACCATTCCATTTCGGCGATAACGATCGCGACTGGGTGGCAAATTTTGATTACCTGCTTCGCCCGAAAGTTCTGGTGGCAATTCGTGAGGGAACACTATGAGACAGGATATCGAGGCTAGTGTGATTGGCGGGTTACTTCTCGGCGGACTTACCCCGGCGGCAACTGACGTTCTCGCCCGGATTGATGCTGAAGCGTTCACCATCCCACTCTACCGGAAAGCCTTTGAGGTGATCCGCAAGCAAGCCAGAAATCGCAAACTGATTGACGCTCTGATGGTCGCTGAGGAATGCGGTGATCAGCATGCTACCGATGTGATGATGACTGCCAGAGCGTGTCCAAGCGCTGCAAACCTGACTGGTTACGCAGATATGCTGGCAGACCAGCATCAGCGACGGTTGTTCCTGCATGCCATAGACGAGCTGCGCGGCGATGTGAGCAACGGAACGCTGGACGGTGCAGCTTCGGCAATGGATGAGCTAATGCGCCGCCTGAGCACCATCAGGAAGCCAAAAGGCGAGGTTAAGCCCGTTCGGTTAGGTGAAGTCCTTAATGACTATGCCGAAACGCTGGAGAACAGGCTTAAAAACGGCGAAGAGTCGGACACCATGAAAACCGGTATCGACGAACTTGATGCGATTACCGGCGGCATGAACGCTGAGGATTTGGTGATTATCGCTGCCCGTCCTGGTATGGGTAAAACTGAGCTGTCGCTGAAGATTGCTGAAGGCGTGGCGAGTCGACCGCTGCCGGGAACTGACACCTTGCGCGGGGTCCTGATTTTCAGCATGGAGATGAGCAACCTGCAGATCGCCGAGCGAAGCATAGCAGGGCGAGAAAACATGTCTGTCAGCGTTCTGCGCAACCCGGCAAACATGGACGACGAAGGATGGGCAAGGGTTTACAACGCCATATGTCACCTGAAAGACCTTGATGTCTGGATGGTTGACGCATCAAAGCTGACAGTCGAAGAAATCCGCAGCATTGCTGAACGGCACAAGCAGGAAAACCCGGCGCTATCACTCATCATGGTTGACTACCTCGGCCTGATTGAGAAGCCAAAAGCAGAGCGAAATGACCTTGCTATAGCACACATCTCCGGCAGCCTGAAGGCGATGGCTAAAGACCTGAAGACGCCAGTTATCTCCCTTAGCCAGTTATCCCGTGAAGTTGAGAAACGGCCTAACAAGCGACCGGTTAACGCAGATTTGCGCGACTCAGGAAGTGTTGAGCAGGACGCTGACTGCATCATCATGCTCTATCGGGAAGCGGTATACGACGAGCATAGCCCCGCGGCGAAGTTTGCGGAAATCATCGTCACCAAAAACCGTTTTGGCTCGCTTGGCACTGTGTATCAGCGATTCGTTAACGGTCACTTCATGCCATGCGACCAGGATGAGGCCCGCATGATTTCAACCAGCAAGCCTTCAACTGGAAAGCGTTATGCCAAAGGAGCAGACGTATGAATGCTAAAGACAAAATCATTACTTACCTTGAAACTCACAAGCCGGCATCAAAGAAAGAACTCATCGCAGCAACAAAATTACCAGTAAACCGCATCAATCAGGTTGTGCGCGATCTCCTCGAATCAGGCCAGTTAGAAATCCACAGCGTCACCAACAAGGTTAATCACTACCGGCTTACTGATTTACATAACCAGCGCGTGAAAGCTGTTCTGGATTATTTTGAAGACGGCAGTAGCGCAACGTCTGGCGAGGTTTCTGACATTACTGGCATGGATAAAACAACGGTCACACAGATTTTGATTTCTCTGAATAAGCAGGGCGAATTGCACAGGGAATGGCATGGTCAGCGCAAGTTGTGGGTATACAGCAAATCAGCGCCGTTTGTATTTGGCTGCGCTAATCATCTGACTGCATTCATCAACAATGCACTGAGAGAGGTCAGGGCTTCATGACTGAACCTTACATAGCAGAGCTATCTGCAAGCGTGGCCGTGATAGTCGGCCTTTTTTATGTGATACGCAAAAACATCGATTAACAGGTCCGAATGCGGGCCTTTTTTATGAGGGTAGGATTATGCAGAAAATTTTAGCAGTGACTATTTGTTTATTTTTATCAGCCTGTGATGAGGGTCCGCAACCCTCTCGAATTGACGCCATTGTTGGTGCTGATGCGGGGCGATTTAGCGTCACTCAAGTAGCAAAGTTTTACGACTCTGATGCGTATGGTAGTAACAGGAAGATTTTCCTAATTCGCGATAAGCAGACAAACCGGGAATTCGTTGGTGTTTCTGGCGTAGGCATATCTGAGGTTGGAACTCACAGCCAATCAAGTGGCAAGCAAGTTATTTCAGTAACTGATGAGCGATAGGAGAATCAAATGAAACCGACATACGAAGAACTAGAGCAGAAACTCGAAGAATCCCGTCGCGAGTTCCGTGCAGCAGACGCGACTATTCACAATCTGGAACTGAAGCTCACAGACATGGCAGTACAGCTCGCTAACGCCGAGAGCAAGTGCAGGGAGCTGACGGAGGAGAATGCGGGGCTTAAAAATCCAGAAAACTGGCTGTCACAGAGTGATTACGGTTATGAGGCATCTGAGGTTGCCACTCAAAATGGAGCAACTGAAGATGAATCACTGAGGGCCGGGATGATCGCAATTATTAATCGAATCGGAACCCCAGCCACAGATGCTTTCCTGGCTGAAGTGCGGGCGCAGGGCTTGGAGCGTTTGGCGAAAGCTTGGTATGCGATTGCAAACGAAACAGCTTCAGGAATTAGCATTAGCGAGTCATCTCGCCTGAAATATCGGCAACGCGCCGATGACGTAGCTGATTTCGCGAATAAAATCCGCCAGGAGGCCGCCCAATGAGCAACATCGACAAACGCGCATTACGCAAGGCTGCGATGCATGCAAAGACGAAGGATGACTGGGGCTGTGATGCTGACAACTTCCACGACAAAGCAACGCCTGATGCCGTCCTGGCTCTGCTGGATGAGCTGGAAGCCGCAGAGAAGCGCATAGCTGAACTGCGAGACTGGAATTTTGGCCTTGCACAAGAGTCATTCACGTATCAGCAGAGGGTAGCAGAACTGGAATCACGGACGGTGACCGTTAAATTACCAGCCGATTACCGTAACTCTGACGGCAGCATCAACGCCGACATGTTTAACACCTGTGCAGTTGTTGGTGCATTTCGTGATGCACTTGCCGCCGCTGGCATTGGCGTGAAGGGAGAGTGAGATGGAAAAATTAATCAAACCTACCACCAAAGGTAAATATGACGGTTCATGTGATTATCTTTGCTCGGACGATGCGCGATTCATCGTTATGCGCGGCGATTATACGGAAGCGGAAATAATTCAGGCTTCTGTGTCCCAAGATGTAATTGACTCGGATGGTGCCGCTGATTTTGCAAGTAGCGCCCGCTATTACCAGTGCTGGTACAAAGTTAGCCCAATAGGTGGTCAGGATGGCTATTCAGGCTGGCATCATCCTCGTGACTCGCCGTGTCGCGGTGCATATTTCGCATCAGTTTTGCAATGGGATTAAGGAGGACTAACCCATGACAACTAACAACCACCCAGCGCACGGTCCTGTATCACTCAATCGCCTGCACCAGATAAGCGAAATACTCAGCAAAGCAGCAGCACAAAGCGACGGCGGTAATCTCGGCTACGCAATGGCTGATGCTGTGAAGGTTATTGATGGGGTGATTTCTGTATTTGGTAATGCGCCTGTGGCAGTCAACGACGACATGGCTTACGCATTCCATCACGCACTGTCAGATGCATCGCTAGGCGCTGATGAGGTAGAGGAAATTAAGACCGGTTTGCGTGCTGCCCTTGCCAACGTCACCGCCCAACCAGCGCCGGTAGTGCCAGAGGTAATGGCGGACCCTGACGAGAGTCAGTATGGCGGAACATATGATGAGGATTATCAGGCGGAATGCGCATACGTGGAGGGCTGGAACGCCTGTCGCGCCGCCATGCTTCAGGTCGCCGAACAACAAAATCGACAACAAAATATTCCGGAAAATATTAAGACGCTGCACGATGGTCTGGCAGCCATTCGCAATTCTGGCATAGCAATTGACGATGAGAAGATTCAGGCAGAACGCGATGCTCTCAACTCTCCGGTAACTCCGGATGGTTGGCAATTGGTTCCGAAAGAACCTACAGCAGCGATGAATAAAGCTGGCTGGGACGCAATGAACGAACATGATGCAATTAACCCTACGTATAGAGCCATGCTTGCAGCAGCACCGAAGCAGGAGGTGAAAGCAGCGCTTGAACATGGGATGCAGCGTTACGCAGGTGCTATGCAAAAACTGTCAGAAGGGGATAAGTGATGGCTAAATTTAGCACCATTCAGGAGTTAACTGGGTCTGACATGGAACAAGGCCGTGCGCTGATGAATCGTTACTGGCGCTCATCATCACTTCCAGTTCGAGAAAAGCGGCAAAACATGCCTAGGCTATGTGTATTTCGTCGGGATAGGGTACTGCGAAGGTTGATGAGTAATGAGATGAATGCTTTGGTTAATCGCATAACTGAATTCCAATCTTCTGCAACGTCAAGCAACATTACCCACTCTCAAATTTAATGTTATAATTAGGTCGCAGTCGGATTGAGCACCCGGCTGTGACCTCTGCATCTGATTGGGAAATTAGATGCGAAACACAAAGAGTACTTCAAACCACATGTCACAGATGCAGAAATGCACCTGCGATTTTCTGCATTCTGCGTTACCTCTCGGAGGTGGCGTATGAATATCCCTGAGCAGGGCATCAAGCTGCATGCTGGCAACTTCGCTGCCATCGGTCAGCACCTGCAACCATATCTCAATGACGGTCAATGCTATCGCCTCCAGTTAAAGCCATGGAGAGAGAAGCGTAGCCTTAGTCAAAATGCGTTAAGTCACATGTGGTACACGGAAATCAGTGAATACCTGATTAAATCCGGCCGCACTGACGCTACCCCTGAATGGGTCAAGCGCAACCTCAAAAAGACATACCTCGGCTGCGAGGAAGTCACCTACACCGATTTCATCACCGGTGCCAAAGAAACCACCTGGGAACCTCGCCACACGTCTCAACTAGACACCGGAGAGATGCACAGCTTCCTGTGCAAAGTCGAGGCGTGGTGCGCTCAGTTTGGTCTGGCGCTGACTATCCCATCAGGTTGTGAATTCCAACAATTGCGCGACAAGCAGGAGTCCTAATGAATATCTATCAACGCATTAACGGCGCTGACTGGCGCAATATCTGGGTGGTTGGCGATCTGCATGGTTGCTACACAAACCTGATGGGCAAGCTGGATGAGCTCAAGTTTGACCCGGCGCAAGACTTGCTTATCTCCGTCGGTGACCTTATCGACCGTGGCGCTGAAAACGTTGAGTGCCTGGAGTTAATGACGATGCCGTGGTTCCTGGCAGTGCGCGGTAATCACGAGCAGATGATGATCGACGGCCTGTCAGAGTATGGCAACGTCAATCACTGGCTGATGAATGGCGGCGGTTGGTTCTTCAATCTCGACTACGACAAAGAGGTGCTGGCTAAGGCGCTGGTTCACAAAGCAGTTGAACTTCCGTTGGTCATCGAACTGGTGACCGGTGATAAGAAGATTGTTATCTGCCATGCCGACTATCCGGCGGTGGCCTATGAATTCGGAAAGGATATCGATGAAGAGCAGGTGATCTGGAACAGAGAGCGGATCGCTAATTCCCAAGATGGGAATCATCACGAAATCACGGGTGCAGACCTGTTTATCTTCGGTCACACGCCAGCACGCCAACCCCTCAAATATGCCAATCAGATGTACATCGATACCGGTGCCGTGTTCTGCGGAAACCTTACTCTGGTGCAGGTTCAGGGTGGTGACCATGCGTAAACCTACCCGCCGTAGCTGCAAAATCTGCAAGACCAAATTCACCGCTACCTACGACAACATCTGGTGGTGCTGCCCTGAGCATGGCTACGAGTACAGCCAGCTCCTGCTAGCCAAGAAGAAGCTGGCAGCCGAACGCAAACGAAAGCAGGAGGCGCAGCAGGAACGACGTGAGCTGAAGATTCGCAAGAAAGCCTTGCAACCACTTAGCCAATACCACAAACGCGCTCAGACAGCGTTTAACGCGTTTATTCGCCAGCGTGACGCAGGACAACCATGCATCAGTTGCGGGCGTAGCTCCGGAGCGAAGATGAACGCTGGTCACTTCCGTACTGTCGGCGCATCGCCAGAAACCCGCTACGAAGAAACCAACTGCCACATCCAGTGTGAGGCCTGTAACTCCTATCTTTCAGGAAATATCGGTGAATACCGCCCACGGCTGATCGCCAAGATAGGTCAGGATGCTTACGACCGCCTGATGGGCCCGCATGAAGCAAAGAAATGGACACGTGAAGAACTTGACGCACTGGCAGCACATTACCGCGCAAAGCTCAAAGAACTTAAACAGCAGGAGTCCGCATGACCCGTACCGATATCGAAAAATACCAGAAAGCATCGGTACTGCGTGCCGATCCTGAATGTTCATGGATGAAACTGGCTTCTGTACCTCGCCGTTCATATCTCGGGAAATATCGCCGCCTCACTCCCGCACAAAGTCGGTGGGTTCGTTCACTATTAGGACTTTGGGGTAGAGAGTTTGGTGGTAGTGACACCTCATATCTATCTGGCGGTGGCGGCATGTGGTCAATGATACTCACTGGATGGACTGGTGAGCAGCAGGAGAGGATTACTACTGTGCTCTCCGGTCTCCGCAAGATGGGATATTCAGGAGATCAACTCATCATGCAGGCAAAAGCCATCATCTGGCCCAAGAAGTCGCTATCAGACCTGATGGGTAAAGCTGCGGATGAGGAGGAAGCTGAATTCATGGAGCGGATTATCCTCAAATCCTTCCCAAAAAACAGCATTGTCTACGAAATAGGAAAGGACTATTACACTTGGCGCAAGACCATTAACGACATGGCCCGTTGGATGCAGTATCACCACGCGCCTTTTTTGACTGAAAAGCAGTGTATCGATCGCGTTCGATGGTGCATTGAGTTGTTCAATTCTGCTGTCTTCTTCACGTTAATTGCAGAACTTGGCATCGAAAACAAAGAAACTTGCAAAAAAGACTTGAAAACAAGTTTTGAAGATGCATAATTGCTTTATGCTCGGACGTCAAAGGCGAAAGAGCGAGGTGGTGAGGCAAAAGAGGCGGCTCTCACCACCGAACCGCCTAGTTGGTATCTTCGACGCATCGTCTGGTACTCCAACCATCGCAGGCTGAGAGGTTTGCAAGAGTTCTCATGCTAAAGAGGCGTGGTTAACCCACCCAACGAAAAAGGCCCTGGCAGAAATGTCGGGGCTTTTTTATTGCACCAAATTCCTACCAGGACCATAAGAGCGAAAGCTCAACGCACTACCCTAATCTTGCCAGCCGCGCCGCTGGCTTTTTTAAAGCGCATTACCACCAAGAACCAGACCCAACCAACTCATTGCTGAATATCTGTGGCTACGGTGGTCTAGTGCGCTTCAAAAAAGAAAACCCGCGCTATGGCGGGCTTCGTGAAGATGGGCGGCAAGAGACTGCGCTAACAGCCTCCTGCCTGATCTGCTCATGCCTTATGTCACGAACAAACCACGTTACCCAAAAATGTATCCTGGATTTGTTCAAGCGACCATCATCCCTATTCCTAATTTGAACAGATCCCCATGTAGTCAGGTTGGGGGCAGAGCATGATCCGTATGGATAAAATAAGAGAATGGCTCAGTTACTGGTTTGGAGGCCTAACAACTATGGGTGGCGTTCTTTCCCTTAACGACTGGGCGGTAATTATTGGCATCACCTGCACCATAGGCACATTTGGTGTCAATTGGTACTACAAACGCAAAGAGCGAGAGGATCGGCTAAATGGCAATGTCTCCGGCGCTCAGAAATAAAATTGCGGCCAGTATCGGCGGCGCAATCGCAATTGCTACTGTGATGCTATCCGGGAAGGATGGGCTTGAAGGTCGTGAGTATGTGGCCTATCGAGATGTTGTCGGAGTGCTGACTGTCTGCGACGGTCATACCGGTTCCGACATAATCCCCGGAAAGCGATATACCGATAAAGAATGCGATGCGCTAACCCGGAAAGATTTAACAAGCATCGCCGCTCAGGTTGATCCGCATATCAAAGTGCAGACATCTGAAACCCAGCGAGCAGCAATTTACAGCTTTGCTTACAACGTCGGCGCTACCGCCACCATCAACTCAACCCTGCTGAAGAAACTCAACGCCAAAGACTACGCCGGAGCATGCTCTGAGCTTAAGCGTTGGGTATATGCCGGCGGCAAGAAGTGGAAAGGCCTGATGAACCGGCGCGACGTTGAGTATGAGGTTTGCACCTGGAGCCAGAAATGAGCAGGTTAACCGCAATCATCATTGCTGTTGTTGTCTGCATCATCGTGTCGCTTAGCTGGGCGGTGAATCGCTACCGCGACAATGCCACAGAATACAAGAAGCAGCGCGATGAGAAAACTCAGGCGCTGCTTATGGCTAACGCTACCATCACAGACATGACAACCCGGCAGCGCGATGTTGCTGCACTCGATGCCAAATACACGAAGGAGCTGGCAGATGCAAAAGCTAAAAATGATGCTCTGCAGCGCAAGCTTGATAATGGTGGTCGGGTGCTCGTCAAAGGAAAGTGTCCAGTGCCAGCCACAACCGAAACCCCCAGCGCCTCCGGCATGGGCAATGATGCCACCGTCGAACTCTCTCCAGTTGCTGGACGAAACGTTCTCGGTATCCGATCTGGAATCATCAGCGACCAAACATCACTGAGAACGCTGCAGGAATACATCAATACGCAGTGCCTGAGGTAAGCAATGAGAAAGCGAGAGCGCGAAGTAACATTGCTCTACGGATTATCACTCATACGCGATGACGTTCTCGCCCATCCTGAGAAAAAGCTAACGCTGACTGACAGAATCATCACCTTCACTCACCACTTCTTCTACATCGCATCTGCGCTTGTTATCGCAGCGTCAGGATTCGCATTCTTCATCTTGACATCGACATTTCTGTAAGTCGATGCAACACAACAACCGGAGCCAACAATGGCAGAGATTACCGCATTGACAGAATTACAGCAGATGAACCTCGATATCCTTCGCTTAGTGCAGAGTGATACCGCTGCAGCAGAGAAGGCCATTGCATTTGTGGCTGGTAGCAAACTCAATTTCGAACTTTTCAAAGACCAACTGGTTCTGGCTGCCGGTGAAGGTACCGCGCTGGCTCGTGCTGAGAAGGCAATCCGCGAAGCAAAAGAGACCCTCGACTTGTTTAGCGGGGTGTAAGCGAGAAAAAAATGGCTAAACCACCAAGATACCAAGTTCCTCTGTTCAATTGCGCTGACATTATTCTCCTCAGAAGCAGGGAGGAGGCTAAAGAGTATCTTTCTAAGCTGGGTCTTGAGTGGGATATGTCAGGATTTAACGGATTTGCTTACAGCCATCAGCGAGAAGGCAAGACGCCTTTGCTCATCATGGGTGTTTTTGTGCACGAACCGTCAGTACTAGCTCATGAGGCGTGCCACTTAGCATTTGAGATTTGCCATCACGTTGGTGTGCCGACAAACAACAATGAGATGAACGAAACATTTTGCTACCTGGTGCAGCGAATTGTTTATGCGTTTCTTCCATCCATTCAGGAGCAACAAAATGCCGCTAAAGAAGGGTAAATCAAAAAAGGTTATCGGTGAAAACATCGCAGCCGAAATCAAAGCTGGTAAGAAACCTGATCAGGCGATCGCCATTGCTATGAGCAAGGCCGGCAAGAAGAAAAAGAAAGGAAAATAATTATGGCAGCGCCAAAGGGCAACCGATTCTGGGAGGCCCGCAGTAGTCATGGGCGTAACCCGAAATTCGAATCGCCTGAGGCGCTGTGGGCTGCCTGTTGTGAATACTTCGAGTGGGTGGAGGCTCACCCACTGTGGGAGATGAAGGCATTCTCATATCAGGGAGAAGTGACGCAAGAACCTATCGCCAAGATGCGAGCAATGACGGTAATTGGCCTGTGCCTATTCCTCGATATCGATCGTTCAACATGGTACGCGTTCAAGTCGAAGGAAGATTTTTCCGACATCACCACGCGAGCAGAAGAGATTATCTACGACCAGAAATTCTCCGGCGCAGCTGCTGACCTGCTGAACGCCAACATCATCGCCCGTGATTTGGGCCTCAAAGAGCAGTCGCAAGTTGAAGACGTGACACCTGATAAGGGAGATCGCGATAAGCGCCGCTCTCGTATCAAGGAGCTATTCAACCGTGGAACTGGACGCGATTCTTGATGAACTAACCGAAGGTGAGCAGATAGAACTACTTGAGCTTCTCGAAGAAGAGGAGCGATATCGCTCAACGCATCTGCTTTACGAATTCTCCCCATATGGAAAGCAGCGAGAGTTTATTGAGGCTGGCGCTGAATTCCCTGAACGTTGCTTCATGGCCGGCAACCAGTTGGGCAAGTCCTACACTGGCGGCGCAGAGGTGGCATTCCATCTCACCGGGCGCTATCCCGGCACGAAAGGTTATCCCGACGATGGGGCATACGGCGAAACGTGGAGCGGTAAGCGCTTCTATGAGCCCGTTGTGTTCTGGGTGGGTGGCGAGACCAACGAAACCGTAACGAAGACGACGCAGCGCATCCTGTGCGGTCGTATCGAAGAGAATGATGAGCCTGGCTACGGGTCAATCCCGAAAGAGGACATCATCAGCTGGAAGAAGTCTCCATTCTTCCCGAACCTTGTCGATCACCTACTGGTTAAACACCACAACGCCGACGGCGTAGAAGACGGCATATCAATCTGCTACTTCAAGCCGTACTCTCAGGGGCGCGCTCGGTGGCAGGGTGACACAATTCACGGCGTCTGGTTCGATGAAGAGCCGCCATACAGCATTTATGGCGAAGGCCTGACCCGTACCAACAAATACGGCCAGTTCTCAATGCTGACCTTTACCCCGCTGATGGGTATGTCAGACGTCGTTACCAAATTCCTGAAGAACCCGAGCAAGGCGCAGAAGGTTGTCACCATGACAATCTTTGACGCTGACCACTACAGCGATGAGCAAAAAGAGCAGATCGTCGCATCGTATCCAGAGCATGAGCGTGAAGCTCGAGCCCGTGGTATTCCGACAATGGGTAGTGGACGCATCTTCCAGATCCCGGAAGAAACCATTAAGTGCCAGCCGTTCGAATGCCCGGACCACTTCTACGTCATCAACGCAATGGACTTTGGTTGGGATCACCCTCAGGCGCAGATTCAGCTTTGGTGGGATAAGGACGCAGACATAATCTACCTTTCACGCGTGTGGAAGGCGAAAGAAAAGACAGCCGTTCAGGCGTGGGGAGCCGTTAAACCATGGGCGCATAAAGTGCCAACCGCATGGCCTCATGACGGAAACCAGCATGAGAAGGGCGGCGGTGAGCAGCTTAAAGGGCAGTACGCGGACGCTGGTTTTATGATGTTGCAGGAGCATGCGACATGGCCTGATGGCGGTAATGCTGTTGAGCCTGGCATCACTGAATTGCGAGACATGATGCTCGACGGCCGCTTCAAAGTATTTAACACCTGTGAGCCATTCTTTGAGGAGTTCCGCCTCTATCACCGTGATGAAAACGGGAAAATCGTCAAGCTTAACGACGACGTTCTTTCAGCCGTGCGCTACGGCTACATGATGAGACGCTTCGCAAAACTGATGCGCGACATCAAAACCCCGAAAGAAAAGAAAATACCTGCACCTATTAAACCTGTCGCACGGAGAAGATGATGGCAGACAACGAACGTCTCAACTCCATTCTGTGCCAGTTCGACATAGACTGGGCGTCGGGCGATGAAGCCAGAACTGAAGCGACAAACGATTTATATTTTAGTCGGGTGTCACAGTGGGATGACTGGCTAAGCGAATACACAACGCTGCAGTATCGTGGGCAGTTCGATGTAGTCCGCCCGGTAGTGCGCAAACTGGTCGCAGAGATGCGTCGCAATCCGATTGATGTTTTGTACCGGCCAAAAGACGGAGCAAGTCCTGACGCT
>OIER01000599.1_pt1 | contig 24702 bp, 21 predicted proteins | sample 1581801 | NCBI WGS metagenome assembly OIER01 (sample SAMN03281006, study PRJEB24777) | human gut metagenome | isolation source: fecal sample PR165 from 1 month old male Malay infant, vaginally delivered... | reverse complement strand
GAATACAGTAGCACCTCAAAATAACACACAAGATGTTATAAATATAAATGATTTTCTAGTAACCTATAAAAGCAAATCGCCTATTTTATTAGGTTCCTCATCTAAAAAATTTAATAGCTGGGCACAGAAAAGCAGACTGGAATTGTCTGACCCATCATTGGCTGGAATTGATGAAAACAACTGGACAGTATCATTCGATGGAGGATATGTCGGACTTAACGAAGTTGATAAGTCCATAGAAGGTAGGATCGATAATGATAGCGAGACCTATTTAGCTATCTTTAACATATCTGGCGCGGGGTTCGAAACATATCGTGGTGTCTCAATTGGCAGCAGTTGGAATGATATGTTAGATAAATATGGCAAAGGCAAGGGGATTGTTGACGGACAATCATGTTTATCTTACCCTTACTTTTGGATGAAATTAACTTTTTGCAAAAAAGACGATTCAGTTAGCATGATAGAAATGTCTGATGTCCCACCTAAATAATGGTTCTGAGAAATGAGTCTGTATCTGGAGGGCTTTGCGATGACTACCATTATTTCGGCAATGAACTGATTTTTGATGATCCAGTTTTAAAGGGACCAAATAATGAAGCATCTCAATTTAAATTTGTTTTTGTCATTGTTGCTATTTGCAGGGAATTCAATCGCTTCAACTAATTGCAAAGCAGACAATAGTTATTATTCTTACAATCCCTCTCAAGAACCAGTACCCAAAGAAGCTACATCAAAGGGACGAGTTTATTATTATTCTTTACCCAATAGCGATTGTAAGACGAGCATATTCATCATCAATAATGATAAAGTGCTTAAGTATAGAGAAAACAAAGAATATAGTTTCGTAAACTTTGTTAATAAAAATGGCGCAGTTGTTGATGGATGGGTAAAGAACGAAGAAATTGCCCCTGGTGATGAACAGAATAATGAGTTAACCTACGATGATTTTGCATGGACAGAAAATGGCCAAAAAACCGTTCTTTTAGGAAAGGCCACACCTGAATTAAATAAGTGGGCTAAAGAGTCTGGTGTAAAACTTCCTGATCCCGACAATCACGGTTTTAATAATGGGTTCGAATCCTGGACTTTAACAATTAAAAACGAAATTGTGACAATATCTCAGGCCAATGAGATAATAGCGAAAAGATTAGGTTTTGATGATACATATGTGTCAGCAATCACATTTATTGATAATAAATATAAAACCACACGAGGCATAAAAGTCGGCGACAGCTGGAATATGGTAACTTCAAAATATGGAATGAGTAGTCATAAGGATACTGAGGACGGTTGCAGATTTTATCAGTACTTTGATATGAAGCTAAGCTTCTGCCTTGATTCATCGAATATTGTACAGTCTATTTCGTTTGAAAACTACCCGAAAAAACCATAGCAGTTATTGCTGATTCAGCATACATAGACATGGATGATTCATACTTGGCTCAAGGTAGAGCCTTAATAAAAATACATACTTCAAAGCGATAAAAGGACTTTTAATGAAGGAATGCATAATTCTGAAGTTTATCTTCCTAATCTCAATTTATTTATATTCCAGTGTTGCATTTGCGAACGACGTTTGCGGAAATTATGGAAGAGAATCTGAAGCATCGCAAACTTACATTAATCCGGATAACAATTCTTTTGAAGTGATATCCACAAAGCGGCTTCATTTCTTTAGCTCCCCGAATAAAACCTGCAAAATAAAAGACCTTTTCTTGGTGCCAGGAGATATTATAACCGGGCATACAGAATACAACGGCTATGTTTCTGCTTCTTATGCAAAAAATGAGTCATGGTCAGTCACTGGATGGCTTGACAAATCACAACTAAAACACATCGACATAAAAAGCAATCACCCTATAAAAAATCATTGTGAATTAGTTTCTGATTTAGCGGCGACTCAGGCTTTTAGCGGAGGGCTCAAAACACCAAGCAATGCATTCGCAACAGCGGTTAAGACAAAGGTTATGCTCTATAATGCGCCTGACCGAAACTGCCCAAAAGAAAGCACTTTTATTATTAAAGGTGACAATGTATATGCCCTCAAAAAATATGCAGGTTTCATTTTGGCACAGTATGTGACAACTTCGGGAAAAGATGTATTCGGCTGGATTCCCCAATCAGAACTAAAAGAATTCAATCCAACCACCACACTTCATAATAGCACTCAAATTAATATTATTGACTTTATCGTCATAAAAAATAAGAAATGGATTGGGATTGGTTCTTTCTATAGCAATAAACTTTCTGGCATAGATGAAGACGAAACAGGTTCTTCTTATATAGGAGACTTCCCTAATGGTGCCGGAGGGTTATATAAATACACAATGCATAATTATAAAGATATAAGTTTGGTTTCCTCAAATGCCAATTATGATAAGAGACAATATACAATTGATGATGATTATATAATCTCGGCAATTAACATAGAAACGCCAGCGTATTCTACGTTACGCGGAATAAAAGTTGGCGATCCTGCTGATAAAGTGTTTCAAGCCTATACTGCGAATCAGGCACAAATAACACCTGAAAAAATCAGTTACACGCTAGGTGATATGTATCTGGATTTCACACTAAAAGCTAACAAAGTAGCATCAATTAACATGGGGATACCTATCCCTGGAGAGGAATAACATGCTCCAGATTATCCGTAAAGGCGATAAAACTACCCACGGTGGTTCAGTACTGACCGCCTCAGAAACGATGAAATTTGGCGGTATCGGCGTTGCCCGCAAAGGCGACAAAGTGTTCTGCCCGGTTCCGGGACATGGCCCTACAACCATCGTAGAAGGAAACCCTGATTACCTTGATCATGGTATCCCGGTTGCCTTTCACGGCCACAAATGTGCCTGTGGTTGCACATTGATTAGTTCATTTGCCGCAGCAAAGGTTGCCTGATTATGCCCGTCTGGCTGGATGCCATCCCTGAAAAGGCTCCTAAGATAGCGCGTCCCGGCACCGGCCGTTGGCTGCTTTTTCTCGCGTTTGTCATGCTGGCGGGCATAGCACTCACGCTATGGTGCTGGACGTCAGAGCGAAGCGGCTTTGTCTTCTGGTTCACCGCTCTGGCTCTTCCATTTTGCACCTGGGGGCTTATTTTCGGTTTACGCCGGTTTGCCTATAAAGCAGAACAGGTTGGTGCTGAATCACGCAATGCCGCGCGGGAAGCACTCATCGACAGTGAAATTCTGCGCGGTCAGCGCTGCGCCTGGATCCTCGGCACATATATTCAGAGTCCGGCCGGAAACAAAACCGGCGACCTGCTGGAGGTAATGAAGGTCGCTGCTCCCGCTATCGATTTCTCACACCCAAGAGGATGCGACAAACCGGTCAGATACGCGGCATTAACAGAATATCAGACGGATTTATTGAAAGCGCTGACAGCAGCGGTCACCAAGCTGACCACGCGTGTAGATGTAATCGTTCAGCCACTTCCTTCAGAGCTGCCATGCTGGCTGATGCTGGACTGTGGCAGTGACCTGTATCCCCTGGTTGAAGAGCAGCTAAAAGCCGAGCTCTTACTCAAAACAGGTAGGATATTTCGCCTGCTGGCTGGAAAAGGTCTGGGTGCGTTTGATGTCTGGCTGGACAAGCGATGGGACAACCCGGGCATCCTGGTTGCTATCACGCTGTCCTTACCGCCTTCTCCCCGGGAAGAAGACGCTGATGCCGTCTCGATGGTGGTATTGAGCAACCGCAAAACTCACGCCTGGCCGGATGCGCTCCGCCTTCATCGCCCCGAAAAGGGAGCAGAAACAACGCTCACAAAGTCACTCACCCGGGCGCTGCTCTGGGCAAAGACCAGGCCCGACGAACTTAAAGGAAGCTGGATCTCCGGCCCCACGTTGACGAAAGGCAGCAGCTGGAATAATGCCTGCGAAGAGAGCGGAGTTGAATTTAGCCTTTCAGAAGACAACTTCAGTATCGACCCTGTGCTGGGTTACTCCGGCCATGCGGCTCCATGGATTGCTATCACCCTCGCCGATGCAGTCTTTGAACAACGAGGGGTGCAGGTTATCGCCGCACAACCCGCCGCTGACAAAGACGACATCTGGATCGCCGTCATCACCAAAGAAGAAGTTCGCAAGGAATCGCCCAGGAATGTCTAAGGTAAAAGTAAAAACTCTCATTGGCTCTGTTGTAACTGTCGCCTTTTTTCTGACGGTCATCGTGGCATTTCTGTTTTATGCCTTTCCGGAACGCGTGGCTTCGGCCACCGGCTTCGGACCCTATGACCGCCAACGCATACTCACATTATGCGCCATACTGGTTGCTGCGTTGTTTTTACTCGGCTGGCTGACTGAGAAGGCTTTCGACCACGCGGGTAAATCCGGGTTGTATTTCCAGTGGGGGCAGAAAAAAGCGGAGTGTGTCTCTCCGGTGATGAATGCCATTGCCAGCGAAGACGACGACGAAGAACCTGTCTTCAGCGAAGACGCGGTGTCTGAGCATCTGCGGTTTCGCTATGGACGTCGCTGGCAACATAAGGTGCGACTCCTGCTGGTGATGGGTAATCCGGACGACGTCCAAAAAGCGGCCCCGGGCCTGTGTCATGACCTATGGCAGGAAGGCGACGGCAACGTGCTGATTTATGGTGGTGACGCGCAGTCACTTCCGGATGAGATCTTCCTTTCAAAACTGAAGCGCCTGCGATCCGGGCAACCGATTGATGGCATCATTCAGGTAATAAGTACCTCAGCCCTCCCTACGGATAGTGAACGGGATGCTTTCTTGCGTTGCCGCCAGAAAGCCGACCATCAGCTTGGCTGGCAGGCGCCTGTCTGGCTGTGGCTGACTGACAACACTACCGGTGCTCAGCAGGGCGAGGAAACGGCGGCGACAGGGGTTATCTTCGGGCCGGAATGCACCGTAAAAAGCGCGGGTGAAGGGTTTTCTACACTGGCGCTACACCTGCAAAAAGTGGGTATGGCAAAGATACTGAATAATCCGGCTGATTTCGGTCTGCTTCAGTTGTCCCTCCGACTACGGCAGGAGCTGAAAGACAGTCTGGCTGTTTTGCTCAGCGGGCTAATGCAGGGATCCGCGGCCTGGCGTTTACGCGGTGTCATGTTCAGCCCAGAACTGGCTGTTGCCGGAACGATACCAAACACACGCCTCGACACACCGACCTGGAAAGCCATCATTGATGACTGTGATGCCGTCAGCGGCAGGAAGCTGGGCTTCGACTGGCTGAAGATACTGCGGTTAATTCTGCTTTCCCTGATTGTTCTGTGGGGGGCCGGTACACTGCTGTCCCTGATCGTTAACCGTACCCAAATTTATCAGGCGCAGGAAACCGCGAGGCAGGCAGCAGATACCGCAAAACCACTGGCTGTACGCCTGCACAACCAGCTCGTACTACAGCAAGCCATTGCCCGTCTGCAACATCGTGAGGCGACCGGCGCTCCATGGTACACACGATTTGGTCTTAACCAGGACGGCGACACGCTGGCCGCACTCTGGCCGCTGTATGCGAAAAATAACGCACAGCTGATGAGGGATGCCACAGCAGATAGTCTCAGGCAGCAGTTGAATGCCTTTGTGCAACTTCCTCCTGCCAGTGATGCCCGTACACAGGGTACACAGTATACCTACGACGTGCTCAAAAGTTATCTGATGATGGCTCGTCCGGACAAAGCGGACGCAGAATGGCTGGCAAAAAACGTGCTGAAAGCCTTACCGAAACGCCAGAATGTGCCGGATGGCACGTGGCAGGCGCTGGCCCCGAAACTGCTGAGCTTCTATGCGCAGAACCTCCCGGCACACCCGGAATGGAAAATTAAGCCTGATGCTGAACTAATCAGCACGGTCCGTCAGATCCTGCTCAAGCAAATAGGCCAGCGGAACGCTGAGTCCGGGTTATATCAGGAGATGCTTAAGCGCGTGGCCAGCAACTGGCCTGATTTAACGCTTGCCGATATGACCGGCGATACTGATGCCTCAACGGTATTCCGCACTGACGAAGTCGTCTCGGGAATGTTTACGCGTCAGGCCTGGGAAGAGCAGGTACAGGATGCGATTAACGAAGTCGTCAAAGCCCGCCGCGATGAAATTGACTGGGTGCTGACGGAGAAGACACATCAGACAGGGAGTGATATCTCCCCGGAGGCATTGAAGGCCCGCCTGACTGAACGCTACTTTACCGATTTTGGTAATGCCTGGCTGAAAATGGTCAACAGCATTCAGTGGCAGGAAGCTGCGTCACTGTCTGAGGCGATTGCCCAGCTCAGTCTCATTGGTGATGTCCGTCAGTCCCCGCTGGTTGCCCTGATGAACACGCTAAACTTCCAGGGGAAAACGGGGCAGAAGGGGGAGCTACTTGCCGACTCGATAGTGGACTCAGCGAAGAAGCTGATCGGTCAGAAAAAAAAAGCAAAACAGTTTATAGAGCAAGCTCAGGGTCCTAAAGGACCGCTCGATGGGGTGTTTGGGCCACTTATGGGGGTGATGGAAGGTAAAGAAGGTACCGGTAGAAACGGTAATCTCAGTTTCCAGTCCTGGCTGGCCCGCGTAACTCAGGTGCGGCTCAAGCTTCAGCAGGTCACCAGCGCCCCGGATCCGCAGGCCATGTCTCAGATGCTGGCTCAGACCATATTCCAGGGCAAAGCCATCGATCTGACCGATACCCGCGACTACGGCAGTCTGGTTGCGGCGAGTCTGGGGCAGGAGTGGAATGGATTTGGTCAGTCGTTGTTTGTACAACCGCTTGATCTGGCCTGGCGGCAGGTACTTGTCCCGGCTGCGGGTAGCCTCAATGCCCGTTGGCAGGCAACCATTGTCGATCAGTGGAATAAGGCCTTTGCGGGACGGTACCCGTTTAAAGCCACTGGCAGCGATGCCTCCCTGCCATTACTGGCTCAGTTCCTGCGTAGCGGCTCGGGTCGAATCACTGCCTTTCTGAAAACGAATCTTGGCGGGATCCTCCACCAGGAGGGGAATCGCTGGGTCATTGACCCTTCCGCAAGTCAGGGGATGGTTATCAGTCCGGATTTTCTCCGGGCGATTAATCAGTTGGCTGAGCTGTCTGATATCGTGTTTTCTCAGGGCGATGCCGGTGTTAACTTCGAACTGATGGCGCGTCCTTCACGGGATGTTGCCAGGGTGCAACTGACCCTCGATGAGCAGCATCTGGATTACTTCAATCAGATGGAAAGTTGGCAGAGTTTTATCTGGCCGGGGAATACTTACTATCCAGGTGTCTCGCTCAGCTGGCGTAGTGTAAACAGTGGCATGCAACTCTACGCCAGTAATCAGGGTAACTGGGGCTTCATTCGCCTGTTGAACAAAGCCCGGATCACACCTCTCGATGCCAGCCGTACACAACTGGTGTGGATCACTGCCGATGGCAATCCTCTGAAGTTTGTGATGCGCAGCGAGCTCGGCAATGGCCCTCTTGCATTACTGAAGCTACAGGGATTCACGCTGCCCGATACTATCTTCAGTGTCGCCGCTGGTGCAGAAGAGCGCCAGTAACGATGGGCGGGCAAACTTATCCCCGTGGTAGTTTATGACCTTTCGGCAGTGGCAGGCATGGCTCTGTGACTGGCTGAAGCATAATCTCGCGCCAAAGGAAGGATTCCTTTGTCCCATGATTATGTAACGTTTCCCACCGCATATCGTTTATATGACGCTCGCTCAGGATCCGCTTTCCCGGAAGCACACTCCGATGAGGATAGAGTATCTCGCGTTAACTGAACCGCCCGACCCGTGCCATGGTGCTCTGTGGCTAATTTTCTATTTAAAAATTTTCAGGAATGCCGTGCATGGATGATTTGACCCTGCGCTATTACGAAGCAGAGATGCGTTACCTGCGTGAGGCGGGTAAAGAGTTTGCCCGAGCCCATCCGGATCGGGCAGCAATGCTTAATCTGGATAAACCCGGCGCCCGCGATCCCTATGTGGAACGTCTGTTTGAAGGCTTTGCCTTCCTGATAGGCCGTCTGCGTGAAAAGCTGGATGATGATCTGCCGGAAATGACCGAAGGGCTGGTAAGTCTGCTGTGGCCGCATTATATGCGGACTATCCCGTCGCTGGCCATCGTCGAGTTCTCTCCTGACTGGCGTAGTCTGCGTCAGGTTGAAATGCTGGCGGAAGGCTTCTCCGTTTTGTCACGTCCTGTCGGGCCGCATAGAACCGCCTGTCAGTACCGGACGACCCGCGATGTGCCGCTACAACCACTGCACCTTGCAGATGCTCGCCTCCATACTGAAACCGATGGCCGCTCTGCTATCCGTCTGCGCTTCGAATGCCCTGAAAAAGTGGACTGGAGTAAAGCCGGGGTAGACAAAGTCGCCATTTTTCTTAACGCAGAGAGTCCGGTTAGCTCTGCGCTGCATCTGGCAATGACCCGGCGTGTACATGCAATGTATGCCCGTCATGCCGGGACGCATACTGAACGTTATCAGTTTGATGGCTGGTGCAAACCCATGGGTTTTGATGACAATGATGGCCTGTGGAAGAAAGCCGATACTGCCTTCAGTGGTTACCAACTGCTGCTTGAATATTTCAGCTTCCGTCCAAAGTTTATGTTCGTTGAGCTGCGCGGCCTCGACGCCATCGGGCTCACTGCGGCCAGCACCTGGTTTGAAATCGACATTGTGCTCAGTGAAGCCTGGTCATCCGATCTGCCTTTTGAGACAGAAAACTTCCGGCTGCACTGTGCCCCGGTCATCAATCTTTTTACACTCGAAGCCGATCCGCTGACACTTGATCCGCTGGATAACGAATACCTGCTCAGGCCGCTGCGTCTTCAGGATGGTCACACCGAGATTTACAGCGTCGATAACATCCACGGTGCGGTGAAGAATGGTAAACACCCCTATGTACCGTTCACCAGTTTCCGGCACCGGGGCGGTATGATGCGCCACGATGCCCCTGAACGTTATTACCACACCCGCGTGAAACGCGGCCCCTCTGGCCTGTATGACACCTGGCTAATTCTCGGGGGACGTTCATTCGAGCTGGAGCAACTGTCCGAAAAATCAGAATCCCTCTCGATGCGAATAACTGGCACCAACGGCCAGCTTCCGCGCAAAGCGCTGGAAAGTACGCTCCTGGACAGAGTGGTCAAAACCGGCAAAGTGCCCGTCAGGGTACTGAACGTCACAGCACCGACGATGCCGCTATATCCCCCGGCAAACGACCGTTTTCACTGGCGGGTGATGAGCCACCTTGGTTCAAACTTCCTCAGCATGATGGACAATCCGGAGGTTCTGCGGGGCACGCTGGCGCTCTATGACTGGACCGACGATGAAATGAACCGACGTCGGCTTGAAGCAATCGTTGCCGTGAAGCACACCCTGATCCGCCGTTTTGAGAAGGGCTTTATGCTTCGGGGCGTGGACATAGAGGTCACGCTGAACATGGATAATTTTGCAGGCGAGGGCGATGTAAGCCTCTTCGGCGAGATGCTGCACCGGTTCTTCGCGCTCTATGCCGATATTCACCTTTTTAACCAGCTCACGCTGGTACTGCAACCGACAGGGAAACGACTGAGATGGCACGAGAATCACAGCCAGCACGTACCGGGCTGACGCTGGCCCTTAACAAAGACATCTGGCGGGCCAATTTCTATCGTTTCTGCCAGTTGCTGGAACAGGAAAATCCGGACGCGCCAAAACTGGGCGCCACCAGCCATCCGGGCGATGATCCGGTACGATTCAGACCTTGGCCTGGTATGGGTTTCCCGGTCAGTACCCTCAAAGCGGTGGAGACCGACGAAGACCATCCGACATTACCCCCAACGGTCCGCACGACATTTCTCGGGATGTATGGGGTGGATTCCCCTCTGCCGACGTCCTGGCTGGATGATATTGCGCAGCGCCGCGAAGGACACGAGGCGGTCACCTCATTTCTGGATATTTTCAGCCACCGCATCACCACGCAGTATTACCGGATTTGGCGAAAATACGCGTATCCGGCGACGTTCGAGGCGGGTGGCCGCGATGCCACATCACAGTGTCTGCTGGGGCTGGTGGGACTCGGTATACCAGGCACGGCGGAACAGGTGGCGACACCGGTTTCCCGTTTCCTGGCCCTTCTGGGCACCATGCGTTTGCCCACACGCAATGCCGAAGGTATCCAGGCCCTGGTAAGCCTGCTGGCACCGAATACCCGGGCATTCATCACCGAACCCGATCCGGTTAAGGTCCATATCGAAAATCGCAGTGGGCTGGGCACCGAAAACCGCGTCCGTCTTTCGCAGCGGGCCACGCTGGGTAAAACGGCAAAGGAATCATGTAGTCGTGTGCTGGTGACGCTGGAGACAGCGGACCCGGATGAGGCGGAAGGTTGGTTACCCGGAGGTGTCCTCCATACCGATTTGCTGGTCCTGCTGCGTGTCTATCTCGGCTACCGTAGCGACGCCCGACTGAGCCTCACCGTACCCGTGCGGTTGTTGCCTGAGCCGCGACTTGGCAAAGGCAGGCGTATCCAGTTGGGCCGTACCGGTTTGCTGGGCCTGAAAGCAGGCAAATTCAGCAATAGCCGGGAGAGTCTCACCGTCAGTCTGGGCTGCTATGAAGGGCTGCAATGTTCTGCGCTCCCGCCCGCTGAAGACGGACATTACCGCTTCGAATAATCACGTGCTCCCTCTCTCACAAAAGGAACTTTTGAATGACAACAGTAACCCGCTGGCGGGCGCTGACACTTATTGCCTGTAGCCTGCTCGCTGGCTGCGGTCTGACGCAGACCGTCACGGACGGTACGGTCAGCATCACGAATTCCATCTTCTACAAGAAAATTAAAACGCTGCATCTGGATTTTACTCCGCGCACGGCCGTAAACGCCGATGGCGCACAGACGCCGCTGGCGACAATGGTGCGAGTCTATCAACTCAGGGATCGTAAAGCGGTTGAAGCCGCCGATTACCAGACGTTGCTGCGCCAGGCCGATACGGTACTTAAAGAGGATGTGCTGGCGGCGAAAGAGCTGCTGGTAATGCCCAAAGGCAGCGTGACGCTCAATATGCCTATGGATGAAGACGCTCACTTCGTGGCGGTGGTGGGGCTGTTTAATCGACCGGCTCAGAAGGAGAACCGCTGGCGCCTGGTGCTGACCCGTGACGAGCTCGACCCGGACAAACCCCGTACGATTGAACTGGGTGATGGCTGGCTCAGCCTCGTGCCGGTAAAGGAGTGACGTGATGGATAACTGGCCAGCGCTTTTTGACGGACAAAACCGCTATATCCTGATGATCAATGACAGCCCGGTAAAGCCGGATGTTCTGCGTTTTCGCGGCAGGGAAGCTCTGAGCGAGCCGTTTTCGTGGGAGATTGCATTCACCACACCGCAGGAGAACATTCCCCCGGAACAGGTACTGATGAAATATGCGACGTTGCTGATGCGTGGCGGTAAAAATGTCCATGGAATAGTGACCCACCTGGAATGGTTCTCCACCTCAGAAGACCAGTCTCACTACAGTCTCACACTCAGTTCCCGCCTGGCGTTGCTGTCGGAAACCCGGCAGTGTCGCCTGTTTCGGTTCCAGTCGGTACCGGAGGTGGTAGAACAGGTGCTTCGCGAACATGGGCTGGAAGGGGCCGATTTCGAGTTTCAGCTGGAACGAGGCTACCCGGATAGGCGTCTGATAACTCAATGGCGGGAAAGCGATTTGCAGTTCATCCAGCGTATTCTTTCTGAGGTAGGGATATACTGGCGCACGGAGATGGATAACGCCCGTGCATTGGATACGTACGTTTTTGCTGACAACCAGCTTGGCTACCGGTTTGGTGTGCGCCTGCCCTATAGCGAACCGTCCGGTTTGAATGACAGCGCCGAAGAGTCTGTATGGGATTTTCGTACTACGCATAAAGTGGTCACCGGTAAGGTCAAGACACGTGACTACAACTACAGCAAGGCTTCCACGCCGATGGATGCGGCAGTCAGCGTGCGCAGTGATGCTGTCACCACCGGGGAGCATTACCGCTACGCAGCGCCTTACCGTGACGCGGGTGATGACACCAGTCCGGAGCCGGAGACCGAATCCGGCGCCTTTTATGCCCGCATCCACCACGAGCGGGAGCTCAACAAATCAGCCCGCATCCACCTGTACAGCAACGCTGCCCAACTCACCCCCGGGCAGGTACTCGAGCCGCAGGGGAATGTGATAGCCGACCTGAAAGAAGGCATGATCCTCACCCTGGTGACCTTCGAGGGGGCTCGTGATTCCCGTCTGCACGTGTCTGTCTGGGGAATGCCTTACACTGAACGTTACTGTTTCCGTCCGGCGGAAATCCCGCGTCCGGAAATTCACGGCACGCTTCCGGCCCGGATTGAAAGCCGGGAAAAAAATGACATTTACGCCCATATGGATGATCAGGGGCGCTATCGGGTGAAGCTGGACTTCGACCGTGAAAATACGGAGCCAGGTTACGGCTATTTGTGGCTGCGAATGGCGAAGCCGACTGCCGGTGAAACGCTGGGCTGGCATACGCCGCTCACTGACGGGACAGAAGTGGCGATAGCGTACAGCAACGGTGATATTGACCTGCCGTACATAGCATATGCGCTGCACGACTCCGAACATCCCGACCTCGTGAACCGGGACAATCACACCCGGAACATCCTCCGGACACCGGCCAACTCAAAATTACGCATGGAAGACAAGCGCGGAGAGGAGCACATCAAGCTCGCCACGGAGTATGGCAGGACGCAGCTCAACAGCGGGCACCTGGTGGACAGCCAGCGGCAACTTCGCGGCACAGGAGCTGAGCTGCGTACCGATGAGTGGGGAACGATACGCGCCGGGAAGGGGCTGTTTGTCAGTGCGGATGCACAGGCAAAGGCGCAGGGTGACGCGCTGGACAGGGACGCCGCGCTGAAGGAAATCGGTCAGCTTAATCAGCATTTGCAACAGCTGGGAATGGCGGCAGAGCAGGCGCAGTCCCTGAAGGCGGATATCGACAACCAGATACAGATGTTTGAGCAACGACTGAAACCGCTCAATGAAGCCGTGCTTTTCTCGGCGCCTGAAGGAGTGACTCTGACCAGCGGGGAGCATCTGCAAATGACAGCCGCGAAGAATGTTGCTGTCAACGCAGGAGGTGATATCAGTGTCGGAGCGATGGGCAATATGACAGCGCTTGCCAAGGATAAGCTGGGGGTGTTTACCCGGAGCGGACAACTGAGCCTGAAATCCGGCGAGGGGCCAGTAGAAGTACAGGCGCAAAATGCCAGCATGAGCTTGTTTGCAGAGAAGAAGCTGACTCTGGGTTCGGCAAGTGATATTTCCATTACCGGGAAGAAGCGAATTACATTAATTGGCGGCGGTAGCTACCTGCGGCTTGATGCTGGAAAGGTTGAATACGGTACGACTGCAACCTATCAGCGTAAGGTAAAAAAAACGATGGCGGCTGGCAGCGCGACTCTGGAGCAACATCCAGTAGCGTTGCCAGCAGCAGTATCGGACGAAAAAATCAGCAGCGACATGTTATTACGCAAACCAAGAGAAACCGATACTCAGTGGGCTGAACGTCTGGTGAAACTAAGCGTAGCTGCCCGACTTATTGAGCAGAAAACCGGGATTCCTCGCTCCCGTATCGCTAAATGGCCCATCTACCGAAAAATTATAGAAGAACAAAATCAGGCCAAAGCAGAGAAAACCCAGGGGAGACAACAAGCCGCTCAACTTATGTGTGATAAAGATATCGTTACCCATAAAGATCTTGTCGTGATATCAAGGAAAACCGGTATTCCAACGGGCACTTTGCGGCGTATGGACGAATATCGCGCCCGGAGGCCTGAGAAACAAAAAGAAACCAGGATACAGGATAAAGAAAAAGCGAAGAAACTCTTGCTTGAAAAGCGGTCAGTGAGAGCTATTGCAAAAGAGACTCAGGTTGCCGAAAGAACATTGCATAACTGGAAGCATGATCTTAAGAATTTAAAAACAAATGATGTTGCTGCCTCAGTCTCTGAAAGAGAAAATGTACTGATGAAGAAAATTGCGACAATAAAACAGGTGGTCGGCAAGGAGTGTAATGCTGTTCAATCTGTTCAGATAAAAATGAAAGCCTTATTGAGTTCTGCTATTGACGAACTGGATCCCTTTGTTCGGGACTGCACAACAACAGCAATTGGGGTGGATAACAACAATCAATATTACCTTTCATCAAGTAGCTATCCTGTTTGTCAGAAATTAAAAATCTGGGCACGTAGTCATCGTATCACTGTGGTGGAAGATGCCGGGCATGCCGAGGCCGTTTTGGTTAATAAGGTCAGCAAAATAAAACACATTGAACCCTCCCGGGATGTTTGTCTTGAATGCGAGCATAAGATGCTGAAGCATCATGTCACCACCAGTCGGCCTTTTTCACATAAACTTAGCAAAGGCCAACGCACCGGAAAGTCTTATACCGAGGAAGAACGCCAGTTCGCTAAAACCATGAAGGCAGAATCTTCGATAAAAGCAAATAATGTAGCCAAAGCAAGACGCCTTTTAGTCGAAGGTGATTTATCTCTCACCGATATTGGGAGGCAGACCAGAGTTAATAAAAGTACTATGGTTTCATGGCCAGAACATAAAATCTGGGTGGAGAAACAGAAAAAACGTAAAGCAGGTGATCCAAGGAAAGCTAAGGCATTAGCAATGTCCCTGGAGGGGATTAGCCAGAATGAAATTGCAAACAAACTCAAAACTTCAAAAACCAAGATAAGTCAGTGGATAAAAGAGTCTAAACAAAAGAATACTGACTACGCCATGCCTACGACCTCAGGTAAACGAGCAGCTTTGTGGCAGGGGCTCAGTCACACCACGCGTGCGCACATGCAGTCTTCATTGCGAAGTGAAATTCGCGTAGCATCGGAGGGCCTTAATCAGCAAGGATTACTTCGCTGGCTTCAGGAACCCGGTATGAGTCAACATTCTTACCATGACATACTGGATGTGCTGGAAGAGGAAGAAATCGATTTTAATATTAACGATTTTATCAGTGCATGGAACGCGACAGGGCGCCCGTTACCAGAATAGAAAGAGGCAATGTCTCTCAGTGCTATTATTGTAAGCCGACACGGTAACTTACTCTTAACGAATCATCACATAGTCAGGAAGTTGAAATGTATAGCAATCACTATTTTGGTAAGTATGCTGAAGATATCGAGAAACTCGATTTTCACCGAAAGTTAATGCTGGGTGTTTTAGTTTTGCGTGATCTAAGTAATTGTGTCGCGCACTTTGATGGTATTTATGATGAGAAGCTTCTCCCGTTTTATGAAAATATGATTAATGCGTTGAAATTAGCTTCGGCTTCTGGATTGCCTGCTTCATCCTTATGCCATTTACGGGATGCCTGTATAAGGAGAGTTCCTGATACGGACACTTTACCTGCTAAAGAAGGAACATTTGCTCAATATGCAATGATTAGCGCCTGTTACCTGCTGGCATTTGCGTTGGAATATAATGTCGGAGATTTTTATCGTTCACTGGACTTTTATATTGAGAATCTCTGTGCTCAGAACCAGTGTGCGGAAGAACCATTAAATGATGCGATGCTAAATGAATATATTACAGCAATATGGGCCTCTTTAATCGCAAGTCTTGAACAGGAGGCGCACATTACTTCTGCGGCTGATGGGATGAAATGAATTTATAATATCCATAACAGAAAGACGAAGTCTGCATGCGCAGAAATTCACCTTCTCTTTATGAACTGCTTACCAGCAGTTTTCGTGGGGAGTTACCGAGCTATATCGTCAGCAAAAAAGAACAGTTGATCCTGTCGGTAACGGAAGCGTCAGAGCCTGGAACCTTGAGGTTTTATGATAATGAATAATCCTGACCCATCTGAAAGGGTGTAGCCCGTCTCGTCGGGAGCTGCATTTTTAATCTGAATATTAGTTAAGGCCATAGATATCTCTCCCGACGTTCTGACTGTGTGAGAGTAACGAAAAGAGATACTTTTGTTCGTGGCTGCGAAAGCTATCGGCTGGAAATGGTTGGATACTGATTTCGGCTCTAAGCCTTGCGTGGTAAGGGGTTCGTAGGATTATTTAGCAGGGGACATAAGCGCTCAGATTGTCCCCTGCAGGAATGATTAAGCAAGATAACATCATAATTATTAACATATTTATTAGTTTCGTGTTTGAGTGGGGTACATAGAGGGATATTAAGCCGAATGGTGGTAACGGAAGGAAGGGCATTACCATCAGTGGGGTTTTATGCGGCGCTGTGCAGCCTGAACATTATATCGCCACGCCTGGCGAGGAATCCTTCAATAGAAATATCCTCATTGAGGATATCCCAGTGAATACCACGACGGCTTAACTCAAAGTCGTTTCGCTCATCAAGGCTGGCGTGCATCAATTTGGGAAACCATGCCAAAGGAACGCTAACAGTTATTATTCCTCATGTATTAAATTTGGATCTACATGCCAAAAAATTAGCAGTATTAATCAAAGCAAACACTTTCTGAGTAATCAAAATGAAACTCGTTCTTGTGCGTTAGCGTTCATACATTGTTCCATCCGGGCGCAACCACATTCCATCATGAAGATAAACATCTTGGCCTTCTATGACGCAAAGATCTGAATAAATATTCTCCATAGTGGGGCCGTCTGTGTTGTGGATTACTTCGTCGTACATTTTAAAAAAAAGGGTTATGTCGGGATGTTCTTTGAGATCAAATACGGTATCGGGTGGGGTTATTAACCATTCCCCTATCTTTACGTAAGGCCTACCTATGTGATCTTGCAATGGCTTTCTTGTGTCGCCGTATTGCTTGCGATTCAATTCCAGCGCGATATCAACCAGTAAACTCTGGTTTTTACAGGCAATATGAGCCTTGGAACCGTACATCGCATTATCCTCGCTTGCTGTTGCGGTCATGATTTCAAATAAGCCGCGCTGTGTTTTTGACTCGGCTACCCTGAGGAATATTTCATTACCTCTCACAATTTTGTAGGTGTTCTGATGATCACCAAACCCCGATTTTAATGATTTAAACACTTCTGGTTTGGACATTGCTTATCTCTCTTTCTGACTCTGAATTTTGCTTACAAGTAAGGATAAGCACCCTTGCTGAAGCACTAGTCGCTCGAGAGTACTTTAAAACTACACTTAGATCATGACGAAAGGTATTTTTAGATGTAATTTATTGGAAATGAAAGTAGATGAGACCACCAGCGAAGGAGACTATAAAATCATCTACGTAATCATCAAGCCCGTACCACAGGCTTTGCTGTGCTATCCCATCATGCAACGGATAAATATCAAGAGCTTCAAGAAGCGAAGTATGTTCCGGTATCTCGCCATCAGGATAGGCTTCAGCGTATTCGTCCGGGACTGTAAACCGCCAGTACTCTTCGTGGGTTATGCCAGAGTTCGCGAAGGTCATCACATTGGTAGCGCAAGCGGTATCTACCAGTGCCGTTATCTCCTGAATAATAAGCCCGGCGATCATCGGCGGTAATCGTTCTGTATCTATACCCGTGATGATTGTCTGTGCGTATTCTCTGTAGCGCTCGTCAGTACCACTGATATCTGTTTTTTTCAATAAAATCAGCAATCAGGCAAAGCAAGTCAGAAATTTCTCGCCTGTCCTTCTCTGCGCTTCTCTTGAAGGGAATAGCCATCAGGTCGGTGATAATATTTAGATAGTAAGGCTCAAGCCTACAGAATCGCGCAGGCAGCATTTCTACGGCATTTTTTATGTATGTCTCATATTTCTTCTTACCCTCAGCATTAAGCACGTTACGAGCCGCTATGAGGTTCTGCCTGACGAATCCTAACCCTGAAAGATATTCCGCTAACATTTTTGTATTCCGGCTGCTGAAAAACGTCTTAATAGCGTGAGCGCGGATGCCTAGCGCATTGTTAGGCGCCGGGTCGAACTCACGTGCAGCAAACTCTCGTGCGTTTTCCTTCCGTTCCCGGAGTTGCTGCATTGCGGCATTGAGCTTTTGCACCGCTTCGGTGGTTGATTTTGCGCACTTACTATCGCTCATATATTTGGGGTTATCAGTCAGCATGGTGATCCTTGGCGATAACGGAAAAGGGCGTTCAATTCTTAAAGCGGTAGATAGTAGTTTTACCGGCCTTAATGCCTTTGGATGCCAGCTCGGAAACGATTTGCGGATAACTCAGACCGTCAGCCCAAAGAGAAGCGATTAAATTACCGTGTTCGAATTGAGGGCGACCACAATGCACGCCCTCTGCCTTTGCGCGAGCGATCCCGGCATCACGGCGTTCGGCGATGATACTTTTTCCATCTCAGCAAAGCCGGCCATCATGTGAAGCATCATCTTTCCGGCTGGCGTACTGAGATTGAACCCTTCCTGGAGGCTAACGACTTTCACGCCTTTATCTGCCAGCGTCTTGACCGTTGTCAGCACGTCAACGGCATCGCGACCGAGGCGGTCAATTGCAACCACCACGAATACATCCCCCTTATCTAGATAACACCTCGTTCTTTCAGTTCGTGCAGAGAAGCGAGCAGATAGGACGCGTTGAACGTTACATCCTGATACACGCTCATCAGATGAGGCACCCAGCTCTTTGCGTGCGATCAAGTCGAGTACGCCGAATCCGCAACCCTTAACGCCGCATGTGCAAATGTAAGTGCCTGCGGTTGCGCCGGTCATACGAACCCGGAACTTAGCTTTGCCGCACAATGGACACTTATGCTCTTTAGTGGATTGATCACATGGGATTGAAAACGCCGCGCAATCGGCGGCGTAGTTGGTTTTCATCCAGTGCTTAACATTGTCGAAGGCGCTCATTTGCATTTCCCCCGAACGGGTTTGATTTTCGGAGTTCTTACGGTAACGCCAGCTCTTTTTTGCTGGTTGCAACGACTCTTTTTCTGACTCCGCTTCTCTCCCGTTTTTGGCTCGTAATCGGTGGTGAAATTATAATTTGCTGATGCGTAGGAGTGCGTCCCCTTGTTCACAACATACACCTCACGCAGTTCAACGGGTACTCTGTCGGGGACTGCATCAATCGCCGCAACATGGGGATTTTTGGCGTACAGAGTAATGGTCTCGCCCGCACAACCACCAGCGATACAGTACGAATCAACACGAAAGCGGCGGGTCACACCATCAAAGGTCTGAGAAGTTTTACCGACGAACTCACCAACCAGCGACACAACCACCCCCAGCGCTTTACCGTTTGGAGTATGTTTTTTTGGGCTTGCTGTAACGGAAGAATGGCGGTTATTCATTTGGTTGCCCCTTCTACTACGCCAGAACCGATACGCTTTGCGGTTTCAATCAGGTAGTTTTCTACGTCCTCGACGCGCCATACGCACAGGCAAGGGGAGATTTGTACAGACGCCGGAAATTTGCCCTTTTTCATTTCGGCATAGATCCACGAAGTAGAACGCCAGACCATTTCACGAACTTCGTTAATGCGAATATGTTTTTTAGTTGGGTCAAAAGGTTTGTGTTTGAAGTTGATAGCGGTAGCAGCCATTACAGAGCCTCCCCGTTCTGGATAACACCAGCGAAAGAAAGGACGTATTGACGACTGGCAGACAGACGGGCAAGGCGTTCGGTTGCAGCGGTGATGTGCAGCATTACCGGGCGGCTTGATTTGAGGTTTGAACGCTCAACGGCGGCAAAAAAGTTCGCGTGAAGTGTCAACATTGAATACCCCTATTTCTAATTCCAAATTGATGAGGGGCATTCTCAGTTATTGCATTGTCGTAAGTCGCGAAAGTCGCTAGCTGTTTTCGTTTTTAGCTTTCGCTTCTTTCATCCAGTTCTGTAGCGTCCTATCCGTTTCTGTGATTATAAACCCTTTAATCTCAAGAGCTTTTCGAAATTTTTTCGCGGTCATTCTTGGAGCATAATGTTTCAACGCCTCTACTTTATTGCTGTTACCTCTTGGCGATTGACTCTTGCTGCCTCCTGCGCTGCGCTGGGTATGCGCCAGCGAAGCCCAATGCCGCATGATGCGATTGCTTTCCTGAAAAGCGTTATCGGAAGCCCATCGTTCTAGCGCTTCTCGTATGACTGAGGGGCGTACCTTCACGCTCTTAGTGCTCAGGTCAATACCCTGATTTTTGCAGATGTGGTAATAGATTGAATCTTTCACATTTCCGGGGGTAGTGAGCAAGCCGTCCCGGTTTTTCATGATGTCGATCACCTTAAGGTTTTCCGCTGTCTCCGACCTTATGATTTCAGCCATATCGACAACCAGATAGCATAGGTCAAGAGACGAGATTCCGGCTTTATTCAGAATAATGGCAACCTCTGCACTGTGATAGTGGCGATATTTGGTCTGTAGTTGCTCAAGCCAGAATTCAGCGCTGCGATCCCTTTCTACGATGTTGGATAAGTCCTCCCAGTTTTGGCATTCATGCAGGTTCTGCTTGTAGGTAAAAAGCCTGTCTCTTTCCTCCGAAAGCTCGTATTCAAGGTTGGTTATTATCGCTTCTGATTGGGCTATTTTGTCTCTATGGTAATCTTCGGGGCTGGATACGGGATTGGTGTGTGAATGCGTAATCACCTTTGTAGTGGCTTCCTGAGCTGAATCAACTGACTTATTTGTATTCATGACCTTCAGGCGTCTTTCTTCAGTGATGTAGGCAACTTGTGCGCGTGCTGCTGCGGCAAATGCTGCTTTCGTTTGCGCTCGAAGGTTTTCAGCTATCACCTTCTTTTGGTCAGCGTCAGTTTTCAGTGCTTTTAGTGTATCGGTCATAGTATTGGCTGTTACGGAATAGGGCGGTTATTGGGCTTTGAGGCTTTGTAAGTGATCTGCATACCACGGCATCATTTCTCTACGTCCTTCCAGATACTGCGCCCGGTTGTACGTGCCGCGAATGGTATTTTTATCGACGTGAGCGAGCTGTAGCTCTATCCACGCGCTGTTAAAGCCTTTCTCATGCAGAATAGTGCTCATCATGTGCCTGAATCCATGCCCGGTGAGCTTTTCTCCGTAACCGCATCGCTTAATAAGCTGGTTCATTGCCATATCAGACATGGGGCGGGTAACGTCATTTCTACCGGGGAACATCAGGCCGTAATTGCCACTGATGGCTTTAACGGAACGAAGCAGCTCTATAGTCTGTTTAGACAGCGGCACAAGGTGAGGGCGGCGAGCCTTCATACGTTCGGCGGGGATTAAGGGCATGTGTCCCTCCCTAAGTTCTAACAGCGCGAGGGTACTTTAAAGGGACACTTTTAGTTGTGTTTATAGGTGCTATTCGCTGGAAATCATAAGACATCAAAAACGCTGAAAAGCCTTGTGTGCTGCAGGTTTGCTGGGATTTGTGAGAGGTGTGTAAAAGAGGTCATGGTGTCCCCTGCAGGAATCGAACCTGCAACTAGCCCTTAGGAGGGGCTCGTTATATCCATTTAACTAAGGGGACGAAGCGGCACGAGTATAGCGTTTTTTACCCTCAACGGTAAGTCTCAAGCCGCCTGACTGCTCAAACAGTCACCATTCAAGCCTGTTTTTTCTGGTTTTTCTGTTTTGATTCTTCGCGTTTTGCTTTCTGCCTGGCTTCTTCCTTGCGTTTGTTGCTCATATCATTGCGGATCTGCGCGTGGCTCATTAGCGCAAAGATAAACGTACCGCCGCAGATATTTCCAGCGAGTGTCGGTAACGCAAAGGGCCAGAAGAAATCACTCCAGTGCAGCGTACCATTAAAGACCAGATAGAGAATTTCCACCGAGCCGACGACGATATGCGTGGTATCGCCCAGCGCAATCAACCAGGTCATCAGAATAATGACCACAATCTTCGCCGCACCGGCCGCAGGGAACATCCAGACCATTGTAGCAATCAGCCAGCCAGAAATAATCGCGTTAGAAAACATCTCTGTTGGGCTGTTTTTCATCACGTCCATACCGATTTTGACAAAGGCGTCGCGGGTCTCTTCATCAAAAATCGGCATGTATTCAAAGGCCCATGCCGCAATGCCGGTACCGATAATATTACCCAGTAAAACCACCCCCCACAGGCGCATTAGCAGACCAAAATTGCCGAGGGTAGGGTTTTGCATAACCGGTAGTACGGCAGTGACGGTATTTTCGGTAAAAAGCTGTTGGCGGGCCATGATGACGATGATAAACCCGAAGGTATAACCAAGGTTCTCGAGTAGAAATCCACCTGGCACGCTTTCTAACTGCACGTGGAAAATCCCTTTTGCCAGTAACGAGGCGCCCATCGACAGCCCGGCAGCGATGGCTGACCACAGCAGCGCCATCGCATCGCGTTCCATCTCTTTCTCCCCATCCTGGCGGATATGTTCATGAATCGCCATGGCGCGCGAGGGGAGTCTGTCCTCATCGACCTCTATCTTTTTACCTTCTAACTTTTCATCACTTTCGACCTGGATTTCGTCGCTGTGCCGATCAATTTTTTCTTTCTCAATATCATTCATAGCCGAATCCTGCATAAGCACGTATTGCTAAAGCGTAGCGGTTTTTATCCGAAAATCAGCGGGAGAAAGTCTGAGATAGCAAAAATGGTAACGTTTGTTTTTATCGGGTTAGCTAAAATAGAACCGCCGCGTAGTGTGCATAACCAGGCTATGATCAAATCAGTAAGACCGGGTATATAGACATCGTTTGACGTGCTGTTACAATCGCTCACATCTTAACAGGCGGATACGTCATCGTTCCGTCATGGATGGCAATCAGCGATAGCCATATTACACAGGGAGACACTTATGAAGCTTCGCCTGTCGGCGCTTGCGCTGGGAACCACACTTTTGGTGGGGTGTGCGAGCTCCGGTACTGAACAGCAGGGGCGTTCGGATCCATTTGAAGGGTTCAACCGCACAATGTACAACTTTAACTTTAATGTGTTAGATCCCTATGTTGTTCGACCGGTAGCAGTAGCCTGGCGTGATTATGTCCCGCAGCCGGCGCGTAATGGTTTGAGCAACTTTACGGGCAACCTTGAAGAGCCGGCCGTCATGGTCAACTATTTCCTGCAAGGCGATCCTTATCAGGGGATGGTGCATTTTACCCGTTTCTTCCTGAACACCTTGTTGGGTATGGGCGGCTTTATCGATGTGGCGGGTATGGCGAATCCGAAGCTACAGCGCGTTGAACCACACCGCTTTGGCAGTACGTTAGGCCACTATGACGTGGGTTACGGACCATATATGCAGCTTCCGTTCTACGGTAGCTTCACGCTGCGCGATGATGGTGGCGATATGGTGGATACGCTGTATCCGGTACTGTCCTGGCTGACCTGGCCGTTGTCGATAGGTAAATGGACAGTCGAAGGGATTGAAACCCGCGCACAGCTGCTTGATTCCGACGGTCTGCTGCGTCAGTCTTCCGACCCTTACATCATGGTACGTGAAGCCTACTTCCAGCGTCATGACTTCATCGCGAACGGCGGGAAACTTAAACCAGAAGAAAACCCGAACGCGAAAGCCATTCAGGATGATTTAAAAGATATTGATTCCGAGTAAGGAATTGAGGCAAATAAAAAGGTGAGCTAAAAAAGCTCACCTTTTTTAATGTCTGCAGAAAATCAGAATGCGTAGTTGAAGTTGGTACCGAACAGCCAGGCTTTACCTTCAGAATCGAAAGTATACGGGCCTTCTTTGACGGTCACTTTCTGACCGTGCATATAAGAAACACCAACATCAATAGATGCGTCATCATTGAATGCGTAAGTCGTACCCGCGCTCAGCCACAGGCGGTCCTGGTCTGGAATGGAGATGGAACGCTTGCTTGCAGGAACCGGGCTGTCGTCATAGGCGATACCGGTACGGAAGGTCCAGCTTTTATCCATATAGTAGGTCGTGCCCAGCGCGATGCGGTAAGAATCCTTAAAGCCTTCTTCTTTATAGAACAGTGTCTGGCCGTTGGTGCCGGTTGCTTTCAGCTCCTGGAACTGGCTCCAACTGGTATAAGCCATGCTGTAGTGAATAGCCCATTGCGGAGCGATGCGGTTATAGCCCGACAGTTCCCACATTTCCGGCAGGTTCAGCGTCAAAGAACCCGGGACGGTGGCATTGGTTGTTCCCCATGGGAACGCGGTGCCTGCGCCAGGTAACGCATTGGCCTGGGAACGAATACCGCTTTTGTAATCACCATCGAAGTCGATTTTAACTTCAGAGCGGTAGGTCAATCCGTAACGGTTATTTTTATCCAGCTCGTACAAAATACCGGCGTTCCAGCCGTAGCCCCATTCGTCACCCTTCAGGCTGGCGATCTTCTGGCTTACTTTCGGCAGTGCGGCGGTCTGCTCACCGGAATAACGCTCAATTTTAGCATCGGCGTAAACGGCATTAAAACCAACACCAAAGCTCCAGCTGTCATTCAGACGGTAGGCACCGCTCAGGTTAAGGTTGACCGTTTTAAGATCAGTCTTCCCACCGTACTCACCGACGATATAGCTGTCATTAAACTCGGTTGCCAGACCATAGTTTGAGGTGACAGAAGCCCCCCAACCAAACTGCTCGTTGATAGGCATCACGAAGTGAGCGTTGGGAACCCACGCTGTAGGGGCGATGTTATCTGCGTCGGTGCTACGTCCGGTGAATGGCGATTTACCGGAAATATTAACGTCTGGATCGATATACACCGCGCCCGCAGAAAAAGTGGGGCGATCGAACATCATAATCAGTGCCGGGTTACGACTGGCGTTACCTGCATCATCTGCAATAGCGCCTTCACCCGAATATGCCCGGCCAAGGCCAGAGGAAGAAAATTCGTTTAACTGAAAGCCTGCAGACCAGGCCTGTGTGGAGATAATTGCCACTGCGACTGCGAGAGCAGACTTTGTAAACAGGG
>OIER01000581.1_pt1 | contig 25217 bp, 18 predicted proteins | sample 1581801 | NCBI WGS metagenome assembly OIER01 (sample SAMN03281006, study PRJEB24777) | human gut metagenome | isolation source: fecal sample PR165 from 1 month old male Malay infant, vaginally delivered... | reverse complement strand
AGTAGTTAGCTAAGAACCAGATTGGATCGCCTGTATTAGCAGTTACGATGTTGGAGATAAGCATATCATAGTCGCCCTCTTGACCCATTTTATCAATCAAGTTATAGTCAACTGTTTTGATTTTCATATCGATACCAACTTTTTTTAGGTCTGCTTGAACAGCTTCCGCATAAAGTGGTAATTCTGCACGAGAGTTATATACAACGAAGTTGAATGTCAATGGTTTGCCATCTTTATCAAGGATACCATCGCCATCAGTATCTTTCCAACCATCTTCTGCTAACAATTGTTTAGAACGTTCAGGATTATACGCATTAGGATCTTTCAAGTCCTTGAAGCCATAGTCCATGGATGGTGGAATTGGAGCGGAACCAGGAATGAACGTGCCTTTTAGCAATACATCGGCATAGTTTTTGCGATCTGTTGCGGAAATAACAGCGGCACGTACTTTATCATCACCAAGAACACCTTTTTGGTTAATACGAGCCAATACTACGCGAAGGGATGCAATTTCATCAACCTTGAACTTATCGTTATTTTGGAATAAGCCTATTTCCCCAGGACCGATGTTAACAGCCATATCAACATCACCAGATTGCAAGCTCATAGCACGCGTATTAGGATCGTCGATAGAAGGAATTTCAACAGTCTTGAATGGTACTGCACCATCCCAATAGTTTTCGTTGGCAACCATTTCAGCACGTTCTTTTGTGAAAGATTTAACTACATATGGGCCTGTACCGATAGGACCTTCTTTAGCAAAGTTACGACCATCTTTTTCAGATTGTACGTCAACAATTAGGAATACCGGATCCGCCAAAAGACCTGGCATATTAGGATATTCTTTATCTGTTTTGATAATTAATTGTTGGCCATTTGCTTCAATGGATTCATATTTAAAGAATGTTTTAGCATAGTTAGACTTTTCAAAAGAACGCTCAATAGAAGCTTTTACCGCTGCGGCATCAACTTTTTTACCATTAGAGAACTTCACTTTATCATTGATTGTGAAAGTCCATGTTTTATGGTCTGGAGATACTTCCCATTTGGATGCGATCCAAGGTTGAGATTTCATTTGCGCGTCGAATTTAGTCAATGTTTCGCCTACACCATAACGCATTACAACCCATGAAAAGAAGTTTTCTGTAGGATCTAATGAGGATGCGAAGTTAGTTACACCAACCTTTAACACATCCTTGTTATCAGCACCATTATTGGAGCCACAGCCAGCGATGAAGGAACCCATCATTACAATGCTAAGACCTGCTAAAAGAGCCTTTTTCCAAGATTTTTTCATTTAAAATCTCCTTATTAACACAATATACAAAGCTTATATATCATTATTATGCCACAAAGGCCTAATAAAGATTCCAAATACTAAGATTAACCTTGGTTCTTAGGATCCACTACGTCCCGTAAGGAATCAGACCAAAGGTTAAAGATAGCAACTACGATAAGGATGGATATACCTGGGAAGGCCATCAGCCATGGACTGGTTTGTAAATATTGACGACCTTCATTAAGCATAAGACCCCATTCAGGTGTTGGTGGTTGCGCACCAAAACCAAGGAATGATAAACCGGCAACTTCAATCATAATAGCCCCAATATCAAGAGCCCCTGTGGTTACAACGAGTGGCAAAATATTAGGAATAATATGACGACGTAAAATCGTCCATGTAGAGGCCCCCATCATAACGGCAGCCGTTACATATTCTTCACCGCGTACTTTCAACGTCATAGAACGAACAAGTCGCGCATATTTAGCCCACCCTACAACCGATAATGCTAAGATGGTATTTACAATGCTGCCCCCTAGGATACCGGCGATGGCAATGGCGAGTACTACACCTGGGAAGGATAACATGATATCCGCCAAGCGCATAAGAACCATTTCAACCTTGCCACCAAAGTAACCTGCTACGGCACCGATGACTGTACCAATGCTCACCATAATCACTACGATGGATACACCCATGAACAAAGATAATTGAGTACCATAAATGATACGAGACAATACGTCACGGCCCAATTTGTCGGTACCAAACCAATGTTGAGTACTAGGTGCTTGTAATGCCTTGGACATATCCGATGTGAAAGCATCGCCCGGAGCAAGCCATGGTGCAAAGATAGCAATGAATACGATAACGAGCATCAATGCAGTGTAGAAAGAGAACAATTTATGTTTCTGAATAAATTCTTTCATTATGCTCTCTCCCTTTTCAATCTAGGGTCCAATAGAACATAGGATGCATCAACTAAAGCATTGATACACATGTATGCAATAGCAACCCATAACACAAAACCTTCAATCAATGGATAGTCACGCATAGTGATGGCGTAAATGGCCATATTCCCGAGGCCAGGCCAGGAGAATACCATTTCAACTACGGCTACACCACCTAATAACCAACCAATAACAACACCTAAAATAGTGATCAATGGCAATACAGCATTAGGCAAAATGTGACCGAATAAAATCTTCATTTCGCTCACACCACGGGCACGGGCACCGATAACGTAATCCTTTTGCATCTCTTCAAGAATAACGAGTCGAACTTGGCGCATGTATTTAGAGCCTACAACAACTGCTAATGTAACGGCTGGCAAAATAACACCTGTCGCTGTTACACGAGATGAAGCGATTGGAACTAAACCGAGCTTTAAGCCAAAAATGTAAATTAATACAAGGCCTAACCAGAATGACGGCATAGATACGCCTATAAAGGAAAGGCTTCTCAGTACATAGTCTATCCATTTATTCCGATTATACGCACTCAGTATACCTGCCGGTAATGCATAGATAATCGTAAATACCAATGCGGTTCCTGACAATGCAAGCGTACCAGGTAATGCTTCTAACATGCGATCTACTACCGGTTTTTTAGCAGAGTAACTCATTCCTAAGTCACCTTGTGCTGCATTGACTACCCAGTTTGCATACTGTACGATAAACGGCTTATCCAAGCCTAATTGTGCTCGAGTTTCATCAATCATTTCTTGAGACACGATGGTATCCGCCGTTTCCAGTAGCATCGTAACTGGGTCCCCTGGAGCTAAATAAGTGAGACAAAATGTCAAAAATGTGATGCCAAACAGAGTGACAATAAATTGCCCCAATTGCTTGACAAAGCGTTTGCCCATAGGCACCTCCTATACCCTTTTTAAATAAAACTACATAATAGTGAATAAACATAGATACACATAATGAGTAAACATATAATATGATTCCGTGTAATAAAATTTATGAAATAACCATAAAAAAAGATTAGCCTACCTGACTAACCTAAATTAAAACACCGTGTTCTAGCACAATGTTCCTCAAGATTGAGCAGGCTTTCTGACTTTTGACTCATCACAATATTTCTGCCTTCCCAGTTTCCCAGTGACCCTAATACGAAATATCGCTCCTCATTACAGCTATTTTCATAGTATAGGATTTACACCCATTTTCCTCTTTTACGCTCGGTAAAACCGACACTCAGTTTATTCACTTTTATTAATTATAAATATACTATATTTATAATTCTCCAGCAATACATATACCCCTTATTGTATATTCGTCAATCAATCATAATTATTCATAAAAACAATATTCATTATTATTTACATGCATTACTTCGTATATTGTGCCCCATTTCTTGAAATAATTGCTTTATTTACTTTTCTTTTCTGTATATAACGTATATATTTACATTTGTATTTTAATTTAATTTACATATAAAACATTTTGCTATGCATATAACCAAAAGAGGCTATCACCGAAGTGACAGCCTCTATAAGACGAGAGAGTATTCAATTAATCGATACTTTGTTGGAATCGTTGTGCACGATACGCTACCCAACCTTTGCGTATCATATAAATGCAAATGCCAATAGTTACTGCAACAGCACTACCGAGCATGGCATCAACACCGCACGCATATACTGCGTATAAACAGTATAAAACACCTGCAACAGCAACGAAATAGAAACGATCAATACGACGTTTTTCCAATCCAGACATGTGCATCATAGTTGGTACTGCAATAATGCAGAGAATATAAGGCACTACATTAGTTACAACCGCAAGGTTTACCAATGTCTGGAATTGATCGCGTAAAGAATCATTAGCTGTGAATAATGTAAGAATTGTTTCAATCGCTAATAAGATAAATACGCCACGCACAGGTGCATCCTTGCTGTTTACACGAGCAAACACCTTAGGGAAATAACCTGCTTCTGCTGCATTCTTGAATACGCGAGACAATGTAAATTGCCAGCAAAGTAAAGCACCACAGCAAGAGATAATCATGAGCGCCATGATAACATTTGCAATTGTATCATTAAACATGTATGCAAATGTGAGACCAAATGGTGCATTGGAATTAAGTAATTCTGTGTTAGGCACGATACCGGCCATAACATTCGTGGACAAGATGTAAATCACCGCCACTGCTAATGTACCAGCAAATGTTGCAATTGGCACGTTTTTCTTTGGATTTTCTACAGCATCTGCATTTGCTGCTGCAGATTCAAACCCTAGGAATCCCCACAATGTTAAAGCAATAGATTCTTTAATTGCTTCAAAGAACGGCAAGTCGTTTGGATTCCATGCCGCCAAATACGTATCTGGGCTAAACCAGAACCAACCAATTGTACCAATTAGTAATACTGGCACAATACAGCCCCAAATAGTAATATTGCTGAGCTGACCTGTAAAGCGGTTTCCTCTAAAGTTCAAAATCGCTGCAAACCATAACAAGACTATCGTTACTTGACTTGTTTGCGTTGCATTTAGATCAACACCAAAGAATTCTGAGCCATAGCCAACTGCGGAAACTGCAATCGCTATATTAGCAATGATGAGAGATATGCTGTAAGCATAGCTCGCCATAAAATGTCCAGTCTTACCGAAGCGGTGTTCTGCATAACCGCCCATGCCTCCTTTAATTTGAGAGAACATACCCGCTTGAGCAAAAATATACGCTAGTAAAAGCGCACCCACAGCCGTCACGAGCCAAGATAACACTGAAATAGTACCAACTTGAGCCAAATTGGTTGGTAACATAATGATTCCAGCTCCTAGCATATTGGCTGCTACCATTGTGGTTAGCTGGAATACAGACATTTTTTTAGCGGTGGTTTTCATGTATCAATCCCCTTTCGTAAGGTGAATTTTTTCTCGTCCATAATTCACGTAACTATATTAAAACCGCTAAGTACATTCAGTTCCTGCTGTAATGGGCGGGAATGTGAAGGTACCGTTTTTATTTGTTTTTCGAATTAATAATAACACCATAGGTGGTAAATTAAAAGTATTTTATTAGTGGACAAAGCATATTACACGAATTGAATAAAAATATAGTAATTATATATTATTTTTGATTAGAAACGATATGATGAATGTAAGAGTATCATTTTCTTTTAGTTTAATCAATTAAATATGCTGAAAATCACTATCTATTCAGATTATAGTGTTGTGCCACAAGACCATTATCCACTACGAGTCCACCCAATATAGACAAAAATTGACCCCACCTAAAGGTGGAGCCAATTTTATAAACTAAGAAAGCATCTATGATTCTAATAAAAAGAAATTACTCTTGTACAGAGTTTACGATAGATTTCCAGCTATCGATTTGTGCTTCTTCGTTAGCAATGATTTGCTTCCCATTATTACGTTGTCTTTCCACACATTCTGGAGCCGTACCAGAATAGTTGTTACGACCTGCTACACAAGCTTCAATGGAAATAGCATCTAGAATGTCCGCATCAAAATATGGAGAAATTGCTTTGAAATCCTCAACGGATAAGTCAAGCAATACACAACCTTTTTCGATACAATGATGTACAGCATTGCCTACAATTTCGTGCGCTTCACGGAATGGAACGCCTTTTTTCGCAAGGTAATCGGCCATATCTGTGGCATTTGAGAAATCATCATCAAGGACAGCTTTCATATGCGCCCCATTGACCTTCATACAGCGAATCATCGCCGCATTGATGGATAATGCAAAATGCACCGTATCGATGGCATCAAAGATACCCTCTTTATCCTCTTGCATATCTTTATTATATGTAAGTGGCAAGCCTTTTAATGTAGTTAATAAACCTAACAAGTGGCCATAGGTACGACCTGTTTTACCACGAACAAGTTCACATACGTCAGGATTTTTCTTTTGTGGCATAATGCTAGAGCCTGTGCAATGAGCATCATCAAGTTCAATAAAATTGAATTCATTAGAGGACCACAAAATGAGTTCTTCGCTAAGACGGCTCAAGTGCATCATCACAAGAGATGCAAAGGACAAGAATTCAACTACATAGTCGCGGTCAGATACGGCATCCATACTATTTTCGTAAATACGAGAGAAGCCGAGTAGCTTTTGCGTATAGGTTTGATCAATACCGTACGTAGAACCAGCTAAGGCCCCTGCACCAAGTGGCATGATGTCTGCGTGTTTGAAGACCATCAACAAACGGTCAAAGTCGCGTTCTAGCATAGAGAAGTATGCCATCATATGATGACCGAACAATACAGGTTGTGCCCGTTGTAAATGCGTATAGCCAGGCATGATAACATCGCTGTATTTTTCAGCCGTTTCGATGAGGGCTTTTTGCATATCTACGATGAGCTCGCCCATTTCTACTACGGCTTTACGCACGTACATGTGTAAATCAACTGCGCATTGGTCATTACGGCTACGGCCTGTATGTAAACGACCACCTGCTTCGCCGATATCATCGGTTAGGCGCTTTTCAATATTCATATGAATATCTTCAAGAGCCACGGAGAATGGGAACTCACCTTTATCGATTTGGCCTTTAATCTTTGTTAAGCCCGCTACAATAGCGTCCCGATCTGCGTCTGAGATAATATTTTGTTTTGCCAGCATTGTTGCATGGGCTTTACTGCCCGCGATATCTTCGGCGTACATTCTAGCATCAAAAGCGATAGAGGATGTAAAATCCTCTACCGCTTTATCTGTGCCTTTTGTGAAACGCCCGCCCCACAATTTAGCCATTATTTACCTGCCTTTTCTTTCATTAATGCATTAATTTTAAGAGGTAAACCGAACAAGTTGATGAAACCAGCCGCATCAGCTTGGTTGTATACATCATCTTCTTCGAATGTTACGAAATCTTCGCTGTACAAGGAGTATGGAGAAGTTGCACCAGCAGAGATAATATTGCCTTTGTACAATTTAAGTTTTACTTCACCAGTTACAGTTTTTTGAGTTTCATCAACGAATGCTTGCAAAGCGTTCATCAATGGTGCGAACCACATGCCATCGTATACAAGTTCAGCGTATTTGTTAGCAATGAGTTCTTTGTAGTGGTATGTAGCTCTGTCGAGGCAAAGGTATTCAAGTTCTCTGTGAGCATACATGATGATGGATCCACCTGGGTTTTCATAAACGCCACGGGATTTCATGCCTACTAATCTATTTTCAACGATATCTACAACGCCTACACCATAGTGTGCACCGATTTCATTGAGTTTTTCTAACAATTGTAATGGAGTACCTTCTTGGCCATCTACTGCTACAGGCACGCCATCTTTGAAGGATACAGTTACATAACCAGCTTCATCTGGAGCTTGTTCAGGAGTATGTGTTACCAAGTACACATCATCTTTAGGAGCATTTGCTGGATTTTCAAGGTCGCCGCCTTCATGGGACAAATGCCATACGTTTTGGTCCATGGAATATGGATGGGATTTCGTAGCTACAACTGGAATATCATGTTTAGCTGCATATTCCATGCAGTCTGTTCTGGATTTCAAATCCCATTCTCTCCAAGGAGCGATGATTTTCATATTAGGAGCCAATGCTTTGATAGCAAGTTCAAAACGAACTTGGTCATTACCTTTACCAGTCGCACCGTGAGCGATAGCATCAGCGCCTTCTTTTTTAGCAATATCTACAAGGATTTTACCGATTAAAGGTCTAGCGAAGGATGTACCTAATAAATACTTGCCTTCATAAACTGCACCAGCTTTTACTGTTGGCCATACATAATCTTTTACGAACTCTTCTTTAGCATCAACGATGTACGCTTTAGAAGCACCAGATTTGATTGCTTTTTTCTCAACTGCATCATAATCCTCAGGTTGGCCCAAGTCTACGCACACTGCGATAACTTCAGCGCCATAATTTTCTTTTAACCAAGGAATGATAACAGATGTGTCTAAACCGCCAGAATATGCGAGTACTACTTTATTTGCTTTACCCATGATAACACCTCATAAACTAAATTATACTAGGTATGATTCATACCATTTATTATTATACTACGAATTCATTATGAATTCTTCATGTCTTATCGACTACAGGTGTTAGTATATCACTGCATATTTATAAATGCAAGCAGAAATTTTATTCAATTATATAATATATTTCGTTTACGAATAATATATGTAAATAAAAACAATCATGATGCGAGTATGTATAGCACCATGATTGTTTTCTATGTAGTGTCATATTAACGGATATATTATTCTATACCAAGTTCTTGCTTATATGCATAGTCCGCCTCTGCTTGAGATATCATACCTTGATCTACCATTTGAGCGAGAACTAATTTTTGCCGAGCTTTAGCACCTTTATAATTTTCATAAGGATCCAAATAGGTTGGTGCATTGGGCAATGCCGCTAACATTGCACATTGACCTAATGTCAATCGACTAGGGCTAGTACCAAAATACCCTTCGGCAGCCTCTTTTATACCATAATAATTATGTCCATAATAGACCGTATTCAAATACATGGTTAAAATTTCATCTTTACTATAGTAATGCTCCATCTCTACCGCTAGAATAGCTTCCTCCGCTTTACGGGACATCGTCCGTTTAGACGATAGAAATAGATTTTTTACCAATTGTTGTGTGATAGTACTACCACCCTCAACAGTTTCACCAGCAACGCTGTTAACATAAAAAGCGCGTGTTACACCGAGCACATCAATAGCACCATGCTTGTAATAGCGTTTATCTTCAATGGCCACAAGAGCACGTTTCGCATTGTCTGGAATGTTTTCAGATTTCACCCATTTATCTCTTGGCACACGTTGATGAAGCGCGGCTTCAACCTTTTCTCGGAAGGTAAAAATACGATGCATGCGTTCCCACCGACTTAATGTATCTTCATTTTCTTCAATTGTCTGTTCTACAGTTGTATGAGCCTTACTAACGCGATTTGTTCCTTGATAACTTTGATATGTATCATACACATATATAGCTCCTAGCACTATGCAAATGATAAGAACTAATCGGCGCACCATTCGAAATATAAACATAGATTCACCTATATCTACCTTACAGCAGACTTCTAAGTATATAAACTTTCACAAACGACATTCCAATAATACAACTAATATATATTGATTGTATTGTATCATAAGTTATCTATTTTTAGCATACCTCTGTGTATTGTATTTGTTAACTATATTGTCGTATAATAGATAAGATGATGAAGCATGCCCAAATTGGAGGAGTATTATGAAACAGTGTATGGATTCAGACAATCTACATCGTCGATTGCGTAAAATTTTAGGTCAAGTGCAAGCTATTGATCGAATGATTGAAGAAGACATTCCTTGTGAAGATGTACTAGCCCAAATCAATGCAGCCAAATCCGCGTTGCATAAGGTTGGCCAAGTGGTCCTCGAAGGACATATCAACCATTGTGTACGCGATGGTATACAACATGGTGATGTAGATAAAACAATTAATGACTTTACAGTTGCTGTAGAGCGCTTTGCCAATATGGGAAAATAAAAAGAGGCAATATCCTAATGATTAGGGTATTGCCTCTTTTGCGTATTAGTCGTGGTTAGTTGTTAAGAACTCGCTAAGTGCTGCTAATGCATCATCTTCGTCTGCACCATCAGCAGTTAATACTACGGATGTACCTTTTGTTGCACCCAATGTTAATACAGTCAAAATGGATTTAGCATCTGCTGTTTTACCATTTGCTGCGATTGTCAATTTGGACGCAAATTTTGCAGCCAATTGTGTAAATGCAGTCGCTGGACGAGCATGTAAACCAGATTCGTTTGTGATTTCTACTGTTACTTCTTTCATGAGTTACCTCTTTCTACGGAGCGCACAAAAACGCCTAATATCTTTGCTATTAATATAGGTATTGTATCAGTTTACCCCTATCAAATTCAAGTTTGTTTTTATAAAAGCTATGGTCTATGCCAAACCTTTTTCAGCAAGCAATGATTTTGCATAAGCCGTAATTTCTTCAGCTGTATCCATAGTCAATGCTTTTTGAGCAAATGCTTCACATTCTGCTTTTGTAACAGAGCGTAAAATATTTTTAATCAATGGAATGGATGATGCAGTCATAGAGAATTCATCAAGTCCTAAGCCCAATAAAATCATAGTTGCAACTGGATCACCAGCTAACTCACCACACATACCTGTAAATTTACCTTGTTCGTGACTCGCATCAATTACGTGTTTGATAAGGCGTAATACAGCGGGATGCAATGGTTGATATAAATTGCCGATGGCCTCATTCATACGGTCAACCGCCAATGTGTATTGGCAAAGGTCATTGGTACCGATACTAAAGAAATCTACATATTTAGCCAAAATCGGAGAAATAACGGCTGCCGCTGGCACCTCAATCATAATACCTACTTTGATATCTTTATTGAAAGCTACCCCTTCAGCCATTAATTCTGCCTTGCATTCATCGAGCATAGCATTTGCCGCTTTAACCTCTTCTACGGATGCAATCATAGGATACATGATGTGAATGTCGCCAAACGCACTAGCCCGAAGGAGTGCACGTAATTGGACCTTAAAAATATCCGGACGGTTCAAGGAAATACGAATAGCACGATACCCGAGGAATGGATTCATTTCTTCTGGTAAGTCTAGGCATTTTAATTCCTTATCACCACCGATATCCATGGTGCGGATGATGACAGGTTGGCCCTGCATACTTTCTGCTACTTGTTTATATTGTTCAAACTGTACATCTTCTGTAGGCAGTTCATCGTTTTCCATGTAAAGGAATTCGGTGCGATATAGGCCTATACCTTGAGCGCCCATGGTCAACGCATGGTCCGCATCCTTGGATTTACCAATATTACCAAATAAGTCAACATGGTGACCATCTTTTGTAACGGCTTCTAAATTAGCAGAGTCCTTCAAACGTTTCAACTCGTCTTGAAAATCTGCAGCTTCTTTTGTATAACATTCCCACTCTTCATCGGATGGTTCCGTAATAACTTCACCATCAGTGCCAAGTACAACAGCACGCACATCGTCAGTAAAGCTTTCAATATCACCAACGCCCATAACGGCAGGAATTTCTAAGGTACGCGCCATGATAGCCGCATGAGATGTCGGACCACCAGCAGCTGTTACGATACCTTTTACAACATTTTTATCTAGTGAAGCCGTATCAGATGGAGCCAAATCGTGAGCCACGATAATAACCTCACCGGAAATATGAGATAAACCACGAGGGTTCATGCCAAGCATGTTACGCATCAAACGATCGCCAATATCTTTAATATCCGCACCACGTTCACGCATATATGGATCATCCATGCCAATGAAAATAGCCGCAAAGGTTTCTATCGTTTGCGCCGTAGCAGCTACGACGTTCATCTTTGAATTTTCTACAAGGGACTTAATACCATCAGACAAGGATGGATCTTGTGCAATTTGCATATGAGCTTCAAAAATAGCAGCCTTATCAGCCCCCATATCAACCAATGCTTTTTGACGAATCGTATCTAATTGTTTAAGGGTAGCGGCCATAGCGCTAGCAAACTTACCAATTTCAGCCTCTACTTGGTCATCGGCTACCTCATAATCAGGTATCACGATTTCTTCTTGTATATATTTGTACACATTGCCAACAGCAACGCCTCGAGATCCAGAAATCCCTTGAATTCGCATATGTGCTCCTCTTTCTATACTTATAAACTACATTACATTATATTTTAACATTTTTACATTGAACAATAAAGAGAGACCCTATTCTGTGATATAATGTTATATTATATATAGTTAATCGTAGACTTTCACGCGTATCATGGTGAAAGTCTACTCTATTGTAAGGAATAGTCGCATGTATAGTGCGACCTCGAATAGGAGTATGTATGAAATTAACAAAAATGCATGGTCTCGGCAACGATTTTATCCTCTTTTCTGACTCACAAGGGGCCAATAAAGATTATACGGATCTCGCCATCCGCCTCTGCGACCGTCGTACAGGTATCGGCGCCGATGGTCTTGTAATCGTTGTACCATCTAATACATGCGATGTACGCATGCGCATCATCAACTCAGACGGCAGCGAAGCAGAAATGTGTGGTAACGGCATTCGTTGCTTTGCTAAATATGCCTATGAACATGGAGAAATCAAAGATACTACTTTCACAATTGAAACATTAGCGGGCGTTATGAAACCAACGCTAACCATTGAAAATGGCATTGTTACACAAGTGACAGTAGATATGGGCAAACCGTTCTTTAACAGTAAAGACATTCCCATGAATGTAACCATGGATAAGGTCATCGATGTGGACCTCGATGTAAATGGCGAAACAGTAACGGTAAGTTCCGTTCTTCTCGGTGTACCGCACACAGAAGTTTTTGTGGACGACATCACGAAAGCACCGGTTACAACACAAGGACCGATTCTTGAAAAACACGATGCATTCCCATCCAATACAAACGTAAACTATATCGAGGTCATAAACGACCATCACATTAAAGTCCGCACTTGGGAACGCGGTGCTGGCGCTACGCTTGCATGCGGTACAGGTTCTTGCGCATCTGCTGTTATGTCCCACGAAAAAGGCCTTACAGGTCGCGAGGTCGATGTAGAATTATATCTTGGCACATTACACATCAGTTATTTGGAGGATGGCACGGTTCTTATGACGGGCCCTGCTGAGGAAGTATTCGAAACAGAACTTCCTATCGAATAATATGAAGTGGTTACAATTACTATTACAGGCATACCTAAAATATAAACAAGGGCGCACCATGATGCCAAATAATATGGGACTATTGATATCATTAATCGTTTCTATCATCATTATTCTAGCATCTGTCATGTTTAGTGTTCCCATTGGCTACGCATTAATCCTCGTATGGTTGTGCTTCGCTTACGCTCTATATCGCCAAGGATATAATCCAAAAGACTTACTCCGCATGTCCTGGACGAGTGCCAAAACCTCAATCGTGGTTATGCAAATCTTTTTGCTCATCGGTTGGTTGATAGCCATGTGGCAAGCATCAGGGATTATTCCCATGATTATTGCGTCTGGTATCGAATTGATCAATCCAAATCTTTTCATAATCTGCGCATTTTTAATCACATCCTGTGTGAGTATGCTGCTGGGTACATCGTTCGGAACAGTAGGCACCATAGGCATTGTACTAATTACAATTGCCAAGGCCGGTAATCTACCTATTGATATTGTAGCAGGTGCCATTATGGCTGGCGCCTATTTAGGAGACAGAAACTCGCCTCTATCCTCTAGCGCCTCTCTCGTAGCGGCTCTAACGCACACCAAAGTAAATAACAATATACCAATCATGTTGAAAGATAGCCTACCTGCTCTCATCATCAGCTGTATATTGTATCTACTCTTATCCTTATGGTTTCCACTAGACTACACTAACAGTTATCTACCAGATACGATTCATTTCATGTTCAATATCCATTGGACATTATGGATACCAGTTCTTATCGTCATTGGTTTATTACCAACAAAGCTTTCTATACGTTGGCCAATTGGTATTAGTGCACTGGCAGCAGCCACCCTCGCAATTATCCATCAAAATTATACCGTAATGGATATATTGCAATTTACCTTAGTTGGTTTTCATCTACCTGATTATAATCCACTAGCGGATATTATCCACGGTGGAGGCTTGCAAACGATGTGGATACCAACCCTTTCTATATTCATGGCTTGTTCCATTTCTGGTATGCTCGAAGGCGTTGGATTTTGGAATGATATTCGCAATCTGTTACAACACGTATCAGGTCGCGCCAAACTCTTTGCATCGAATGTACTGATTGCTTTTATTACAGGTGCTCTTGGTTGTAGTCAAGCAATTGCGGTAATCATGACGCATTCGATTATGCGTACTACCTATGCAAAGGAACGCATTCATGACGAAGGTGTTATGCTAGACTTTGAAAATAGCGGCATCCTAATTGCGGCCTTACAGCCATGGAATATTGCGGCACTCGTACCTGTCATTATGATGGATGTTTCGCCTGCTGGTTACGTACCCTTTGCATTCTTCTTATACTTAGTACCACTCATCTACTGGTATCGCTTGCGACGCAAGGAACAACATATTCATTAATACATTCTATTTTATACGAAACATAGAGGAAAACTTATGATTTATACGATTACTTTCAATCCTGCATTGGATTATATCGTTCGCTTAGACCACTTAACCACGGGTACAATCAATCGCACTGAACAAGAATATGTGCTGGGCGGCGGCAAAGGTATCAATGTATCCATCGTCCTCAATAATCTAGGCATGGATACAACGGCACTCGGTTTTATCGCTGGCTTTACAGGTGATGAAATTGTGCGTCAGCTCAATGAATTTGGCGTTCGTGAAAGCTTTATCCGTCTTAGAGAGGGTTTAACCCGCATCAATGTTAAAGTAAAAGCATCCGATGAGGAAACGGAAATCAATGGTCGTGGTCCTATCATAGCCGATGATGAACTACAGGCCTTATACGCCCAACTTGATGCATTAACAGAGCAAGATACATTAATCTTAGCAGGCAGCATTCCGTCTAGCCTCCCAAGTGATATGTACGAAATTATTATGGAACGCTTAGCTCATAAACATATTCGTATCGTCGTAGACGCAACTAAGGATTTATTAACGCGAGTGTTGCCATACAAGCCATTTTTAATTAAACCAAACAATCACGAATTAAGTGAAATTTTCGGACGTACATTGTCTGCAAAAGATGATTTAGTTGCGGCCGCTAAAGAATTACAGGCTAAAGGTGCACAACATATACTCATCTCCATGGCTGGAGACGGTGCTATCTTGGTATCCGCTGATGGTACAGTCTATACAAGTCCTGCACCTAAGGGAACGCTTATTAACTCCGTTGGTGCCGGCGATTCTATGGTAGCGGGTTTCATGACTGGATACCTCAACACCCAAGATTTACAACAAGCCCTCTATTGGGGTATTGCTACAGGCTCTGCTTCAGCCTTTTCGGAGAATCTAGCTACCAAGGACGAGGTCATCGCCTTGCTTAACACCATTCGTTAATTTTATTATTCATTATATATGTACAGTAAGGAGTACACACATGAAGATTACTGATTTATTAAAGCCCCAATCAATCCTGCTGAATGCATCACCAACTAACAAAGCGGATGCCATTTACACTCTAGGTGATTTAATGGATAAAGGCGGCAACCTATCTGACAAGGCAGAATACTTAGAAGCTGTCTTTGCCCGCGAAGAATCCGGTTCTACTGGCCTTGGCGACGGTATCGCCACACCACATGCTAAATCAGCAGGTGTAAAGGAAGCTGGCCTTGCTGCTATGGTCGTTCCTAACGGTGTTGATTTCGAGGCCCTCGATGGACAACCATCTCGCCTATTCTTCATGATTGCAGCACCAGAAGGCGCTGCAGACACTCATGTAGAGGTATTGAGCAAATTAGCCACTATGGTAATTGATCCGGACTTCAAAAACGCTCTCATTCAAGCTGCTACAGTTAACCGTTTCTTAGAACTTATCACCGCTAAAGAAGAAGGTAACTTTGATCCATCTGTAGAAGGCTATATCAAAACAGCAGATGAAAAAGCGCCAAGCATCACCGATGCTATCGAAGCAAAAGCGACAGAGGCTATCGAAAAGGTAGTTCCTAAGGTATCTGTAGATAATCCACATTACGAAGTATTAGCTGTTACAGGCTGTCCTACCGGCATTGCTCATACATACATGGCTGCAGAATCTTTAGAACGTAAAGCTAAAGAAATGGGCATTTCTTTAAAGGTAGAAAAAAATGGTGCTTCTGGCATTAAAGATGCACTTACAGCAGAAGAAATCAAGCATGCTAAATGCATCATCGTTGCTTCTGACCGCCAAGTTGAAATGGCTCGATTTGATGGCAAGCCAATGATTCAAACTAAGGTGGCAAACGGCATTAATAAGGCAGAAGAATTATTGCGTGAAGCTATGTCTGGTACAGCACCGGTATACCATGCCTCTCAATCTGACAAAGATAGTGCTGAATCTGCTATCGATGCAAAAGATAGCTTTGGCCGACAAATCTACAAGCATTTGATGAATGGCGTATCTCACATGTTGCCATTCGTTATCGGCGGTGGTATTCTAATCGCTCTCGCATTCCTATTTGACACATTCGATCCAGCTAATGCCAAAAACTTTGGTTCTGGCACACCATTATCCGCATTTCTAATGAAAATTGGCGGTGCTTCCTTTGGATTTATGTTACCAGTTCTAGCAGGTTACATCGCTATGAGTATTGCAGACCGTCCAGGTCTTGTAGCTGGTTTTGTTGGGGGCTTGCTAGCAAACCAAGGTGGTTCTGGTTTCCTCGGGGCCTTGATTGCAGGCTTTGCAGCAGGTTACTTAGTACTGTTAGTTAAGAAACTCGTATCCGGATTACCTCCAGCATTAGAAGGTACAAAACCAGTACTCTTCTACCCTGTACTGGGCGTATTGTTCATTGGTATCGCTATTACATTTATCATCAATCCACCAGTATCTGCTTTGAACGAATGGCTTATGAATTCCTTACAAACAATGGGCACTACTAGCCGCGTATTATTAGGTCTTGTCTTCGGTGCTATGATGTCTGTTGATATGGGTGGCCCTGTCAACAAAGCAGCCTATGTTATCGGTACAGGCGCTCTAGCAACTGGTGAATATGGTATTATGGCCGCTGTTATGGCTGGTGGTATGGTTCCTCCATTGGCGATTGCCCTTTGTACAACATTCTTCCCTAGCCGCTTCACAGAAGCAGAACGTAAATCTGGTATTACAAATTACATCATGGGGCTTTCCTTCATCACAGAAGGTGCTATCCCATTTGCCGCAGCTGATCCTATCCGTGTATTGCCTTCTTGCATCATCGGTGCTGGTACAGCTGGTGCATTATCCATGTTCTTTGAATGTACATTACGTGCACCTCACGGTGGTATCTTCGTAGTACCAACAATCGGCAACCCACTTCTTTACCTTGCCTCCATTGCAATCGGTTCCGTTGTGGCTTGCATTATCTTGGCTATCGTAAAACCAAAACTCAAAAAATAATATCACAATTGGTCTATTTAGTTTAATCATTATAAATGACTGACTAATAACTAATGTATGCAAAACACCCTATGTCACAATACTGACATAGGGTGTTTGTATTTCTAACTTATATCTTCGATCTGCTTATCGGATTACATCATCATAAAATGTACCATATACCATTTTAAATATGCGATTAGCAACATGATAGCTTTCAAAATCAAAGTCCGTAGGTGTTAAGAATGTAACATTCTCATAACCTTTAAGAGGTGGTTGTGTTGGTTTACTTTCACCATTGAGAGTGTAATCCTGTTGATTTAGTACCGTCCCTACAATACCAGATTCCATCATTTTTATATTCCATATTTCATTTAAAGAAAAATCTGGCAGTCTTGTTTTTAGCTTTGATGCCTTGGCTACCATATTAGCAAAGGAACGGTTTAAGTCATAGTCATAACGAACCTTATATTCCCTAATTAAATCAGATGAAGGCAATACAACATATATCTTAGCCTCTATATTTTTTGTATGCGCATCTGTAGAATTATTTCGGATAGTACTTAATTCAATATATTTACCATCTCCACCACCTGTATCACCTTTAGATATAATTCGTGCAAAACGACTAGTATCTTGCAACTCAGTATTGGACACAGCCTTCACAGGATTTAAAGAAGCACACAAAACACATACCAGCGCCACAAGAAATACAAAATGTTTCATAAGGCACCTCATTTCACTACAATATCATCAAAATGCTGCTGATACGCTACAGCAAACATAGCGTCTGCTACAGCAAATAAGTCTTCATCAAACCGTCCACGATCTAATGGACGTAATTGATGTTCTAAAGGAACTTTACTAATAACCTCTGTACCGTCTACATTATATCGTTTTACCTCTTGTAACTCGACTTGTATCCCTGATTCATCCTGTGCAGCCTTAATCACGGCGTACATAGATGGTGATGGTTTTACAAGATTCATAGCTTGTATTAAGGACCCTAATGAGTAATTCGTATCGTACGTAGCAGTTAATTCATATTCTGTAATAGATGTACTTCGAGGAGTTTCATAAACAGCATAAAAAGTACCTTTTAATTTATAGTGCGGTGCTGCGTATTCTAGAGACTCTACAGAATATGTATTTAAATAACTTATTAGCTTATTTTGTATAGAACCGCCTTCATAAGGATACGATTTTTGATACACATTTTTAAACTGCGGTGAACTATTTAATTCGTTAATTGAAATAGCTTGAATTTGCATAGTAAAAGTAGCCATCACCATACATGCTAATAGGAATTTTCTAAACATCTTCTCTCCTTTAAAAACAAAACTCGGATAAATTACCAAAAGCATACCATATTTTATTGAGAAATGTATACATAAGTCTAATATTCTCTCGACTTCAAATTGTCAGCATTAATACCTGTATTACCATCAATTATTATAGTAGTATTTAGATGATTTAGTTTCTCTTCTGTTCTCTAATCAGCTATTATACCTCTATAACATATGATTTTAAATTTAATTCTAAATTTCTAATTTCCTGTAATACCATTTTCACTTGATATAGCCTATATTTTGGGGAATTGTACAATTAACCTTATTTATGATAAACTATATAATTATAAATAATTTTTAAAATTATAAATTATTATTTGAAATCTAGTTCGGAGAATAATTCATGAGATCATCTAAAAAACGTAAAGTTACTGCTGCATTTTTTGCAGCAGCAGCATTGGGTGGCGTTGCTCACGCAGCTCCAATCCTCAACATGAATGATTTAGTAGGTTCGAACACTACCACTGAATCAACGACGCAAACTACAACCGATGTAGCGGCTCCTGTCGTGCGACCAATGGCAATTCAGCCTACCCCACCAACTACACAACCAGCAGTAGCTGCACCTCAACAAGTATCGGTAAATCCTATACAAGCACAACCAGCAGTTCAACAACGCACTCCAATGCAATCAGTTCCAACTGTAACACCAATGGTATCTCGAGTACGCCCAGTACCAGTTCCAGATACGGCTAAAGCTTTAGAGGAACAATATAGAGCCGTTTCACAACCACAATACGTTGTTAACAAGCAAAATAATACAGTTATGGAGCCAACATTGGCAATGCATAGTTTGATCAATGTCCAACGTAAAACGGAACCTGTTACCGTACAAAAACAAGTGGATGGCAAGCAACAAACACAAACAACACAAGTACAACGTACACCTATTGTTATACAAGAACAATCCACAACGCCAATGGTAGTGGCTAATACAACCACAACTAAATCAGTTATTGCAAAACGAACACTAACCATTCGCGATATTCAACGTGCTGAACGTGAACGTTTAGCTAAATTAGCGGAAGAACAAGCGGCACAACAAGAAGCAATGCAACAACAAAGCAGCGAACAAGCGCAAGCAGTACGCCAAATGGCTGCGGAACGAGCTGCCGAAGCACAGCGACAAGCCGCATTATTAGCTCAACAACAAGAGGCACAGCGCCAAGCGGAGTTATTAGCTCAGCAACAAGAAGCTCAACGCCAAGCCGCTATTAAAGCGGAACAAGAGCGCATAGCCGCACAGCAAGCTGAAGCTCAACGTCAAGCGGCTATCAGAGCGGAACAAGAACGCATTGCAGCTCAACAAGCTGAGGCTCAACGTCAAGCCGCTATCAGAGCGGAACAAGAGCGCATCGCGGCTCAGCAAGCCGAAGCTCAACGTCAAGCCGCTATTAAAGCGGAACAAGAGCGTATTGCAGCTCAACAAGCTGAGGCTCAACGTCAAGCTGCTATTAAAGCGGAACAAGAACGTATTGCAGCTCAGCAAGCTGAGGCTCAACGTCAAGCCGCTATTAAAGCGGAGCAAGAACGTATCGCAGCTCAGCAAGCTGAGGCTCAACGTCAAGCGGCTATTAAAGCAGAACAAGAACGTATCGCTGCAGAACAGGCTGAGGCAGATGCCGAAAAAGCTCGTTTAGAAGCAGCTGAGGCGAAAGCAGCAGCAGAAGCGGCTGCAAAAGCACAAGCTGAAGCTCAGCGCCAAGCGGCTATTAAAGCGGAACAAGAACGTATTGCAGCAGAGCAAGCCAAAGCAGAGCAAGAAGCAAAAGCTAAGGCTCAAGCTGAAGCCGAGGCTCAACGCCAAGCGGCTATTAAGGCTGAACAAGAGCGTATTGCAGCAGAACAAGCCAAAGCAGAGCAAGAAGCAAAAGCTAAAGCAGAACAGGAGGCCAAGGCTAAAGCTGAGGCCGAAGCAAAAGCTCGAGCAGAAGCTGAAGCGAAGCAAACCCAAGAACCTAAATTACCTGAATCCTATATTAATGAGCGCAACCAGGCATCTACAAAAGGTTCTACTACAACGGGTGAAAAGAATATACTTTCACAACCAATTGATCCACCATTACAAGCTGATACATCTGCCAAAATCAGTCTCACATTTGATGTTAATAATTACGAATCAATGTCTGGCACGGTAGATAACAAAGAGATTAAATATCGCGCATTTGAATACATTCCATATGTATCAAACCCTATCGATATCGATCAACAGTATATGAACATTTACATACCAGAAGAGTATTTCAACAATGGCACGGTAAATGGTTATAACACACAAACAGCACCAATCTTTATGCCAAATAATGTTGGTGGTTATATGCCAAGTCAACCTATGGCACCAAAAGTAGAAAATAATAAACCAAATAGTGCTCTCTATGCATTATCTAGAGGTTATGTTGTTGCATCCCCTGCTACACGCGGTCGTACAAACAAAGCATCTGATGGTAACTTCATCGGCAAAGCACCAGCCGTCATTGTAGACTTACAAGCGGCTACGGCTTATTTGCACGCTAATGATGCAACTATGCCAGGCAATGCGAAACGCATTATTACTAATGGTACAAGTGCGGGTGGTGCCGTTTCCTTATTACAAGGTGCAACGGGCAATACGTCAGATTACCAACCATATCTACAAGCCCTTGGCGCTGCTACCGCATCCACTGATGTATATGCGTCCTCTGCTTATGCACCAATTACAAACCTAGATGCGGCAGATATGGCTTACGAATGGAGCTATAATGGTATCACATCATTTAACAAAGTAACTATGGGACAAGGCGAATTGCCTCAAGCTAATGTAGGTAGTGCGCCAGCTCCAATCCAACGCAGTGTACAACGTGTAAACTTAACTAATGACGATGTGGCATATTCTGATTTACTGAAGAGCCACTTCCCTGACTATGTAAATAACTTACAGTTACGCGATAGAACGGGCGTTGTTTTAAAACTCGATAAGAAAGGTAATGGCACATTCAAGCAATATGTAAAATCCTTCATTATCGATGCCGCTAATAAGGCTAAATCCAATGGTACTGATTTATCTCGCTATTCCTTCCTTGTATTAGATAAGAATACAGGTATGGTTAAAGACATTGATTGGGACGCTTATAATAACTTCACTAGTCGTTCAAAAGCACCAGGTGCATTTGACTCTAGATCTAACGATTCTGGTGAAAATAGCTTATTCGGTACAAGTACTAGCGACACTAATCACTTCACGATTACAGCAGCGCTACATGATACAACACCTAACAATGATGTATATGTAGAAAATGCTAAAATCGTTACTATGATGAATCCTATGAACTATCTTGGTTCTCCTAGTGCAACAAATGCTAAATATTATCGAATTCGCTATGGTACAGCAGATAGCAATACATCCGTTGCTATTCCATTAATCGTTGGTACCCGTGCACAAAACCTTGGATACAGTGTAGATATGGCTACTCCATTTGGTGTAGACCACTCTGGCGATTACGATTTACAAAATTTATTTAACTGGATGGATTCTATTGTAAAAAATGGTAGATAATCTATCTCGACTATAAACTTATTCCATAACATAACAAGGCTGTAATAGCATCTATGCATGATGCTATTACAGCCTTGTTTATATTTTTATCTTAAATAGACAATAAAGGCGTCCCCATCATGCAGGACGCCTTTATTACTAGTATTATATTAAAATGTTATATTAGTCTTCTGGGAATAAAGCCGTGGACAAGTAACGTTCACCTGTATCTGGAAGAATAACTACGATATTCTTGCCTTTGTTTTCAGGACGTTTTGCCAATTCTGCAGCGGCCCACAAAGCAGCGCCAGAGGAAATACCTACTAAGATACCTTGTGTATGTCCGAAATCTTGTGCTGTTTTGAAAGCATCTTCGTTAGCAACTTGGATAACTTCATCATAGATTTTAGTATCCAATGTTTCAGGAATGAAACCTGCACCTAAGCCTTGGATTTTATGAGGGCCTGGTTTACCATTAGACAATACAGCAGAATCTTTAGGTTCTACAGCTACTACCTTAACATCAGGGTTTTGTTCTTTCAAGAAACGACCTGTACCAGTTAATGTACCACCTGTACCAACACCAGCTACGAAAATATCTACAGCACCATCTGTGTCACCCCAGATTTCAGGACCTGTAGTTTTATAGTGAATAGCAGGGTTAGCTTGGTTTACGAATTGACCCGCTTCTACAGCACCAGCAGTGGCTGTAACGATTTCTTTTGCTTTTGCAATAGCACCTTTCATACCAAGTGCACCATCAGTTAACACGAGTTGTGCACCATAGCCAAGCATCAATTTACGGCGTTCAATAGACATTGTTTCAGGCATTACGATAACAACCTTATAACCAAGCGCAGCGCCTACAGCGGATAAACCGATACCTGTGTTACCAGATGTAGCTTCTACGATAGTACCACCTGGTTGTAATTCACCAGATGCAACAGCAGCTTGAATAATAGCAGCTGCGATACGATCCTTTACAGAACCACCTGGGTTAAAGTATTCAAGTTTAGCGAGGATATTAGCATCAGCACCTACGCTTTCACCAAAACGAGTAGCTGCCAACAATGGTGTTTTACCAATTAATTCAACAAAAGATTTTGCAATTTTAGACATAATCAACACTCCTTATATATGGATATTATGGATATTGTAAATGGTATGTAATATATAATTATGAGCCTCTTAAATAGAGCCATCCCAATTATCATATTTTGTATCTAGTTTTGCGTATGTACCATCGATAACATCTTGTAAGGTCACACTCTCTAGATAGTCGTGAATGTAATTTTGTAGCCCCGCCCAGAATCCAACGGTACGCTCATTAATAACATCATCCGTGGAAACGCCTTCATCTAGAGATGAAATAATAGCCATCGATTCTTCTGTAGCCATCAAAATTTCAATGATTGTATATTCATTAGGTTTTTTAGATAAACGATAGCCGCCGTATTTACCACGAATACTATCAACTAAACTAGCCGCTCCTAATCGAGCCACAATACCTTCTAAATATTTCTCAGATATACCTTGTCGTTCTGCGACAGAACGTAATGATACTGGTTTTTCTTGACCTTGCTCAGCTAGATCAATGAGAACCATCAATGCATATCTTCCTTTTGTAGAAATTCTCATGTATGTTGCCTTTCTTTGTAAAAGCTAGTGCCCCTTGAACAAACATTTATATACCTCCTATGCAAACACATAAAACCTTGTGCACTGCTAGGAATTAATTTCATTATAGAATACTAATTGTAAAAATGCAAGAGTTTATTTCCTACTTTGTCAAAAGGTTTTACAAATAACAGTGTTTACCTATACTGAATCGGTAAAATACGACAAAAAGACCAGCCCAAAGGCTGGTCTTTTTGCGTATAGTTTGTAGTTTGTTATATGAGGTTTACATAGGTGAATTGGAGAGTGTTTCACCATGTAATGGGGCTTACCGGTATCGTTGGAGATACGATCCGTGCCCAAGAGTTGTCATTTGAGGAGGTTGTTGGTATATCTAATACTCTTAGATTTTACCTACTAGGTCAAGACCTGGTTTTATTGTGTCTTTACCTGGTTTCCAACGTGCAGGGCACACTTGGTCACCATGTTTAGCTACGAATTGAGCTGCTTGTACTTTACGAACAAGTTCTTCTGCGGAACGGCCAATACCCATATCGTGAATTTCCGCTGTACGGATAATACCTTCTGGATCAACCACGAATGTACCGCGGTACGCCATAGCAGATTCAGGATCGAATACATCGAAGAAATCAGCTAATTCATGTTTCTTATCAGCTAACATGTAGTATTCAATTTTATTGATGCTTGGAGAAGCATCGGACCATGCTTTGTGAACATATTCAGAATCAGTGGATACGGAGTAAACTTCGCAACCTAATTCTTTCAATTCTGCATAAGATTCTTGTACGTCTTCTAATTCTGTAGGGCATACAAATGTGAAATCTGCTGGATAGAATACGAATACAGACCATTTACCTAATACGTCTGCAGTGCTTACTTGTACCAATTCAGGTTTCTTGAAAGCATCAAGTGTAAATTCAGGGAGTTTCTTACCAATAATAGACATTGTGTCCTCCTTTATATTTCTAAATAACGATTACTATATGTTCTATTGATGTACCTACATCAAATCTATATCTATCTTTGTCTATATAATAACACTAATCATTTAAAATAGCAAGCATTATTTTTAAATTTATCGATATATTTTTCCAAACTTTTTCGATATAAATATCGATATAAACAAAAAAGAAGACAGATGCTCATTTCTGGCTCTCTGTCAAATGTTGGGGTATTCACCCTACGAGTCTTCTTTGGCACCAATCATATTTATGGTTGGTGCCATTCTTTTTGCTCAAAAGTAGAATACGTACTCTAAATCTACCAAAGTGGCGAAGTCCATAGCTTATCCGTTTTAATACCTTAATCTTGTTGTTAGTTCCTTCTGTGTATCCATTAGAATATGGAAGTAAGAATGCATTAGTTAATTGCGTCATCCATGCAGGAAATGATGTAAAGAAGTTATTAAATTCATTTAAGCCAGATGCTTTTACTA
>OIER01000578.1_pt1 | contig 25281 bp, 22 predicted proteins | sample 1581801 | NCBI WGS metagenome assembly OIER01 (sample SAMN03281006, study PRJEB24777) | human gut metagenome | isolation source: fecal sample PR165 from 1 month old male Malay infant, vaginally delivered... | reverse complement strand
CACCGGCCCATCGCCCAGGCCACCGGCACCGCATTCGCCAGGCGGCGCGGCGATGATCGGCGAGCCCCGCCGCAGCTTCCTGCTGGTGCCGGCATCGAATTCGGCCTTTTCCTGCGCTGCGGCCTCGCGGCCGATGAAGTCGTTCTTGCCAAGCTTGATGAAACGATCCATCGAGCCTTCATAAACGCCGTAGATCGGGCGCAGTTCGCGGAACCATGTCGGGAAATTCTTCTCAAGCCGCATGGAGAGCAGCGCACGCATGCCGAAATCGACGATGCCGAATTCCTCGCCCGCAGCCTTGATGGCGGCGTAGACCAGCCGCTGATAGGCCGGTTCCATCCAGATTTCGTAGCCGAGATCGCCGGTATAGGAAATGCGGTTGACCTTGCAGGGCGCACCGCCGACCGCCATTTCGCGGAAATCCATGAACCGGAAGGCAGCGTTCGACACGTCCTCGTCGACAAGCTTGGCAAGGAGGTCCCGCGCTTTCGGTCCGGCGATGGACAGGCCGACCAGCGTCTGGTCGAAGCGGTGGATATGCACCGACCCGTCTTTCGGCTGGTGCCGCTGGAACCAGCGCATGTGATAGCGCTGGGCGGCGGACGAGCCCCAGATCAGAAAACGGTCTTCGGCTGCCTTGGCGATGGTGAAATCGCCGATCAGCTTGCCCTTCTCGTTCAGCATGGGGGTGAGGACCAGACGCCCGGCTTTCGGCATCGTGTTGGTCATCAGGCGCGACAGGAAGGCTTCCGCGCCGCTGCCGGTGACTTCGTATTTGGCGAAGTTGGCGATTTCGGTGACGCCGACCCGTTCACGCGTGGCGCGGACCTCATTGCCGATATGCTCGAAATCGTTGGAGCGGTGATAGGAAACGATATCTTTGGCTTCGGTTCCCTTCGGCGCGAACCAGAGCGGCGTCTCAAGACCCCAGGAATCGCCCATGACGGCGTTTTGGCGCAGCATGGTGTCATAGAGCGGCGTGGTCTGCTGCGGTCGTGCGGCGGGCAGTTCCTCGTTGGGGAAGCGGATGGAGAAGCGGCGCGAATAGTTTTCACGCACCTTGGCGTTGGTATAGCGCAGCGTGGCCCATTCGCCGAAGCGGGCGACATCCATGCCCCAGACGTCGAAGCCGGGTTCGCCGTGCACCATCCAGTTGGAAAGGGCGAGGCCAACGCCGCCGCCCTGGCTGAACCCGGCCATGACGGCGCAGGCGGTCCAGTAATTGGTCAGGCCTGGAACGGGGCCGACGAGCGGATTGCCATCCGGCGCGAAGGTGAAGGGGCCATTGATGATCTGCTTGATGCCGGCCTTTTCGATGCCGGGGAAATGCTTGAAGCCGACTTCGAGGGAGGGGGCGATACGGTCGATATCCGGGGCCAGCAGTTCATGGCCAAAATCCCATGGGGTGTTGACCGGCGACCACGGCTTTGCCGCCTTCTCATAGGTGCCGAGCAGAATGCCGTTGCGTTCCTGCCGCGTGTAGATCTCGCCCTTGAAATCCATGACGCCGATCAGTTCGCGTCCGGTCGACTGGTTGAACTCCATCACCTCAGGAACGTCTTCGGTCAGGAGATACATGTGCTCCATCGCCAGAACCGGCAGTTCGAGGCCGACCATCCGCCCGACTTCGCGCGCCCACAGGCCGCCGCAATTGACCACATGTTCGGCCTTCACGGTTCCCTGTTCGGTCACCACATTCCAGGTGCCGTCGACTTCCTGCGTCAGTTCGACGACGCGGTTGCGCAGGGAGATTTCAGCGCCCAGCTTGCGGGCGGCCTTGGCATAGGCGTGGGTGGTGCCGGATGGATCGAGGTGGCCTTCGACCGGATCCCACATGGCGCCGACGAAATTGGTTTCGTCCATCAGCGGGAACATGGCCTTGGCTTCGGAAGGGGTGATCAGCTCGGTATCCATGCCGAGATAGCGGCCCCGCGCATGGGCAAGGCGCAGGAAGTCCATGCGCTCGGGACTATCGGCCATCATTACGCCGCCGGTCAGATGCAGGCCGCAGGACTGGCCGGAGAGTTCCTCGATTTCCTTGTAGAGGCTGACCGTATAGGCCTGCAGCTTGGCGACATTCGGATCGCCGTTCAGCGTGTGGAAACCGCCTGCCGCGTGCCAGGACGATCCCGATGTCAGCTCCGAGCGTTCGATCAGCAGGACATCGGTCCAGCCGGCGCGGGCGAGATGGTAAAGGACCGAACATCCGACTACGCCGCCGCCAATGACTACTGCTTTAACGTGCGATTTCATTCACTTATGCCTCTTGTATGGAAATGTGATTCAACGTGTTGAGAGTTTGATTCCGGTGCGGCGGTCAGAAGTCGGTCGGCGCGCCGCCCTCGGCCTTGCGCCGGGCGACGAAGGCATTGATCTCTTCTTCGATGGCCGGGTCGATGGCGGGCTTCTCATAGGTAGCCAGCCGCTCCTTCCAGACCCGGTTGGCGCGCTCGATGGCCGTGGGCGAACCCGCCTCCTGCCACGTCTCGTAATTGCGCCAGTCGGAAATGATCGGGGCGTAGAAGGCCGTCTTGTAGCGCGACTGGGTGTGGGCGGTGCCGAAGAAATGGCCGCCCGGTCCCACATCGCGCATGGCTTCGATGCCGAGCGCATCGTCAGACAGGTCGAGCGGGGTCAGGAACTCAGCCACCATCTGCAGCAGGTCGAAATCGAGGATCATCTTTTCGTAGGAGCAGCACAGGCCACCCTCCAGCCAGCCGGCGGAATGCAGCATGAAATTGCCGCCGCCCTGGATCGCGCCCCACAGCGAGAAGACGGATTCATAGGCCGCCTGCGCATCGACCGTATTGGCGGCGCAGACATTGGAGGTGCGGTAGGGGATCTTGTAGCGGCGGGCAAGCTGGCCGCCGACCATCTGCGCCTTCATGTATTCCGGCGTGCCGAAGGCGGGCGCTCCGGATTTCATGTCAACATTGGAGGTGAAGCCGCCATAGCCGACCGGCGCACCCTTCCTGACCATCTGGGTGAAGGAGATGCCGGCGAGCGCTTCGGCATTCTGCTGCACCAGCGCCCCGGCGATGGTCACCGGCGCCATGGCGCCCGCCAGTGTGAACGGCGTGACGATGACGATCTGGCCGTTGCCCGACATATGGATGATGCCTTCCATCATCGGCACGTCGAGCTTCAGCGGCGAATTGGTGTTGATGATGGTGTAGCAGGAGGCCTCGTTCTGCAGCTGCTCCTGGCTGATGCCGCGGGCAAGACGGGCGATCTCGATACCATCCAGATTGCGCTCCTTGCCGAGCGAATAGATATGGAATGCCTTATCGGACAGGGTGGAGAGATCGCGGATGCATTCGAGGTGGCGCACCGAGGGATGGATGTCGATCGGCTCGACGGGATAACCGCCCGTGGTGTTGATGATGTTGTGCATCTGCGCCAGTTTGACGAAGTTGCGGAAATCCGCCTGGTTGCCGGAGCGACGGCCATTGTCCGTATCGGAGCAATTGGGCGCCGAACCCATCTGCGCGAAAATCAGGTTGTTGCCGCCGAAGCGCACATTGTGCGCGGGATTGCGGGCATGCAGGGTGAATTCCGACGGCGCATAGCCGACATATTCAAGAATCATGTCCTTGTCGAAATGCACGCGCTGCGAGCCGGGGCGCACATCGGCGCCGGCCGCCTTCATGATCTCGCGTGCGCCATCATGCAGCACGTCGACGCCAATCTCCTGCAACACGCGCAGCGAGGCATTGTGGATCGATTCCAGCTCGTCGTCGGAAATGATCTTGGTCGGCGTGAACGGGATTTTCAGCTGCCGGAACGGCGGCTGGTCAAAGGCACCGCTTTCAACGCTGCGGGGGCGGGAGCGTCCGCCACGCCGGCCATGATCGCGTGCCGTTGCGGGGATTTCGATGTCTGCTGCCGGTTCACTCATTGCTCATGCCCTTCACTTGCGATGGTGCCACTATCGCCAGAGACGGGGCAATCGTGCGCGGCCTGAGCGACGCCGAGCGCAAGGGAAGCGACATGGGTGGCGGACGGGTGAAATGGGTAGAAAAGGGCACGCGCCTGCGCAGTCCGTTTGTTCCCGTTGCCACGCCCGCTTTCGCGTCTGGCCGTTGAAAGGTGGGAAAGACGGGCGGTCCCTGGAACGCGGGTCTTGGGGTATTCTGGTATGCGATGCTTGCGATCCTGGGGACCACCCGCTCCGGCGTTTTTGAGGGTTTTACCCAATGCGCAACCATTGAGCCAAACCTCCCCGGCCGCACAGGTTTTCCTCCCTGTGAAGCCGAAGCGCCGATCCTTTCCCGACTTGCGAAGGTTTCCGGAAGCATTCCCGCCGGAAAGGACACATTGAGAATAACGTGGGTTTGCAAGTGGTGGATAAGTTTCAGCCCAATTACTTTTCACCCCCCTCTGTCCTGCCGGACATCTCCCCCACAAGGGGGGAGATCAGCTGTCATGATTGTTCAAGCCAATTTCCAACATTGCAGAATAAGCAGAGCCGCTAATGCCAATGCGATCTCCCCCCTGTGGGGGAGATGGGCGGCAGCCCAAGAGGGGGGTGGGAACGCCTACTCCGCCGCCTGATGGGTCAGATGGCTGATGGGGGTGACCATCGCCTGGATCAGGTTGTTCATGCTGATGACGCCGAGCGGTTTGCCGGCCTCATCCACCACTGTCGCGTGCTGCTGGTTGGCATCCGTCATGGTCTTGGCCGCTTCCTCGAGGATCGTTCCGGTCTTGACCGTCACGCCGCCCGCATTGGCCGAACCGTCGCCCTTGGTCGAGATGGTGTCGACCATGATCACCCGGCCGCGGTTCACTTCCTTGACGAAGCTCGAGATATATTCGTCCGCCGGTTTCAGCACGATATCCTGTCCGGTTCCCTGCTGCACCACCTCGCCGTCGCGCAGGATGGCGATCCGGTCGCCGAGCCGCAGCGCTTCGTCGAGATCGTGGGTGATGAACACCACAGTCTTCTTGATTTCCTTCTGCAGGTCGAGCAGCACGGACTGCATGTCCATGCGGATCAGCGGATCCAGGGCGGAAAAGGCTTCGTCCATGAGCAGGATCGGCGCGTCATTGGTCAGCGCACGGGCAAGACCCACACGCTGCTGCATGCCGCCCGAAAGCTGATTGGGATAATTCTCCTCAAAGCCTTTCAGGCCGACGCGCTCGATCCAGCGGCGGGCCTGTTCTTCCTGCTTTGCCCGGCTCAGGCCCTGGATTTCCAGGCCATAGACCGTGTTGTCGAGCACCGTGCGGTGGGGAAGCAGCGCAAACTTCTGGAAAACCATCGCTGTTTTGTGGCGGCGAAACTCGCGCAGGTCGTTCTGGTTCATCTTGCACACATCGGCGTTGCCGATGATGACCTCGCCGACCGTCGGATCGATCAGCCGGTTGATGTGGCGGATCAGCGTCGATTTGCCCGAACCCGAGAGGCCCATGACCACCTGGATGCAGCCGGCGGGCATATCGATATTGATATCGCGCAGGCCGAGCACGTGGTTGTATTTTTCGTTGAGCTCGGTCTTGGTCATGCCTTTCTTGACGGCATCGACGTAAGCTCCCGGTTTCTGGCCGAAAATCTTGTAGAGATTCTTGATCTGGATACCGGCGCCCTGAACGGAACGATCAGCCATGAACCACCTCCTGGTGCTTTTGAAGGCGCATGCCATAGGCCTGGCTGACGCGGTCAAAAATGATGGCAATGCCGACAATGGCAAGACCGTTGAAAAGTCCGAGCGAGAAGAACTGGCCATTGACCGAACGCAGAACCGGCTGGCCGAGGCCCTGGACGCCGATCATCGAGGCAATGACCACCATGGCGAGCGCCATCATGATCGTCTGGTTGATGCCGGCCATGATCGTGGGCAGGGCGAGGGGGATCTGCACGTTCTTCAGGCGTTGCCAGCTGGATGAGCCGAAGGCATCGGCCGCCTCGAGCACATCCTTGTCGACGAGCCGGATGCCGAGATTGGTCAGGCGGATCATCGGCGGAATGGCATAGATCACCACGGCGATGAGGCCGGGCACCTTGCCGATGCCGAGCAGCATGACCACGGGAATGAGGTAGACGAAGCTCGGCATGGTCTGCATGACGTCAAGGATGGGGTTGACGATGCGCTGGAAGCCGTCGGAACGGGCCATGATGATGCCGATGGGAATGCCGACGACGACCGAAACGACGGTGCCGACGAAAATCATCGCGATGGTCTTCATCGCATCGCTCCACATGTCGAAGTAACCGATCAGGAGCAGGGTGATGACCGTTCCGGCCACGATCTTCCAGTTGCGGCTGGCGAGCCACGCAATGCCGGCGATCAGCAGGACCATGATCGGCCAGGGCGTCGTCGTCATGAATTTTTCGGCCTGGATCAGGAAGTATTGCAGCGGCTGGAAAAATGACTCGATCACATCGCCGTAACTGCGGGTGAAGGCCTTGAAGCCCTCATCCATGGTTTTTTTCAAATTGCGGAGTGTCTCGTCATTCATTTTCGGGAATGAGTAGAACCAATCCATATGGTGCGTCCCCTTCTTTGTGGGTCATCAAATGACCATCGCGACCGGACGCGGCAACGTTCGGCCCATTCGGGATGGTGCGATGCGGCGAAGAAGATCTCCGCCGCATCCATCGGTTACTTGACCGCGGCCTTGATCTTTTCAGCGGCTTCCGGAGAAACCCACTTCGACCACGTGGCTTCGTTGTTCTTCAGGTAATACTTGGCACCGTCTTCGCCGGTTGCCTGATTGTCGACCATCCAGGCGAGGAGCTTGTTGGCTTCCTCGTTGGAAATCTGGCGCTTCTTCAGGTACTCGAAGGCCGGACCCGCAGCGTCAGCAAATTTCTTGGTGACGATCGTATAGATGTCCGCCTTCGGCCAGCCGTTCGGCTTCGGATCGGGGCAATCGGCAACGACGTTGCAGCGCTTCCATTCCTTTTCTTCCCACGGCACGCCATTGTCGAGCTTGACCATGGGGTACTTGCCGAGAATGGCCGTCGGACCCCAGTAATAACCGAGCCAGGCTTCCTTGCGCTCATAGGCCTTGGCAATCGAGCCATCGAGACCTGCGGCCGATCCCGTATCGACGAGGGTAAAGCCGTGTTTCTCGGCTTCATAGGCCTTGAAGAAATTGCCGGTGGTGATCTGGCACGCCCAGCCCGACGGGCAGTTGAACACGGCGCCCTTCTTGGGGTCTTCCGGCGCAGGGAAGAGTTCGGGGTGCTTCATGGCATCGGCGATCGTCTTGATATCCGGATGCGCATCGGCAAAGTACTTGGGTACCCACCAGCTTTCCGTACCGCCTTCGGTGATGGCAGGCGCGGCATAGACCAGCTTGCCTTCCTTGACCGCCTTGTCCAGCGGTTCCTTGACGGCGTTGAGCCAGCCTTCCGGCGCGATATCAGGCTGTCCCTTTTCGATCATCGACGTGAAGGTTGGAACCGTATCGCCTGCGACCAGTTCGGCATCGCAGCCATAGCCTACACTGAGTATAAGCTTGTCGAGATTAGCCAGCGCTTCCGCTGACTGCCAGTTCATGTTGGCGATGGTGACGGACCCGCACCCCGCCGCCGAAGCAGCTCCGGCAAAGCCGAAAAACCCTGCGGCCAGTAAAGTTGAAGCAAGCAGCTTCTTCATCAGTTTTGTCTCCCACTCGTTTTGACAGTTCACCCGGTACGAATCTTAACTTGGTACTGCCTTACCCAGTCGTTCGCTTGTGTGCCATTTGGCATCCTTATCGCATCAGAATGCAATGGTTTCATTGAATTAATGAGGTATATCGCGACAGCACCTGTCGATATAACGACGCGGGAAAACCAATTGTGAAGCCGAATGTCACAATGTTCATGGGGGTAGTGTAACAAGCCGGATGATGAAAGATCAATGCTTTAGGCGATTTTTCTTCATTAATTCATTCACTGCGGTGCGGTTTTTCCCGGTTTTACTGGCTCTAAGCGCCGGATTTTCCCGTGAAGGAATTCCAATGGACTTTCCCTGGTCTTCCGCCGCAATCTGGGTTTCAACCGCCAGCCATCCGGCGTTTCCGGATGGCTGTTTGCCAGGCTCCAACGCACGGGAAAGCACGATGACCGACCCAACCATTGTTCCGATGATCGAGTATGAACAGGCCGATGCTGCCGTGCGGGCGGTCTATGACGACATGATGCACACGCGCGGGACGGACTGGATCAACAATTTATGGTGCGATGCTCTAAAACCACCGGTCGATGCCGCGTTCAAACCAAAAGGGTCCCAACAATGAAATCTCCTGCCAAAAGCCGTGCACCGGTTCATGAGCTGCAAATGGCATCGATGGTCATCGCCATGCGTCTGCCCATGATGATGATGGAGGGGATGACGGAGACGTCTTCCAAGCCGGAATCCACCCGGGCCGTGTCTGAAAAAATGGCGGCGGTGACGGACGGTGTCGTCGCGGCGCAGCTGTCGGTGATCAATTCGGCAGCGACCTTCTGGCTGGATGTGTGGAGCGGCAAGTCACCCGCCGCCATCGCCCAGGCCACCGTCGATAAAGCGACACAGGCGGCGCTCCGGCCCGGCCGGAAAACGCTGCGGGCCAATTACAAGCGTTTGAGCGGCGCAGGCTGAATTAAGGCAGGTTTTCGGCTTTTCTATCCGCGCCATCGTTGATTTTGCTGGTGTTTCCGTGAGAACGCCAGCAATTGCGGCAACAGGGATGCGGTTTCAGCATGGCTGCCATGCAAATTTGCACAGGTCGTTGCTGTAAATGCGACATGCCATGGCGAAAAAACGTGATCAAACTTTAGGCAAAAAGCGCATTTGAGCGGCAACAAACGTTTTTACCCTCAGGTGCCCAAATGCTTTACATCTTCAATCGCAACAATCGCGTCCACATTGCCTGGAATGCCACGGAAAAGCGCAATGCGCCATCCGGCAATGCCAGGAGCGGCATCGCGTCGGCGGTTTCCTTCATCTGGACCCGTTCGGCCGGCTGATCGTCCACGCATCGGACTATTCCGGAAACCGCTGTCCTGTCAGGGCGGCGGTTTTTCTTTGTGCTGTTGTCTGATGAAGACCCAAGTCAAAAACCGCCCTGTCCGTGAGGAACAGTGCGGTTTTTTGCCAAGTGACGCATGGCTTTCTGCCGTACAATACGCTGGCAGAAATTACAGCCCCGGTACGCAGTACCTGATCCGGAGCATGGAGCAGGGTCTTGTCCGCTCCATGCAAAGTTTTAACCGGACATCGTTACCGCGAGGTTAGCGAGACCTTAAACAAATCTAAATTTTGAAAATTTCCCGGCTTTTCCCGACGCGGTCAGCCTTCACGCGTGGCCTCGCGCAGGTAATTGATGATGCCGGAGAAGTCAGAACCTTCGTTCCCGGCGGCGCCGAAGGCCGCATAGATTTCTTCGGCGTGCTGGCCGAGCGGTGTCGCGGCACCGACACTTTTGGCGGCTTCCTGTGACAGCTTCAGATCCTTCAGCATCAGGGCGGCGGCAAAGCCCGGCTTGTAGCTGTTGTTGGCCGGGGATGTCGGCACGGGGCCGGGGACCGGGCAATAGGTGGTCAGCGACCAGCACTGGCCTGACGAGGTCGAGGCGACGTCGAACAGTGCCTGATGCGACAGCCCCAGTTTTTCAGCCAGGGTGAAGGCTTCGCTGACACCGATCATGGAAATGCCGAGGATCATGTTGTTGCAGATCTTGGCGGCCTGACCGGCGCCGGGCTCGCCGCAATGGACGATCCGGCCTGCCATGGGTTTCAGGATTGGCTCGGCAACAGTGAATGCATCGGCCGCACCGCCCACCATGAAGGTCAGGGTTCCCGCCGCCGCGCCGCCGATGCCGCCGGAGACCGGAGCGTCGACCGAGAGCAGGCCATGGGTTTTGGCGATGTCGTGCGCCTTGCGGGCGGAATCCACATCGATGGTCGAGGAATCGATGAGCAGCGCACCCGGTTTGGCCTTTCCGGCGATCTCCGCATAGACGGACAGGACGTGCTTGCCTGCGGGCAGCATGGTGATGACGACATCGGCATCCGCAACGGCGGCAAGCGCGCTTGCCGCGATGCTCACACCGTTGGCTTTGGCGGTTGCGAGATTGTCCGGCAGGAGGTCAAAACCCAGCACCGTATGGCCTGCCTTGACCAGATTGGCGGCCATGGGGTTGCCCATATGGCCAAGACCGATAAAAGCGACTGTCGTCATCGCAGCATTCTCCCTGATAGTGTTCCCGTGTGTCGGATGCGGTGTGGTTCAGCGGCCCATCATCGAGCGGGAAATGATCACCCGCATGATTTCATTGGTGCCTTCCAGAATCTGGTGGACGCGCAGGTCGCGCACCAGCTTCTCCACGCCGTAATCGTGCAGGTAGCCGTAGCCGCCATGGATCTGCAACGCATCATTGGCGACGTTGAAGCCGGTATCGGTGACGAAGCGCTTGGCCATGGCCGACCATTTCGATGCATCATGCGCCTTGCGGTCGAGTTTTGACGCGGCGGTGTACAGCAGGACGCGGGCGGCGGACAGTTCCGTTTCCATATCCGCCAGCTTGAACTGCAGCGCCTGGAACTGGTTGATGGCCTTGCCGAACGCCTTGCGCTCGGATGCATAGGTCACAGCCTTGTCGAGGGCGGACTGGGCACCGCCGAGCGAGCAGGCGGCAATATTCAGGCGTCCGCCATCGAGCCCGCCCATGGCGATCTTGAAGCCATCACCTTCCGCCCCGAGGCGGTTTTCCACGGGAACGCGGCAATTGTCGAAAATCACCTGCCGGGTCGACTGGGCATTCCAGCCCATCTTGTGTTCATTGGCACCGAAGGACAGGCCGGGCGCATCCTTCGGGATGATCAGGGTCGAAATGCCCTTCGGGCCATCTTCGCCGGTACGCACCATGGTGACGTAAAGGTCGGTATCGCCGGCGCCTGATATGAACTGCTTGGCGCCGTTGAGGACATAGTGGTCGCCGTCGCGCACTGCGCGGGTCTTGAGGGCGGCGGCATCCGAGCCGGAATTGGGCTCGGTCAGGCAATAGCTCGCCAGCCATTCCATCGAGGTCAGCTGCGGCACGAAGCGCTGGCGCTGTTCGTCATTGCCGTAGAGATCGATCATCCATGTCGCCATGTTGTGGATCGAGATGAAGGCGGAGAAGGCCGGGCAGGCGGCAGACAGGGCTTCGAAGATCAGCACCGCATCAAGGCGTTTCAGTCCCGAACCGCCGAATTCTTCCTTGGTGTAGATGCCGCCCATGCCGAGCGGACCGGTCTCGCGAATCACATCGGCGGGAAAATGCTTGTCCCGGTCCCAGGCCAGCGCGTTCGGCGCCACGCGGTCCGCCGCGAAGGCGCGCGCCATGTCCTGAATCGCCAGCTGATCCTCATTGAGTTCGAACTGGCCGGACGCCGTATCAACGACCGCATCCATGATAACCTCCCTGTATTCCTCTTGATTTCCACTCTATCGCAAGCGCCGGGCCGCGCAACGATTCAGATAGGTTTTGCCGGGGGCTAGGAAGAGAAAGACATATCCGCTACTCAAAGCCCATGACGCACGCAATCATGTTGCAGGGAACAGGGTCAGATGTTGGTAAATCCGTCCTGGTGGCCGGACTTTGCCGGCTTGCGCGCAACCGCGGATTGAAGGTTCGGCCGTTCAAACCGCAGAACATGTCGAACAATGCGGCGGTCAGCGACGACGGCGGCGAGATCGGGCGGGCGCAGTGGCTGCAGGCCGTCGCCTGCGGCGTGCCATCGTCGGTGCACATGAACCCGGTGCTGCTGAAGCCGCAATCGGAGACCGGCAGCCAGATCATCGTGCAGGGCAAAGTCTGGGGCCAGGCCAAGGGGCGCGATTACCAGACATTCAAGGCGCAGCTGCTCGACGCGGTCATGGCGTCGTGGGACATTGTCCGTGAGGGCGCCGATCTGGTCATCGTCGAGGGGGCGGGGTCTCCCGCCGAAATCAACCTGCGGGCGGGCGATATCGCCAATATGGGCTTTGCCATCCGCGCCAATGTTCCCGTGGTTCTGGTCGGCGATATCGATCGCGGCGGGGTGATCGCCTCGCTCGTCGGCACCCATGCGATCCTGCAGCGGGAAGACCGGGAGATGATTGCCGGCTATATCATCAACAAGTTTCGCGGCGACGTCTCGCTGTTCGATGACGGCCTGACAGCCATCACGCAGTTCACCGGCTGGCCGTCTTTCGGCGTGGTGCCATGGCTGAAGGACGCGGCGCGGCTGCCGGCCGAGGATTCCGTCGTGCTGGAGCGTCTGGTGAAGGGCGAGGGCCGGGCGCTGAAGATCGCCGTGCCGGTGCTCGACCGCATCGCCAATTTCGACGATCTCGACCCGCTGATGGCCGAACCGCAGGTGGATGTGGTGATGGTGCGCAGCGGCGAGCGGCTGCCTGCCGATGCGGGACTGGTCATCATTCCCGGGTCCAAATCCACCATCGGCGACCTCCTGCGCTTCCGCGAGAACGGCTGGGACAGGGATCTCGACCTGCACCGGCGGCGCGGCGGCCATATCATCGGCATATGCGGCGGTTTCCAGATGCTCGGCCGGACCGTGCGCGATCCCGACGGCATCGAGGGCAGCGTGACGGAGACGGCAGGGCTCGGGCATCTCGATATCGATACGGTGATGGAGCCGGAAAAGACCGTGCGCAATGTGGCGGCGCAATCGCTGCCGTTCGATCTGCCGCTTGATGGCTACGAGATTCATCTGGGCCGGACGACCGGCCCGGACTGTTCGCGCCCCGCGGTGCGCATCAACGGCGTCAATGACGGTGCCATATCGGCGGACGGCAAGGTATTCGGCACCTATCTGCACGGGCTTTTCGGGGCGGACCGGTTTCGCGCCGCGCTTCTGGGCACGATGGGCATTGCCGCTGAAACATTCGACTACAAGGCCGGGGTGGACGCCGCGCTGGATAGTATCGCCGCCGAGCTTGAAACAGTGCTGGATGTGGATGCGCTGCTTGCATGTGCCGCTCCCTGAGCAAACCGTGCGGATTCCATTGACATTTCCCGTGGGGGGTGAATAACGTCCCAGCCATGATTGGTTCCCATATTGGCCAAAGGCCAAGGGATCAAAAGGGAATGCGACGGTTGTACCCTCAAGGGCGACCCCACCGCAGCCGACCCCGCGACTGTAGAGCGGCGAGGATCAATGCAAAGCCTGACGCATATGCAGAAGGCAGCCACTGGGAAACCGGGAAGGCAGCATTCATCCTGTGACCCGCGAGCCAGGAGACCTGCCAGTCATAGAGCGTTTCCCAGGAAACGCTCGGGGCAATCCTGCCCAAGAACCGAAGGGTCGTGTCCCTTCAGGCCCAGCACGGAGGTTGTTATGGCTGCTCGCATTGTATACGCGCTCGTTTCCCCGCCCGCATTCCGCTTGATCGTACCTGACGGATCATCGCGATTGCAGTGACGGCGATGCCCCAGCTGAATCACGGCGTGACGTTCATTCTCGGCGGTGCCCGCTCGGGCAAGTCCAGTTTTGCCGAAGGCCTGATCATGGCTTCCGGCCTTGAACCCGTTTATGTCGCAACCGGCAGGTCCTGGGATGAGGAAATGTCAGTCCGCATCGACCTGCACAAGGCGCAGCGTGGTTCATCCTGGCACACCATCGAAGAACCGCTCGATCTGGTGGATACCCTGCAAGGGGTTGCTGCCGAAGGAAAGGCGATCCTTGTCGATTGCCTGACGCTCTGGCTGACCAATCTGATGATGGCCGAGCGCGATATCACCGCCGAGACACGGCAGCTCGTGCAAGTGCTGCCGAAACTTCAAGGCTCGATCGTTCTGGTTTCGAACGAAGTGGGTCTCGGCATCGTACCGGAGAACCGCATGGCGCGCGATTTTCGCGACCATGCCGGACGTCTCCATCAGGCCGTAGCGCAGGCCGCGGCAACAGTCTATTTCGTGGCAGCCGGGCTGCCGCTCACCATGAAGGGATAGGAATATGCAGGGTCAGAAGATTCCAGCAACGGTCATCACCGGTTTTCTCGGTTCGGGCAAAACCACGATGATCCGCAATCTGCTCGAAAACGCCAATGGCAAGCGCATCGCACTCATCATCAATGAATTCGGTGATCTCGGCGTCGATGGCGGCCTGCTCAAGGGCTGCGGCATCGAAGCCTGCCGCGACGAGGATGTGATCGAGCTGAACAATGGCTGCATCTGCTGCACCGTGGCCGACGATTTCATCCCGACCATGACCAAACTGCTCGACCGTCCGGACCGTTTTGACCATATCGTCATTGAGACGTCAGGCCTCGCGCTGCCACAGCCGCTGGTTGCCGCATTCAACTGGCCTGAAATCAAGACGCAGGTGACGGTTGATGGTGTTGTCACGGTGATCGACGCTTCCGCCGTGTCGGAAGGCCGGTTTGCCGACGACCATGACAAGGTGGATGCTCAGCGGATTCAGGATGAATCGCTCGACCATGACAGCCCGCTTGAAGAACTGTTCGAGGATCAGATCCGTGCCGCCGACCTGATCGTGCTGAACAAGAGCGACCTGATCAGCGACAAGCAGCTGGAAGGTGTGCGCGGCGATGTGCAGAGCCGCTCGTCGCGCTCGCTCAACATGGTATCGGCAAGCTTCGGCAAGCTCAGCAATGAATTGCTGCTTGGTCTCGGCGTCGGCACCGAAGAGGACATCGCCAACCGCAAGTCGCACCATGAAATGGAACATGAAGCGGGTGAAGAGCACGACCATGACGAGTTCGAGAGCTTTGTTGTCGGGCTTGGTCCGGTGGCCGAACCCAAAAACTTTGTCGAGAAGCTGAAGGCCGTGATTGCCGATCATGACATCCTGCGCCTGAAAGGCTTTGCCGATGTTCCCGGCAAGCCGATGCGTCTGGTGGTGCAGGCCGTCGGCACGCGCATCGAGCATTACTTCGACCGCGCGTGGAACCCGGGCGAGGAACGGCAGACCCGTCTCGTCGTCATCGGACTGCACGATATCGACAATGACGCCATCACATCGGCGGTAACCGCCGCTGCCGCTGCCTGACGATAGGATATTGAATGCATCTCCTGCTTGCCCAGAAAGGCACCATCGCTGAAGGCACCGAGGCCATCGACCTCGGCCAGACGCCGGGAGATGTGCTGTTCCTGTCCGCCGCCGATACGGAACTGGCGAGCCTTGCCGCCGCACGGCGGCAGGGCGATGGCGCGGTTTCGCTGCGCCTTGCCAATATGATGAGCCTGTCGCACCCGATGTCCGTCGATGCCTATGTCGAGCGGACAGCGCGGCATGCCAGGCTGATCGTCGTCCGGGTGATCGGCGGCGAGAGCTACTGGCCCTATGGCCTCGAAGCGCTGCATGCCTGCGCCGTCAATCACAAGGTGCAGCTTGCGGTGCTGCCGGGTGACGACAAACCCGATCCGGGACTCGACCGGTTTTCAACCGTTGCCCGGCATGATCGCGATGCGCTCTGGCATTATCTGCTGGAGGGCGGGGCGCAGAATGCCCAGCGCTTCCTCGATTATTGTGCAGCCCTGATTTCTTCGGGTGAAAAGCCGCAGGAAGCGGCGCCTTTGCTCAAGGCCGGGTTGTGGTGGCCCGGCAATTCGGCGCCGTCGCTGGACGCGATGCGGCGTGACTGGACTGAAGGGGCGCCTGTCGTTGCCATCTGCTTCTACCGGGCGCTGGTGCAGAGCGGCCAGACAGAGCCTGTTGCGGCGCTCCTCGATGCATTGCGCGCCAAGGGACTTAATCCGCTGCCGGTGTTTGTCTCCAGCCTGAAAGACCCGGTTTCCATCGCGACGCTGGAGAGCATTTTTGCCGAAGCGCCGCCCGGCGTTGTTCTGAATGCAACTGGCTTTGCCGTGTCTGCACCGGGCTCCGCGCGCAAGCCGACCGCGCTTGAACATGACGGCGCGATGGTGCTGCAGGTTATCTTCTCCGGCTCCAGCGCCGAGCAGTGGCGCCTGTCGGATCAGGGGCTTTCCGCGCGCGACCTGGCGATGAATGTTGCCCTGCCTGAGGTCGATGGCCGGGTTTTGTCGCGCGCCGTGTCGTTCAAGTCGGCGCAGCATTTCGACGAGGCGGTGCAGGCCAATATCGTCATGCACGAACCGCAGGCGGACCGTGTCGCCTTCGTTGCCGATCTCGCGGCGAACTGGGCGCGGCTGCGCACAAGCAAACCGAATGAGCGCCGTGTTGCGCTCGTCATGGCGAACTATCCCAACCGGGACGGACGGCTTGGCAACGGCGTCGGGCTCGACACCCCCGCGGGCACTTGGCAGGTGCTGAAATCCATGCGCGATGCCGGATACGATATCGCCGATATGCCTGCCGATGGCGAAGCGCTGATCCGCCATCTGATGGCCGGGCCGACCAATGCGGCCAGCGACATCAGCGCCATCCGCGAGATGATTTCGCTCAATCAATACAACAGCTTCTTTCAATCGCTTCCCCAGGTGATTCAGGAGAAGGTCACGGCGCGCTGGGGTGCGCCGGATGGTGATCCGTTCTTCCTCGATGCGGCGCGCGGCTTTGCGCTGCCGCTCAGCCGGTTCGGCGCGGTGCTGGTCGGCATCCAGCCGGCACGCGGCTACAATATCGATCCGAAGGACACCTATCATTCGCCGGATCTTGTGCCGCCGCACGGCTATCTCGCCTTCTATGCCTATCTGCGCGGTGTCTACGATGCGCATGCCATCGTGCATGTGGGCAAACACGGCAATCTCGAATGGCTGCCGGGCAAGGCGCTGGCGCTGTCGGAAACCTGTTTCCCCGAGGCGGTGCTGGGGCCGGTGCCGCATATCTATCCGTTCATTGTCAACGATCCGGGCGAGGGAACCCAGGCGAAGCGCCGCTCCGCCGCCGTCATCATCGATCACCTGACGCCGCCGCTGACGCGGGCCGAAAGCTACGGGCCGCTGAAGGACCTCGAAGCGCTGGTCGACGAATATTACGAAGCCTCCGGCGTTGATCCGCGCCGGCTTGTGCGGCTAAAGGTGCAGATTCTTGATCTCGTCCGCGATATCGGTCTCGACAGCGATGCGGGCATTCACGATCACGATCCCGACGATCTCGCCCTGCAGAAGCTTGATGCCTATCTCTGCGATCTCAAGGAAATGCAGATCCGCGACGGGTTGCATATTTTCGGCCTGTCGCCGGAGGGGCGTCTGCTCACCGATCTGGTGGTCGCTCTGGCACGGGTGCCACGTGGCTCGGGCGTCGGGGCTGATCAAAGCCTGCAGCGCGCCATTGCCGGTGATCTCGGCTTTGCCGGTTTCGATCCGCTGGATTGTGATATGGCCGCACCCTGGAGTGCGGAACGGCCGGAGATTCTGAACGCCGTCACCGACGAGCCATGGCGCATTGCGGGCGATACGGTGGAGCGCATCGAGTTGCTGGCGGCCAGGCTGGTGGCTGGTGAAATCCCTTGCCCTGCTGAATGGCAGGCAACGCAAACGGTTCTGGACGGTATTCGCACGACCCTGCATCCGGCTGTGATGGCCTGTGGCGCAGCCGAAATGGCGGGGCTCATGACCGCGCTGAACGGGCGTTTTGTGGCGCCGGGACCCTCCGGCGCGCCGACACGCGGCCGCCCCGATGTCCTGCCGACCGGACGCAATTTCTTCTCCGTCGACAGCCGCGCCGTACCGACACCCGCCGCATGGGAACTCGGGCAGAAATCGGCTGAGCTGTTGATCCGCCGCTATACGCAGGATCATGGGGAGTGGCCGACATCGCTGGGGCTGACCGCCTGGGGCACGTCGAACATGCGCACCGGCGGCGATGATATTGCGCAGGCGCTGGCCCTGATCGGTGTCAAACCCGTCTGGGACATGGCTTCGCGGCGCGTCACCGGATACGAGATCATTCCGCCGGCCATGCTTGGCCGTCCACGCGTCGACGTGACCCTGCGCATATCCGGCTTTTTCCGCGATGCTTTCCCCGACCAGATTGCACTGTTCGACACGGCGGTGCGGGCGGTCGGCGCACTGCCTGAGGATGCGGAAGACAATCCCATTGCGTTGCGCATGCGCACTGAACAGGCGCGGCTTGTGGCTGAGGGAGCCGACGAAAAGACGGCGAAGCAGCGGGCGGGCTTTCGCGTGTTTGGTTCAAAGCCCGGTGCTTACGGTGCCGGCCTGCAGACGCTGATTGACGAAAAGGCATGGGACAAGCGCGACGATCTTGCCGAGGCGTGGCTTGTCTGGGGCGGTTATGCCTATGGCGCGGGTGAAGAGGGCAGGGCTGAGCGCGGTCTCTTGGAAGAGCGCCTGCGCACCGTCGAGGCCGTGGTGCAGAATCAGGACAACCGCGAGCACGATCTGCTCGATTCCGATGACTATTATCAGTTCGAGGGCGGCATGTCGGCGGCGGTCGAGCAACTGTCCGGCGAGCGCCCGACCATTTATCACAATGATCATTCGCGTCCTGAAAAACCCGTGATCCGCACGCTGGATGAAGAAATCGGCCGTACCGTGCGTGGTCGTGTGACCAACCCGAAATGGATCGCCGGGGTGATGCGCCATGGCTACAAGGGTGCCTTCGAGATGGCGGCAACGGTCGACTACCTCTTCGCCTTTGCCGCCACGACAGGCGCTGTCCGCAACCATCATTTCGAAGCGGTTTATCAGGCTTTCCTGATGGATGATGGTGTGCGGGCATTCCTGAAAGACAAGAACCCGCATGCGCTGCGGGACATCGCCGAAAAGCTGGAGGAGGCCGTGCAGCGCGGCTTCTGGACCCCGCGTTCGAACTCGGCGCGTTATGAACTCGGCAAGCTTGCCGCCTGAGACAATGATTCGGAAGGAGACGCCAAATGGCTGAAAAATCACAGAAACTGTTGAACCTGACCGAAGAGGAAGTCAACGCGCGCCACGCCGACAAGATGCGCAAGAAGAAGGCCGTGCGCGACAAGATCCTTGCCACCAAGACCGATGAAAAGGGACTGGTCATCGTCAACACAGGCAAGGGCAAGGGCAAGTCGACCGCCGGTTTCGGCGTCGTGTTTCGGGCGCTCGGCCACGGCATGAAGATCGGCGTGATCCAGTTCGTCAAGGGATCATGGGATACGGGCGAGCGCTGGGTTCTGGAGAAATTCCCCGAACAGGTGACCATCTCGGCCATGGGCGAGGGCTTTACCTGGGAAACGCAGGACCGCGCCCGCGATATCGCCATGGCTCGGGATGCCTGGGAACAGGCGAAGACGATGATCCTCGATGACGAAACCGATCTTGTCCTGTGCGATGAGCTGAACATCGCGCTGCGCTACGACTATCTGCCGGTGGAGGAAATCATCGATGTGCTCAGGCAGAAGCCGCACATGAAGCACGTGATCATCACCGGGCGCAATGCCAAGGACGAACTGATCGAGTTTGCCGATCTCGTCACCGAGATGGAAATGATCAAGCATCCGTTCCGTTCCGGCATCAAGGCGCAGAAAGGCATCGAGTTTTAGAGGCGATGTTCATGCCACGCTGTTAAAACAGCGTGGCGAGCCACAGGCGGATCGGATTGCTCGGGTCCAGAAGCAGCTTTGTCGCCAGCGCCAGGCAGACGATCACCAGCAGCGGCTTGATGATTTTTGCGCCGTTCTTCATCGCCAGCCCCGCACCGACCCGCGCGCCGATGAACTGGGCGACACCCATGCACAGGCCGACCTTCCAGTTGATGACGCCGAGAAAGGCGAAGGTGGTGAAGCCGCCGAGATTGGAGGCAAGGTTGAGCAGTTTCGTGTGGGCCGTTGCCTTCAGCAGGCCGTAACCGGCCAGCGAGACAAAACTGAGCATGAAGAACGAACCGGCGCCGGGTCCGAACACGCCGTCGTAAAATCCGATCAGCGGAACGATCGCGAGACCGAACAGGAACGGCGTTATCCGATGGGCGCGGTCGATATCGCCCATGTTGGGCTTCAGGGCAAAATACAGCGCGATGGTGATCAATAGGACCGGCAGGAAGGCGCGCAGGAGATCGCCGGGCAGAAAGCCGGCAAGGAGGGCACCCGCCACCGCACCGAGGAATGACATGAACGCCGATGGAAGCTGCTTCTTCAGGTTCACATGGCCCTTTTGGGCATAGGCTATGGTTGCCGAGGTGGAACCGAACAGCGATTGCAGCTTGTTGGTCCCCAGCGATTCCACCGGCGAGAGGCCGGCCAGAAGCAGGGCCGGAACGGTGATCAGGCCGCCACCTCCAGCAATGGAATCGATGAAACCGGCGGCAAAGCCGGCAAGGATCAGAAGTACGGGAACATTGTCGAAGAAGGCGGGCATGGCGGGAGACTCTTTGCGAATGCGCCGGACCATAGAGGGAATTTTGGCTTTGGCGAGAACATTTCAATGCTGAGCCGATCCGCTTGTGCGAATCGCATTCTAGTGTGTTGTTTGCGCACTTGAATTCAGCCGCCGGGGCTGCGATCTATCGCGTGAAGACAGTTTGGGGGTACAATGAGCGAGAGCATCTTTGATCGCATCACCGCATTTCTTGGCGCAAAGAGTGCCGTGCAGAAGGTTGCCGATGATCCGGTCCTGACGGCGGAGCTCCTGCTTCTGATGCATGTGGCGCTGGCTGACGGCAAGACCGAAAAGTCGGAATATGCGGCAATCCTGCGCATTGCCTCCAATGATTTTGGCATTGCTCCCGACGAATTCGGCGAAGTGGCGGACTATCTGAAGGATTTCGGCTACGAAACCTCCAGTGAGCAGGCGGCGCTGGCTTTTGCCGATGTACCGTTCGAGCGCAAGGTCATGCTGCTGCGGCACCTGCTGACGATTGCCAATGCCGATGACGATCTCGATCCGAAGGAAGCCAATCTCATCCGCCGCACGGCCGATCTCCTGGGCGTGACGCCGGAAGAGCTTCACAAGCAGCATTGATGGTTGATAGGCCGGAGAGCGCAGCCCGTTACACGCTGGGCCTTGGATGCGAGCGGGGATGCGATCCGGCGGAACTGCGCGGCCTTGCCGAGTCGGTCCTGCGTGCGGGCGGAGTGAAGCCCGGCGATCTTGCGGGCATCCATTCCCTCGATGCGCGCGCGGGTGAACCGGCGATGATTCAGCTTGCCGCGCTTTGGCAATTGCCATTCCTGTGCTTCGATGCGGCAACCCTGGAGCGGGAAACGCCCCGCCTTGCCAATCCGTCCCGGCGTGTCTTCGAACTGACAGGCAGCCACGGCGTCGCGGAAGCGGCAGCGCTTGCCGCTGCGGGACCGGACGGCGCGCTGGTGATCGGTAAGACAAAATCCGCCCATGCAACGGCTGCATTGGCAAGAAAGAGATAGACAATGACGGTTCATTTTATAGGCGCCGGCCCCGGCGCCCCCGATCTCATCACCGTGCGTGGCCTGAAACTGATCCAGTCCTGCCCGGTCTGCCTCTATGCGGGATCGCTGGTGCCGCCGGAAATGGTTGCCGAAGTGCCGGAGGGCGCGCGCGTTGTCGATACCTCTTCGCTGACGCTGGACGAGATCATCGCCGAGTTTGAGCGCGCGCATGCGGAGGGCAAGGATGTGGCGCGGGTGCATTCCGGCGATCCTTCCATCTATGGCGCCGTGGCCGAGCAGATGCGCCGCCTCGATGCGCTCGGCATCGACTATGACGTGACGCCGGGGGTTCCGGCCTTTGCCGCCGCCGCCGCTGCGCTGAAAAAGGAACTGACGGTTCCCGAGGTGTGCCAGACCATCATTCTCACGCGCACCTCGATGAAGTCCTCGGCCATGCCGGAAGGCGAGGATCTCGTGACATTGGGCAAATCCGGCGCGACGCTTGTCATTCACCTCTCCATCCGCAACCTCCAGCGGATCGAGACCGATCTTGTGCCGCTCTACGGCGCCGATTGCCCCGTCATCGTGGCCTACCGCGTCGGCTGGCCGGACGAACAGTTCATTCACGGCACGCTGGCGGATATTGCCGGAAAAGTGCGGGAGTCGGGCCTGACGCGCTCGGCCATGATCTTTGTCGGCAAGGGCCTGTCGGCGGATGCGTTCCGCGATTCCGCGCTTTACCACAAGGATCACAGCCACACCTTGCGGTCACGCTCGGAGTGACAGGCATTGAGGGGAGTGTTAAATCCTACAAACAACACCTTTGCCGCTAGCCCAGCGTTTCCTCAATAAACCGCAGAACGCCTGATGTGTCGGGCAGGATGTGACCGGCGGGGCGGTGCGGCCGCTCGATCATGATGACGGGCAAGCCAAGTTCGCGCGCCGCGGCGATCTTGGCATAGGATGCCGCGCCGCCGGAGTTGCGGCAGACGATATGGGTGAGGCGCTTGCGGGTGAGAAACAGGGCTTCCTCATCCTTCTTGCCCGGCTTGGACAGTTCCAGCTCGAAATCATGCAGGTCGAGCGGCGTTTCCGGCGGATCGATCATGCGCACGACGAAGTACACGTCGCTTCGTCTGGAGAAAGGGGCGATGTGCTGGCGGCCGAGCGCCAGCAATATCCGGGCCTTTGCGGGAATGGCGGAAACCGCTTCTTCAAGGCTTGTGACGCTGGTCCAGGCATCCCCAGGCTTGCGCTGCCAGTCCGGCCGCTCCAGCCGGACGAAGGGAACGCCCGTGGCATCCGCCGCCGCGCGTGCATTGTCCGATATCTGCGTGGCGAAGGGGTGGGTCGCATCGACGAGCAGGGCGATGTTTTCCCTGCGGATATAGGCGGCAAGGCCGTCCGCGCCGCCAAAACCGCCGGTGCGCACTTCGCCTTCGATCCTGCCGGGATTGCTGGTGCGGCCGGCGAGCGATGAGATTGTCCGATAGCCACGGGCGACAAGCGCGGCGGCAAGCTTGACCGCTTCCGCCGTGCCGCCGAGAATGAGCACAGGACGATCAGAGGCGGGCAAGGATTGTCCCCTTGCGGTCGGTCACGATTATTTCCACCTCGACAGGCGCACCCCTGAGGGTGGCGAGCGCCACGGCCTTGGCTTTTTCGGCGATGGACTTCGGCAGGTCGATGCCAAACCCTTGAGTCATTTCAAGCACTTCCTGCGCGGTGTTGGCATTCAGAATCCGCTCCCTCATATCCTTGTCGAATCCAAGCTTTTCCGCTTCATCCGCCAGAAATGCCATGCTGACCTGACTGCGGGCGGAGTGGAGATCAAGCGCGCCCTGTGCCAGCTTGGTCAGCTTGGCGAAGCCGCCGGCGATGGTCAGCCTGTCGATGGGATGAACCCGCAGATATTTGAGCAGCCCGCCGGCGAAATCGCCCATGTCGAGCAGCGCGATATCTGGCAGATTGTAGATCGCCTGCGCCGCATCCTCGGAGGTCGATCCTGTCGCCGCCAGCACATGAGTGAGCCCGGCGGCGCGGGAAACATCGATGCCGCGATGGATCGAGTGTATCCATGCCGCGCAGGAAAACGGGTGGACGATGCCCGTCGTGCCGAGAATGGAGATGCCGCCGACAATGCCGAGACGCGGGTTCCAGGTTTTCTTCGCCAGTTCCTCGCCTTCCGGCACGGAGATGGTCACGACAAGATCGGCGGGCAGGTCGTACTGGGCGCAGATTTCCTCGCAGATGGCGGTCATCATGGCGCGCGGGACGGGGTTGATGGCGGCTTCCCCCGGCTGGATCGGCAGGCCCGGCAGGGTGACGGTGCCAACGCCTTCGCCTGCGACAAACTGAATACCGCTGCCGGGAGCGGCGGGATGGACCGTGGAGATGATGGTGGCGCCATGGGTAACATCAGGGTCATCCCCGGCATCCTTGACGATCCCGGCAATGGCATAGCCGTCGCCGATTGATTCGAGTGCCAGCGGAAAATGCGGGACCTCGCCCTTCGGCAGGATGATGGCGACCGGATCGGGAAATTCACCCGTGATCAGTGCAATCAGCGCGGCCTTGGTTGCGGCGGTCGCACAGGCGCCCGTGGTCCAGCCCCGGCGCAGGGGAGCAGGGTTGGCATCGTCTGGTTTTCGCAATCCGGCATCGGGTTCGTCGCTCATGCGCGTCTTATAGACCAGCTTGGGATAGAGTTGCATGATTTTTCCGATAAGTTCATGCTTGCGATGCGGAAAATTATGCTATGCGCGATGCAACAGATACGGGGAGCGCGATGAGCGCAGTGACGTCAAAATTGCCGAAGTTCGAAACGGGTCATGTCTGGCTTGTCGGGGCCGGGCCGGGTGATCCCGGGCTCTTGACGCTGCATGCGGTCAATGCGCTCGAACAGGCGGATGCCATTGTCTATGACGCGCTGGTCAACGAGGAATGCCTTTCCTTTGCCCGTGCGGACGCGGAACTCGAATATGCCGGAAAGCGCGGCGGCAAGCCTTCGCCCCAGCAGCGCGATATCTCATTGCGTCTGGTGGAACTGGCCAAGGCCGGCAAGCGGGTGCTGCGCCTGAAGGGCGGTGATCCCTTCGTCTTCGGCCGGGGCGGCGAGGAGGCGCTGACGCTGGTCGAGCATGGCATTCCCTTCCGCATCGTGCCGGGAATCACCGCCGGTATCGGCGGGCTCGCCTATGCGGGCATTCCGGTGACCCACCGCGAGACCAACCAGAGCGTGACCTTCCTGACCGGCCACGACGCAACCGGCCTCATTCCCGATACGATGGACTGGGCGAGCATCGCCAAGGGTTCGTCCGTCATCGTCATGTACATGGCGATGAAGCATATCGGTGTCATCGCCGCCAAGCTGATGGCGGCGGGCCGCGCGAAGGACGAACCCATGGCCTTTGTCTGCAATGCCACGACAGGCGCGCAGACAGTGCTGGAAACAACCCTTGCGCAGGCCGAGAATGCTGTGGAACAGGCGGGACTGCGCCCGCCCGCCATCGTTGTCATCGGCGAGGTGGTGCGCCTGCGTAATGCGCTCGACTGGCTGGGGGCACTGGACGGGCGTGTGCTGCAGGTCGATCCGCTGGGAACACGCCGCGAAAAGGATGCGGGATGAAGGGCTTTGTCATCGCCGCCCCGGCATCGGGAAGCGGCAAGACCACGGTAACGCTGGGTTTGCTGCGCGCGCTGCGCGATGGCGGCGTGAAAATCGCGCCGGCCAAGGCGGGTCCCGACTATATCGATCCGGCCTATCACAGCGTTGCCAGCGGTGTACCCTGCATCAATCTCGATCCCTGGGCGATGCGGCCCGACCTGATCAGCGCCCTGGCATCGCGTCATGCGGAAGGCGGCAAGACGCTGGTGGTCGAGGGCATGATGGGGCTTTTCGACGGTGCGCTGGACGGCAAGGGATCCGCCGCCGATCTGGCCGTGCGCCTGTCGCTGCCGGTCATTCTGGTGCTCGACTGCGCAAAGCAGTCGCATTCGATTGCCGCCGTGGTCAGCGGCTTCCGGGATTTCCGCCGCACGCTGATGATCGCCGGGCTGGTGCTCAACCGTGTCGGCAGCGCCCGGCACGAGG
>OIER01000575.1_pt1 | contig 25338 bp, 32 predicted proteins | sample 1581801 | NCBI WGS metagenome assembly OIER01 (sample SAMN03281006, study PRJEB24777) | human gut metagenome | isolation source: fecal sample PR165 from 1 month old male Malay infant, vaginally delivered... | reverse complement strand
CCCTTTAACACTTTATCTGTAGCCATATTGCGCCCATAAAAAAAGCCACCCGAAGGTGGCCAGAAAAAAGGTTAGTTATCTACTGCTGATCTTCGACATAAATTCCGGCAGAAATAATCGCTCCGCCTATCCGCCGGCGGCCATATAGGAGCGGTACCGGGTAGCCTTGAGCCGCGGTGTTTGTTACACCACCGAATGCATATGATGCACGGTTATCTGCGCTTTGTTTGCTGGCTAATCCGGTTGGTTGAGGTGATAGCATTTGGACAACCCCTCCAAGGATCAAAGCTCCACCAGCTTGATAGAAAAATGGTGACGCTCCAGCAAAGGGCGTGAAATTCAAAACCACCCCGACAGCCACCAATACCGCGCCTAAAATAGTTTGTAATACACCTGCTTTTTTACTTCCAATCGGCACAGGCATTATTCTGATAACCTCGCCCTTGACAGGAAAGCCTAACTCATCAATGCCAATATTTTTCTTCCCGCGAAAAACCGCATAAGAAAGCCCCCTTTGCTTACTCGTATTCATGAATTTTTCGAAACCATTAATCGTAGCAGCTAAGGCTTTGCAAGCTTCTTGAGTTGTGCTTATTGAGCGGTGATGTGTTTTACCAAAAGTCTTCCCAAGCACGCCGCCGAGCTCAATACGAGTCATTACATCTGACATGAATCACCCCCAATAAAAAAGCCACCAGAAAGGTGGCCTTTGTCTATTAAAATTAACTCTAGTTTATCGACATCGGAAGTATGTCAACATTCCCACTCTGATCGATAAATATCCGTAAAACTCGTGGAGTATTTTCTTTAATTGAAAATTCACGCTCCTTTTTAGGCGCACCATTACATAGGCCTTTCCCGGCAAATCCTGCCCCTATCAACACATCGCTAGGGTTAAGGAAAGCAGTGACTTTTTCACCTGTATCAAGTTCCGCCAAATATTTCCCATTGATATAGGCTGTTATAGCGCATCCACCAGCGACAAAACCTTTATCGCGAATGATAGTTACGGCAGTTGTGTTTGTTTTCTGTTGAAATTCTTTTGGTGCTGACACTTCTTTTGCATATTGCGGGAGAACTGGCTCTGTAGAACAACCAGCCATAATTAACAAAGAAAGTGCCAATAATGTTTTTTTCATATCCCTATCCCCTTTGGTTTTGCAAAAGGTTAGCACAGAGATTTGTAACGGAGAATCTTCATCGTCCTTTCCTGCCAGTAGCCACCATACGGCACGCGCTGGCTCAGATGTCCGTACAGGTGGTGCAGCAGCATATTTCCCTCCAGCAGAATTCCCGCGTGATTCCACTTATCGGCCTGGACCTGCATGATCACCATATCGCCGGGTTTCGGTGGCCCGTCGAATTCCCGGAAACCGCACTCGTACCAGCAATCCTGATAGAAGTTGTCCGGATAGTCGTTTTCCCACCAGGGATAATCCACCCGGTAATCATGGAGCTCGATACCGTGCGTTTGCCGGAAATAGCTCATTACCAGCCCCCAGCAGTCGAAGTGTCCAAGCACAAACGGACGCTCCAGCAGCGGCAGTTCTCCGCGCGGCTGGATAGTGCGTAAATCCCCCTCCGGCCAGCTCACAATATGCCAGGGTAAAAGCGTTGCGTCGCATTGCGCTTTATCCAGTTCGCTCGGTTGCGTTGTGGCGTCAGGGTGACTGTGAACGATGGCGATCACCGTTCCCCAGTCCTCAGCAGCTGCGTAGTCTTCGTGGCAAAGGACAAAATTGTCCTCCGGCGCCGCGGCAAGATTCCGGCACGGGAAATAACGTTCAACGCGGCTTTTCTGCGCCACCACGCCGCAACACTCAAGAGGATATTCAGCTGCAGCATGCGCCATAATCGCATCAATGGTTTTCTGACGCATATCAACTCCTGATCAAAGACGTGCCCGGGAAGCCCCCAAACGAGAGTTCGTTATTTTCGCCGAATCGGAGTTTGCAGGCAGTCAGCGTGCCATTGCATTCATCCAACGACGGATCGCTTACCGGGTTGTTGTTTTTATCGAAATAGCGGGTGCCAGCATAGTCGCAGCCGTCGCCGGTACGATATTTATTCCGGATGCACCAGGTACACAGGGAATGAAGCTGTCGCGTCGGGATCATTTGCCCCTGCAGGTCCATCGGGCTGGACAGAACAAATTCAACGGTTTCACCGGCAAGCTCGCCCGTTTTCCCGTCGATATACCAGACCTGCAGCTTTTCCTGAGTCGGGTCTGCTGTGGGGTTGCCGTCCGCGAAATTTCTGGCATCGAGATATTTCTCTTTTGTGTCGTGAATAGTGACTTTCGCCTGCAGCAGATCGTCATAGGCAAGACACAGGGCAGAAATGGAGCTTTCGATGTTCGCAACCGTCAGTGATGGCGTTGCATTGCTCCCACTGGTTGATTTCTCCAGGCCTTCCAGCTGATACGGCCAGGCGGCGTATTCATTTCCCTGCCACCAGATTGGTTTCGCCGGAAGCTTGGACTCATCCCCACCAGCGGCGATGATTTCCGCTTCCGTGTGGGGAATGCGGTAATTGTGAAAGCGGAGAACGTCCGTTAGCCCAAAGGAAGAACCGTCCACCTCAATCAGACGAACATCGTTTCCGGATTCAAGCTTCTGATAGTCTGCGTTTAAGCTCATGGTTTAAATGCCTGGATGAATGTTGCTTCAAGGTTGAATTTCCCCGCACCCAGCCCGGTGGGTTTATACGTTTCGCAACGATACAAACCCAAGGGCTCTAGCGGCGGCTTCCACTGAAAGGCTTTCGTTCCTTCATGTCTGTCGAGAAAAGACTTAATGGCAGAAATGTAGGTTTCGTTGCCAGTGAAGTTAAGCGTCCACTGCTGAGTTCTGGTGTTCAATCCATCTCCTGAAACCTGCTCATATCCATCGCCAAACTGGGCTTTCCTGACGCGGAAACTTGTATCAGCCTCCGCGTTAATCCGTGGGCACCAGGTGAAAGTTTCAATGGCCATAATTATCGCGTTCCTTTCATTGCGTTCCAGATGTCGCCGCCGGGACGAATGTCACGCATCACATTTTGCTTATAACGTCGATCAACAAATTCCCCGACCTCGGCACCAAATTGCTCAAGGCCTGGCGAGGCCTGTGTTTGAGTGTTGCCGTTGCCATCGATGGTGATATAAACCTGTGGCGCCGAAGATACAGACTGACCTCCGCCACCTCCGACCGCACGAACGCCCAGCGAACCATCAGCGGCGCGCGTAAGCGGCATAATGGCTTCCGGACCAGCCTCGGCAAAAACCCCTGCGCCTTTGGCAAAAGCAAACAGCTGAGGCGTCTGGAAAACGCCATTGCTGTAAGCGCTCAGGGACGGAGAGTCGTAAACATTACCCTTCGCATTAAATGTGAAGTTCGCGCCAGCATTCTGAATAGCGGTACCGCTGCTGGCGGTTGCGGCTGACGAGGCACCAAAACTGAACAGTGATCCAATTGAGCTGACGCCATTAGCAACAGCCATGTTCACCAGAACGTTCTGGATAATCTTCAGTACGCTCACGCCCCAGTCCTTCCAGCTGTCAACGTTGCCATTGAGCATGTCGGTGATCGTGGTAACCGCGCCACCCATGGCCTGCTTCATGCCGTCAGCGGCCATGGAAGAATAGTCAGTAGCTTCGTCCACCCAGTTCGCATAACCCTCAGACAGTCCCGTCATCCAGTCGTCACGCTGCGCATCAGAAGCTGCGTAATATCCCTCCTGGTCGCGCAGGCGCTCTTCGAGGTAGCGCTTATTAAGTGCCAGCCCCTGCTGATAGAACGTCTCATCGATTTCACCAGCCTGACGCTGGCGGAGAAGATCGGTATTCTTCTGCTCAAACTCCTTACGCAGGTTGAACTGCTCCTGAAGTCTTTCACGGAACCTGGTTCCCTGCCCGTAGCCCAGCAGTTGCGCTTCATTGGCTGCGCGGGCGCTGGCGTTACTGTCAGCAAGGTTGGCTTCGTAATTTCGCAGTTGCTCACGCAATTTAACCTGGTCAATCAGCGCAGCATTCTGCAATACCGTCTTTTTCTGGGCTTCTGTCAGAGAAGCAAGCTCCCCCTGGCTGACCTGGTATTTAACCTTCGCCAGTTCAGTATTCTGGCCTTGCAGGGCAATCTGCTCTTTTTGCTGCTTGATAAGGCGCTTATACACATCCTCGGTTTTCTCGCCTTCGGTTTTACCGCCCTTCGCCTTAGGTTTGTTGGCCTCATTATTCCGCCATTCAGCAAGACCGTTATTAATCAACTCCTGACGGCCTGTCTGGAATTGCGGATCACTGGTTAACCCCAGGTCATCGGCTGCATAACTCAGTCGCAGGCGCTCTTTTGCTTCACCCTTCAGGCGTGATAACTCCAGATCCCGGCGGCTCTTTTCGAGGGCATCGGTTTGCTTTTTGTCGAGGTCTGCCTGAGGAAGCCTGAGCGGGACGTTAGCCAGCCCCTGACGCGCCATAAGGAGTTGGTTACCCAGGCCGAGCAATCGATTAAGTTCATCGTGCTGCCCATTCATCAACAGGAGTGATTGATAAGCCCGGTTCTGATTCGCTGCCTCCTCCCGAATTAGCGTCACTCGCCGATGCTCAAGACCTTCAAGAACCTGTTGGATAGACGCAGATTTCTCCTGCATCTGGGCAAGCCTTTCCTGCTCAACAGATAACTGTTCAGTGACTGTAGTCAGTCCACGGGTCACGGTATCCAAAGATGTCAGGTGGTTAATCATGAAACCACCACTGGTCGTTGGACCGGGATTACTGATCACTGACTGATAACCAGCCATCTGCTCTTTCAGATTTTCTATCTTGCTCTTTTGTTCATCTATCAGCCTGTTCTGCTCATTCAATGCTGCGCGCGTTTTCTCAGCATTGTCTGAAGCTTCAGGCAAAGACATTGCCTTCGACTTTTTACTGACTTCATCAATCGTGGTGGCGTATTCCTGCGCCGAACGACGGGCCTGCTCCTGATTTTGATAGACCGCATACCAGGCACCAGCACCCAACATGACCAAACCCGGTATTCCGCCGATGAGACCAAGTGCACCACTCATCAGGCGAGTACCAACTGATGTTACATTGTTGAGATTTCGCTGGGTGGAGACGCGATTTGCCAGATTCCTGTCTCTGGCTGCCTCCGCAGAAGCCAGCCGTCTTTCAGCAATAGCCTGAGCGTCGGCATTTTTTGCAGCCACCAGCCCTGCCTGCGCACGCTCAAGCGCAGTTCTGGCCCTGACTTTTTCTGTGGCGGAGCCACTTGCAAGAGCAGTGGTCAGCCTGGCTTGAGCTGCTGTGACTTTGGCTTCCGCTGCCGCAATTTTTTCTTGCTGAGCGGCCTGAACATCTGCACTTCGCGATCTTTGAACAGCTTGCTGGGCTCGATAAACTTCTGCCCTTGAAGCTGCAACAGCAGACTGAGCCGCTTTATCCTGCGCGACAGCAAGGGCAACCTCTGATTTCGCAGCTGAAATTAGCGCACCTGTTGCGCTACTGGCGCTGGTTACAACTCCGCTGAGGTATCTTGCCAACCCAACACCAACAAGCGCCCCAGCGACTGTTGTAATTGTTGACATATTGTCAGCAACGTCATTCAGAGCGCCGCTCACTGCTGATGAAGTAAAAGAATCAAGCGTCTGGGCAACATTATCCAATCCGCCAGACAACGCATCAGTAGCACCGGTTGCCTGGTTTACACCGCCCACCCAGGCCATGAATGAGTTAGTTACTTTTTGAAGGGATCCGGAAACCGTTTGTGGCATGCTGGCAAATTCGCCCTGCAATGCTCCTAACTGGCTCATTAAAGCTGGGACAACCTTATCGATCGTAAGCTGTCCCTGGTCAGCCATGCTCTTGAGGTCTTTACGGGCTACACCCATTCCCGCAGCCAGAGCGCGGATTACCCGATCACCGGCTTCGTTAACGGCATTAAATTCTTCACCACGAAGAACGCCTTGTGCGAGCGCCTGGCTGAACTGAGTAATAACAGAGCTCGCCTCCTGAGTGTTAGCCCCGGAAAGTTTGAGGCCGGTAGAGACAGCTTCGGTAATTTTCAGAACTTCGTCAGAGCTATAACCGTACTCGCGCATTGAGGCTGCTGCACGGGAAAAAAGGTTTGCGTTATCTGAAAATGCCGTGCCGGTTCTTTGGCTGATTTCCATTAACTGACGCTGTGAAGCGGCAAAATCATCAGCAGAAGATGATGCCTGTTTAAGACGAGCGTTTACGGAGTTCCACTCATCAGCAATCTGCACAATTTTACCCGTTGCAAAAGCTGCCGTAGCTGCGGCAGCAGCCCTTCCAGCAGATGCAAATCCGGCAGTCAAATCAGAGAGCGCCCTTTCGCTCTCTCTGGCAGCAGCAGCGGCCTGCCGACCGCCATTCTGCATGGTGCGGTAATAATCCTGCCCCATTCGTGAGGCGCGGGAAATTTCCGTCTGGAAAGATTGAGAATTGGCGGAAATTTTGATTATTAATTCGCGTAAGGTTGCCATTTATCCAAACTCCAGACGTAAAAAAACCGCCGAAGCGGTTTTATTTTTATTGTTTCCAGACCTTTTGCCTGGCTTCTTCAAGGTATTCTTCATCGGTTTTAACCGGAGGTGATTCGGCCATCAAATCACTGCCACAATGTTTACATTTAATGGCTGCGTTTTTGATTATTTCCGCACAGAACGGACAAGTTTTCATACCCTCATTTTCAATTAAGTCTTTTTCTTCAGCTGCAACATCTTTCTTAATTACCAGCGAGTGTACAAAGGCAATAATAAACAGCAATGCACCATAAACCCACCAAGCAAAGAAAGAGCGGCCTTTGCTTTGAGCTATTAAGGCTGGAACTAAGCCTATTACAATTGAAACAAGTAAAATTTCCATTTTCTATCCCCAGAATTATTAGTGGCTAAAATCCTAATGTTTTCTGGGTAAAAAGTCACTGAGTTGCAGCTGTAAGTGCCGCCTCAAGCCCTGCAAACGGGTCCTTCGGTGCTGTCTGTTCACCATCTCCCCACCGCAGGATCGCATCGTCCAGCGGTACTTTCGCCCCCTGTGAGCCGTAGATAGCAGAGACGATCTGAGCTGCCTGGATATCACCACGAATATCACCGATGGGGCTTTGTCTGTCGAATTCAATCCACATCAGAAGCTCGCTTGCCGTCATGGTCTGCCGAAGCTCTGAGAGCGTGCGCCCCATGCGGAGCGCAAGCGCCATCAGAAACTTTACGCCGGGGGTTGCGACTTTTCCCGCGCTTCGTCCGCGCTGCTGATGAGGTCAAGCGCCTGTTTGAGAATACGTGAGTGAACGGGCCCGTAAATTTCACGAACCTGGTCTTCTTCATCGATGCTGAATACCGGTTGCTTATCGGTGTCGCACAGGACGTCAATGAAGAGAACCACGTCAGCGCAAAGATTACGGTGGGCCTTTTCAGATACCGACACATTTTCATCGTCAGCACCGACTTTCACTACTTCCTGCCAGCGCAGCCAGGCTTCGCCAGACGGCTCACGAAGAACAACTTTGACGCCTTCCCACTCAGGAACCGCCACCGTCTTATGACGAAAGCCTGACATCTTCGCCATGGCTAATTTTTTCAGATTTTGCGACATCTGTTATGCATGCCGGGCCAACCCGGCATCTCCATTAATTGACGGTAAGGGTACAAGTTGATGATGTAATTGTCTTAACCGGGGCAGAAGAATCAGTGACCACGCAGGTGTAATCTCCCGCATCACCCGAAACAGCGCTGGATTTATTGAATGTGTCAGATGTTTGCCCACTGATGGTGACACCACCTTTCTTCCAGGCATAGCTGTAGGGAAGTTTACCGCCAGCGGCGGCGACCGCCATACTGATCGGCGCCCCTACCGCTACAGATTGTGCGGCGGGCAAATCAGTGGTCAGTTTAAGTGCCGGGTCAATCGGTACCGGCTTCCCTTTCAGACGCAGGGAGAACGTTGCCGCCACTACGCCGTTAGTACCGGAAGACCAGGTGTGCTGACGAACTTCGGCAAGGAACTTAAAGCCATTGCCAGACGGGAAGATGATCTGGAAGCCATAAACCGTGTCGTTGTCATACGCATCACGCAACGCATCCTGCGCAGCATTACGGTAAAAGTTACCTGACAGTGAAATCTCCGAAGGGGCCGGGAGACCATTGACGTTCTCCTGCTCAGTGGAGCATAGCGTGGTGACGTCAATATCCTGTTTTTGCCCGCCGGTGAACTGCGCTTCTTTGAGAGTGCAGCTCAGATCGAGATAGACAGCGGTTTCCATTGCGTCGCTGTTCGTTGGCAGTGACGAAATAAGGATTTTCGTCAGCTGCGATTTTTCATAAAGTGCAGACATAGCTGTCTCCTGGTAAAAGAAAACCCGCCATTAAGCGGGTTCGTTGGGTGAATGATTTATCAAGGTGTAACTTTAAAATCCAGGGTGGCACGGTATAGCCGATAATATGGCTCGTATCCGGGGATTTTTACCACCTCTGTAGGGTTTAACGACTTAAGCGAAGCAAGCGCCAAATCTCTCAGAGATCGTGATTCAGTGATCGTTGTGGCATACACATCGACCTGAACGGAAACCCTGCTCTCTGCCTGGCCACACATCACGTCAGCGGAAACATCATCGACGATGGAAAAAATAATCCAGGGCGGAGAGACTGAAGGCTTTCCGTCACTGCCGAGAGGCGCAACGTAGGGATAAACCTGCCCTCCGGCCAGCGGCGCCAGCAGAGGATAGAGATCGTCTTCCGTCATTTGCTTAACGCCTCGTCAATGGCCTGGTTCATGCGCCTGATTGCGACCTCCGTCGCCTGCTCCTGGCGTACATCGAACGCGGGACGAATGAAAGGATGCGGCGGCATGTTAACGGTACCCATTTCGACGAATCGCCAGTAAAAGGCGTTTCTCGGGTTATTCGCCTTCATCGTGTTATCGCTGTTCCCGGTGCGAGGGTTAACACCACGAATGTGGACACCAGAAGAAATTTCCCCGCGGCGGCGGCTTTTTTGGGTCACCACCACCACGTTTTTTTTCAGTTTCCCGGTACGCACCGGCGCGCGGGCGATCACTTCTTCCTTAAGCACTTCGGCGCCGGCGCGCGTAGCATCTCGCAGAACCTTGTTGTTTTCAGCGCGGCTAAGCGCCTCCAGATCCTTTGCGATGTCATTCAGCCCGGAAAAATCGAGGCTCGTCTCAATCATTTTTCAGCTCCCGTTTTGCAAAGAATTTCCAGGCGAGTGCCAGTCGCATTTGCTACAGGAGGACCGATGATATTTAGCACCTGACCTTTATACGGGCCGCTGAGCACTTCCAGACGAGAAGAGGCGTTCAGCTCTGACCTGAAGCGCATCCAGACGCGAATGGTTGCCTGCGCCGTTTCCGCGCCGCCTGAAAGCTGCTCTCTTCCGCTGATCCCCTTTACCTCAGCCGGGACCGGGTTGCCACCAGTCCACGATTCAACCGGCTGACCAGATGGATCGCGCGAAGTCGTGAAGGTGAGAATTTTTACCCGGTGCCTGAATCGTCCAGGTTCCATCAGGAGCCCTCCTCAGGTTCAGATTTACCGCGCCAGTTGCGATGGATGAACATCATCCGTTCTGCGGCGGCGTTCTCATAAAGCTGAACTTCACTCTGCGCGGTCCTGTGCTCGAACATGTCCGCAAACACCAGCAGTACGGCGCCCTTCACTGCTGCAGGAATGTCAGTTGCCGCTTTCCATGCCGGTTCATCACACCACCGGTAGCAGTAGTCAAAGGCTGCCTGTGCGTACAGCGTGATCAGCTCGTCCCTGTCATCCTCCTCAAACTCAATTTGCTGTTTGAAAAGGGGGAGGCTAATTACATCCAAAACATCTATCGCCATACGTTAAAAAGGCGGGTTACCCCGCCCTCCTCCATCATGAGCCAGAAGAGAAAGTGCCCTTGATGATTGCCGTCGGGCGATAGTGCGCCAGCGCCAGGCGCTCTTCGCACAGGATGGTCAGCATGTTTTTCACGAAGTTATCGCGGTCTTCACGGCTGACTTCCACGGTGGCATCCATGCGATCCCAAACCTGAGAGGCCATATCGAAACCGCCAACCGTAAAGGTACCGGCGGCCTGTGCCTTAGTCGGAACTACTGGCAGACCCCACATGATGTTGCTGGTAAACGCCTGAGGACCGCCGAAGATATAGCGGCCTTCGTTGTCTTTCAGCAGCGCGATGTTGTGCCAGTCGCGCGGGTTCAGGACGATACCGGAAGCGCTAAACTCAGACTCTGTCACCTGGTAAATAGCGTGAGCGATAATGTCAGCGCGGGTGTCGCCAGTGGCATTCAGCGAGGTGTCGTAGGCGGTTGCCACTTTGTTCAGACCTTCCAGGTTATCCCCGGTACCGTCGCCGTTCAGCAGCTGGCCTTCTTCCTTCAGCGCCAGACCGTACATGAGGCGGTTGTTGACGTATGACTGCAGCATTGGCGCATCATCCATAACCTGACGTGACGCCTGCACCCAGTGGGCGATGGTCTTCACGTTCGCGGTCTGCTTGCTGAAGGTAATATCCGATTCAGGTTTCAGCGCCTTCTCGGCCACCACATCGGCGTTATTGGTAAACACCTCTTCACGGACATATTCCAGGGAGTTACTGGAAATGCGGCCCTGCGCCAGCAGATCACGAATGGTCAGACGGCGCAGGCCCGGCATGATGATGCCTGGAACCTGCATCGGCTGGATCAGGCTACCTGCAGAATCAGAATCACTGCCCAGCGACTTGTTAAAGGTTTTCGCGTCGAAGCTGCCTTTGCTGCCGTTCCAGGACTTCTGCAGTTCTTCCGCTGCGCGTTCGGAGAAGGATTTCTTCTCACCCGGATTTTCGGCACCGGAGGCCAGTTTCTGCTCAAGATCGAAGAGGCGAGTGCCGGATTTGGTCAGTTCTTCCTGTACTTTCGCAAGGTCCGACTGCAGCTGTTTGGATACCTTACCCGTGCTTTCGATTTCAGCTTTCTGTGCATCGAAAAGCTGGGACATTTTCTGCTGGGACTCTTCGATAGCTTTTTGAATGAGAGCGAGTTCAGACATAATTAATTACCTAAGTTAGAAGGGAAAGATTTGATGCTCTGAAGCAGAGCGTTTATTTGTGCTTCGTTTCCGTCGCCCTCGGACTCGCTCCGAATCGCTGACTTAAACCGGGCTATTAACCCAACTGCCTGTGATTTGGTGAGGCCGACTGAATCCCTCAGCCAGTTCTCCACATCACGGATCGTTTCAATGCCATCGACACTTTTCATGGCTGCGATGCCAGCCTGTTCGTTGGCGGGGAAAGTGCAGACGCTGATTTCGCGCAGAGCCTGGATATTCTTAAAAACGCGTCCTGTTGGAATGATGGTGTAATCGTCTTTCGCAACGGAAAAGCCAACCGACATACCTTCAACCGTACCGTGCTGCATTGCCGCTTTCAGGTCGGCGGCGCCGCTGTGCCCTGGGGTAAGTTGACCGCGTACATACAGGCCTTTTTCGTCTTCGGCCAGGCTGTCCCATTTACCAACCGGCAGCTCCCACGTCTTGTGGTTGAAGAACATCGCCACTTTGCGGGTCTGGTTCGCCAGTGCATTTTTAAACGCCCCGGGCAGAATGATGTCGCCATCGGAATCGGTGTTATTAAAAACAGAGGCGTAGCCTTCAAAAATCCCCTGTTTACCGTCACCGGTGAATTTGATTTCTGTCTCGTCGAAGGACAGCGTTTTTACGATCTCAGGCATTACGGCCCCCATAAAAATTAAGCCCCGTGATTACGGGGCTCTTTGTTGGTTCCTAAATCGGTGATCGGCACGTATTGCGACTGGCGCATTGCCACATCGCCACCCGGCAATGGCGGGAGGTTGTCCGTTCGTCGCATCTCGTTGATGGTGCGTAGCCCTGCCTCTCCCATTGCCTTCATAAAGGCAGCGCGGGATGCCGAATCGCCCCTCAGCAGGCCGTCGAGGTTGTGCTCAGCATGAATGCGGCCGACATCCTTAGCAGGAATAAGCCACCGCTGAACGCTGTTTTCCCACCGGGAGATATAGGGCTGCAGGGTGTACTGCAGGAAGCCGAGATTCTGCTGCTCGATGCCCGATCCCCAGCTCGTTGATTTCTCGACGTCGCCGACAAGGTGAGGCGGTACGCCAAAGAATCGCGCCAGTTCACTTACCTGAAATTTTCGGGACGCCATCATTTCGGCATCCTGCGGCGTTACGCCAATTGCCGATGTGGAAAAGCCCGCTTCCAGTATCCAGAGGCGTTTTTTAACCGGACCGCCGGCGATCTCTTTGAAGTTCTCTTCGACCTGTGAGCGCTGCTGTTCAGTTAGCACTTTTTCGCCGGTTGAGAGGATTTGCGGAGACTTGGCGCCGTTGGCAAAGAAATCTCGCTGCTGGTCCTCCATCGCAACTGCCACACCTGCCGATTTACAGGCAAAAGCAATGGGGGACAGGCCGACCAGCCCGGTAAAGCCGAAGCCTTTAAGGTGAAAAATCTCTCTCTGCGAAAAGTCGGCGTATTCGCTGTCGCGCTGATAGCGATAAACCACTTTTTTTCCGACAAGTTTCACATCCATACTGGCTGACTGAAGCGGGAGAAGGCTGATCACGTCACCCGCGCTGTTGCGATCAATCAGTGCATACGCGTTACCGAAGAAACAGAGCTGCATCGTCATGGCCTCCCTGAATTCCTGGGCGGTCATGTACTGATTCGGCGAGTAGCGCAGCAGTCGCGCCAGCGGATTGCTCAAATCCACTTTTTTACGGTTGTCATTCTGGTCGGTTTCAAAAACGTCAAGCGGGAGGCATGAGGTGAGCGTTGAAATCAGGCTCACGCAGCGCCACACCGTCGAAATTTGCAGTATCCGTTCATCGTTAATGGATGAATCGCCCAGGTGTCCGTGGGCCGAAACGGGCCCCGTTTGTGAGCCCTGATTTGGGGTGACTAAACGCCCGCCGACAAACCAGGACTGCAGCCTTGCCCACCAGCCGTTATTGGTTCGCAGGTCAATCGTGTATTTAGGTTCTTCCATCACATGCTCAGCGGTCGGAAAATGAAGTCGTCGAAGTCACCACCCTGTTCGGTAACTTCCCCATTAGCAGCACCAACGGACATTGTCATTGCGACCATGCCATCAATACGGCCCGTTGCTTTGGATTTATCGAGCTTGCGGTTACCAGCAGCATCTTTCACCACCACCGCATTCACAGCACACATCGTTAATACGGGGTGCATGCCATGCCTCACACGCCCGTTAAGCATCAGAGACTCCAGCGTGTCTACAGCTGGCCCCATATCCTTAAAGCCCTGACCGAACTCGACCAGCGGGAGGCTCAGCCCAATGGCATCGGCATCCTTCCTGAACTGGTCAATGCGCCAGCGGTCAAAAGCCATCGACGTAAGGTCGAAATCACCGATAATTTCAGCGATATCCGCAACGACGAATGAGTAATCCACCGAAGCGCCTGGCGTGGTGCGCAGCAGCCCCTCTCTTACCCAAACGTCATAGGGCGCGCGGTCTGTTTTGGACCGCGCTTCCAATGTCTTTTGTGGGGTCCAGAAGAAGGGAAAGATATCCCAGACACCATCATCAGCCTCACCAGCGATAACCAGCGCCGTTAAGTCGTTCCTGGCTGACAGATCCAGCCCGGCATACCATTTCCTCGGTGTGTTAACCGGCGCTCCGCCGCACAACTCCCACACGCTGCGTGAGATGAACGGCGATACGGTAGACACGCGCTGATTAAGGTTGAGGTTGCGGAAAGTGTTCTCAAAGCTTGGCATTCGGCCTGCCATTTCAGCCTGGCGCGCCATGTCTTTTTCAGATCTGAACGTTCCCAGCGCCGGGTTCGCAGCAAACCAGGATTCTCGCTTACTGATATCAGCGTCTTTTGGCGCTTCGTAAACGTGGCAGACAATGTGCGGATCTTTCGATTTGACCGCATCATCAATCCAGATGCTCAACAGGTCGGCATCGTTCGCCGCCTGGGTGCTGATAACGATAAGAAGCGGATTCTCATGCGCACCCTGGGCTGTAGTAATCGCGTCGATAAAATCATCCTGTGGCCCCCTTACCTGTCCGGTTTCGTCCAGAATCGCCAGAATCGGGGAAAGTCCGTGTGTGGTTTTACCCTCAGCAGATAGCGCCTTGTATTCGACGTTACACGGCAACCCTATTAGCTTCTTGCCGCTGGGAATTATATGCACTAACACCTGCAGGTCCGGGTTCAGGTTCACCATCTTCACCGCGAGGTTGAAAACGATGGATGCCTGTTCGCGGCTAAGCGCACCGCTCACGATCTGGGTGTTCTGTACCGCTTCTGGTCCCACCAGATGCGCCAGCAGGATGCCGGCTATCAGTCCTGTCTTCCCATTTTTGCGCGCGATGCTAAGTATCGCTTTATCGGTACCGACTGGATTGTCGTAAACCGCCAGGATGAATTCTTTCTGGAAGGGGTCAAGCTGCATGGGCTTACCGAGAAGCTTGCCTTCCGGCACGATGCAATAGCGCTCAATGAACGCTATTACACGCTCACCTCGCGTCATAGTCTTTTATCCGTGTTTGGGAAAGGCGATCAGGTTATCTTCCTGGCTCTGATGCTCGTTTTTGGTATTTCGTGCATCACGATCATTCTGATTGCGTTTCTTCTGGTCGCGGCTTTCGCCGTTAGTTGCGTGGGAATGGATCTGCAGGTCACGGCGCTGAGCCAGGATGGTTCGCTGCAAATCAGGAATTTGTTTGCGGAGGTTTTTAATCAGCGCCTCATTCCTCGCTTCACCGCGCGCGCGTTCTTCTTTACGCAAATCTCTGCGTAAGACGGTGATATAGAGCTGGTTATTTGCCAGTTCTACAGCGGCCAGAAGGTCGGCTGGCGTCCAGCTGTCCAGAGCTTTCGATCTGATATTGTCATGCCAGAATGGTTCGGCTTTTTTTTCCAAACCTGCATGGGACGGAGGATCGATGGTGTCCACTGCTGCATTTTTCATGGCCTGAACCGCTGCCGCCGAACTGTCGGAACGGGTTCGTTTATCTGCCATATGTCAACACCTTAAAACTAAAAAAATCGGGTTAGCGTTAAAATCAAACTTTGGCGGCGGTCATTTGGGGCAAAGGTTTTGAAGATTTGATCCCCCCCCTGCCATGATGCGATTCATTCTCATTTGATATAGTTGCATTTGAAATGATTTCACATGATAGGTAATCGACTTGCCGCCGCCGCGCTATGCCGAATGTTTGTCTACCTGTTCGAGTTTCTGATCGCCTTTCCGATGCCCGGAGACAACATGACCTGAAATGGTCACCGTCGGCATCTCCTGCCCTACAGCGTGCGAGAACTGAATGGATGTCACGTCCTTCATCTCCACGCCATCAATCACCAGGCGAACGAATTTTCCATTGCGGTATTCAATGCTGAGGTCTTTCATTACGTGCTCCAGTGAGACGCAGGATCGAGCGGGTAGCCATTGGCATCACAGCCTATTACCGCGCCGCTCTTCTCCATCCTCTGTTTCGTTGAGTCATGATGCGCTTTACACAGTGGCTGCCAGTTCTCTTTACTCCAGAACAGGAGCTGTGCTTTCGATATGGCCAGCGGGTTACCTGACTTAAGCGCATCTTTGAGTTTGTGGGGCTCGATATGGTCAACCACCGTTGCTGGGGTAATCCGCCCCTGCTGCTCGCACATCACACATAGTGGGTGCTGCTGCAGGAAACGCAGACGGGCCTTATCCCATCGGCTGCCATATACGCGGGGCTCTTTGTTCATGACAGTCTCCATGCGTAACGGTGCTCAAAGTGAGGAAGGATGGGATAAACAACAGCTTATGCCAGCCTCCATGCGCGGCGGCGTTCTGTCCTCGGCTCGTTGTCAGGGTGACGCTCAACCGTCTGGAGGTCAGCGTGATCCACCAGCGAGTAACACGGATAAATCACCCGACCACCGAATGCCTCACCGACAGCGTAATCAGCTGCCAGCGTTTTGTTCCATGTACTGAGCATGCGCGCCAAACTTCCCCGAGGAGGGCTATAACATACGCCGTGAATCAGTTTGCTTAATACGATGTGGTCACCACAGACGCGATCCGCATCCACCAGCATTCCGGCAATCTCTTTCTGATACTGCGGCGGTCGGCCGGTACCGAGATAAAAGCTCAGCATGTCGTCAGGGAAGCGCACCAGCCATTCAGTTACCTTATCGGTGAAGCCCTGCACAGGAAGCGCGTCTTCTTCCAACACCACTACCCGGCAAGGTTGCTCAGCAGCCCATTCGATAGCGCGACGATGATTCCAGTTCGCGCCGCGGTTACCGTCATCAATAAGCAGATGAGCATCCAGCAGCGAGGCAAGTCGTTGCGCATGACCTATGCGCGAGTGATGGCCAACCACAACAAACTTCACTTGTGTTTCCACCATGCGGCCTCCTTACCAAATCCGTCAGTTTTGAAGATGGTGTGAACCTTAGGGCCTGTGACGATTCGATCACCGAATGACTTTGCAGCCATACCGAACGCGCCCATATCCACCAGCGTTGCGGGTGCTGTCTCCATCTTCCAGAAGCGATGGCTCTCTATCCGGTAGTAAAGGCGGATGATCCGGTGTGCAAACTCCATGACGTCCTCACGGCTGCCACCAAGCAGACCAGCATTCAGCAAAGGTTCGTCGCGGTGCCGCTCCAGAAATTGTCGGTATGCACTGCCGTGGTGATTGACCCTCATCCATTCGTCGGCATACGTCTTATGCTCTGAGCCCACGTAAATTTTACCCGGCTCCATTTCTGCCCATGGCTCTCGCAACATTTCGACGTCAGTACCGTCCGTACACCAAACAAGATGATACTCAGGATGCGCACGCAGAAACTGATAGATGTGTAGCCAGCGAGCAAAGTAAGGGCTCATGTTCACCAGCGGAACTTCAAACAGGCCGGCACCAGTCGGCGACTCTTTTAATTCGTCAGCCAGGACAATCGGCAGCGCGCCGGATATTGAGTCTGCCCAAGCCTGCAGAGCCTGCGGGTCGGGTTTCATCTTCCCGGCGCGCTGTGGGTCTGGCTGGTTCGTGAGCAGCGTCGTAATCACCAGGTTCGGATTGGTACCGTATGACGCGAATCCGGTATAACCACTATCGCGTCTGGCGTTGAATATCCCAACGTTGCGTTTCACCAGTGCTTCACGGTCAGGCCGGGGAATTGAGCGCGTGCCCTCTTCGTGCTCATCCATTGAGTGAATCAGCTTTTCAGAGCCGACCACATCAGCGAACGCCCAGGTCGATAACCCGGCATTGTGAATGCGTAGCGCCAGATCGGGATGCTCGTACATGCCGCGACCGTATACAGGATCGAATCCGCCAACCTTCTCGATGGCGCTGCGGTGGTAATACAGCATCACGCCGCGCTGCCCGGTATACGCCACATGCTGATCGTCACGGTAAAGCACCGAAAGGTCATTCAACTTGTTGCGGCCAGCCAGATCGAGAAACTGGTAAGCCAGATGTGGCTCGGGTGATTTGATGTAGGGAAGATGCCAGTTATCAGCGATGGCATACGCATCGTCATCCCACAAAAATAAATGTTCGCATCCTGAGTCCATAAGGCATTCAAGGCTGGCATTTTTCGATGCAACAATCCCAAGTGACTTATCGTGCCGGATTAACTTGCACCAATCCGGTACTTTTGCTGGAGGGCTGGACCCGTCATCGATGACGAATACCACAGCGCCGGTAGGTAAATGTTTACGATGTTGCTCAAGTGAATTTACGAGTACCTGCGGCCTGTTATGCGTAGTTATCGCGATCCCGATTTTATTGTGAGAAACGCTATCGGCGCGGACATAAGGAACCCCATCAACAATGACGTCCATTATTTGCCCTCAAATTCGCAACGTGCTTTTTCAACCGCAGCCGTTGCTTCTGATAATGTTTCAAATTCCTTTTGGAAAATGATATCGCCATTCCTTGTCAGTCTTGCCCTGTAGTTTCCGCTTTCCCTGATTGAGACACCCATCACACCAGTCGAGCTCAAAGGCTTTATTCGGTTCCAAACATTTACTGTGTGCGTTACTACTCTTAGGTGTTTTGGGTTGACACACTTTCGGTTATGGCAGACGTGATCAAGTTCAAATCCATCAGGAACATTCTTAACCAGTAGTTCATAACTGGCTTTGTGGGCCAGGGTCATAACCCCTTTGTGTTTGAACATTCCATAACCGTCTTGATTTATGTATGCAAGCCAATTCCAGCATCCGGTTGAATCATCAACCATATACTTGCTTCTCAGTCTATCGAGTGGTGATTTTGCTTCGAGGGATCCCGTTTTATAGAGCCGCAGATAATGCATCTGGCACATGCCTTTGCAATGCGCTGGCCGTTCACATGAATTAACGGAACAGGTTTTCCCTGCATTTCTAACAAGTCCGCTCATCGGAATTACCTTTTAGTGATGAACCTTGTCGCACAGGAGATCCGGCCCTCAGAAGGCTCCGACACCAGCCGGTTCCTCAAGGGTCATCCTGAAAAGTTCTGAGTAGAATGTGCGCGTGCGATGCGCATTAAAAAGCCCCGCTATTGCGAGGCTCTGTTTTCTTTCTGGCAGTTCGCCTGCCACGCTTTGTTATGCGCCAGGATGTCTTTCTTAGTCTGGCGGTCCATAACGTCGATGTCATGATCGGTCAGGTAGATTGGTTTTACCCAGTCACAGGCGGTATCAACCACCACCGGGACGCTTCCACGTGTCACGCAGCTCGCGATCAACATCGTCATCAGGCATGCGGTTAACAGTCTGCTGTACATTGCTGGCCTCTTTCGTTACTTCTACCCGGCGTTCGGCTACTGCTTCAGTGGCTGCAGCCTTTTCTTCGGTGCGCTGCTGGTCGGCTTTCACTTCAGCTTTGCTGGTGCCGCGAATATGGCCCAAGCCAAACGCGGCGGCGATAACAGCAAATACAGCGACAACTAGCCCGGTAATCATCTCAAGCGTCATATAACCACCCGCTCCTTCACCCAGCCATATACAAACGTCTCGTTCGCGCTGCGCTGTTCTGCCAGTTCGAGATAACGCTGACCCTGGCTGCAATTCAGGGCCCGGAGCATAACCAGTTCGCCCTCTTTTCCTCGCCGGGAAAGATAGCTTTTTAACGCGCTGATAGTTCGCGGACCGATAAAACCATCTGCAATCAGATCGGGATAAAGCGTGCCCTGAATGTTGAACACGTTCAGCCAGCGCTGGAACCATTTGGTCTGAACTGATGGGCCCATGTTAACGCCGGTATCGCACAATTCGGCGGCGATGGCTGGTGATACCTCAGAAACAAGGTCGAAGCGTGGCCCTGCCCAGTAGTCAGCCGTCAGGATATCCAGCGCCTGCTGGCGGGTAAGGTTACGCATATCACCGCTGTAACCGTGGGCACGTGCTACCGCTTGCGTGATTCCCCAGTTTGTTGGGCCACCTTTATCGTCGGGGTGATTAACGTAACCGCCCTCTTTGCCAAGAATGGCGTCAAAAATTTCGTCTTTTGTCATTAGTGCCTCAGAAGATCAACCAGACGTGCCAGATTTCCCCGGACCTTCATAACAGCTGCGCATATCAGGAGGTTTGCCACTACCACCAGCCAACTGGAGTCACGATAGAGGCCGAAGATGAATTGCCATGGGATTACTGCGTAAACCAGGATGGTTATATACGCCAGGATTGAGATAAAAGGACGGTGCCGGGCACCATGGCGCTGGTAGAACATCAGAACGACGACGATCACCGAGCAGATAAACGCGTTAAAGACAGCTGACGGGTCAATTACCATTTCCCCCTCCTCCGCGTAACCGTGAGAAAAAACCGAACAGGGTGTTCAGGTCCTGGTTATTAAGAAAAGTTAGGATTTTTATACACAGTGCAGACAAAATCACTGCACCGAGTGCATCCAGTGGTTTTTCATAACTCGAGGCAGCATTTAGCCATGAACCAACAAACCCGGCGCCAAGCACTCCAACAATGAATGATGTAAGGAAATATGCAGCCAGGCGAGCACGCGTAAGGTTTGCAGCTGTCGCGACGTAAAACACCGCACCACCAAACGCTCCAAACACCACGCCGAAATCTGTATGAGTAAAGACACCATACAGGACTGAACCCAGCAGGCCTCCGCCGAGAACTGCACCAGTGCCGGTTAATGGATCGGACATTACGCCCCCTCTGTAATTGCTATGAATCCTCTCAGTAAGTTTGAGGGGAAATAATAAAAGCCCGCTGTTGATGGCGGGCTAATGAGTTGACTATTTGTAAGGTAGGTGTGAGTAAGACTTATGCTCAGAGGTGAAGCTGTATCGGCTGATTCACTATCGGTCCAGGAGAACCACCGGGCATTCAGTTACTTCCCACAACTCAAAGCGTAGCAGCAGTTTGCAAAACCATAAAAAAAGGCCTGCGTTTTATGGCAGGCTCTCAAGGAATTTGGTGCTTTTATTGTTGTTATCATGGTGCCGGGTGCCTCCCGGTGACCTTACTCCATGCCAGTAAAGTCGCGCGCATACCTGCAGGCAGCAGTTGACTGGAACGCCCTTTCGCTTAGAAAGGATTCACCACAATAATAAGTTACGACTAATCCATTCTAGCGGTCAATACATCATCGCCATGAGTCCTCTCAGAACGAGGGGAAACAAAAAAGGCCACCCGGAGGCAGCCTTAGAAAAGCAAAAACCCCGCCGAGGCAGGGTTTCAATGATTAATTTCGTTTGGACGGTATCTTCCACAATTAGAAGCATACAGGACAGTTTTATGCAAAGTCAACACTAACGTGCAAAAAAGTGTCGCCATTTGTTCCGATCATATTAATAAGTTGTTGCCTTCTCAAATTCTACTGCCGCGTGACGCTCCCCCTGCCGCAGGGTGTCCACCAGCATTTCATAAAAGGGTTTCCAGTTGCGTGACCATGAGGACTGATGAAGGTCCGGGAGACGCTTCAGAATGGCACGGTGTACCGTCGCCGAGGAGATAGCAGAGAAGCCATTACCAGAGCAACGTTCACACGTTTTGAAAACCGGTGCGCCGCGGTCTTTAGTCGCTTTGCGGTCTAGAACCTCGCCTTTACCGCCGCAACGACAACGGGCGCTGATCGTTCCCATGCCATCGCAAGCATCACAGACCGCCGGTACAACCTCTGTTACCTCCGTCCACTGCTCCCAGTCAGACGGTCGAACAGCACGAGAGCGGCAGGCCCAGTATGGAGCTTTACCCCATGGGTACGAAACCTTGCGGGTAATCTGCTCGCTAGTTGTTCGTCCGGTACCGCTGCAGCTGTGACACGTCACGCTGGTAGCCGCCGAACGGGAGTAATCAGCAAAGGCAAATTGTGCCAACATCTGCATACACCATCCGAACTGCACACCAGCTGCTTTGCGAACATTCTTCGGGGCGACATCCATCGCATATCGCGCCAGCGCCTGAACTGCGAGCTGTTCATCCGTTTTGCTGATTCCCGCTTTACCGAAGAACGCCGCCAGGCCGAAGCGCGCACGGCTGCTGGTGGTGCCAATCGCCGCCATTACATCTGTTCCTGTAAGGCGATCCGGAGAGGTTCCTTTCACGTCGTCGCTGATGTGCATTCCCTGAGGGCTAAAGTGTTTTAGTGATGCCTCCAGTTTCATTCTTCACACTCCCCTACCAGGTTAAGAATAACCGCCGCGCCGTCGTCGTCCATGTATTCAGATTTTTCGCTTTTCATGAACCAGCGGCAGACTTCCACGGCCTCAGCTCGTGTAACTGGTTTGATGGTTACGAGCAATTTCTCAAGGTAGCGCTCGCGGTCATGTACTGATTCGTGGTGTCCGGAGTAACCGTATTCGTGTTCGAGCTCGTTCCCGGCAGTGTTGCGAACCCAGTAAAGCCAATCCCAATAAATCAGTTCACGCACGACATCCGAAAGCGTGTGTGGCTCTGGCAAAACATCACGATAACCATCGACAAATGCCCGGCGCTGATCGTCAATTTCGTTAATACGTCCGCCGTTAATGCTGCCAGCTTTCTTCTCGGCCTGAGTCCAGCCCCAACGGTAATCGTTGATAAATTTCGGGGAAGACTTGATCACGCGCTCAGCCTCCACATCATCCATAGCAGCTTCGTAACTGCCAAAAATGGCGCGCACATCAGCCGCCTTTTTAATGTTCTCGCGGGCGATCTGAATGCTACGGGCCGGGTTATCCATGCCGATGGTACCGAAAGCAACCTGGAAAGGATCGCCACCATTCGCCAGCAGATAATGCGCGTAACGTTCCTCGGCCTCTTTTGGGGAGATTTCAATTTTCTCCAGCGCGGCTTCGGCTGCGCCCAGATGTGCGGGTTCGTTCAGGCGGATAACCTCCAGCACCCAAAGATAAGCGTCAGTCTGCTTATGCCCGGTGATTCTCCGTTGCTCGGGAAGAGGCTTGATGTTTGCGAGGGCGGAGCTGTGCGCTGCCGTCGGGATGGTGAATAGTGCTTTATGTTCGTTGTTATCAGTACGCATTATGCAGCCGCCTTTTTCTTGAAGAAAACCACCTCACGAACCTGATCGCCGTTCATGAGCATGTCGTTAAAATCCCCGTTATCCGGGTAGTAGATGCTGATTTTTTCCAGGTCATTTTTTGCCAGTAAGTTGGCATGCGCGCATTCCGTGGCCGCAGCCAATCCAGTGGCGCTGTTTACGTCTCGATCTGCAAAAATAATCAAATTCTTCACGCCTGCAGGAACACGGAATTTCTTCATGAATCCGCTTGTCATAGTGGCCCAGGTATTCACCTTGTAAATTTGATGAGCAGACAAGGCGGTTTCGATTCCTTCTGCGATGCCCAGCGTGCTGGCGACCGGGAACATACGGATCGCAACTGAGCGAGCGTGATCAAGATAGTTATCTTCCTGCAGTGATTTCTGCCGCTTGGCGCTGGCCCCGATGTCAGCCTTTTTTGCACCATCCAATAACGTCTGATGGAGATAACACAGCTCGCCTTTATCATCTGTTGCCAGTGAATAAATAGACTGGTACACCCGTCCGTTATGCCGTTGCTTGGGATTAAGCCGCACGGACTCAGCCGGAAGCTGATAAATACCCCGTGAGTTAAGGTATTCAGCGGCGCATGTACCGCGCAGGGGTGACATTTTTGCAAAATTACTGAGCACCTTTTTCCGCAGCTTGGAAGCGTCGCTAGCCTCGGGAATTTTGTCACGCCTGAACGTATTGCCGATAAGTGCATCGATTTCGCGGCAAACCTCGTTAAATGGTTTGCCCTGGGTTTTGGTAACCAAGTCCATTCCCGTACCGCTGCCGCAGGTGCAGATCCATGTTCCTGCACCGTCGCGGTCGTCGATGCGGAATTTGCCAACCGAATCACACAGCGGGCACTTCCCTCTAAAGTGGTTTTTACCGGTGATCGGAGGCAGTCCGTAATGCTCAAAAATCATGGCCCACTGGCCTTTTGCTGCTTCTACCGTTTTCATGCTCGTTTTCCTAACTGCTGTCTGATATCACTGACGCGATTAAGCGCCTGCTGAATTCTTTCCTGGGTAGGCAGCTCTTCTGCCTTTGCCTGCTGGAGATGCTCTTTTTCGATTCGTCTGGCGAAGCTGATCCGCTTGTGCTTAATGAAATTTGAAACTGTCGGCGTGATGTCCATCGTGTAATCGCTCAGTCCGTTCGGCCATTCGCCAAAACGTTCGCGGAAGGTGTGAGCACACCAGGCATCGCTGACAGGCTTTTTCCCCAGCGATACGCGCTGGCGCTGATAGAATTTGATCTGACTCCACCAGGCTTGTTTCTCTGCTTTCGTCGGCTGGCGCTGCTCGCCCCCAAGTTTTTTGAGTTTTCGCCCGGTGTCGGTATCAATGTCCTCACCGGCCAGCGGCTTGTGGCCACATTTAGGGCAGACATAGACGCCAGCAGGCTTCATGAAGTGGCATTGCGAGCATTCGTGAGGCAGCTTTTCTGCTCTTTCCTCGGCTGGGCGGCGCGCGCCCTCCTCCATCCCGTCTGATTTACCCGGAAGATCGTCATATTCGATAGAGTCCGGATAACCCAGGCGGTGCACGGTTCCGCTGTGATCGAAGATGAGGCAGGACTCTTTACCCGGAGCGGTGCGCAAGCCACGCCCGAGCGCCTGCAGCCAGCGAATTTCGCTCTTAGTTGGCCTGGCGTAGATGATGCAGCGAACATCGCTGTCGAACCCGGCAACCAGCACCCCTACACTGACGATGATTTTTGTGGCGCCAGTTTCGAAGCGGTGAATGATGGTTTGGCGTTCTTCCGCAGGAGTATCTGCAGTCATAACCTCTGCATTTACGCCAGCCTGGTTAAACTGAATAGTCAGAAAATTAGCGTGGTCTACGTTGACGCAGAACGCGATTGTCGGCAGGTCCCGGCCGTTCTCCAGCCAGTTTTGGACGATATCGCCCACCAGCGTTGAACCGCACATGATCTCCGCCAGCTGCGCCTCGTTGTAGTCGGTACCGTACTGCAGGGACGGAGAGGTTTTAACCCCTTTCAGATCCGGCTTTGTGGGCGCGTAAAATTCGTATTTGCTCAGGTCGCCGCGCTGGATCAGCTCGCCGATGGTGGTTGGCTTAATCAGTCGGTCATAGTATTTGCCCAGGAACGGGGAAAACGGTGTACCCGACAGGCCGATCACTTTCACGCCTTTTTCGCGCAGGCGTTCGATATCCTGCAGGATGCGTTTTTTTCGCAGGTGCGCTTCGTCGATAATCAGCAGATCGATATTGTCAGGAAACACGCGACGAATAAGCGTATCGGCGCTGGCGATTTGTATTTTGAGGGTAGGATCGTAGTTTGGGTGATCCGCCCAGACGTAGCCGATTTCATCACCCGGCAACCCGTACTCCACAAAACGCTTTGCGGTTTGGGTTATGAGGATCTGGTAAGGCGCGCAAAACATTACCCGCATGCCACGACTAACGAACCCGGCAACGATAAAGGCGGCCAGTCCTGTTTTACCGCTGCCTGTCGGCGAGTACACCATGAAGGTTTCTGTATCCTTCCAGTTACGGCGCAGCTGGTTAAGTGCTCGTTCCTGCGCAAAATTCGGTGTGATCGTCAGCTGCATTGTGCGGACCCCGCGGTGATGAGATAATAATTTTGTGATGTGGTTTTCATGGATTCCCCCTCACATGGCCGGTGGCCTCCCCAAAGGCTGCCAGCCTCCCTTCTGATTCAGCTCCCCTGAAAAATCACTCTTCCAGAAAGAACCCTTTTTGTTTCTCAGCGCCTGAGCGCCTTGTACTGGTTTGCTGATACGGGCGTTTTTTTAATTGCGCCCTTAAGACAGTGATCTACTTAACCAATGGATCTCTCCTGTTGGAAAAGACCCTATTCCTACCCCTACACCCAATCCCCC
>OIER01000564.1_pt1 | contig 25859 bp, 27 predicted proteins | sample 1581801 | NCBI WGS metagenome assembly OIER01 (sample SAMN03281006, study PRJEB24777) | human gut metagenome | isolation source: fecal sample PR165 from 1 month old male Malay infant, vaginally delivered... | reverse complement strand
GGATGGCGGTGTCCAGCATCTGATCGTAGTAGCTGAAGTCGTTGCTGGGAATGAGGTCGATGCCGGCGGCCTGCTGCAGCTTCCAGTGCTTGGCGCGCAGTTCGGCGGCGGTGGCCTTGACGGCGGCCAGGTCGTTGGCGCCCTTCCAGTAGCCTTCGATGATCTTCTTCAGTTCGCGGTTCTGCCCGATGCGGGGAAAGCCGGAGACGGAAGTCAGAGTGGACATGAATCCTCCAATGTAAGCGTTCGTAACCCGACTTAGGGTAGCAAAACGCCCGGATTCACAGCTTATAAATGATCGTAGAGTGTCGTTATAGATGGAACTTATAGCATCATGTACTGGCCTCGCGTCATCGCGTAAAGCCGAGACTACACCTCATGCCGGAAAACACGAACGGTCCGCCAGATTGCTGGCGGACTTGCCTCATCATCACCGGTGGCACCGGACCATGGAAACCAGCCGACGCGATGGAATCAGTCGAAGTCCTTCGCATTGATGACGGCGAGCAGTTCGCCACTGTGCACCTGCCATTCATCGAACGGCTTATCTGAGCCCATAATCACGATGGAGGCCGGCGAAAGACCCAGATTCAGCAGATCAAGACGTTCCGAATCGGAGTCGGCAGAGGCGAGCCATTGCGCGCTGATGGACACGGTAGGCTCATGGCCGACAATCATGAACACATGGGTCTTGTCCTTGACGTGGGCGAGTTCGTCGAACACGGCCTGCACTCCCCCGTCATACAGGCTGATGCGATAATCGACGATCGGCTTGTCACCGAACGTCTTGAGCATGCGATCCAGCGTCTGCCGGGTGCGGGTGGCGGACGAGCAGGAAATCCGGTCGGGCACCAATCCCAGCGCTTCGACACCCTTGCCCACGGCTTTGGCCTGTTTGAGGCCTTTCTCGGTGAGCTCACGCTCGACATCGCCCTTGTCTCCGAACGGCTCAGCCTTGGCATGCCTCATGATGATGAGGACATGGTCATATTCCTTGGCTGCCTTGGCGACCTTGTTCAGCTTGATGCCCATCCGTGGCTCCCTTCACGAACCGCTGCTCGGCCCTGTATTGCTTCCAGTATAGGGCCGTCGAAACGGCCGGCGACCCATCATTCGGCGCTTATTCGTCGGTGTCGGCGAGCTGGCCGACCTGACGGTCGAGATCGCGCAGCACCTTACGTAGTTTGTGATCGGAGATATCACGCAGTTCCAGCTCTTCGATCTGGGCTTCGCGCTGCTCTTCGGTGAGGGAGTCGATGTCGGTGGACGTGTCCTTGGTCACGCGGTCGCGTTTGCGTAGTGCCTCGAAGCCGGGGGCCATGGCGCGCGAAATGACAAGGAAACCGGTGTGTCCGATCATCTGATGGTCGGGGCGTACGGCGAGGCCTTGGGCCTTCCATGTGCGTTCGAGGGTTTCCTGGATCTGCGGTTCGGTCCAGCAGCCGGCCGTGCGCAGGGCTTCGGCCAGTCGGCTCATCTGCGTGGTGGTGGTTACGTAGCTGACCAACACGCCGCCGGGGGCGATCACGTGATAGGCCTGTTCGAGCCTGTTCCACGGATCGAGCATGTCGAGCATGATACGGTCGAACCAATGTTCGGGCAGTTCGGCGGCCACGGAATCGAAGTCGCCGGTTTTGAGGTCCCACCATTGCGGCTGCTCGCCGTAGTACAGCGTGGCATTGGCCTGGGCCACCTTGGCGAATTCGGGGCGCAGCTCGATGGTGGTCAGGTGGCCATCCTGTCCTACGGCGTCCAGCAGGTTGACGCTCATCGCCCCCGAGCCGGCGCCGGATTCCAGCACGCGCATGCCGGAGCGAATGTCGCCAAGCTGGATGACCTGGGCGATGTCTTTCGGATACATGATCTGCGCGCCACGCGGCATGGAGAGCACGTAGTCGGCCAGACGTGGGCGCATCACCGCATACTCCCAGCCGCCGATGGCGCGCGAGGACTTCCACGGCTTGTTCCTGTCCTTTTCGGGGTGGACCTGATTGACCTGAGCCTCTCGTTTGGCGTGTACGGTGAGGATGACCGTGCCTTCGATCCTGCCGATCACATCATCGTGCAGAATCAAGCCATGCTCGGTTTGTGTGGAGCCGCCGGCAACCAGCTGATCGGTGATCTTCTTGCCCTTGCGGTCGGTGAACTGCACCTTCTCGCCTGCGGTCAGCGCCCCGCGCCTCGGTCCCATGATTGCTCCTTGCGTGTTCTTGGTCGGTCAAACGATACAAGTCTAATGCATGTAAGCTCGTTGAGTGAGGTGATGACGATGCGACTGCAGATGACGAGCCGAATCAATACCGGCGGCGACGACCCGATTTTCTTGATGTTTCACGGGTATGGCAACGATGAGAGCGAAATGGTGCGGATTCTCGACGCTGTATATGCGCCGGCACGGTTCCATACGGATTTATCACTTTCGTCCGCTCCCGTTGGTTCCTCTGATTTCGCTGATTCTGACTACTCAGTCAATCACGCTGAATCCGCACATGGTGAGACCGGGCCGAGTTACATCTCATTCCGCGCCACCTATCCAAGGCCTTACATGGGCGGCAATTACTGGTATCCGGACGGCTGCGGCGTGGAGGAACGGCAACGAGAATGCGCGGCGGTCGGCGAAGCGGTGACCTCGTTGCTGGACGCCTCGGCGTTTGCAAACCGTAAGAAGATTCTTATCGGGTTCTCCCAAGGCGGCTACCTGTCGTACCGTCTGGTCAAGGCGTATCCGACCGTGTTCGATTCAGCGATTCTGCTCAGCCCTTCGTTCATGGGCGAGGAGCAGGCGGCGCTTGACTCCCTTACCCGATTCTTTCTGGCCTATGGCGCGTATGACCGCACAATCCCCGCGCCCGATCAGCAGACGGCCCATCAGGTCCTTGAACGGGCCGGGCTTCTGACCTATCGCGAGTATCCCGACATGGCTCACGCCATTTGCGACGAGGAAATTGCTGATATTCGTGATTTTCTGCGCGCAATATGATGTCGGCATAGCCCGATATTGGACATCTCCGTTCAAAGGGGTACCGAGCCAAGTGGAAGCAGCTCAGAGACGGCGGAATGGCGTTGGTGTCTGACCGATTATACTCATGGTTTCGCGAACAAAGTACCTCTTCGAAGGCAGTTACCATTCTGCAAAGCGCCGAATGTACCTCTCTGAACCGAGTTACCGGCGTTTTAATCTGCAACACACGTTTCGAGGGGCTGATCTGAACCGTTCCGGAGGTCCACTTCCGTTTCAAGGGGCTGGTCATCCTCCGGACGAAGCATAATAACAGCCTCATGCCCACGTCATTCCGCCGTTTTTGCCCTCCATCTACTTGGGCATCAGCCCCTTGAAACGGAGATGGACCTCCGGAAAGCACGCAATCAGCCCCTTGAAGCTGGAGTAGCCCATTGGCTGCACCCATCCCGAGCCCATTCATCTCGAAACAGCCCCGCAACAGGGTCAATTCCCCTGCCGACTGATGCCGTCCTTATGTCCGGTGGCTTTGAATGGTGTGGCGCGAGATACGGTATTCGCCGCTGCCTGTCGGGACTTGCCCTTAGCCGCAACGATTTTGGATTCGAGGAATTTCCCTGTTTCCGTCTTATCGCTGGAGCCGTGTTGACTGCCCTCTCCGACATTGATGCCTTTGGCACGCAGGGCACGCGCCCACCGCTCATCCATCGTGTTCCTCACACATCCCATTCCGGCTTCCATGTGTACTGCATGTCGTAGGCACTCGACCAGAACATGTATTCGTTCTGCACGCCGGTCACGAAGACGTCCACGAGTTCGTCCTTGCGTTCTGCGCTCAGGTGTTCGGTCAGCTGCTCGATATGTTCGATCAGCCATGCGGAGCTGCTCCAGAACTCCTCGGTTTTGTACATGTCCACCCAGCTCTTGTACGGGTTGGAATCAAGCGTGTCCGTGAATTCGGCGGCGAGACGCTGCCCGTAGTCGGCGTACACCCATGCGCAGGGCAGCACGGCCACGAGAACATCGACTAAAGGATTGCCATATGCGATCGAAAGGATGTTCGACGTGTAGGCGCGGGCGAACGCGGACTGACGAACCGAGTTCATTTCCTGCTCGCTGATGCCGTAGCTTGCCATGTATTTGCGGTGCATCGCGGACTCCACATTGAAGATACCGTTCTGCACGTCAGCCATGAACCGCATGACTTCGGGATCCTGGGTTTTGGTGAGGGCCAGAGCGTGGACCTTGGCGTAGTCGTTTAGGTAACGGTAGTCCTGCAGCAGATAGAATGCGAAGCGCTCGCGATCGAGCGTCCCGTTGCCCAGCTCGCGCAGGAACGGCTGCCGGTATCCCTCCTCCCAGACCAAGTTGGCGGCCTCGCGCAGTCGTTGCGCGAACGGCGGCAGATGGTCCAAGGTGATCGGGCCGAACGCGGCGGCGTCAAAAGTCATCATTTGCTCCCTCCGATGGTGTTGGCCAACAGGCTCCAAGGGTCAGGCCTTATGCCTTTCTCAACCCGCATGTCGGCGATTGATTCGGTCTCGGCGCGAATGGCCCCGTACCGGCTCGGCTGGTATCGGCTTGGTTCACGGGTTCCCCTGCAATGCGCCTTATTATGGCAACACGAACAGACACGGGCTGATGGCCATCCTTGCGACTCCTCACATGGCGCTTATGGACTTAGGATGGAGTCATTCGTAATGTCCTTGCACCGGTTGCGGCAAGGACAGCACCGCAGGAGGACCGTCAATGAAGTATTTCACCACCGATACGCATTTCGGGCATCCGCTGGTCACCGTGTTACGAGGTTTTACGACATTCGATCCAACACGCTCAAGCTATGAGGAAATACTACGCGCGCATGGGCGCAAAGCCGCTGAGGATTGGGCCAAGGAGACGACGCTGGACTCGGGGCCGACGTTCCGCACGGCAGCCGATACGGATGCTCACGACAAAGCGATCGTGGACAATATCAATGCGATGGTCGGGCCGGACGATGAGTTGTGGATTCTGGGCGACATCGGTTTTCGCACGTCACTGACGCATTTGAAGAACTGTCTACGCGCGCTCAATTGCAAGCATTTGCATGGTGTGATCGGCAATCACGATGATTGGTGGCTTGAAGATCGGCCCGCACTCAACCTGTTCGAGAGCCTTGAGCCGAACGATACGGTCGAAATCGAAGGACTTGGCATAGTGAATCTGTCCCACTTCCCATATCGGGAGGATTTGTCGTACAGCTGGCCCGACGATGTGGCAAAGTTCAGCGGTAAGGCCCTGCCGTTTGACGGGCGAAAGCTGCTGTATGGTCACACGCATCAGCTTTCGCCCGATGGGGCCCGTCCGGAGGCTCTGAACGTCGGATTGGATGCATGGGACTTGATGCCGGTGAGCGAGGCGCAGGTTATCGATTGGTTCCGCGAACATGACGATGGCAGCGCATCGGCTAGCCCGACAGGTCAAGCATCGTCGCTTGATATGCCGTCGTTCTAAAGAATAAAGGGATAGCAGTCATGCCACTGCGAATTGTGCATCAGGACATCACCACCATGCAGGTGGATGCGATTGTTAACGCGGCGAACACGCGGTTGTTGATGGGCGGCGGCGTGTGCGGCGCGATTTTCCGTGCGGCGGGAGCTCGGGATATGCAGGAGGCCTGTAACCGACTTTCCCCTATTCTCACCGGTTGCGCGGTAGCGACACCAGGCTTCGCATTGTCCGCCCGATACGTGATTCACACCGCCGGCCCGATTTGGCAGGGCGGTGATGCCGGTGAGGAACAACTGCTGCGCGCCTGTTATCGCAATTCGATGGAGCTTGCTGTGTCGCTCGGCTGCGAAAGCATCGCATTCCCGCTGATTTCCGCCGGGATTTACGGCTATCCGCGGGATGCAGCGCTCGCGGTAGCTAGGGATGAGATACACGCGTTTCTCGCCACCAACAATCGCAATCATTCAGGCGGACAGTCCGAGCAGGGCGTAGGAGACTCCGATTGTTCTGTATTTCTGGCGTTGTATCGGTAGTCGCGCGATCATCAGCGATCGGCCTCGTATCATCTGTATGATGTCCTGTATTGTAACAGAACCAGGGGGATTCCATGCAGACCATCGACTCATCCAAAGCCGCCGAAAACGTCACTGGTTCGGACGGTGCCATCCATATTCCATCTAATCCCACGCTTGCCGGGCTGGCCTCGCTGACCCGCAACGTGGCGTACAAGACCGGGGCCGATGATCTGGTAATGGATATCATCGCCCCGCAATCCACCGGCGATGACGATAACCGCCGCTACCCCACCGTGGTATTCGTACAAGGCAGCGCCTGGACCACGCCGCATCGCGACTACGAGATCCCGCAGCTCTCGGCTTTGGCCCGCGAAGGCTTTGTGGTGGCCACGGTGAATCATCGCGATGCCTCGAGCGATCCCCACGACGTGTTCCCCGCATATCTCGAGGACGTCAAAGCAGCCATCCGCTATCTCAGGGCAAACGCGCGTCAATGGCACGTGAACCCCGACCGCCTCGGCATCTGGGGCACGTCGTCCGGCGGCAACACGTCACTGTTGGTGGGGCTGACCGCCGACGATCCGCGGTATGAGGACGGCACCAATGCCGATGAGAGCGATGCGGTGAAGTACGTGGTCAGTTGCTTCCCGCCCACCGACATGCTTGAAGCTGTCGACGCATTCGACGATGAGACCAATCCATTCCGGCTGTATTATTTCGGCCCGTTCGCGGCCGTGGTGGGCGCGACCCATGAGACCGGCATCAATGCCGAGGTCCGTCAGCGCGCGGCTGACATGAGCCCCTACCTGCAGGTGCGGGATGACCAACAGTATCCGCCGATGCTCCTGTTGCACGGTACCGCCGACACCGTGGTCCCCTACCATCAATCCGTCAAGATGCGCGACCGGCTGGTCGAGCACGGCGTGGACGCGCAGCTGGTGCTAGTCGACGGCGCCGAACATGAGTACGATTTCTGGAGCCAGCAGGTCTTCGACGTGATCTTCGATTTCATTCGTGAGCGGAGCTGAACGTAAGGGCACACGGGCGCGTCCTTGTTATAGGTTGCCGAGTTCTCTTTTAGCCAATTTTGTTGGAGCCCCTGTCTGCGTGAACATGCCATGACAGTTCTAGACTGTGTTCTAAGACTGTCAATCGGCAATGTGTATGAAAGCGTGATGTGATGGGTCAGACGGCGATTGATGGAGTTGAGGGACTTAATAGGGCCGGCGAAATCAGCAGATTCAGCGGTTCGCGGTCGGTGGCGTTGCCGCCTATACCATTCTGGCCGTGCTTACTTCGCGACTGTTGCAACGGCCGACTACCACGGAACTGTTGCTCATCGTCATGTGGATCACGCTGGAACTATGTGCGCTGACTGTGTTGCACAGTTCCGGAGCTCTCGGGGCAACCGCCGCCATCGTTTTGGCCATCATCCTGCTGATTTTGCTTATCGCCGACATGGCCTGCTACCTCGCCTACTGCCATCTGCCACCCATGCCCGCCTTCATCGACGGCACCGCACCACTGATTGCCGTAACGGTGTTTTCTGAGATTGTCGTGGCGATGATTGTGTAGGTCCGGGGATTTTGTTTGCTATTTCGTGTTATTCAATTGTGTCCCGAATATATATGGGCACTGCCAAATTTATGATTCCAATCTTTTCCTGCGGATCGGCTTAAGATAATTGACTCTGAAGGATTTCCAATCACCAAAAAACTTGTTGTCCGTTTCAGTTTGTTCCCCATTCCGGAATTTCTCACAGGTCAATTCAAGGGTGCATAGAAAATCCGCAACTTGTTCAAGCCGGTAGTCGCGTGGAGAAGCGTCACGATAGACAATGGCATCTATGGAGAGTGCATACTCAATCCCGCCTCGCAGGGCATCAGTAACTATCTGTTGGCCACCGTCGTAATACACCTTGACAGTGCCATAAGAATGGAAATCCGAAAGATGCGCCAAAAGTAGATTAACAATATCGCGTTTGAGTTGCGCTTCAAAACGTTGGCGGTTATCGTCAAAATCACTTTTACGATGCACAAACGTCCGATATGTAATCGGCAGCCGCCGAGTCATGATAACGAATAAACCCAGAAGCCTCTTACGCTCCGATAGGCTCATCCCTTCGTAAGCATCATGCCCGGTAAGCAGCGGCCCAGCATGGAAAGGGACATCAGGAAGTCCATAGTCAGCCAACGACTGGCGGTACCGCTCTAAGGCAAGACTAATATCCTTAGACTGGTCATGAAAAACAAGAGTAATTAAATAATATTCTGATCGTTTACCCCACTCACCGCTCTCATCAGCGAAGATGCTCAATACAGACGGCATCGCACCCCCGTCCCCGTTGACAAAAAATGCCGGGGGAGCCCCCCGGCGACTTGGAGCCTTTCTCGTTTCCGAGTAAAGCAATATATTTATAGCATTTTCAGCCCCTAGCCCGCAAGCCACAAACGGCTATTCCGCTGACAGCTGCTCATATTGTAGCCACGCCATCTACTGCAACATCATGTCACGGTGCTTGTGCCAACGGAACAGACGCTCACGATGGCGGTTCAGCGTGAAACGATCCCACATCTGGTCCTCGGCCCACTCAACCGTGCCATCATGTTCTTCATCTTCGGGATTGCCCAAGGTATCAAGGAACCGCTCGAACCCATACGCCCCGCCGACATCCTCCGGAGGCGCATCCCCCGCTCCATCCCAAAGCTGAGGATCCGCAACGTGCACGCTGCGGTAGGTACGCAGCAGCTTGATGTCATGGATCCAATCGTCACCATAATCGTAGTAATAGCGAGCGGTACGCGCCTTGGGAAACACGTCGCCCAGCTCGGTTTCCGAAGCAATGCGAACTTCCGGCAACGGCTCCACCGGCATATATTGTTCGTATTTCGCCTCATGGTATGAGGGCTCTTCTCCCCACAATTCTTCCACTTGCACCTGCTTCCCATCCGGAAATGTGGCGCAGAAGCAGAACAGATGCTCGCCGTACCACATAAAGCATTCCTGCAATACCGCATGCAAATCGAAGAACGTCAATGATGCCGGCACCAGAATCTCCCGCCAGCATTCACGCCCGTCAAGGCGCAAAGTGACTCGGAAACGAAATGCCGTGTTGCCATTGCCTGCCATGAAGACTCCCTTATCAACGATGAAGTTATTATCACCGTAACAGAGTCTGGGGCAAACCACTGCGTTACGAATCTGATTCGCGCCCTCAGAAAAGGCCGAATCATCTGTTCAATCTCCGTGTCCTGTGGAAAAGACTCTAACAATAACCGGTACTGTTCATCATTAGCAAGTCCAATATGCCATGTGACCAGGTGCGGGACACTCATGTGATCAGTCGCTATGGTGGTGAGACGTGACTTCGGTTCGTACCGTCGAGCAGACGCGAATGGGGATAGCCGCGCCGCTCGTGTCCAATATCGGCTGGGGCGTGCTGCCGCTGTACTGGCGCGCACTGTCCAGTATGAATGCCATCAGCGTGCTCGCGTATCGTTTGGTCGCCACGTTGGCGGCCATGGTCGCGCTGTTAGTGGCGTTCTCCGTCCTGGCCACCGCGATTCCGCTGGCCATATTCTCCTACGGCGTGCAGCACAGCCATTACCTGACCGTGAGTTTCATCCAATATCTCAACCCGCTGATCCAGTTCTGTGTGGCTGTGCTCCTGCTGCACGAGCCGATGCGCGCGCAGGGCTATGCGGCGTTCATGGTGATTTGGGTCGCGATCGCGGTGTATTCGTTCGGCGCGATTCGGGCGTATTGGGAGCGGCTGAAGCCCTATGCTCGTTAAGCGCTTCCTCAACTCCCCTCCCCGAGGGGAGCTGTCGCTGTAGGCGACTGAGGGGAGGTCGACACGGCAAACAGCAGAAACCTCGCTCCCGACCAAAGCCACAAGCACCACTCACGAAGCAAGCTTGTACAAGTTCTCCTTAAATTCCCGCTCACTCCACTTAATGGGATACGCATTGTACTTTTCCAAAGCGGTTATTAGCTGATTGTCAATGCGCCGATCCGAATCATTGAGGAAAACAACCAGTTCACTTGGTGTCTTTCGTGCCGCCTGCGTATCCTCCCATGAAAACAAGGTACCGGAAATGAGTCGCTGGGAAGGCCGCGTAATAGATGTGCAGAATCGTTCCGGCTGTTTACTCGTGAACGGCAACACAAAGTCATACGGGCACAGCAAACCAGACTTGCCACGGAATTGAACGTCTTCCACATACCGTATGTTGTTCGCATTAAAGAACATACGAATGTCATCTGCAAAATACGTCTGCACATGGGATTGGCCAGCATAGACATATCACCAACTTTGATGATAGCTTGCAGGAACCGATTTTCGGCATCAGCAAAATCAGCAGTATCGCTCGTCAGAGTAAGCTCGTCGCCGTTACGTTCAATACCAAACTGATTCAGAATATCTTTGAGCACTGCCAAACGCGATTCCGTCACAGTCATCCCATGCGACTCCAAACGGCGTGATGTGGCACAGTCATCAGAGAACGTTACGCTGTTCTTCCCGGGTTTCACATAGAACTGCGTATAGTCGTTGTCTTCATCCAGAAGTGGAACATTACTTCATACCACTCATCCAGTTGCGTATAAGTCGTGTTATCAGACAGCCATTTTCCGTAACTTCGAATTAATGAGTCAAAATCAGAACTCGTCAACAGGCGCATCACCGATACGGTCGTCGCCGTTTTCTCGTATTTGCCAGGGAAGAACAGCACCACGGGAATGCTGGCAGGAAAAATCTTCTGGATAAGATCCAGCATGGCGTGCGCGCGGATATACGGGTACACATGGCCGATGCCGGTGAGGAACACGACGTGGGCTCTCTGTTCCGCCGCCGCATCTTGGTACTGGTTCGCTAGGGCATCTTTCAGCTCGCCCGCATCCGCATCGAACATGCCTGCGAGCGCCTGATAGAAGTCGTCCTCCTGCAGGTGCGGCCATTCGTCTGAATCGCCATCGGTATTATCGGCATTTTCGCCGCCGTGCATTTCGGCTTCCTGACCGATGACCGATTCGAGGATGTCGTCGCTCTGCATGATGTGGATCACTGTTTCGTACAGATCGATGACCAGCACGCCGGGAGCGGAATCGTTGGAATCCACGGGATCCATGCTTTGCAGACGGTTCACGAGCATGGGGATTCGGCGTTCTACTTCCAGTTCCTGTTCGGGAGGGTATGCGTAGATGTAGTTCGCTGGTTCGCCACCGGTGTCTTCTCCATTGCGGAAGCGTCTGCTTCGCATCGTGCGGAACAGCCCTTCGAAGTCTTGTTCGATGGTGCGTGGATGCCGACGTATCTCGTCATCGGGATTCGTCATATCCGTCTCTCCTCATGCGCTCTTGTATGAAGCTGTCTGCGCTTGCGTTCCGATGCCCTGATTGTCCCTCATCGTTCCCTCGTTGGGAAGAATCGGAATGATTCGGGCCTGTTTTCAAGGATAGCGGTCACCGACTTGCTCAGTAGGGAAGGCAGCAGCGTGTCACTTTCCTTTTCCCATAATTCCGCCTCGCTCATGGCCTTGAACACGTTGGAGCGCAGTTTGCCGGCGGTGAGCGCGCTGAGCTCCTCCAGTTCAGGGTGCCACATCGATTTGGCTTGGATGAACCGGTCATAATCATCCTTGTTGAGCGTTGAGAATCCCATCAGATACCGTTCACGCAGCACCTCGTTGGCGAATTCTCCCACCAATGCGTAATACCGGCACATGGCCACCCACATCAATGCCTGACGATCCGATGCGGGAGTGTCATCGTCTGCCAGGTAGTGGATTTCCGTCTCGGTGAGTGCACTCAACCGTTTCAATACCTCGCTGACAACGCGGGAGTTCGCCGAGCGGGTGCGGATGGAGAGCACGTTCCCTTCGATGGCCTGCTTGCGGATGCGGGTTATGCGTTCCCCGATTTCGTGGTCTATGGCTGTTGTTCCGTTCGTGGATTCTACGTCGGACGTCGTGTACTCGTGTTCGTTCTCGACAAAGAGTGTGGCAAGGATCTTCCCTTGCAGGGCAAGAAGTCCTCCGACCGTGAACGACAACCGATAGCGCTCGTTCTGCGGGTTCTCCGCACCATACGAACCAGCCATCAGCCCTCCTTACTATTCACAGCACGAGAATGTTTCAGGATACGCGCGGGGTGGGATATAAGTACCCGTGAATCAGTCCGCGCAGACCGCCTTTATAGTCGAACGTATGTTCTAGCATAGGGGTCAATAATCAAGGAGTACATCGAAAGAGCGGAATGAATCAAGACCCGTTGAGGAGAGTTCAGGAGATACTTCATGATTTAGTCTTCTTTCTTCAAGACAATATCTCATGGGAACAATTCTTGACCGACTGCCTATTCGCGGTAGTTTCAGCAGTGATATTGGTTGCTTTCTGGAATAAAGTTAAACAGCGCTTTTTAATTGACAGCAACCGAGTCCCCTTCGTTGACATCGATATGCACAACCAGCGGATACGTAATATCGGATCCGAATCAGCAACCAACATCTTGCTGTTTCACATCGTTGATAACCACGATGATGAACATACACAGATACACTTCATGAACGACATTCCCTCTCTCTTGTCTGGAGAGAGCATCGAAGGACGTCTGACTATGGACACTTGCTTTTGGCCTGAATTCTTCCTTCTGCAATACACGAACGCTGTCGGCATGACATTCTGGTCGGTGGTTGCTCCATCAAACAATAGAGGAGATCCACCGGTCATACATCCCCCTCATAAGCCAGGCTGGCTCCGACGCCCTCTACCAAGTTATCCATCAACACGCAACTTTCGCTATCCACTATGGATGAAAAGAAAGCTGAAAGTACATCCCCTAGTGGATCGCCTCAAAATCCGTTGGGCAATGAAAAAGCATGGGATGCAATAACAATATTCATGAATTAGAGCAATTTCACTCCCAATGCAGCAAGATGTTGTATCGAATATGCGATTGCACAAAGTATTGACTATTCCCCGCACGAAGGAACAAGTACTTCTCAATAGGCCAGAAAAGAGGTTTTCAGTCATGACAACTGAAATCGACGCCGCAGCAAGACATTTCTACGACAGAATGATGCGGCATATTTCAGAACACACAATCTAATATTGCTGCCGATTTGATAATTCAGCAGCAATATGTCGATACTGCTGCGCCCGTTGACAAGTTCCTAAGCTCGGCACAGACCATTCTGTCTTCCGAATCGGAGGGTTTCAACTCAAGAATCGGCGGCCACTATTGGGCAGACGATAGTCGTGATCTTATTGCCGTCATTCAGGCTCTGCGAGATTTCAATACGGCAATTCAACCTCAAGGATGGGAGTTGCAAACCAAGCCGGGCACATTCCTCAACCAACTGTTTGACTATTTGTCGTTTCTGTCAGAAAGCGGAGGAAGCGAAATACCCCCAGATATCCCGCGAATGAACGACTTCCTACTTGCAAAGACAGCCATATTCTCCCTTAAGGAAAAAGAAGTAGATAACCAACTCTTCCCAGATCTGGTTGATATACGTCAGCTAGGCAAGGGTAGCTATGCGAAAGTCTGGTCAGGAGTAGATGAGAAAACAGGGGTAAGAATCGCCTTTAAACGAGCGAATGACGGATTATCCGATGAAGATATGACCCGTTTCCGGCATGAATTCGATATCATGCATCGCCTTGACTCCCCGTATATTGTAAAAGCGTACTCTTATGATCCCGTTCGCCACCAATACACAATGGAATACGTGCCACAAACGCTTAGTGATTTCATGCGGAAAAACAATAACAAGCTCAGCCCAAGACGGCGAAAGGACCTCGCCCTTCAATTCCTACGAGGTATGAGATATATCCACAGCAGCAGCCTGTTACATAGGGACCTAAGTTATACCAACGTTCTCATTCACGCATATACGGATGGATCAGCATCATTGAAAATCAGCGATTTCGGTTTGACTAAGGATCTGAATCTCTCATTGACAAGAACCAGTGAATCTAGGAAAGGCTCACTGCTTGATCCTTTCCTAGATTCTTACGGTGATTATGCGACGGTTAACGAGATGTATTCTGTTGGCATGATCCTGAACATGATTTTTCATGGATCAAAATCTCTTCAATCAAAATCTGAAGTCGATACAATTATCAGTCACGCGACCTCATCACGGGTCGATCAACGCTATACAAATGTGAAAGATATCGGACTTGCGATTGACAATATTCCACTAAGTGACATTATCGCGTGACCCAATCAGCACGAGTGAATTAATATTCAATCTTACCAATATACGAGGCTGGACGACCTCACCGTCGCTTATCAACGCCGCCGGCGTTGGCTCGACGTTTCCTAATTAGGCCTCGGCTGGGACCGCCACACCAAATGCAACATCCCAGCCATGGCCTATAACATCAGCCTCACCGTCGCCCCTCACCACCAAGTAACCAATCCATAGTGTGAACCTGTCTTCCCCTCATGACCAACCAGGCGTTCATCGTCCAGCGTAATCAGTGTTTTCGGATAACCGTCACGCACTGCACGCAACGACGATAGTTCTCGTTCCAAAGCATGCGGGTCGCGCACGGATTCACTCACCTGATGGTATCGAGGCCCGTCCGAACCATTGGTGATGAAATCAATCTCCCCGCTGGCACTTTGCCCCACAAATGCCTCCCCTTCTATGCGCATCAGTTCAAGGAACAACACGTTCTCCAACAGACGTCCGGTATCACGTACCTTGTTGAAGCACAGCACACAACGGATACCCAGATCCGCGGCATAATACATACGTTCCTGCCGTAACGCACGTTTATCTTTGATGTCATAGTGCCGCACCGGATAGAGGATGAACGCAGCTGCAAGCCCCTTCAAATAGTTGAATATCGTAAGTGACGATATTTTCGTGCCCATTGAGGTCATGACATCTGCAATGGATTTAGGGTTGACGAGATTGTCTACACTATCAAAGAGATAACGAGTGGCCGTTTCCAATGCCGCAATGTTGGAAATACCCAGCCGCACAGCCGCATCCTTGAACTGCACGGTGTTGAGGATGCCGTCGAGGTAGTCGTACAGCATCGTCGTGTCGCCGGAAAACACGACCGTGTCATGCAACGCTCCTGTTTAAAATGTATTTATTCTTTTGGCTCTGTTAAACCATAATTGACATACAAAGCGATAGTGGGGATGACTGAATAGAATCATCCCCACTATCAATCAATCGGCTAAAGAATCGATTCCATTACGTGGTTCACGGAATTTATAGCGTTCCAGTATGCATCTGTCGCTATTTGGATGTTCTTTGATTGTTCTTCTGCGATATGTCGGTTTCCCAACAAATGCGTGGGAATCTGAAGCTCTTTGAGACTATCCACAGAAATCCTGGCTCTTGACGAGGAAGATCCGGTGGAAAGGTTGCAGATTTGCTGGGTTATTGCATCGGAACGCAATATGGGGATGATGGCATATCTCGACTCGTAGGGAAGATGATTGTTATCCTTCCACTTCAGTGTATACACTTCACCGGAAACCATAACCGGATGAGGGGCATCAGTCGGTACGATTCCGATTCGTTTCTTCCGTGGGTTTATTCTCGTCAGGTAAATATCACCGGAATCAAGCGCACGCAGCCTGCTGGCGGTAAGGTCTGACCCTTTCACTGAATCGATGCGTTGAATGCAACCGTGAATATCCGAAATCCATGGGACTTCGAGATACGAGTAGAGGCTATCCGTGTTCAATGGTGTGAAATCGCTTTTGACATCGAACATTTCCCCGAGCGGGGTGCAGCCATCCTCGTTTTGTGCTCCGCTGAGGATTCTACCCGCATCGATTCGTTCGGTGTTGATGTCGCTTTGCGGACACCATGCTGCGACGGATCCGTCCCGACCGATCTGATGTACGCCTGAGAAGAATTCTTGGCTTTCCTTGAGAATGTCTACGAGGTCGTTTCGTTCCAATGCCTTGTAGGTGGTTTTTCCAGTATCGTAGCCGATATTGTTCGCAACAGCCCCGAAGACGTATTTCGGAGGGGCGGATGTGGCGTCCTTCTTGATCACCGCGAGAATACATGTCTTGGATGCTGAACGGCCGAACGGTTGGAACGCCCCGGCAGGAAGGCTTATGGTCTGGCTCAGCCAGACTTTGCCCAATAGCCAGTCGCGGAAGTCCCTGTAGGCGGGGAGGTTCAGCAACCCTTCGGGAAGAATGATGAACATCCTTCCTCCCGGCTTTAGCAGTCGGATGGACAGTTCCACGAACAATATATCCAGTTCCTGGCTGTCGCGGCCGAAAGCTGTTTCATAGTTCTTCAGGACGGCTTTGTTGCCGTAGGATGTGGTGAATGGGGGGTTTTCGAGCACAAGGTCGAATGTCCCGTAGGGAAGATGGCCGCCGAGCAAGGAATCTCCCTGATAAATATTGTTCCATCCATCGCCGTGCATGATCATATTGATCTTGGTCAGTACATGAAGGTCATAGTCGGCTTCCTGTCCCCAGATGTGTTTTTCGACCAGCTCGCGTTCATCCACGAGAATGTCATGAGCCGGGCGTCCCGATGTCTGCAATACCTGATTCACGTGGGTGAACGCCTTGATCAGGAACCCTCCCGAACCGGCAGCCGGGTCCACGAATCGTTCACCGTATTGCGGGTCGGAGGCTTCCACGATGTAGTCGACCAGCTCACGGGGCGTGAAGTATTGGTCGAATTCTCCTCGCAGCGTCGTTTTGAGGAAAATTTCGTACACGGCTCCTTTGATGTCGTCTCCCGTGCCGAGGAAGGAGAATGGTTCCAGACGGTCCACGACTTTCAATAGCGCATCTTCGTCCTTTATCTGGATGGAGACATCGTCATCGTCGTAGATACCGGAGTACTTGTTGGTCGCCTCCTCGAAGAGTTTTCTGAACACTTCCAGTTGTTGTGCGCCACTGGCTTCGGCCGATACCTGGAGCCATTGCCGTGAGAATCGGTTTTCCCGGGCTTCCTTTAGAGCCCTCCGTTCCTCGTTCATCTTAACCAGCAGGATTTTGGTCATTTCCTTGAAGGATTGATCGGATCGGATCAAAGCCTGTTTTTCAATAATGTCCTTGCACTCTTTGATGACGCGATACAGGACATCCTGAGACATGATGGTTACGAGGGTGCTGCGAACCTCGCGCAACTGGATACCGGTCAGAATGTTCTTTGGTCGGCGTGAAAGACTCGATATGAGTTGGTTCTTTTAGGGAATGCCGGGCATGGCCGCCCCCGTGGAGACGTTCACTCCTTTGAGATCATGTCCGTTGGTCACGAATGCGCAATAGGCGGATTGGACGTCCACCAGTTTTGCGTAGGACGTTACCTGAAGTACATCGGTGTCATTGATCGTGTGGCTCGGCTTTTTTGCGTCGATGATGATTTCCGGGCGGCCGTCCACAAGGATCTCGATATCGCTGTACAGCGTGACTTTCCTGCTGCCCGCTTGAACGGTGATGGGGTTCTCGAACCGCATTTCCTTCTCGGAATATCCCAATGACCGTAAGTATGGCATGATGATTTTCTGCTTCGCGTCCTCTTCGGAATGGACTGCGACGCCGGTTGAAAAATCACTTAGGGGGGGGGGTGAGGCTCACGGGCATGTACTACTCCTTAATTGTTGTTGTTCTTCACGTCGAACGGCAGTCCGTTTTCGCGTACTACGGCTTTGAGGAAGATGGTGACGGCTCCGGTCATGTTCAATCCCAATGGTTCCAGTACTCTCATGGCCTGGTCTTTGAGTTCGGGGTCGAGGCGCATGGTCGTGGTCGGTGTGTTCGCCATACCCGCTCCTCCTTTCCTTGCAAATATCGGATATGTACAGTGTACTTGCCAATCTATGCGGCCATGTCCCAATACTCCATATACGGCGGCATGACGCCAATCCAGGACGCCCTGAGGAAGGGCTGGACGCCCGAACGCATCGAGGGACGGCTCACGGTCGGATTCCCCGACGACCCGCGCATGAGGGCCAGCCACGAGTGCCTCTACCAGTAGATCTACGCCAAGCCGCAGAGGATCCTGGATCTCAGGCAGTACCTGCCCAGAGGCAAGCGGCGCCGCACGCGCGCCAAGGGCAGGAGGCCGAAGGGGCCGCGCATCCCGATGCGCGTGCCGATCGCCCAGCGGCCCAAACGTGTCGACTCGCGGCATGAGTTCGGCCATTTCGAGTCCGACACCGTCATCGGCACGGCCCCCTCGAAACGGTGCATCGACACGCAGGTCGAACGCAAGAGCCGCCGCCTGTTCGCCCGCTTCATCGAGGACAAGAGCGCGCTGGCGACCGCGCGCGCCGAATACGACATCTACAAGGACATCCCCGCGCCCGCGAGGATCGACCGCACCTGGGACAACGGCACGGAGTCCTCCTGCCACCTGCTCGTGGACGAGGCCCTCGGCATGCTCACCTACTATGCGAACCCCTACTCCTCGTACCAGCGCGGCACGAACGAGAACCGCAACGGACGCATCCGCCGCTACCTGCCCAAGAAAACCAGTTTCGACGACCTGACGGACGCGGACCTGCAGGCCATCGTGGACGAGATCAACGACACCCCCATGAAGGTCCTGGACTGGGAAACGCCCAACGAGGTTTGGTATCGAGAGCTCGGCAAGGTACTCTCGAAGACAAGCCACCCAAAGACGGGTGTTGCACTTACAAATTGAATCCGGGATTCTTTTATCCAAAACTGGCTAAAGATATAATACGTTTTTCTTTCTTGGCGGTGTTGACGTATTACACTCAGTCGATCTTGACAGTCGTGCCGCTCCTCCTGGAGAGGTGAAGTCAATCCACAATCAGCATGGACACCACCGATTTCGAACTCAAACCACGCGTAGGTTAAAGTACATTCCCTACAATGGTCATAGTTGAACGACATAGCGCCCAAGCATTTCATCTACACCCATATCAATTGTTTAGACGATAATCTATAACTCCGCCATGTCCCAATTATCAATGTTGTATTCTGGTGCGGTTCTCTCGTATGGCTAAACCTGAGCGAGCCAGATATATCGGTTTTTGAACCGGGAGAATGACATGGGTAAAGACACGAAACATTGACCCTGAGAAGTGTTCAGCGTAACGACTTTAGCGAGCTTCCCAAAACAGGCAATACGTATGAATAAGGAAGCGACACAACATGACCAGAGGATTCACTACTCCTTTCGGCTAGCTTAGCCGAAAGGAAAAACATGTCTAGAACATGGAAGGATCGGCCATATCGTGTGATGCAGGCCGAGGCCACTCATGCAGGTTGTCTGAGGATGTGACCTTATTATCATCCTTTTGACGACCCGCTGACACTCGAACCGGATGTTGTAGCATACGCCTATGCTGTCGACCATAATACGCATATTCCCGCACGGCGGTTCACGCTTTGCCGATTTGTCGAGCGAAGCTGGACCACTGATTACGGCACTCGTCGTCAGGTCCGCGAGGCACTTCGCTATGCAGTAAATCAGGCTAACTCCGGTCATGACATGCGTGACTGGGACGACCCCGTGGCATATTAGCGTCGTCGTCGTTGGATCGACGCCTCGTGATGATTTCCTGGTTGAGTATCGCACCAAATGCGATATCCAACCGGGATTTCATCATCGAACAGTATTATTCATCGTCAGCACCATCACTTGCATCAGCAATAGTGACAGTAAACGTCTTGTCGAGAGCCGTACAATAATCAGCCAAGAAATCGAATGTCCATCCACACTAGAACCATCCTCGGCTTTCCATAGCTGTGACGCCATGTGACCAGTGCGCCGAGCCATCTCATCAAGATCAACTCCAGCTTCCTCTCTCATCGCAATCATCTGATGGCATACATCTTGCTGCGTTTTTTTGTTCCTCGTCTCAAGTAGATTCCAATCTTTCCTTTGATCCTAAGCAACCTTAGTTCCGCACGAGTAGGATCTGTTATTGGGCATCCACGAGAGAAGGGCATCGGCAATGCTGGGCAGAGCGGAATGCAAAGATCAGAGACGACCTGGGAGGCGTCACCGTTGAGTAGCGCATTGACCATTTTCATCGCGTATGCTCTTGGAACGCTGAGCCTTGTCTGCAACTTCTTCGACCCCTATAGCGGGATTTTCGGAGCTTTATTCAAGTTTGTTGTTCTCTTCATTACTGGCACGTCGCTCATCAACGTGTATGCGCGCAAGGACACGTTGGCTAACACCTCGGAACACAACTACTACAGCTACCTCGAATCCCACGGCATCATGAAGGAACAGACCGGCCGCGCGGCATCACTCGCCGTATACAAATCCCTGCTGGGACTCGTACGTCTCTGCTCGGCCCTCAACGTAGCCTGCTCAGTCGGACTGAACGGCATGCTCACCCTCATGTTGGTGATATATCCGACAGATATTTCCCTGTCACCCGCCAACTTCCCCGGCAACAAAGTGGTGGGCATATTCCTACTCATCGTTGGCCTGGCCACGTCCATCGCCTCGGCCATCTACTTCTGGAAGGCCGCCTCCCAACTCAGCCGAAGCGTAACGGCCCAACACTAGAAATGTTCGCTCACTGCGAGCGCCTTATGCCAACAGTTCCGCCCCAAGCACATCATCGATAAGCCCACGTCCGCGCATATCTGTGGTGTTGACTCGTCATTCATTGACAATCAGCGAATCCAAAAGCGTTTTCTCGACCAATTCGAAGAAACGCTTCGATGAGGTGCAGCCCAGCGAAACACATTCTCGACTCGCCCAGCTCTGCTCAGCAGGAGCTAAACCTCAATCAGCCCGAAGAAATGACCCGCTCAGAACTCACCAGCGAATCAAAACCTCTTCCTAATCGATGGTTTGCTCCGCTCAGGACTACTTCAACAGGGCAAAACCTCGACGGACTAGAGGGAATGTTCCGCCTAGATCTGTTCAGCGAAGCGAAACCTCGACAAACCTGAGGGAACACCCCGCTGAATCATCACCGGTGGCGCAACCCAGAGAGCCAGTAGAGGAAAAGCCCCGCTAAGCGGCCTCTCAGCAAAGCAATACCTTGGCCCATCCGAAGATTTGCCCCACTGAGACTGCTCAGCGAAGCAAAAGCTCGACTCAACCGTAGGAACACTTCACCGACCGCCCATCAGTGAGCCAAAATCTCAATTCACCAGAGGATTTGCCTCGCTAATCATGCAAAAGTGCTTTTTAAAATCGCTGGGGGTTATTCATTTCCTCAGTTATTCCTCCAATCATCTAAGTCAAAAGAACTCAGCACACGCACGCTAGATATTCGCTCTCGGCGTTCCACGGACCATTCCCACATATTCAGGACTACAGTAAGCGGCAGATGTAGCCGATTGTGCCCCAGTCCGAAGGAGGACATTATGGGATTGTTTGATTCGCTGAAGAACATGTTCGCGCATCACGAACACCATCATGGAGGCGGCATCGGGCAACCGCTCACTCTCGCCGATGCCAAAGCAATACTTGCCTTTATTGTGGTGCATCAGCAGCTTGCTGACATGCGCAAGGTGGCGGATGCGGTCAAGCAATTGCAGGATGAGATGCCGCAGTACATCACATTCGGCATGTCGCATTATTACAGTGAGCCCAAGCGCGTGCGCTTCCAGTCCGAAGGTGGCAAGTTCATCGATGCGGACGCCATCGCCACCGCATTTGCCGAAACCACCGTATTGCAGGACGAGTGCGAAATCCAGCATCTTATGGGCGATATCGAAGACAACCGTGAGCATCGCGATCCGGCAAAGATGCCAGCAGTACCGATTGACGAACTCGTGCGCGTCACCAATGAAAGGCTTGCGACCGGCAACGATGAGGAGCGAAGTCGTGCATGGCTGTTCGCCTTATTCGATCAGCTCGATGACATTGCCGAGGCGACAAAGAACAACCTAGAGCCGCTTGTCACAGCGTTGGATACGACTCTACAAAACAGCTCCGCTACTATTGGCAACTCCGCCACTACCGACGCCGGCAACAGCAGCAACAATGCCAATGCCGGCGATGCACGTTCCCGTATCATCTCCCTAATCGCCGACGCTCTCTTCCCGGCCGCAGAATCCTCGAAGACGAGCGAGTCCTCAGCATCCGCCGCCATCCGCGAACTGATGCTCAATCCCACCGCAACATCGCTCGATTACATGCCAGCCATAGACGTACTGCGCGCCCACGGTCTCACTATTTGCCGGTGAGTCCGAGAAGTCAATCGGTGGTTCATACGGCAGTGGTTCATGCGGCACATACCGCACGGAACCTGCTATGCACGAACCACTGTGTCCGAACAACGAGAACGCACTACTTCTCCAGCTTCTCCAACTTTTCCAGTGCCTTTAACAGCGAATCGACATGTCCTTTGGCACGCACGTTGTAGCGCGCAATCGCCACGGAGCCATCGGGATTGATGACGAGCGTCGAGCGGATCACGCCTACGTGCACCTTGCCGTAGAGCTTCTTTTCGCCGTATGCGCCGTACAGCTTGTGCACGGTCAGGTCGGGATCAGACAGCAACGGGAATGTGAGATGATCGTGCTGTGCAAACTTGCGCAGTTTGTCAAGCGAGTCCTTGGAGACACCGAGCACCACAACATTCTGCGATTCCAGCCGAGCAAGATTATCTCGAAAATCGCAGGCCTCGGTGGTGCATCCGGGCGTCATCGCGGCCGGGTAGAAGTACAGTACAACCCTGCGGCCGGCATCGAGCACGTCAGACAGGTTGATTGATCCGCTCTCTGCAAACCCAGGTATAACCGCCGGCAGAGTGAAATCGGGCGCCGCGCTCCCCTCTTGCAGACGTTCCGGCATTGAATCAGAGCTATCAACAGTAGTGGTCATGATTCCCATCATAGAACCCTTATCAACAGCGCTAGTAAAGTTATTCAGAGGTCAGTCACACAACTGCGGATCGGCAAAACGGCGATTCTGCAACACTGGCAATGTTCGATGCGCGGAATCAAGACACTCACGACTCAGCTCAGCAGTAATGAGATCGGCTTCCCTATCGCCCACCGCAGCATCACGCGCGAATCCGTCGATGATCTCCAGATTCCGTTCCGGCTCCTCCGCCACCGTAAATTGCGCAACCGCGACGGATAGATGACCACTATCTTCGCATGATGAACAAACCATTTTGAATTCACAATTCTCTATGCTCGGCACAACATACGTTGTGCCGCGTCGCAATACTACAGCACGAAAGGATCCTTCGTCTGAGAGCAAACGACATAGCCTCACACCAGTTCCAACGTTTTGAAGGCGTTGGCCAGGCCGTTCTGGTGAATGTCGGTGGTGGTGAAGTCACAGAAGGCTTGGATGCCGTGAATGGCGTTGCCCATGGCTACGGATGTGCCGGCGGCCTTGAGCATGGCAGTGTCGTTGTCGGAGTCTCCGATGGTGATGGTGTCGGCAATGGCATAGCCCAGCAAAGAAGCCACGTCGCGCACAGCGGTACCTTTGTCGATGCCATTAATCAGCAACTCGCCATTGTTCGGGGAAATCTTGTCATACGAACCATGCACGAGCTCAAACCATGGGCTCAAATCATGTTGAGTCTCCTCGAAAGTCACGTCAGGATTCGGCGAGGTGAAGTATGACCCCTTGCTCACACGGATCGTCTGTCCCAAAGTCGAGCCAGCCGGCACCTCCACCTCATCCAACAGGTGCCAGAATCGCGCGAATTCGCCACGATTCCAGGTCTTGCCTTTCGATTCCAGATGTTGACGGTAGCCTTCCGAGATGTACATGCCATCCGCACCTTGCCATTGGTAGCTCTCGATATGATGCTTGGCAAAATACGCCATCGCCGCATCGACCGCTTCAGGAGGGACGAGATGCTGGAACAGCAGCCTGTCTCCGATATTCGCCTGAGCGCCCGCCACGGAAACCACGCCATCGAAACCGAGGTTGAGGATGCTGCGCTCGATTTTCGGCACGGAACGCCCGGTGCAGATGAAGAGCTTGTGGCCGTTGGCCTGGGCTTGTTTGCAAGCGATTTTGGCAGATTCGGGTACGACGTGGTTTTCGTCGGCTAGGGTGCCGTCGATATCGATGAATACGAGTTTGCTACTGGTTGTCATGGTTGCCTTCGTAACTGGTTGGCCCCCAGTCAGCTTACGCTGACAGCCCCTCTCCAGAGGGGGGGGCGAAGAAAATCCCGCCTAAAAACCTACAAGTATCACACGGCGTAGGCGGCCCAGCGGCCGTGGGTGTGCTGGACTTCGATGGGCATACCGAACAATTCCGACAAGCGTTCGTCGGTCAGGCCATTCTCCAACGAACCAGTGTAGACGATGGTGCCAGCACCGGGATTACCCATTGAATCCACGCCTGCTTCGGTGGCGTCCTCAGCAGGAATCGGCTTGCGTCCCATGATAGCGATGTGGTCGAAACCGGCCGGAATCTCCTCCAAGCGATGGGTGACCAGCACCACGGCACGCTCGGAGTTCTCTTTGCCGATTCGGCTCAATGTGCGCATCACCTGCTCGCGGCCGCCCAGGTCAAGGCCGGTGGTCGGTTCATCCATGATGAGCAGCTCGGGATCTCCCATCAGCGCACGGGCGATCAATACGCGGGTGCGTTCGCCTTCGGACAGTCGCCACATCTCCTTGCCTTCCAGATAGGAGACGCGAAAATCGCGCAGCAGATGGCGGGCGCGGGCGTATTCCTCTTGCGTGTAGGTGTCGCGCCAGCGCCCGGTCACGGCGGACAGACCGGTGACCACGGCGTCCAGCGGGTCCTCGAACTCGGGGAACTGCCGGCCCAGGTCGGCAGAGGCGAGACCGATGCGGGTGCGCAGTTTGAATACGTCGTATTTGCCGAGTTGATGACCGAGGATGAATACGCGGCCCTCTGAGGGGAAGGTGCGGGTAGCCAGCATGCCGACCGCGGTGGATTTGCCGATGCCGTTCGGACCGAACAGCACCCAACGCTCCCCCGCGTTGATGGTGAGGTTCACGTCGGTGATAATGATGCGACGGTTGCGCCGGAATTCGACGTTGTCGAGTTGGAGGACGGTGTTTGTCATGAGTGAAACACTAACTATGATTCGCGGTCTGAGGACTCCCCTCAGTCCGCTTCGAGGACGGCTCCCCTCAAAGAGGGGAGCCAAGAAACACGATATATGACTCCCTCAGTCACCTACGGTGACAGCTCCCCTCCCTGAGGGGAGCTGGCCGGCGCAGCCGGACTGAGGGGAGCACTCGTTGCAGCGCTACTTACTTCTTCTGCTCGTCGAGCACGGACTGGTAGACTTCCACGGTCTTGTCGGCGATGGTCTCCCAGCTGAACACGTCGCGGGCGCGTTCGTAGCCGGCCTGGCCCATCTTCTTGGCGAGTTCGGGGTCAGCCATGATCTTGTCGATAGCGGCGGCCATATCGTGTACAAACTTGTCCGGATCGGTGGGAGTGCCGGTGCCGTCGTGCAACTGGTCAATCGGAACCAGATAGCCGGTTTCACCGTCGACCACAACCTCCGGAATACCGCCGGTGGCGGATGCGACGACCGGCAGACCGCAGGCCATGGCCTCAAGGTTCACGATGCCGAGCGGCTCATAAATACTCGGGCAGATGAAAGCATCACAGCCGTGTTCCAAAGCATTCAGCTCAGGCTTCGGCAACATTTCTTCAATCCAGACGATGTTGCCGCGCTCCTCATCCAGCTTGGCGAACGCGGTCTTGACCTCTTCGGCGATTTCCGGGGTGTCGGGCGCTCCCGCGCACAGCACCACCTGAATGTCCTTGGAAATCAGATGTAGGGCCTTGAGCAGGTATGGCAGACCCTTCTGACGGGTGATGCGGCCTACGAACAGCAGGGTGGGCTTCGAGCGGTCGATGTGGTAACGCTCGAACACCTTCCAACCCGGATCGTCTGGTGCCGGGGTAGCGAAGTCGGCCATGGTGATGCCGTTGTACACCACAACCACCTTGTTCGGATCGAGGTTCGGGTAAGCAG
>OIER01000559.1_pt1 | contig 26302 bp, 27 predicted proteins | sample 1581801 | NCBI WGS metagenome assembly OIER01 (sample SAMN03281006, study PRJEB24777) | human gut metagenome | isolation source: fecal sample PR165 from 1 month old male Malay infant, vaginally delivered... | reverse complement strand
ATTAATTTCAGCACCAAAAATCATTAATTATATAACAGGTGATGGTGAAATTTAGCACCCCTAGTTTTAAATTTGACAACCCATCCCCCCCCACTAAATAATAAACTAAAAACTTCAAAGTAAATATTATTAAAATAACATCACCACTACAGTTGACAAATAAATTAAATATGCAATACATGCAATCACAACAATAAAAAAGGAGCCATTATGTCAATCACAAGCGTTGTATTAACTAAAGAACAAAAGTCCATTATTGCAGAAGCGTTAGAGGTTATGCCCGAAGATCTGGAAGAAATAAAGATTAAAGCAAGCAGTTATAAAAAAACGTCCTTCAGGGACGATTTCTCAATGATCTTTAAAGGTAATATGGCGACACTCGCCAGAATGGATTTGACGCCCACAGCATTCAGAATTGTTCTTTATCTCTTCTCAGCCATTGATTATGGCAATATTATTCCTGATTTTTCACAGTCTCGTACTGCGAGAGAACTTGGGCTAAATAAATCTAACGTCTCACGTGCATTCAGAGAATTATTTGAGAGAAAAATACTGATCCGTGACACCATAGATAATCAGGTTTACCTTAATTCTAATTTGTGCGTAAAAGGTATTCCCCGTCGTTTCAATGAAGATCTGATGGATAAATTCAGAAAATCCAGACTGGAAACTGAAGACTTTGCAAATTCATTCAACTTTTATCGTGCAGGGAGTAAAACTAAGCCAGTTAAAAATTCCAGAAAAAGATACCCTGCAGACGGCATTCCATTTTAAAAAATTTATATCGCGACTGATTCTACTCCACGCCAGAGAAAATTAACAATAAAGGATAACCCTATGAAACAAAGACTCCCCACTTACCTTTACCAGAATAAATTATCAGATAAACAACGGGATCTGAATGATACTGTTCACTATGTATTCTGGTTGCTCACATTAATCGCTTCGTATACGCCAGATAAAAGCATTGTTTACCTCAGTTTTCATCGTGCTATGTCCATTACACAGCAGGAAGGGATACCTATTATACCCGCCAGATTTTATCAGGCCATCGATAAATTGATTGATATGAAGATTATTATGACTACTAAATTTAAATATCAGTATCGTTAAAACCCTGTATTTTTCAGCTTTCTAAAATAATAAAGAGCAGAAAATAAAAGTCCAAGATATTATTATCCCTGTAATATTTTCTATAGCAAAACCAGATAACTACTACCAAAAACACACGATTTCCATATATTTTTACCAGTTGAATTAAAATAAGAGGGTACAGACTTGTGCTGTCTGTACCCATGATAATTTACTACAGACCTTACATCTTTTTATCTGCATTATTATTTCTGATAATATTTTTTTCATTGACAATGTGCTCAATACACATTTGTAACTCATCATTAATGGTAACATCTGTACCACCCTCGACCAGTATAGAACACAACACATAAAGAAGGACGTGCTCAAACGCTATCTCTTCGACTGGATCTACATAATTACAATAGGCTTCAAGAGCCTCATACAAGCTATCCGGTGAAGTCACAAATGCACATACAAAATCTTTATCTTCCGGTACTCTGATTGAATTATTCATTTTAACTCTCCTGTGTTCATTAATTTCAACCCTGACTATTCAAAAAATACTCAGGTTTATTTATTAATTACATCTTTCACTACTTCATAATTTATATCTATAAAATCCATTTAATTACTCAGGGGGGCCTCTTGCACCTTCTGAATAATTCAGTCTGTTTACATACACATAATTAAAAATATTCATGATTATCTCCACTGTCAGGCTGCATTTTTACGTGAACGTTCAATAGCAGACACTATCCATTCGTCGATTTCACTTTCAATAAAAGCAATGGCACGCGTGCCAATTTTTATCGGTTTTGGAAATAAGCCTTCATTGATCAAGCGATAAATCCAAGCTTTGCCATAGCCAGTTTTGTTCATAACTTCTGGCAAGCGAATGAGTCGGGTGTTTTGATTATTCATTTTGTTTTCCCTTTGTCGTTGCGATGGAATCACTATACGAGCAGTCAGGAAAAGAAAGGAGCGAGCTTCCTAACTGCAGGGTTATGGTCTGCCCTGCAGTAGTAGATTTCGGGGATTTGAGATCAGTTAGAATCAGAGAGTTTCATTACATCTGAAACTCTCATGTTTTTCAGGTGGGGGTTTCGGTTCATGAAAAAATTGAACTGTTTAATGAAGTCTATTGTTGCAGCTTTCATGGCAAGCGGTCGATCCGAGTCTTTAATGTGATACCCTAAACGGGTAGTAGTTTCTTCATCTTCATCAGTATAAAGAAGCCGGGAGAGGCGATCATCTGAGATCCTTAGTTCTTTCCTTGTTGCCCAGAGTAAGATGTCCAGCATCGCAATCAACCTGTAATTTATGATTTTTTTAATGGTTCCATAGCCGAAACGGACGATACCGGTTTCCTTAACTTCCACCCCTTTCACCAACCTCCATTGTGGCAGAGCCGCTTTTATCGATTCGGCTATTTCATCATCTGTACCACTACCGAGATCGATTTCCAGCAACACCGTTTTCTCACATAAGGGAGACAAGAGTTGTGATACATAAGCTTCGTGGTGGGGTGTATTCACACAATATTCATCGTTTCCTTTCTCCCAGGTGAAGAGGTTCACACTAAGGGCCATCACACTAAGTTCAGCAAGCCGGGTGATATCAGTAATAAAAAGGTGCGGAGGGCTGTAAAGAGTGTCGTGAACTGTTGGATAATCGAGTTGCTTTCCTTTGAAAAGATGGGGGTTACCACTGAAAATTTCAGTCATGTACACCCATAATCCTTTTTTTTCTTCGTCAGTAGGCCCTGGCTTGTACAGAAGTGCTCTTGCCCAGAGTTCGTAATACAAGGCATTCAGACTGATGTGTTCGAGCTTGCGATAGTTATCTATGTCAAGCCAGGCTTTGATTTCTTTAGTATTCTCTGGTGACCAGTTTTTCAAAATTCAAATCTCCTGCCTTCTTAAGGAATAAGTCCTGCGGATAGAGTTCTGTTATGCTGAAAAAGCTACCGTATTAACTAATCGATGAAAAGCAGTTCCTGCCTGCACGTTCACCTGTCAGAAGGAAGTTGAACGGAAAAATTTGTTATCTTTTAATGCACCTCGCCAGAGTGCACGCCCGGTTCTGAGAGGAAAGGCCGGGAAATAGTCCGACTACACTCTGCCTCTTACTCTGCTCTGGGCACGAAAACACTGGGCGTATCTTGCCGTTGTTCTCGACCTGTTCGTCAGAAAACCGGTGGGGGAACAATGTCATTCTCACCTGACAGCAAACTCACCATCAAAGCACTGGAAATGGCCAGAGAGCGCCGGGTATCAACAACGGGTAACTTACTCCCTCCACCAACGACCTAATATTAATCCTGCTTGTTAACTCAGCAATAACACCGGATTTCCGTTTTTACTTCAGTCGATATCTTTCTCCTTTTATTTGTACGACGTGTCAGTGATGTAAGGTCAGGTCCAACATTGCTGATGTAAGAACAGCATCTCCTGTGAAGGTTTGGTCCCATTGTCCGAATGGCAGGTTGCAGGCGTAAATTTACTGCAGGTGTTTCTGATGTATCCAAGAGTGGTTTGTTAAAATTTTACTCCCTTAAATCAGAAACGCCTGTCCCCGCTGTTGCATTTCACAGAATTTCTGATATCTAATAAATTAAAAGATTTTTTCATGGGGGTGTTTATGGACTTATTAAAGTACTTATCAGAAAAGGGATTAACCGAAAGGGCTCTCGACTTCGTCACATCACAATTATTCTTCAATGCAGAGTCGCCTGATAACCTAAAGTACGCTTTAAAAGCGGGTTATGATATTAATACTGTTGATAGTAGCGGCAACAATGCTATTTTTGGCTGCAGAACACTGGAAGCACTGGATTTTCTACTTAGCAATGAAGTCAATATACACCATATCAACAAGGAGGGACAAAATGCGCTCTTTCATCAAAAAAATCCAGAAATTCTGAAGAAGCTGATTGAACTAGGTTTAGACACCTCGCATACAGATACTAAGGGCTATACCTGCATTTTTGCACATTACAGGGACCCTGAAGGACTACAAGTATTACTTAATGCAGGTTGTTATATAAATCACGTCGATAACAAAGAAAGAAATATTCTCTTCCTGCCCCTCTCCCCGGAAGTTTTATCCATAGCAATAGATTCCGGATGCAATGTCAATCATATTAATCATGCAGGAAAAGGTTTTATTGAAGAGGAATATGACGATGAGTTGCATAATATCATTCTCCGCCATATTGATAAATTTGAAAGAAGAACGTTGCATGTCGATTTTTGCAATACCAACTCAGTATTATTTTTATATGAACTCTCTGAATATGGATTCAAAATAGAGCTCAATAAAGACCGTTTCGTAATTAACAGTTACATTAGCGATTACAAAGATATTTTAAGCACTCTTGATTGTATCAGTGACATTCAAGATGTTAACTTCTATAATTATGACGGTGATCCTCTTTACAAAGATATCGATAAGCGAATTGTAAAGTGGATGATAAGAAATAATTTTCTCATTGATCTTACAAAAATTTCTGATGATAAAAATCATGATCATATATTAAAATACAAAACCAGTTACGAGCAAAAAGAAATATCCAGAAATTTAAAACATGCTAAAAATAAAATTGCAAATGTCAAAAACGGTGGAAGGCTGTGATATTTATTCGCAGAGTGTTGTCTGAACCACCGAATTGAAGGCGTTGAGGGTATCCAGATCCGTTGTTAAGTCTTTATACATGTGGTCATACCTTTACCATTGATGGTGAAACAGATGATGATCTACTCACTCCAGACGAGGTATGCAGGCTCCTACGGATAACCCAAAAGACACTTTGTGAACGGAGCAATATACACCGGTAACGCCAATTGCTGGCACCGTTCCGGTTTTCTGCGAAGGGGATGCGCTATGAACGGCGCAATCTGAAAGCGTTTATCGATAAATACCGCCGTAAGTATTAAATTTATTCTGGGGATGGAATTTTCCATCCCATAACTTCGAGTTCTCTACAAATGAATTGGTATGCAGGTAGTATCTCTTCCAGATTCGCATGTTTTTGTACGAAGATTGAAAAAGCCAGAACCGCACTCATTTTTTCTTTATAGAAAAAGTATTGTCTTAGTGGATGTTTATCTTCGCCATATGCTGGAAATTCGATCCCAGTATACTTATCCCCCATATTTTTATAGAATTGGTCCAAGGTAAGATCATAGATTTTTGAATCAACCTCTACCCAAAAATGATGATATAGCCTATTACGAGTAGAGCCATGTACTACTTTTATGATATCGTGGGTAAAAAAGTGGCTAAGAAGCATCCCCAGAAATACAGATGCACCTTGGCAACAATTCTCAGGAAACATGCCGAAGAATGGCACACCCGACTCATCAAAATAATCGAAATTTTCTTCAAAGACACTCCGCAGGTCTTTGGCAAGCTTTGTAACTAATCCGTCCATGATTGTTTCTACTATAAAGAAGCCATGCATTTAACATGCATGGCTACGTGAACCTTAAGAATTAGAGCGCTTAGGTGGTCTCGTAAATTGTACCAAAGCTCCTTTATGCTCGTTAGCCTGCTCTTCACGCCGCTCGGCCAGCATAGATTTTAATCTTGCCAGATGCACAACAGCAGCCTTCTTGCCGGTCAGATAGCCCTCTGGTAAACCAACCATCATTTCGACATCGATAGCAGACAATCCCGCAAAGGCAGCAAGCCGTTCAACTGAAATAATTCCAGAAGACGCCAACAATTCAATAGTACGTTTCAACAAACGTGGTTTTTCAGGCTCACGATAATCATCTCCCGGCTCTGATTTCACTCCCCAACGTGCTGAACGGCGTTTATAAAGATTTTGTTTCTCTTCTTCAGTAATAATATTCAGCACATGTAAACGCATGATGCTTGCCGCGACAGAAATACCGTAGCGTTGTTTAATTAAAAGCAAGCTATCTAATGTGACCGGGGTTCTAATTTCTTCGGCAAACGTATCGGCAGGAAGCAGCAGCGCCCCCGCAAATTTATGAGCCTGGCTTTCCTTCAGCTTATAACGTTCAGCTTCGAGCTCGTTGCCAACGTAGCGGTGAAGGATTAGATGTCCAATTTCGTGAGCAAGGTCAAATCTGCTGCGAAAAGCATTACCTTTATCCGAAGAGAGGAGAACAAAAGGAACACTTAGAGTCTCACTCCAGGCGGAAAGCCCTTCAATCTGCGCGACACCTGTTTCCTCTCTGACAACGATAATACCGTTACTCTCTGCGGCTAAAGTAAGGTCCGGTATTTCCTTTGTACCAAGATTCCAAAGGGCACGGCACTCACTAGCGGCATCTTCGATATCTGCATCACTAATTTCATCGATGTTTGTAAAACTACGGTGCGGTAATTTTAGCTCCGGCAGATCTACAAACTCAGTCAGCTTAGTAACCAACTCATTAGCCCAATGGATTCGAGTTTCTAACATTGCTCGTGCTGCTACATGAGCTGATGCATTACTTCTGAACAGGGGCTTTGACATACCCGGCAACAGAGGGCGCGTAAACCATTCAGGAGTAACATTTACGACTGTAGCCAAGCGTTCTAAGGCTTCGGATTCTGGAGCCTGCTGGCCAGAACGCCATTTACTGATGGTTGCTGGCGATACGCCAACCATCGTAGCTAATTGAGTTTGGGACAGCCGCCGGGCGGCTAGTACTTGCACTAACCTATCCGGTTGAAATTCAGCAATGCCTCGGCTCATACATCATCTTCCTCGGTTCCATCTTTTTTGATAAAGCTCTTTTTGAGTGCAGAGAATGCATTATCTTCTTGGAATGGAACTACATCATATCGGGTTAAAAAAAGTTCAAGTGGCTCATGGAAAACCCAGCTCTTCCCGTCAGAACTTGGAACGACAAGCTCTATAGACATCGGGGCTTCGGGTTGATTCTGCAATGAACCGGAAAAACGGCATACTACGAACAGTGTAGCTTTCGGTACATCAGAACCATCGGAGAATAAATCCGGTTGCACCACTTTTTCCACAGAAACGTTTTCGGCAATGAGCTCTTGCTTACGTTTGCTGCGAAATAGTCTCTTCCACTGGTTATCATTGTAGCTTTCACGAACAATCGTGAAAATACCGCTATGGCCTTCTACAATACGGTTACCACGCAGCTTGCCGGGATTACAACCGTTGGCCTCAAACACCTCATAAATAGTTTCATTCAGGTTTAAATGACGATCATAACCAAGCGCGGTCGCTCTGTGGTCTAGCTTCTTCTTTTGCGCATAATCGTAAGAACGCTTTGATGCCGCGTAAATCGCGTCAGAAAGGGCCATGAAGAGTTGTTTTTGAACATGCTGAACAATGAGATCTGCCACTTTTGATTTTTTCACGACCATTTCCTATCACTGTCACTGATGGACGTGATTTTACACCCATATTTTTTCGTGTGTCCACAAAAAAACATCAAAAAATTTCCTTTACGCGGAAAATAACATTGATGATGGTATTTATTTTATCGACCCGATAGTACCGAAGTTGTACTTTTGCTCTGAAATAAAGCGGTATAATAAGAGAATTGAGTCTATCCCGACGGGGAGAAAAGTGATCACGCCTTGCAGCTTGCCTCACCTATTTTCTCAAGGCGGTGACGTGTAAGGCGAACATGCATGAGTGCTCCAGAAAACCTGTTGGAATACTATCCTCTGTCTCTTGCGGCTCAACTGCAATGAGTTTGCTTTTCTTCCTCAGTTTGTCGATCCCGCCGCGGATCCTGTCTGCCTGCAATTTCTTGTCTTGGGCAGTATCCAGAAGCTGGCTGGAATTGTTTCCCTGAGGTCAGTCGTGAAGGCACCAGGAACATTTGAAAACTGGCTAGGTAAACACCCAAGCGTTGTCATGATAAGCCTCGGTATCCGCATGTTGTTTAGCGGGTCTGGTGTCGTATCGATATCTGCCAGTTAAGTTTTGCCGAAACGGTAAACCCAGTGTCCGCACCTAGCTCATAGCAGACATGACTGCACTGGCATGTTATTTTGAATTCACTTGGCGTACTGGAACCATTCAACGTGCTATGGTTATATTTTAAGGTTCCTTTTTGGAACCCTATACGAAATAAATTTAAATTAAAATATTTAATATCAACAAGATATAATTCAAAGCACAGAGACGCCAGCCCACCAATTTTTGATATATTGAAGTTCAGTGAAGTCTATCAAGCCCGCATGGAACCAGCCTTGTGGGCTTTTTTACGTCTATAGTAGTATACCGAGAATTGCTAGAATCTACTCGTTATGACACCCTTTTTGGGGCCCAATACAAAGGGTCCCAAAAAGGGTGCCAAACATGGCAAAAATCGCTAAGAAGCTCACTGACACTGAAATCAAAAGCACCAAACCTGCCGAGAAAGAGGTTAACCTTTTTGACGGCGATGGTTTGCTCCTGCGAATCGTCCCCTTGGCGAAGGGAGGAAAGAAAAATTGGTATTTTCAGATATGCAGTGCCTGTGACCAAAAAGCGAACTAAGGTGAGCTTAGGAACCTATCCTCACCTTACACTTGCGAAGGCACGAGCTTTACGTGATAAGTACTTGTCGTTGCTTGCAAATGGTATAGACCCACAAGTTCATAACACCCACAAAGCCAATGTATGCGAGAGATATTGTGACTTTAACCGGGTATTAGGAGCCGTTTCAGATAAAAGATGTTCTTCGATTCGACTGCTCTTGGTTATAGCACTAAGTAATCGTTAATATTGAAGGACGAAAGGCTACTTCAAAACAAAGTAACCTTTCCAATATCCCCATATATGGGACAAGTGGTACATTAACTGCACATAGTGCAGGATACATATGACATAAAACTTTTTATTTATGGCATACATTATAAATAACTTGTATTTTATGAATGTCAATAGGTTCTTTAAAATAATTAAATTGATTGTTTTTATTATAGCTTCGCTTGTACAAGCGAAGATCCTATTGTTCTTGAATGAATAATGCCAATTATAAGAGAAGCAAGGGCTAACCCTGCGAAGCCGCTGCGCTTGCTTCTCCGGATTGCCCTTGCTTTTCTTCCCTTCGGTCAGAAAAGAAAAGCACTACCTGTAATGCTGTTCATTCTACTGATACGTTTCTACTGTGCGCGCTATTCTGTTGGCGGTGTGGATTCACCACCAAAGCTTCCCGACATTATTTCGCATATCAAACCACTATCAGAGAATACATGCAAAATCATGATTAGTTCGGATACTAACTCTTGATTAATTGAGATACTACCTTGCAGGTATTATTCTATATTTATTTATACCAGACAGCTAATCCTTATGTTAATTTAAATGGTATAACACACTCGCATTAAAAATAATTAAAAATAAATTTGAAAAACAAAAATCCATTGATTATTGTTGTTTTGCATTATAACCAAGGAGATAAAATATGAACCAACAATCTTTAATCGATAATAACCTGAAACTTTTTAAAATAAAATCACCAGCAGAACTCATAAAATTATTAAAGACAGGAATTGACATAAACACGCTAAATTCATCGAACCAGAATGCGCTGTTCGGTTGCAGATACCCTGAGCTTATGGAAGCAATGATTAATGCCGGAATAAATATTAATCATACTGACATGTTTAACAGGAATGCGCTTTTCTATGCAACTTGTCCAGAAACCCTGTGTGTGTTGACTGAGAACGGGATTGATATCAATCATACGGACACGCTGGGCAGGAATGCGCTTTTCTACACCAGTGACGCTGAATCAGTTCAGTTACTCGTAAAAAATGGTATCAGCATAAACCACCCTGAACTTGAAGATAAAAATGCGCTTTTCTTTGCGACCAACGAAAGCTCAGCCAGAGAACTCATCGACAGTGGTATAGATATTAACCACACTGACAGCTATGGAAGAAATGCGCTTTTCTACGTCTGTGAGGCTGACGTTAAGCGTCTGCTGATTAAGAAAGGTATCAATGTTAACCAAAGGGATATATATGGTCATAATTCCATTAACATTACCGGCATAGATGCTGACTTACTGGATGTTTATTTCGCTGCGGGCCTTGATCCTGACATACAGGATCGAAATGGGAACAGCTTAATTTTTCACCCTTATAAAAAACCAATTACAGACATTTTAATCAACAATGGCTGCGATATAAACCGTGTTAATAATAATGGAGAAACCGTCTTTGAATACATACAGACCATGTTGTTCAGCAACTATCAACTTGACCAGTGTCTCAGCGTGCTTACACCTTACATTAACCTTATTAAAGCAAGACCATTAATTTTCAATCGCCTTACTTATGGCTGCATTGAGCTAATTAAATTTTTGCAAAGCCAGAATATCGATTACAAAATTAATGACCGTTGCGTTGTTAGATACGCCAACAAAGATATTAAAAATTTTATTACTGAAGCGCAGAAAGTTATTGATCTCAGCAATATCACCCTTTGCTCATGGTATGACACCCCGCTGGTCAGCGTAAAAAACAAGGAGATCATTAAATGGTTCATAAGAAACAATGTAAATGTAAATATTAATGACATTGAAGATCAGGACATTCTCACTGAAATTCTTGCCTACCTTGCACTAAGGGAACATAAAACGCTTAAAACCGTAATTAAACCGTATATAAAACGCACCGCCTGTAAAAGAAGGCTGTGAGGATTTTATTCTCATATCCAGTTTTGATTCACTCTCGATACTTACAGTAAGAAATTATGTGTACGTCAATAAATATGGGCGCTGTATAGTGTGATATAGCTATCAGCGTCTCCCTGATTGACTACGTCATAGTAAAGGTTGTATGAATGACGACCTCGGCACTCTGACAGTAATAAATAATACCGCCTTCAACATAGTATAGGAAAACATTCTCACACACTAAATGAACTTAAATCCTAATGTGATAATTAACTAAATGGGGGTTAGATAACCTAAATTTTATTTTCATACATGTAATGATTTGAGCCGATGGCTTAGCCATTGGAAAATTATAGTTTCGAGAAATGGGCTATTGCACTGAAGAAAAATCCAGAAAGAATTATCGGTTTTGGAGGACTTAGCGTTATCCGTTATGACTGATACACAGATAATTAACTTGGGGTATCGTTTCTCTATAAAGTGATGAGGAAAAGGTCTGGCAACAGAGTTAGCTAAATATGTGGTCAGCTATGGAATTAGTATTTTAAAACTGGCTGAAATTTCTGCGTTAGTAAGACCAAACCATCTGGCATCCCAAAAGCTCCTGACTACAGCAGGTCTCCGGTATGTGCGTGATATTCATAATGTGAAAAATGAGCCCGCAAGCATGCTTTTCACTCTGACTCTTGATGAGTGGAACAATACTCTAAGTTTGGATACTACCTCACCCATTAACCACTATAGTTCGTGCGTAACGTCCGCTCTTGACACAAAGCAGGCGTTCGTTACCTTAACGTAACTCTTCTTCATTTAACCCAGTCTTTCAGTACCAGACACGCAAACATATAAGTTGTCCAGGGGTTGCGGATTTATACATATTGATCAGGATAACGTCGGTTGATGACGCTTGAATGTTCGGGCAAGAAAAGCTTTGGCCTGCATAAAAGTCATTACGTCAAATAGTGGCGACCTGAACTAAACCTGGCATTCAGGGTAAGCGGTCAAGGGATAAAATAATATGCAGGTGACTACCGAGGGGAGTAAAGGCTCTTTTGGCGCCCGATTTTACAATGATAATGGTATTGTAAATCGGGCCGCAGGCTTTCAGATTAATGGAAAACAATAGCACCAATAGCAGCCGGCTCCAGATCTGTGCCGTCATTCATTGCCCAGCGGACAAAGCTGCTGCCTTCAAGGAGACTTAAAATCTGAAACGCTTTCTGCCGGGGTGTGCCTGTTGCCGCGAATTCACCAGCCGCAGTACCTTCCTCTATGGTTTTCTCAAGCCACTGCAGTTGCAGGGTAAAGTATTTCCGCGTAAGGCTTTGCATGGTCTCCGGCAGGGCTGCCATTTCAGCTGCCAGTGCCCCGCATAGCGGTAACATACCATCAGCCATTGCAGCCCGAAACAATGCAGCGAAAGCACAGAGCCGACCAAAAGCATTTGGAAAGTCATGATCGATTTTTTCGAAATCCACAGCCGAACGATTGATGTAGGTTTCAACAATTTCCACACCAAGATCTTCTTTTTTTGGGAAATAATGGTGAATACTGGCCTTTCTGATACCGACCATTTTTTCCAGATCAGCGTAACTGAAGGCAGCATAACCTCTGGAACGCAGCATAAACTCTGCAGAATTGATTAATGATTGTCGGGTATCCATAGACATAAAATCGACCTGTTTGAAAAATGACGAAGCAAGGGCAGACGCTTGCTCCTGTTTCAAATCAGGGCGTCTGCCATCATGCAACTTAGGTTATTGTGCAATGACGAGTTTCGGCTCCATCTTAATGGAACGCGAGAAATTCGCATAGTTTGGTGACGTCTTCAGTACGGCCTGATGAATTTCTTCAATTTCTGCCGCCTGAGCGTCAGCATCAATAAACGCGGTGTACTGGACTGAATCGTATCCGGGGTTAACATTTTCATCCAGCCCAAGGAAACCACGCAGATCCAGTTCGCCTGACGTTTCGATTTTCAGGGAATTAACCTTAATGCCCTTGCTGGCAGCTACCGCCACATACGCTACGGTCAGACAGGCATTCAGCGCAGCCATGAGCAGTTCCTGTGGGTTAGGTGCAGTATCGCTTCCAAGTATTTCTGATGGTTCATCAGCGGCGACATGGAAGGTACGCTCGATGCTGTCACCAAAGAGTTCATATGACTTCATGGTAGAAACTGAACGGGTCTGTCCTGCCCAGCGGGTCTCTACGTTAAACCTGGCTTTTGCTTTTTCCGTGTTTTGGGTCACTTTTTCGGCGAATTGCTGGAATGCAGCAACATCAATACCGTTCACTTTCTCTGTCATCTTGATATTCCTGTTCATTGAGATTTACCGGGCAGCCGGATTGCAGAAGACGCCCGGATTTGAGTCTGTCTGTAACTAACCGAGCCGGAATTACAGCTCGTCGTAGGCGTCCATTACGCGTGCTGAATAGACAAAAGCAGCACCGGCGTTAAGCGCAATCGCAGTCCCTACTGCAGCACCGATTTCATCTTTCGTTGCACCAGCTTTTTTGGCGGCGGCCACGTGTGCGGAAATACAACCGTCACAACGAGTAGTCACTGCCACAGCAATGGCAATCAGTTCGTGAGTTTTGGCATCCAGAACACTGTTTTCGCGCGTAGCGGTTTCAAGGCCATGAAACGCGTTAGCAACAGGTTTATTTGTTTTGGCCAGATTACCGACGCTTTTGATCAGCGCGGAGAGACGTTTGCCCCATTCTGCAGACATGATGATTTCCTCAGATTAGTAAAAAATTAATTGCCGAGTTTCCGGGCTGCCATTACACCGCCATCCACATCCCAGACTGCCCCGGTTACCCACGAAGCTTTATCTGAAAGCAGGAAAACAATAGTTTCCGCAACATCACGCGGTGTACCGTTCCGCCCCAGCGGATGGAAGTTATTGAAACTGGCCAGCGCACCATCCAGTTGTTCACCCGGAATAAAACGTTCGAAAATTCGGGTTTCAACAATACCAGGGCTTACTGCATTGACACGGATACCGTGCTCAGCCAGCTCTGCTGCGGCGTGGCGTGTCAGAGTATCCAGACCCGTTTTGGCCATGGAGTAAGCTGAAGCGGTGATGGTTTCTACTGCCTGGCGTGCAGCGACTGCAGTAACATTCACAATAGATCCAGCTTTCTTCTGATCTACAAGTGATGCAGCAACATGCTGTGTAATAAAGAAGAATGCCCGGTTCAGATCGAGGAAGTTGTTGTAATCCACGACTGAATGCTCAAGGAAACTTTTTGGATAGTAAATGCCGGCGGAATTGACCAGCATATCAATATCGCTGTGATCCTTTTTCAGGGCAGCGATAAGCTTTGCAACACTTTCCATACTGGATAAGTCAGCAGTCAGAGCGAATGCATTCTCCTCACCCGAAATAGCCACGAGTTCCTGGCGTGCGGCTTCTGCTTTTTCAGCACGGCTACCTACAATGACAGCCTTTCCGCCCTGCTCTAAAACCATCTTTGCTGTTTCAAGACCGATCCCACTGGTGCCACCAATGATCAGGACTTTATGATTCGTAAACTGTGTATCTTGCATAATGCCTCCGGTGAGGTAAGTTTCTGTACCTGCCTATCAACTGGTAGGTAGTCTGGGCGAGAGTATTTTCTTTGTCAAGTTTACGTTTTATTTTTTTACTGACCGATGTCGGGTTCTGACATCTAAAACATCGTCAAAACCCAACGGATGGTATCGTCAGTAAACATCTGCTTCGTGTTCGGTAATTGATGAAAAAATAGCTGCGTATTGCTCTGCAGTTTTCTGTCCTGTAATACGTTTCATCAGCAGACCATTTCTGAACACCAGAACAGAAGGAAGCCCAAAAACCTCATACCGAGTTGATAAAACAGGTGATTTATCAACATTCACCACACCAGCTTTGACATGTGGCCCCAGTTTTCTTGCGAATTGCAAATATTCCGCTTCACTCTCACGACAGGGTGGACACCACGGTGCAAAGAACCTGATTACGGCCAGTCCCTCACCCCATGCGATATCATGAAAGTTGTCTTCATTGTAGGTGCGTACATTTGTCATCGTTATCTCCGGCGTTGTACGTATCAGTCATTACGGCACGAAAAAACAGATTTTCACTTGCCTACCTAGTAGTAGGTTGATATGGTACGCACACTTTCACTCGCTGACAAGATTGACCCGACATCCATGATTAATGCTGCGGGTGATTTTTGACGGAGTGACCAGAACGGTCGTTGTGGCCAGAAATTTCGTGACTCTTAAGATGAGGAATGCAATGAAGACGTTATTTACCCCTTACAACCTCGGTGGCGTTGAGCTGAAAAATCGCGTGGTTATGGCACCTATGACACGTACTCGCACGTTGAATGACATCGCTGATGACGTAGTTGCCTTGTATTACGCGCAGCGTGCTTCAGCCGGATTGCTGATCACTGAAGGGCTGCCTGTTTCCGAAGAAGGTCGCGGGTATCTCTATACGCCTGGTCTCTATAATGATGCGCATGTTGAGGGATGGCGTAAGGTAACGGATGCTGTCCATGCGAAAGGTGGCCGAATTTTCGCGCAGCTGTGGCATGTGGGGCGTATGTCTCATACCTCACTACAACCTGGTCATATTGCCCCCGTCTCTTCAGGCACCATTCCTGCGACTAATACAACAGTATTTGCCTGGGACGAAAGTGGTAAACCCGGCCCGGTTGCCCCAAGCATTCCGCGTGCACTCGAAACGCATGAAGTGAAGCGCGTTACCCGCGATTTTGTGAAGTCAGCACAACTGGCGGTGGAAGCCGGGTTTGATGGCGTTGAAATCATGGCGGCTAACGGTTTCATCTTTGACCAGTTCCTGAGCAGTGAGCTGAATACCCGTACCGATGAGTATGGTGGTTCGGTAGAAAATCGTCAGCGCTTCCTGCTGGAGACCATTGATGCCGTTTCCGATGCAATTGGCGGCAACAAAGTCGCAGTACGACTCTCTCCGTTCGGTCGCATCTATGATCTTGCCCCCTATGCCGGGGAAGAAGAAACCTGGTCAGAAATGGCGAAGGCTCTTAGCCAGCGCTCCCTGGCCTACGTGCACCTCTATTTCCAGCCGACCTACGTCACCGCACCGCAAGCCGCTGAGAAATTTAAAGCTGATTTCCGTGAATCATTTGGTGGGACGATCATTGCAGCAGGTGGATTCAGCCGTGATATTGCAGAAGAACGCCTGAATAACAACGAAGTTGACCTGGTTGCGTTTGGTGTGCCATTTATCGCCAACCCGGATCTGGTTGAAAGAATGAAAAATAACTGGCCGCTGGCGGAAAGCGATCGCACGACCTATTACGGTGTAAGCGGCTCTCCGGAAAAGGGCTATACCGATTACCCGGTATACAGCGAAAAATAATTAAGTCGGCCCGGATAATATAAATCCGGGCATTTTACTTTACCTGTCATATATCTTCAGAGTACAAAATGAAATCATTAATGCCCCGAATCTCAGTAGATGTCTGGTCTGATTATGTCTGTCCGTGGTGCTGGATCGCTAAAAAACGATTTGAAAAGGGTCTTGAAGAGTTTGAATATTCTAAACAGGTCGATGTACGTCATCACAGCTATCGTATTGCGAGTGACCACCCCCCTATTCCATTCAGATCGGCTTTGTATCAGAAGTTTGGTGGTGAGCATGGCGCAGAGTTAATGATGAACCAGATTGAAAGCACGGGGAAATCAGAGGGATTGATCTATAACTTTGACACTATGCTTTTTGGCGATACACGTGAAGCGCATACCCTTGCAGCTGCTGCGCGTGAGGCAGGGCTCGGAACACAGATGTCAGAAAAGTTGTTCTCTGCGGCCACAACTGAAGGGCGTTCTATTTTTGACAGGGATGTATTGATTGCTCTGGCAATTGAAGCCGGTATGACACAGTCTCAGGCTGAAAGTGCCCTTGAAAACCCTGTATTCAGGGACTCTGTTGATGACGATGAGGCAAAGGCTCGTGCGATAGGTGCAAGTGGCGTACCTCTATTTGTGATCAATAATAAATATGCAATCAGTGGCGCACAGCCAGCCGCGAATTTTTTGAGCGCCTTGAGACAAGTCTGGGAAGAAACCAAAGATGAGTCCATGTTCATGGAGGGGATGGTCTGCGGAATAGATGGTTGTAAATAATGTCTACAGGCATTCGTGGCTAACCTGGATTCCGTCAGTAATCTTCAGTCTGAAATTATTCCGGAAGTCAGCTTAAATTCGGCAATTAATTTTTTTCACTTTGCCCCTGTTTCCTGGTTATTTTGCGGGCATCTTCAGGCATTCACGACAATACGATTTCTGAACATAAATTCAATCTATGCTTCCGTTTTCTATGGTTATTTCTGCCAACTCCCTGAATGGCTGTAATAGTACGGAGGGATCACGTGTCCGCCAGACAACTGCAATTTCCAATTCAGGTACCGGTGCTGCTATTTCAACAAATTCTAACCCTTCTGAAGGAATATCCTCTGTTCTGCCAGAGACGAATACTACGCCAAGACCAGCTCGTGCCAGTCCGACACACGTCTGGTTTTCTCCACATGAACGCAGGCGGGGACGAAATCCTGCCTCCTCACAAAGCCGGATAATTTCATCATAAACGGCAGGGAACTGCTCTTTGCAGGGGATAATAAACTCCTCATTTGCAAAAGCAGCCAACGGAAGCGGTTTATTTTTTCCTGCCAGAGCGGCTTGCGGGTGACGGCTGGATACCGCTAATCTGAGTCGCTCTTTATGCAGCGGAATGACTGTCAGCGCCTCATCTTCAACCGGCGTTAATACGAAGCCTACATCAATTTCGGCTGACAGCAGCGCTTCGACCTGAGCATGGGTGGTCATTTCCCTGACGTCCAACTCAATTTCAGGATACTTCTCGCTGAAAAGTCGCAGTAAATCAGGAGTGACCGTCTGCATAGCCAGAGTAGTATATCCCACCGTGAATTTACCGCTTTGTTCAGCCACAACATGACGAACCGTCTGCTGGACAGACTCAACATGTGCGATAAGCGGCCGAACTTCATTAAGCAGAACAGTTCCTGCGGGTGTCAATGAAACGCGGCGGGTGGTTCTGTCAAAAAGCCTGGTGCCAATCTCATGTTCGAGTTGGGCGATAACACGTGTCACTACGGGCTGTGATATGTTGAGCCGTTCAGAGGCGCGATTAAAACTGAGGGTCTCTGCGACTTGCAAAAAATAACGTAATGCTTTGATATCCATCTAACAACCTCAATAATAACATCAAAAAACACCGCCATAGCAGATAAACCATACCATCAATTAATGCAGAAATAGAATTAATATTGATTCTTTATTGCGAATTAACTCTTCCTGTCTGGCAACCTACAATGCAGTCATTCAAGAGCATTGAGAGAGGTATCCTATGTCAGTCAAGAGTGTTAATAAAGAGACGTTTTCACAGGAAGTACTGAACAACAACCTTCCTGTTTTGGTGGATTTCTGGGCGCCATGGTGTCCACCCTGTGTCTCAGTCGCACCAACCATCGAACAACTTTCAGGTGAGCATGAAACCCGGCTGAAAGTTGTGAAGGTCAATATCGATGAAAATGCCGAACTGGCCAGTATCTATGGTATTCGCTCGATACCCTCCTTCAAAGTATTTAATAAAGGGGAGATCGTTCTGGAATTTGGTGGTGCTTTGCCCAAAAAACAGATAGAAGAAAAACTGAATGATTACTTAACTACTGAAAAATAGTTATCGTTAAAAGCAATGAGGAAGATAAAGCAATTGTTTATTTCCATAGACGATAGCGTTATTAAACCATCTCATTAAACTGAAGCACATAAATGAAATTACCATGGGTTATTTTTAACCCGTCACATTTGTATCTTAACTTAGCAAAGTGTTATTAAATAACTGAGGAAATATCATGAAAGCCATTAATAAAGTTTTTATCATCACTGCTCTTTCACTGGTTTCGTTAACCAGCTTTGCACAGTCTGTCACCGCAACAGGCAGTACGCTCGATGAAGCCCATGCAAAGATCGCAGCAAAAGCAAAAGAAGCCGGAGCAGAATATTCCATCACTGAAGCATACAGCGGCAACAGAGTGCATATGACTGCAGAATTAACACACTGAACGGGTCTGTGACAGGCAGCACGCGGGAGTACATATTACAGAAATCTACTCCCGCCAGCTCAAGAATAAACTGCACGATTATGTTCATGTCCTGCTCACAATATGAGCAGCTGAATCCGGTACCAGTGCCGGTGCATCATTCACTCAGTCACGGTAGTCGCGCAGCACCGTCTGCTCCAGGTGACCTGCTCCCCGTTAAAAATACATTGATTTGTATGTCGAGAAAATCCGCCCTCCAGGCGGGAGAAAACATCAAGATTCAGTTAATGCTTTTGCTAGTTGTTTAAAGAGAGCCAGCGCCGGATTACTGTTATCTTTATGCCAAATAAGTACTTGTTCTATCGTTGGACTCTGTTCCAGTTCAAGATATTCAATCCCTTCGTAATTAAGTTTTTTAACCGATTCTGGAACAAGAGCTATTCCTAACCCTTCGGCAACCAGACTTACAATGGTTTGCTGTAGCTGTGTTTCCAGACGGTAACAGGGAGCAACGCCCTGCTGACGTAGAAAAAGGTCAATCGTTTCACGCAACACGGGGGCAACGGCGTGAGGGGTAGCAATCAACGGCTCGCTCTGCAACTCAGATGCATTAATGGACTTCTTTACGCCTAAACGATGCTTGCTATTTACTATCAGACAGAGTTTTTCTCGATGAAGGGGAAGACTTTCTAGAAAACGAGCCGGGCCTGGGTTAAATACCAATCCGACATCATAATCACCGTCAAGAACTGCGCTTACCAGTGCACCAGGAGTAACTTCCTGCAAGGTTAGTTGCAGATCAGGAAAATCAGTGACTACGCGCCTTGTGAGCTCCGGTATGGTTGAATACGCAGCGTGCATCATAAAACCGACTGACAGCTGCCCCTTCTCTCCGGCAGCCATTTTTTGGACATTACGACAGGCAAGTTCATACGCGCTGACGACTGCCCTAGTATCTGTGTAAAACATTTTTCCGGCTTCAGTCAGTGAGACACCGTAATGATGCCGGTTAAATAACTTTACTCCGAGCTTCTCCTCCAGTGAGGCAATCTGCCGGCTCAGTGGTGGCTGTGAAATGTTCAGCGCTTTTGCTGCCTTGCCATAGTTAAGACATTCAGCCAGAGTCAGAAAATAGTTCAACTGTCTGAAATCGGACATCTTGTGATACCTTTTTGATATAGATGAAGATATAAAAAGGCAATGGAATGTATAGATCAATATCTCTAGAGTATATTTTTTCTCTTTTGAGTTCTGTCAATGTTGTCCACCCTGAATGTTGTACTGCCTGTCTTTGCCCTTATCCTGATTGGCTGGTTAGCTCGCAAGTTCAGAATCTTAGGCGAAAATGCCCTGAGTGAACTGAACCGCTTTGTTGTCTATCTGGCATTGCCTGCTTTGCTTTTTGATATCATCGCAAATGCAAAATGGAGTGATCTCGCTCAGCCTGCATTTATCAGTACTTTCTCGATAGGAATGATGTTGGTGTTTTTCCTGACCATATTTATTCAGTTAAGACGAACCCGCCATCTTGCAGATGCTGCTATCGACGCCCTGAACGCCAGTTATGCTAATACGGGGTTTATTGGTTTTCCTCTCATCCTCGTTTTTTTAGGCCATGAAGCTCTGGCGCCCACACTTATTGCCACCATTCTGACGGTATCTGTACTGTTTGGCATCGGGATCATCATTATCGAAACTGGCCTTCAGGGGGAAGTAAAGCGGCGTATCATCATCGGACGTGTAGCGAAATCTCTGATTAAAAACCCGCTGTTAATGTCTCCGGCTATTGCCATTTGTATTCCGGTATCAGGATTAACTATCCCTGGCTCTGTGAACGTTTTCCTGAAATTACTTGGGGGAGCAGCTTCGCCCTGTGCACTTATCGCTCTGGGATTATTTCTTGCCGGTCAGTCAGATAAAAGAAAGAACAATGAACATGCTACGGTAACGATGCTGGTCGTGCTTAAATTACTGATTCAGCCTGCGCTGACATGGTTGTTTGCGACAAAGGTTTTTAATCTTTCACCTTTGCTGGTTCACACCGCCGTGCTACTGGCCGCGCTACCAACCGGAACCGGACCGTTTATGCTGGCGGAGTTTTATCGTCGTGAGGCATCGACAACGTCGAAATGTGTCCTGATCTCAACAGTGGTCTCCATGTTTACTCTATCTGCTTATTTGTACCTCATTGGCCAGTAGAGCTTCCTGGAGAGTTAGTATCTGAAACAGATACTAAGAGTTGTAATCAAACCCAGATCACATTTTTGAATGAAAGAATACCTCTTGGCTTTTACGTTCTTGACTGCTCATAACCAAGAACTATATCGTTTAATGATATATACAGCTTGTTACCGTTCGGCGGGCAAAACGTAAATTCAGCTACAGGGGGTTCCCTGGCTGTACTTATGTTTTGCCCGTTTTGCGTTTTGGGAGTTGACGATGATTATCAAACAGATCCTGAACAATAACGTCGTCAGCGTTTCCGATATCAGCGGAGCTGAGTTTATCCTGACGGGACGCGGCCTGGGCTTTAATGCCAGAGTAGGCGACATTGTTGAAGAGAAGAACGTTGAGAAAACCTTCAGCCTGGCAGAAGGTTCCATCTCTGATCGCTTCAAAGTATTACTGAATGAAGTGCCGGTAGACGTTATTCAGTTGACAGATGATATCGTCACGCTGGCAAGAAACTCGCTTGGATATATGCTGAGCGACTCTTTGTACGTCTCGCTGGCCGATCACTTAAACTTTGCACTTAAGCGGTATGCTGAGGGGCTTGAGATTCAGAATCCCCTGGAATGGGAGGTCCGCCATTTATACCGTAAGGAATATCTGATTGGACGTCAGGCGCTGGCGCTGATTGCCTCACACACCGGTCAGCTTTTGCCGGATGCGGAAGCCTGCAGCATCACGCTGCATATCGTGAATGCATCCATGAATATGCCGGATGGACAGGTCATGGAGATGACTCGGCTGATTTTTCAGATCCAGAATATCGTAAAGTACTGGTTTGCAATAAGTATTGATGAACAGAGCCTCAACTATCAGCGTTTTGTTACCCATCTGAAGTTTTTTGCCCAGCGGGTTATGGCGGGTGAGATCCTTAATAATGACGATGCGGAACTGTTTGAACAGATGCCGAAACGTTATGAAAAAATCCTGGGTTGTGTTCAGGCCATCAGTGAATTTGTGGCCAAGAATTACAACCATACGATGAGCAGTTCAGAGAAGTTATACCTCACGGTTCATATTGGTAACGTGTTGAACCGTAAGTAAATTTCCATTTAGGCTTGTTACTGTTAAATCAGGCAAACCCCAGAGGAAGCAAGGTGTCCGGTTAATACCGGCGATTGTGAACGGGCAGCTGCGCCCTAAATCTGGAGAGTATTTCTGTGGATTATCAACATACCGCGCGCAGGATTATTGCGCTTCTTGGTGGCGATGCAAACATCAATTCTGTTTTTCATTGCATTACACGCCTGCGATTTAACCTGAAAGATAACGACAAACCCGATCGTGAGTCGCTGATGCAACTCGACGGCGTTATGGGCGTTAACCTTTCCGGCGACCAGTTCCAGGTCATAATTGGTAACAAGGTTACGCAGGTTCTCAGGGCTATACAGGACGAAATCCCTCGTCTTAAGGCTGAGAATAAAACGGATGAAAAGGTTGAGGAAAAGCGCCGAAATCCCGTATCCCTGGCCTTCGAAGTCATTTCAGGCATATTTTCCCCCATTATACCGGCGATTGCCGGAGCCGGTATTCTTAAGGGCGTTTTATCCCTTTTCGTTACTTTCGGTTGGGTAACTGCCACTAATCAAACCTATCAGATCATGACGGCCATCAGCGATGGTGTTTTCTACTTTATGCCGATGGTGCTGGCCTTCAGCGCCGGTCTGAAATTTGGTGCGAATCCTTATCTCTCTGTTGCACTTGCGGCAGTGTTGTTTCACCCGGCACTGACTTCGTTACTGAAATCAGGCGACCCTGTTGCCTTTGCCGGATTAACAGTTTCACCCGTTTCTTATGCTAACTCGGTCATCCCAATTTTATTTTCAGTCTGGCTGCTGAGTTATGTTGAACGATTCTTTAATAGAATCATTCCCGCCTCTATACGAATGATGTTTTCCCCTCTGCTGAGCCTGATGATTGTGGCACCGGTGATGCTTATTTTCATTGGCCCAGCCGGAATTTTTATCGGCAACTCGCTTTCAGGCGGAATAATCTGGCTTGTTGAGAATATGGGGCCGCTGGCCGGGATTGTGGTTGGAGGAACGCTTTCGTTGATGATCATTACCGGTATGCACTATGTGCTCGTACCCATCATGATCAATAACATCACTCGCCTGGGTTTCGACCCTATCAAGCCTCTCATCTTTGTCGCGAACTTTGGACAGGCAGGCGCTGCTTTCGGGGTGTTCCTGCGCTCCCGCAACAAAAAGACCCGCACTCTGGCACTGTCGACCTCTTTCAGTGCCCTGATGGGCGTATCTGAACCCGCAATGTACGGTATCAATATCCGTTTCAAAAAACCCTTCGCGGCAGCACTGATTGGCGGAGCCACAGGTGGATGCCTGGCAATGACAATGGGCGTAAAAGCCTATGCATATGCATTAAGTGGATTGTCCGGTTTACCGGCGCTGGCTGGTGAGGGATTCGGCTGGGCACTGGCCAGTATTGGTCTGGCCTTCGCTGTAGCTGCGCTGGTGACCGTTGCGTTGGGCTTTGAGGAGACATCCGAAATCCAGCCAGATTCAACAAGTAAAACTGAGCCATCATCAGCTCAGACTAATGAAGTGCGTGCGGGAATCAGCCCTGTACACGCTACCGCAGGCGAACAACTTTATGCCCCGGCCGAGGGAAAGCTTATTCCTCTTTCTGAGGTGAGTGATCCTGTGTTTGCCGATGAAGTATTCGGTAAAGGAATCGCTATTGTCCCGGTCAATGGTCAGTTGGTGTCACCGGTAAACGGCCGGGTAGGTTCGGTATTTGCCACCAATCACGCCATTACGCTGGAGAGCGAATCGGGGGCTGAAGTTTTAATCCATATTGGCATCGATACTGTGAAGCTGAACGGAAAAGGCTTTATACGGCATGTTGAAGACGATCAGGTTGTGAAAGTGGGTGAGCCGCTTATTAGCTTCGATCTGGATGCTTTACGTGCAGACAACATCGACTCCAGCATCATCATCATTGTGACTAACACCGAGCGGTATGACGACATCAGCCTTATTTCACAAAATGAAGTGGAACCACGTGAGGCTTTTCTAAAACTGACAGCGGCAGCTGTGTAAGGGGAAAAAAAGTGACCTTTTCTAAATCTTTTCCGGACAATTTTCTTTGGGGTGGTGCTACAGCGGCAAACCAGCTGGAAGGTGCGCATGATGTAGATGGCAAAGGCTTATCAGCCTCTGATGTCTTTATCTTTGATATTAATGCACCGAAAGAGACATGGCTGGATCAGTGGGCCGGGATGACGCACGCACAGGTGGCTGAAGCTCAGAACCCGGCCAGCAAAAAATACTATCCTAAGCGCAAAGGTAATGACTTCTATCACCATTACGAAGAGGACATCGCGCTCTTTGCCGAAATGGGATTTAAATGCTTCCGTATGTCGATTGCCTGGACGCGTCTCTTTCCGCGAGGTGACGAGTCCGAGCCGAATGAAGCAGGTCTGGCCTTCTACGATCGGGTGTTCGATACGTTACGTCGCCATAACATTGAGCCGGTTGTCTCCCTTTCACACTACGAAATGCCTCTGACCCTGGTCACTGAATATGGTGGCTGGCCAAATCGGAAGGTAATTGATTTTTACCTGCAGTTCGCCACGACTGTCTTTAAGCGCTATCGCCATAAAGTGAAGTACTGGATGACGTTTAATGAAATTAACTGCGTCAAGCATCATCCGTACGTCAGCGTGGGGGTTATTGAAGAGGATCATCCGGCTCTTGAACAGGCTAAGTATCAGGGCGCGCATCATCAGTTCGTAGCAAGTGCTCTCGCCACTAAAGCCTGCCACGAGATTATTCCGGAATCTAAAGTGGGTTGCATGATCAGCTATCAGATCCTGTATCCACATACCTGCCACCCTGACGATATTCAGGCCTGCGAGGATGCTCAACGTGTTTCCCTGTTCTTCAGCGACGTACAGGCTCGCGGTGCTTATCCCGCCTGGACAGAAAGAATGTTTGCTACAAAAGGTGTGGTGTTACAAAAAGAACGCGGCGACGATGAAATATTGCGTCAATACCCTGTCGATTTCGTATCCTTCAGTTATTACATGTCAAGCACCGTGAGTGCACATCCCGAAAAATTGGAAGGTGTCAAAGGGAATCTGATCACCGGAGGGATTCGCAATCCGTATCTGCCTGAAAGTGATTGGGGATGGCAGATTGACCCGAAAGGTCTGAGACTGGCGCTGAACCAGTTATATGACCGCTATCAGAAGCCCCTTTTTGTAGCAGAAAACGGTCTGGGGGCCGTAGATGTTCCTGGCAGTGATGGTATCATTCAGGATGACTACCGTATCGATTACCTACGACTGCATATTGAACAAATGCATGAAGCCATTGCTGACGGTGTCGATCTGTTTGGTTATACGTGGTGGGGGCCAATTGATATGGTCAGCGCAAGTACATCACAAATGTCCAAGCGCTATGGTTTTATTCATGTTGATCAGGATGATATGGGCAACGGAACGCTCAAACGTACTCGTAAGAAAAGTTTTGGCTGGTATAAAAAAGTGATCGCCTCGAACGGTCATGATTTGAGTTAAAACTTATTTCAGGGACAGCCATAGACTGTCCCTGAATACACATAATTCACACTAAAAGTATTGCTGAAAATATTCGCTGGACCGGAGCATAACGCCCTCTGTCCTTTTCTAAAAATCAAAGTAACTTACAGGTTAAGTGCTTCAAACGATGTCACAACGAGGATATCCGCCATATCCAGTGTTTTAACAGGTGCCTCCGTACCCGCAAACAGAAGGGGCAGCTTTGTGCATCTCAGAATGATGACCTCAATAACTTCATCCTGATACATTCGCTTCATGACAACAGTAAACGTATCACGCATGTGGCATTATAATGCCTCGTTCGAGTTCATCGTGGGTTTTATCTGCGATGTAATCTATCTCATCAGCGTACGGGACGACCAGCAATTAAATAGTAAAGTCAGATGCAGCCCCCTCTTAAATAAAAAATCATTTCGCTCAGGAAATTGAGATGCAATACTTTGTTATCGAAACAAAAAGCAACCCGATTAATTTTAATAATAAATAAGATACTAAAATCACTTATGGTGATAATTATTTTACCTATCCCCCAAAGACCTGGCAACCAACCCTGCAAAACACATACATTATAAAAAACAAAAACATTTTAAACAGTCTTTAAAATGGGGGAAGGGCGCCCCCATTAAAACCATTATAGCCACCGATCGTTTTTACTATAAAAAACAATCATCGATAGCGAATCAAGCCCTCCTAATAAATAACCAATTAAATAAACCCCATCACTTAACAATCGCAAATGAAC
>OIER01000554.1_pt1 | contig 26446 bp, 22 predicted proteins | sample 1581801 | NCBI WGS metagenome assembly OIER01 (sample SAMN03281006, study PRJEB24777) | human gut metagenome | isolation source: fecal sample PR165 from 1 month old male Malay infant, vaginally delivered... | reverse complement strand
ATGAACCGGTGAGTTGCGGTAAATTCCACAACGCTTAACAATTTCACTATTTTGACTCGGGGTGCCCTTCTTCGTTGAAGGCTGAGAAATACCCGTACCACCTGATCTGGATAATGCCAGCGTAGGGGGCCAAAATTTGGCCTACTTATCATGAGATTGCATCTCTTTTTGTCCGTGCTGAATGCACTTGAGGTACAAAAAGGGCTTAATCATGAGGTACAGAACTCTTCCATACACGTTTCAACGAAACGGCAATTACTATCTGCAAATCCGGCTTTCAAATGGCAGGATGTATAAAAAATCCCTTCTCACTGATAGTTATCGTGAAGCATCTGCTTTGATGGTTGGTGTTATTCCGCACATTCCTTTTGTTAAATCATTAGCTACACCGATCCCGATGTTTGATGCTTTTGTATCAAACCTGATTGTGTCAGAACGTGAGACAGTGAAAGTTCCGCAGTTACTCAGTCAGCCGATTGTTGTACCTACTGAAATCGTTGAGCCAGTGGCACAAGTTGTATCGGAAAGGGTGCTAACCCTTTCGGATACATGGGCGATGTACAAAGATGAAAAAGGGCGCAACTGGACGAAATCGATCTCAATGGCAAATGAGCGTTACATGGAAGTGTTGCTAACTGTCTTGGGAGGCGAAACTGATGTAACGATGATCACAAAGCAGGACATTAAGCAGGTGATGGAAGTTGTTGAGAACCTCCCTAAGCGCGTTGTACAGCCTTATCGATCAATGACCATCCAGCAACTGATAGAATGTGATGATGTGCCACCGGATGATCTCGTGGGTGTTGAAGCTATTCATAAGCACCTCAAAATCTACAAATCCTTGTTTAAAACTTTTCTCACTGAAAGCAAAGACGTTTTGCAGAAGTCCCCAACTGATGGAGTAGTGGCAGCACCTTCAAAAGCGAGGTTCGGTGCTTACAGCACAGCAGAGATGAAAAAGTTTGTGGGGTGGGCGCTAAAACAGCCTGACAACTGGCAAAAGTGGATCACATTGCTGCTGGCATACACCGGAGCCAGAAGAGGCGAGATTGCCAAACTGGAGAAGTCACAGATAAAATTCGATGAAGACAGCCAACGGCATTACTTCCTTATTGCAGAGGGAGGGCAGGGGAAAACTGAAAATGCTACCAGACAAGTAGTGATCCACTCGAAATTGATCGAATGGGGATTTATGGACTACGTTGATCGCCAATGGAAGGAGCGGATTTTCTCAGAAGTTGCAGGAACGAACATGACGAAGATAGGAAAAATGTTTTCAGATCTCCGTGATCAGCTTGGTATTGCGGGTAATGCTGCCAACTTACTGATTTAGTGTATGATGGTGATTTTAAGGTGCTTGCGTGGCTTCCATTTCCATCAGATGTCCTTCCTGCTCCGCTACTGAAGGCGTGGTGCGTAACGGCAAAAGCACTGCCGGACATCAGCGCTATCTCTGCTCTCATTGCCGTAAAACATGGCAACTACAGTTCACTTACACCGCCTCTCAGCCCGGTACGCACCAGAAAATCATTGATATGGCCATGAATGGCGTCGGATGTCGCGCCAGTGCACGCATTATGGGCGTTGGCCTCAACACGGTTTTACGTCACTTAAAAAACTCAGGCCGCAGTCGGTAACCTCGCGCATACAACCGGGCAGTGATGTGATTGTCTGCGCTGAAATGGACGAACAGTGGGGCTACGTCGGTGCTAAATCACGTCAGCGCTGGCTGTTTTACGCGTATGACAGGATACGGAGGACGGTTGTGGCGCACGTCTTCGGTGAACGCACTCTGGCCACACTGGAGCGTCTTCTGAGCCTGCTGTCGGCCTTTGAGGTCGTGGTATGGATGACGGATGGCTGGCCGCTGTATGAATCACGCCTGAAGGGAAAGCTGCACGTTATCAGCAAGCGTTACACTCAGCGCATTGAGCGACATAACCTGAATCTGAGACAACATCTGGCAAGGCTGGGACGGAAGTCACTGTCGTTCTCAAAATCGGTGGAGCTGCATGACAAGGTCATCGGGCATTATCTGAACATAAAACACTATCAGTAAGTTGGAGTCATTACCTATAATCCATAGATAATGTTCATACAAGAGAAAAAAGGCCACAAACTTCCATCTATAGACATTTTAAGGAAGTGAAGAGCAGTATATGGCCCAGTTACCCTCAGATAGTGTAGACAAACAGGTAGGCCAACGCATTCAAATGCGTCGTAAAGAGCTGGGAATGACAGCCCAGCACTTAGCGGAGCTTGTTGATATATCCCACCAACAGCTTTCGCGTTATGAACGAGGAACAAACAAGATAAACGTAGCTCATCTTGTGAACATCGCCATCCAGCTTAATACACCTATTAGCTGGTTTTTCATTGATTGCTTCTCGACGTTAGATACTGAAGCCAAGAAGCAGCATGATTTCGTACCCGTAAAAGATTCTGATTTGAAAAGTCGTCTGGATAATATATGGCCTCGTCTGACACATGAGCAAAGACGAATATTGATTATGTTTCTTGATAAATACACCAAACAATAATGATAAATAACGGCTTTTTTAGCCTATAATTTTCAAAACAGACCATACTCATTCATCTTCATCTAAGATAGATAGCCGGTTAAGAAGAGTTTTTTCATTTAACAATTGCTTAATATGTCTCTTTTTCCAGTTAGTCCATTCATTATCTACAAATATCGAAAGAGGAGTACGGATTTTTTTCCCTCTGAAATGTTCAGCTATTTGAGAATCAGAAAGTCCTTTATCATTTTTAAGATGATCAACAACTTTATACAAATGATATAGCTCTTTGGCCGCTTGTGATTGGGGATCATATAACTGCCTCAACTTTTCTATACGAAGCAAATAAACTAAGGCCGAAGAATAGTTTTCTATGAGGTTGCGCATTTGAGGCTGTGGTCGTCTATGCCCCAAACTTTCACACAAATCAGCCAATTTCTCATAGTCAGCGCTATTAAGCCTGATTGAGATTTTATGCTCCCCTAATTCTTCCAGTCGTTCTTTACGTATATTTTGATACTCAATGTTCTTCTGACGTCGGACCGCCAGTTCGTCCCCTTTCAGACGCTTTTCCACTTTCGCCATAATCTTTATACCTCATATCTAAATCTGATGATCAGACTACTCCTCAGACGATAGCTGTCAAGATTTCAGTCTGATGATCAGACTTACAATCAAACATAGTCTGATCATCAGATTTCCATGTTTTCAGGCATCAAGAGCCATTTTAAGTGATTTTTAGTGAAGTCTGATGATCAGACAACTACTTTTAACGCAAAAATTTAGCGATTTTGGAAATCTGTAAAGGCGGTTTGCATCAATTGGATGCGTAAATCGAACAGGTTTTTACGATGAATGCTTCACGTCTGATCAAACTGAAAACAGTCCTTGAATACTGCGCTTTCTCACGGGCTACGCTCTATCGCCAAATCAAAGCAGGCCATTTCCCTGAACCTGTTCGCCTGACTGGCGGTTTGGAGGATGCAAACACCGCTTCTCGTTCAGTCGCATGGAGAGAGGAAGAAATACTGCAATGGATAGATAACCGCCAGAAAGTGCCGTTATCAGAAACAAGGAAAATTGAGCGGAAAAGTTCATCGCTCTAATAGCACGTTATATGCACATCTATATGGATAGTGATTATCTGATTCAATACTCACTATCCCATATCAATAGTTATTTCTGTAAGGGATACAAATGTTACTGAACAAACGCAATATAGATTTTTGTTATTCACTCGATGTTGGCAAAACTACCAAAGATAAACAGTTAAAAATGAGAACTGATAAACTCTGTGTTGTAAGTCGATTTGATAATGACGCAGAAATGAACGAAACATATGTCAGTCTGGAAAGTATGAATCATGCTAAATCCAAAAAATATCGTGTTCAATATATCCGAACCAATGAGGAAAAACCTTACCGTAAGGCATTACTGATCAGGGGAAAGAAGAAAAACTCACCAGTATTGTTGCGTATTGATTACTCCCCCATAAATCGTAACACAGGCGGAATACGTTTAGATTTTCGTCCACAACATATGACGCCTCAAAAAATAGATCATTTATTATCGTGGATAAACCGCCAATTAGGAGAAATATGTTATCAACTGCTGGCGCGAGCCTGGATTACGCAAATTGATGTCGCTCTCGATGTCTACAACTGCAAGTTAGATGATTACATATGGGGTTTGGAACGTTCAGGAAAGACAGCATATTTTAATAAAGAAGATGGTTTGCCGGGTATCAGGATAGGTAGTTATCGCTCTCTTTTACATTTTCTTTGCTACGGAAAAATAGACGCTAACAGCGGTAGAAAACTGGTATTTCAGGAAAGAGCCAAATTCATTAACATCAATTTTGATGAGTATCAGCAATTCCTGCGTATTGAAGCGAGGTACAGGCCAAATGCAACACCCACAAGCAAAAACGGTAATGTGTTGATGCTGGCCCATATTTTAGAGATGAGAAATCCTTTCGAGCGGCTCCGGGTCTATTCGAAAGATTTAGGGGATGCGCTATTGGACAGACGGTATCTTTACGCGCTCCCAAACGCTCCCAGCATCGCTGAAATGAAGCGCTACATGATGGATGCTATGCAATGCTCACGCTTGCCTCGCAAAGTCGATAGACTCATTGCAGAGTACGAGATAGAGCTGTTCGATAAACATACAGTCTGGATGCAGTGGTCACGCTGCGTTGCTCAATTAAGCGGCATTTTCAGTATAGCGTCTGTTTTCTGTGTACATAAGAGTGTACATACTGAAAATATGGAGTAGAGAAAACTCAATAAAATCAATAAATAAACACCATTACTCAATATTCAGATCCAGGCCTTATCGGGTGGTGTCGACAGCACCACCCATTATTATTTCTAATCCATTCCGGCACCTGATTTTGCAGGTCACCGCCTTTCATCAAGCTTATTCAACATCATTTGATAAAAATTTATAGGGCAAACGCAGTCGCCTTAGAAAAACTCAATCGTGATCTTGCGCACAAATCGCTAACCTCCCCCGCGTTCACACCGGAGGAAATATGCTGCTTCACATCCTTTATCTCATTGGCATCACCGCAGAAGCCATGACCGGCGCACTTGCTGCCGGACGTCGCCGTATGGACACCTTCGGCGTGATCATTATTGCTACAGCGACCGCGCTGGGCGGCGGCTCGGTACGCGATATTCTGCTGGGACATTATCCGCTTGGCTGGGTCAAACACCCTGAGTACGTCATTATCGTGGCGACAGCTGCCGTGTTAACCACCATAGTGGCACCCGTCATGCCCCATCTTCGCCGCCTGTTTTTAGTCCTTGACGCTTTAGGTCTGGTGGTTTTCTCGATTATCGGGGCGCAAATCGCGCTCGATATGGGGGAAGGACCTGTTATCGCTACCATTGCCGCCGTGGTCACGGGCGTATTCGGCGGTGTGCTGCGCGATATGTTCTGCAAGCGCATTCCACTGGTCTTTCAAAAAGAGCTGTATGCCGGTATCTCTTTTGCAGCAGCGGTACTCTATATCGCTCTGCAGCATTACGTTTCGAACCATGATGTGGTGGTCATCTCGACACTGCTGTTTGGCTTTACAGCCCGCATGCTGGCGCTGCGTCTGAAGCTCGGGCTGCCCGTTTTTCATTACAAACACAGCGCCCACTAGCTTCAGAACCCGTTGATGTGTTGTTCAGCGAGCCATTTCGTCAGCACATCAATCTGAGGCGCGTGCATCCAGTTAACGATTTGTCGCGCTTTCTCCTCTCCCGTTCCCGGCAGGCTTTGCCAGTCCTTTGCGTTACGTTCGCTCAACGTCTGCCAGGTTACGTTCCCCATCGCCTTCAGCGAAGCCTGTGTCAGCGGAACACCCAATGCCATGAGCCAGCGGATAAATGGCTTCTCGCGCACCAGATTAAATCGATGCCAGAGCGCCAGCCCGCGCGCGGAGGAAAAGCCAGGCGTAGCCTGCATTTGCGCCTGCGTTAATAACAGCCACGAAAAGAGGTGTTCAAAATGATGTGCCTGCCAGAGGGTGCGCCAGCCTGACTCGCCTAATCCTTCAATATCAAGTACCTGCTTTGAGCTGAGCCAGGTCAGTCGGGCAAAGAACTGTTCCATACATTCCGGAGAAGCATAGAAACAGCTCAGCGGATGATAACGCGAGGCTGGAGGCTCGGGTTTATGTCTGTCCGTCCCGCGCCAGACCACCTTATCAAACCGGGGAATACCCTGCCCGGCCAGGCTGACCTGGATCTGATCACCTGAGGCAATATCCAGCCTCTGCCAGCGCTCCACCGAGCCCAGACTCACCCGCCGTACCTGTTTATCGTCCAATTGCACAGGTTCCAGTGCGGCTACAACGGACATTTTGCCCGTTCGCCCCACGGAAAAATGAATATCACTCACCTCGGTCACCTGGGCTGCAGGCGCATATTTCCACGCAACCAGCCAGTTGCCTTCGCCCGGTAACCAGCCTTCCCCTGCGGGCGCATCCTCCGAACGCACCACAATGCCATCCGTGGCAAAGGGTAATCCGGTTACGTGCCAGGCGGCGCGCTGTTTCTCGACGGCATCAACAGAATCGGCGGGTAGCGTATACCGTGCCGACAGCGTAAAACCGGCCTGAGACAGCTCAGCTAAAGATGTCTGCATATCTTTCGGCCCATCCGGCCAGGCCCAGATGAACACGCCGATCTTGCTCAAAACTGAGTTATCCTTTTGCCGCATCATCGCCCCCGCCACCTTTGCGCGAGCGTTCATCCCGCCCATCTGCCGCTGAATGTGATTGTCGCTTAGCCAGAAAAGCTCGCCCTGTAAGACGCTGTTCGCGAGCTTGCCGGTGAGCTTTTGCGGAATAGTCGGGATCAAACGCACCTTCCCGGTCCAGTCTTCCCCTTTCAGGCCATCACCACGACTGATGGCTTGGGTTAACGTTCCGTCACGATAGACCAGCGTTACCGCCACACCGTCAACTTTGGGCTGCATCCACAGATGCTGCCGCGCACGCATCCACTGTCTCAACTCCTCTTTGCTGGCCACTTTATGTACGCCCGTATGGGCAACAGGATGTTTTACGCTTCCCACCCGCGCAGGGAGTTTCTCCTCTGAAGGCTCACTGCCAAAACAGTGCTGCCACTGCATTAAGCGCCCGTTAAGCTGGTCGTAAACTTCGTCGTTGACCTCGCTCACGCCCTGCTTCCAGTAAGCGTCATCCCAGCGTTTGATTTGCGCGCTTAACGACGCCATCTCTTTCTCAGCTTTTGCCTGCGACCACACCGGGCACACCGCCGCGCCATAGCCACTCCACAAGAGCATTAACCCGCTTATCCATCGCCACATTGCTACTCCTCCTTTGTGTTGCAGGAGGTATATCCCGATGCCTGAAACAACGCTAACGGCAACGACTCACAATGCGAGACGCTATCCGGTATTTCTTTGGGTTGCTGAAAACCCCATATAAAACCTGAAAACGGCACGCAAAATTCAATAATCCAGGGGAAAAAGTGTGACAAAGGCTACGTCACACGGCAGTGACGTGTATAATAAGCCCGTATGTAGGACTTCTTCGTTAACACATACAAAAGACTCTCATGGCTCAAGGCACGCTTTATATTGTTTCTGCCCCTAGTGGCGCGGGTAAATCCAGCCTTATTCAGGCACTGTTAAAAACCCAACCGTTGTACGACACACAGGTTTCTGTTTCTCACACCACGCGTCAACCGCGTCCGGGTGAAGTGCACGGCGAACACTATTTCTTTGTGGATCACGACGAGTTCAGAGCGATGATCGGCAGAGACGCGTTTCTTGAACATGCGGAAGTATTCGGTAATTACTACGGTACCTCGCGTGAAACCATTGAGCAGGTTCTGGCCACGGGCGTGAATGTGTTCCTGGATATCGACTGGCAGGGTGCACAGCAAATTCGCAAGAAAATGCCTGACTCGCGCAGTATCTTTATTTTACCGCCATCGAAAGATGAGCTGGATCGCCGCCTGCGTGGCCGCGGTCAGGACAGCGAAGAAGTCATCGCAAAGCGTATGGAACAGGCTGTTGCAGAAATGAGCCATTACGCGGAATATGATTACCTTATTGTGAATGATGATTTTGATGCCGCACTGAGCGATCTCAAAACCATTCTTCGTGCAGAACGTCTGCGTATGAGCCGCCAGAAGCAGCGACATGACGCATTAATCACCAAACTGTTGGCAGACTGAACCCACTTTCAGTATCATGCCCAGTCATTTCTTCACCTGTGGAGCATTTTAAGTATGGCACGCGTAACTGTTCAGGACGCTGTAGAGAAAATTGGTAACCGTTTTGACCTGGTGCTGGTCGCCGCGCGTCGCGCTCGTCAGATGCAGGTAGGCGGTAAAGATCCGCTGGTACCGGAAGAAAACGATAAAACCACCGTTATTGCACTTCGCGAAATCGAAGAAGGTCTGATCAACAACCAGATCCTCGACGTGCGTGAGCGCCAGGAGCAGCAAGAGCAGGAAGCCGCAGAACTGCAGGCCGTAACCGCTATTGCTGAAGGTCGTCGTTAATTAAACCTGCGGGTCGCCCTTGTATCTGTTTGAAAGCCTGAATCAACTGATTCAAACCTACCTGCCTGAAGACCAGATTAAGCGTCTTCAGCAGGCGTATCTCGTTGCACGTGACGCTCACGAGGGCCAGACACGTTCAAGCGGTGAACCCTACATCACGCACCCGGTAGCGGTGGCCTGTATTCTGGCCGAGATGAAACTCGACTACGAAACGCTGATGGCCGCGCTGCTGCACGACGTGATTGAAGATACCCCTGCCACTTACCAGGACATGGAACAGCTGTTTGGCAAAAGCGTTGCCGAACTGGTGGAAGGGGTCTCTAAGCTTGATAAGCTGAATTTCCGCGACAAGAAAGAGGCGCAAGCCGAAAACTTCCGCAAAATGATTATGGCGATGGTGCAGGATATCCGCGTCATTCTCATCAAACTCGCTGACCGCACCCACAACATGCGCACGCTGGGCTCACTTCGCCCGGATAAACGTCGCCGCATTGCCCGTGAAACCCTCGAAATCTACAGTCCGCTGGCGCACCGTTTAGGTATTCACCACATTAAAACCGAGCTGGAAGAGCTGGGTTTTGAAGCGTTGTACCCGAACCGCTATCGCGTGATTAAAGAGGTGGTGAAAGCCGCACGCGGCAACCGTAAGGAGATGATTCAAAAAATCCTCTCTGAAATCGAAGGGCGCTTGCAGGAAGCGGGAATTCCGTGCCGCGTCAGCGGTCGCGAGAAACACCTGTACTCCATCTACTGCAAAATGGTGCTCAAGGAGCAGCGTTTTCACTCGATCATGGATATCTACGCCTTCCGCGTCATTGTCCATGACTCGGACACCTGCTATCGCGTGCTGGGGCAGATGCACAGCCTCTACAAGCCGCGTCCGGGGCGGATGAAAGATTACATCGCCATTCCAAAAGCGAACGGCTATCAATCTTTGCACACCTCGATGATCGGGCCGCACGGCGTGCCTGTTGAGGTGCAAATTCGCACCGAAGACATGGACCAGATGGCAGAGATGGGTGTTGCCGCGCACTGGGCCTATAAAGAGCACGGTGGCGAAAGCAGCACGACCGCACAAATCCGCGCCCAGCGCTGGATGCAGAGCCTGCTGGAACTTCAGCAGAGTGCGGGCAGCTCGTTTGAATTTATCGAGAGCGTGAAATCCGATCTCTTCCCGGATGAGATTTACGTTTTCACCCCCGAAGGTCGCATTGTCGAACTGCCTGCGGGCGCAACGCCGGTCGACTTCGCTTACGCCGTGCATACCGATATCGGCCATGCCTGCGTGGGCGCGCGCGTCGACAGACAACCTTACCCGCTGTCTCAGCCGCTCGCCAGCGGCCAGACGGTGGAAATTATTACCGCGCCGGGCGCACGTCCGAACGCGGCCTGGCTGAACTTTGTCGTGAGCTCCAAAGCGCGCGCTAAAATCCGTCAGCTGCTGAAAAATCTCAAGCGTGATGATTCCGTCAGCCTGGGGCGTCGTCTGCTCAACCACGCGTTGGGCGGCAGTCGTAAGCTGGCTGAGATCCCACCGGAGCATATCCAGCGCGAGCTCGACCGTATGAAGCTCACGTCTCTTGACGATTTGCTGGCGGAAATTGGTCTGGGCAACGCCATGAGCGTCGTGGTGGCGAAAAACCTGCAGCAGGGCGAAGCAATACCTTCTGCGCCAGGCGCATCCGGCCATGCTCATCTGCCAATCAAAGGCGCGGACGGGGTGCTGATCACCTTCGCAAAATGTTGCCGTCCAATTCCAGGCGACCCGATTATTGCGCACGTCAGCCCAGGTAAAGGGCTGGTTATCCACCACGAATCCTGTCGTAACATTCGCGGCTACCAGAAAGAAGCCGAGAAGTTTATGGCGGTCGAGTGGGATAAAGAGACGGCGCAGGAATTTATCACCGAGATTAAGGTGGATATGTTCAACCACCAGGGTGCCCTGGCGAACCTGACGGCAGCGATCAACACGGCCTCTTCCAATATTCAAAGCCTGAATACGGAAGAAAAAGATGGCCGCGTGTACAGCGCCTTTATTCGTCTGACCGCCCGCGACCGCGTGCATCTGGCGAATATCATGCGCAAGATCCGCGTCATGCCGGACGTGATTAAAGTCACCCGTAACCGAAACTAGTGGTATGAATTCACAACGTTACGCGCGGATATGCGAAATGCTCGCCAGGCGTCAGCCTGACCTGACGGTCTGCATGGAGCAGGTCCATAAGCCGCATAACGTCTCTGCTATCGTCCGTACCGCCGATGCCGTCGGTGTGCATGAAGTGCACGCCGTCTGGCCGGGTCACCGGATGCGCACCATGGTCTCGGCGGCGGCAGGCAGTAACAGCTGGGTTTCCGTCAAATCTCACCAGACAATTGGCGATGCCGTTTCGCACCTGAAAGGGCGCGGGATGCAAATCCTTGCCACTAACCTGTCCGCTAAAGCCGTGGATTTTCGCGAGATCGACTACACTCGCCCGACCTGCATTTTGATGGGTCAGGAGAAAACCGGGATCTCACAGGAAGCGCTGGATCTGGCGGATCGGGACATCATCATTCCGATGATCGGCATGGTCCAGTCTCTCAATGTCTCCGTGGCGTCCGCGCTCATTCTGTATGAAGCGCAGCGCCAGCGTCAGAACGCCGGCATGTACGAGCGTAGCAACAGTATGCTGCCGGAAGATGAACAGCAGCGCCTGCTGTTTGAAGGCGGTTATCCGGTGCTGGCTCGCGTTGCGAAGCAGAAAAAATTGCCTTACCCCCACGTCAACGCGCAGGGCGAAATTGAAGCCGATGCCGAGTGGTGGGCCACCATGCAGTACGCCGGGTAAGCGATGAAAGGCCGCCTGCTGGATGCTATCCCGCTCAACAGCCTGACGGGCGTGGGCGCGGCGCAAAGCAGTAAGTTGGCCAAAATTGGCCTGCACACCGTGCAGGATCTCCTGCTTCACCTCCCCCTGCGTTATGAAGACCGCACCCAGCTTTATAAGATTGGCGATCTCCTTCCCGCCATTTACGCCACCGTTGAAGGCGAAGTCCTGAACTGCAACATCACCTTCGGCGGACGCCGGATGATGACCTGCCAGATCAGCGACGGCACCGGCATTCTCACCATGCGTTTCTTCAACTTCAGCGCGGCGATGAAAAACAGCCTGGCGACAGGCCGCAGAGTACTGGCCTATGGTGAAGCCAAACGCGGGAAATACGGCGCAGAGATGATCCACCCCGAGTACCGCGTGCAGGGCGATCTCAGCACGCCGGAACTGCAGGAGACGCTCACCCCGGTTTACCCGACGACCGAAGGCATCAAGCAGGCGACGCTGCGCAAGCTTACCGATCAGGCGCTGGAGCTGCTGGACACCTGCGCCATTACCGAGCTGCTGCCACCCGAGCTGGCGCAGGGCATGATGAGCCTTCCCGAAGCGCTGCGTACCCTGCACCGCCCGCCGCCAACGTTGCAGCTCAGCGACCTGGAAAGCGGCAAACACCCTGCCCAACAGCGTCTTATCCTTGAGGAATTACTGGCCCATAACCTGAGCATGCTGGCGCTTCGCGCTGGCGCGCAGCGTTTCCACGCTCAGCCGTTAAGCCAGAATGATGCGCTCAAAGATAAGCTGCTGGCCTCTCTGCCGTTTAAACCCACCGGTGCGCAGGCGCGCGTCACCGCCGAGATTGAACGCGATATGGCGCTCGACGTGCCGATGATGCGCCTGGTACAGGGCGATGTAGGCTCCGGTAAAACGCTGGTTGCCGCCCTTGCAGCCCTGCGCGCCATTGCCCACGGTAAACAGGTCGCGTTAATGGCGCCGACCGAGCTGCTGGCGGAACAACACGCCAACAATTTCCGCGCCTGGTTCGCGCCGCTGGGGATTGAAGTGGGCTGGCTGGCAGGAAAACAAAAGGGCAAGGCGCGCCTTGCGCAGCAGGAAGCCATCGCCAGCGGGCAGGTGCAGATGATTGTCGGCACGCACGCTATCTTCCAGGAGCAGGTGCAGTTCAACGGCCTTGCGCTGGTGATTATCGATGAACAGCATCGCTTCGGCGTGCATCAGCGTCTGGCGCTGTGGGAAAAGGGACTGCAGCAGGGCTTCCACCCGCATCAGCTGATTATGACCGCCACGCCGATCCCGCGCACGCTCGCGATGACGGCTTACGCCGATCTGGATACCTCCACCATCGACGAACTCCCCCCGGGCCGTACGCCGGTCACGACGGTTGCCATTCCTGACACGCGTCGCAGCGATATCATCGACCGCGTGCGCAACGCCTGCACCCACGAAGGGCGTCAGGCCTACTGGGTTTGTACCCTGATTGAAGAGTCGGAACTGCTGGAAGCGCAGGCTGCCGAAGCCACGTGGGAAGAGTTAAAGCTCGCCCTGCCGGAGCTTAACGTGGGTCTGGTTCACGGACGCATGAAGCCCGCTGAAAAGCAGGCGGTGATGCAGTCGTTCAAACAGGGCGAGCTGCATTTGCTGGTCGCGACCACGGTCATCGAAGTGGGCGTGGATGTGCCGAACTCCAGCCTGATGATTATCGAAAACCCGGAGCGCCTGGGCCTTGCCCAGCTCCACCAGCTTCGCGGGCGCGTCGGCCGTGGCGCGGTAGCGTCCCACTGCGTCCTGCTCTACAAAGCGCCGCTCTCGAAAACCGCCCAGATGCGTTTGCAGGTGCTGCGCGACAGCAACGACGGTTTTGTGATTGCGCAAAAAGACCTGGAGATCCGCGGCCCCGGTGAACTGCTGGGCACGCGTCAGACGGGGAATGCGGAATTCAAAGTCGCGGATTTGCTGCGCGATCAGGCCATGATCCCCGAGGTTCAGCGACTCGCCCGCCACATTCATGAACGCTACCCCGAGCAGGCGGCAGCGTTAATTGAGCGCTGGATGCCGGAAACCGAACGCTATTCCAACGCCTGATTTCAGGCGAACATCGGCAGCATCAGGTACAGCTTAATCACCAGCGCGTTGACGATATCAATAAAGAACGCCCCGACCATCGGGACCACCAGAAACGCCATGTGCGATGGCCCGAAGCGTTCGGTGATCGCCTGCATATTGGCGATAGCCGTCGGGGTGGCCCCCAGGCCAAACCCGCAGTGACCCGCCGCCAGCACCGCCGCATCGTAGTTTTTGCCCATCATCCGCCAGGTGACAAACATGGCGTACAGCGCCATAAACAGGGTCTGTACCGCCAGAATCGCCACCATTGGCAGCGCCAGCGAGGCCAGCTCCCACAGCTTGAGGCTCATCAGCGCCATCGCCAGGAACAGCGAGAGGCAGACGTTGCCAAGCACCGACACCGCCCGTTCAAACACGCGGTAGAAGCCCATCAGCGCCAGGCCGTTGCTCAGGATCACCCCGATAAACAGCACGCAGACAAACGTCGGCAGCTCAAACGCAGAGCCCTCCAGCCATTGCGCAACCACTTTGCCCACGGTGAGGCAGATGGCGATCATCGCGATGGTTTCAATCAGCACCAGCGAGGTAATACTGCGCCCAAAGTCAGGCTTTTCAAAGGCGGTCGGTACCAGCTCGTCGTCCGGTCTGCCGTCCGGCGTGGTGGAGTGCTTCACCAGATAGCGCGCCACCGGGCCGCCAATCAGGCCACCCAGCACCAGGCCAAAGGTGGCACAGGCCATCGCCACTTCCGTCGCGTTTTCAAAACCGTAGCGCTCGACGAACAATTTACTCCACGCCGCCCCGGTACCGTGACCGCCTGACAGCGTAATCGACCCTGCCAGCAGCCCCATCAGCGGATCCAGCCCCAGCAAGGTCGCCATGCCGATGCCAATCGCGTTTTGCATCAGCAGCAGCCCCACCACCACAATCAAAAATACGCCAAGCACCTTACCGCCCGCCCGCAGGCTTGCCAGGTTGGCGTTCAGGCCGATGGTGGCAAAGAAGGCCAGCATCAGCGGGTCTTTCAGGGACATGTCAAAATCGATTTCCCAGCCCATGCTTTTTTTGAGCACCAGCAGGGCCAGCGCCACCAGCAGGCCGCCAGCGACAGGTTCAGGAATGGTGTATTTTTTCAGAAGGGAAACGCTATGTACCAGCTTACGGCCAAGCAGTAACACCAGCGTTGCGGCAACAAGGGTCGACAACGTATCGAGATGAATCATAGAAGGCTCCTTTTTTGCGCGTGTTCCCTACACACGCGGCGTTATCCTGGGCCGGTTTGCGCTCTTCATGAGCTTCCGGCGCAAAAAGTGTAATTTTTTTTCCTCATCGGATGTAGAAAACCTGCTCACAGCGGCAGATTTTCTTGTCTTTTTTTGCTGGCAATCGTTTGCTTTTACCAGGTGGTCAGATAAAATGCCCGCTTTTCCACCGTGGGATTGCCGCCGATGTCCGTTAACACCATAGAGTCGCCTGATGCGCAACCGATTGCGCAGAAGCAAAATAGCGAACTGATTTACCGCCTTGAAGACCGCCCGCCGCTGCCGCAGACGCTTTTCGCCGCCTGCCAGCATCTTCTGGCGATGTTTGTTGCGGTGATCACCCCGGCGCTGCTGATCTGTCAGGCGCTCGGTTTACCGGCGCAGGACACGCAGCACATCATCAGCATGTCTCTCTTCGCCTCCGGCGTGGCCTCGATTATCCAGATTAAAGCGTGGGGTCCGGTGGGGTCGGGTTTACTGTCTATTCAGGGCACCAGCTTTAACTTTGTGGCGCCGCTGATCATGGGCGGTACGGCCCTGAAAACCGGCGGTGCGGATGTCCCGACCATGATGGCGGCGCTGTTCGGCACGCTGATGCTGGCCAGCTGTACGGAGATGGTGATCTCCCGCGTTCTGCACCTGGCTCGCCGCGTTATCACCCCGCTGGTTTCCGGCGTCGTCGTGATGATTATCGGCCTGTCGCTGATTCAGGTGGGCCTCACCTCCATCGGCGGCGGCTATGCCGCCATGAGCGACCACACCTTCGGCGCGCCAAAAAACCTGCTGCTGGCGGGCGTCGTGCTGGCCATCATTATTCTGCTTAACCGCCAGCGTAACCCATACCTGCGCGTCGCCTCGCTGGTGATCGCCATGGCGGCAGGCTACCTGCTGGCGTGGGCGCTGGGCATGCTGCCGGAGAACACCGCGCCAGCCAACAGCGCGCTGATCACTGTCCCTACGCCGCTGTACTACGGTCTGGGCATTGACTGGGGCCTGCTCCTGCCGCTGATGCTGGTCTTTATGATCACCTCTCTGGAGACCATCGGCGACATCACCGCCACCTCCGACGTCTCCGAGCAGCCCGTTTCCGGCCCGCTGTACATGAAGCGCCTGAAAGGCGGCGTGCTGGCGAACGGTCTGAATTCGTTTGTCTCTGCGGTCTTCAATACCTTCCCGAACTCCTGCTTCGGTCAGAACAACGGCGTGATCCAGCTGACCGGCGTGGCCAGCCGCTATGTCGGCTTCGTGGTGGCGCTGATGCTGATCGTCCTCGGCTTGTTCCCGGCGGTGAGCGGCTTTGTGCAGCACATCCCTGAGCCGGTGCTGGGCGGTGCAACGCTGGTGATGTTCGGGACGATCGCGGCCTCCGGCGTGCGTATCGTCTCCCGCGAGCCGCTGAACCGCCGCGCAATCATGATTATTGCGCTGTCGCTGGCCGTCGGTCTGGGCGTTTCTCAGCAGCCGCTGATCCTGCAGTTTGCCCCGGACTGGGTGAAAAACCTGCTCTCTTCCGGCATTGCCGCGGGCGGTATCACCGCTATCGTGCTGAACCTCGTTTTCCCGCCTGAAAAGAACTGATCCCCTTCACGGCAGGCAGTCAATGTCTGCCGTGACATCTATTTACACCATTCCCGCCTTGAGGATTGCGCATAAATCGTGCATAACTCCCTTATGTGCGTTTTGCGGGATGGAAGACCATGAAATTTATTGGAAAGCTACTCGTCTATCTTCTGGTAGCCCTGCTCATTGTGATACTGGCGCTCTATATTCTGCTCCAGACCCGCTGGGGCGCGACTCAGGTCAGCAGCTGGGTAACGGTGAATACCGACTACGAGCTCAGTTTCGACAAGATGAATCACCGCTTTTCGTCACCATCCCACATCATTCTGGAAAACGTCACCTTCGGCCGGGACGGTAAACCCGCCTCGCTGGTGGCCAAAAAAGTGGATATCGGCCTCAGCAGCCGCCAGATAACCGATCCGCTGCACATGGACACCATCACCCTGTTCGACGGCACGCTGAATCTCTCCCCGCAGACCGCGCCGCTGCCCTTTCAGGCGGATCGCCTGCAGCTGAACAATATGGCCTTTAACAGCCCGAATACCGAATGGGATCTGAGCGCGCAGAAGGTGACGGGCGGCGTCAGCCCGTGGCAGCCGGAAGCGGGCAACGTGCTGGGTAATCACGCGCAGATCCAGATGAGCGCAGGCTCGCTAACCCTCAACGGCGTACCGGCCACCAACGTGCTGATTGAGGGCCAGCTCAACGGCAAGGAAGTGGTGCTGAATACGATTGGCGCCGATATGGCCCGGGGCTCGCTCACCGGCTCGGCCCTGCGCAACGCCGACGGGAGCTGGATTATCGACACGATGCGCCTGAACGAGATCCGCCTGCAGAGCGATAAAACGCTGACCGCGTTCTTCGCGCCGCTGGCCACTATCCCCTCTCTGCAGATTGGTCGTCTGGACGTGACCGACGCCCGGCTTCAGGGCCCGGACTGGGCGGTGACCGACCTCGATTTAAGCCTGCGCAACCTGACGCTGAGCAAAGGTGACTGGCAGAGCCAGGAAGGCCGCCTGTCGATGAACGCCAGCGAGTTTATCTACGGCTCGCTGCATCTTTTTGATCCGATCCTGAATGCGGAGTTTTCCCCGCAGGGCATGGCGCTGCGCCAGTTCACCTCCCGCTGGGAAGGCGGCATGGTGCGCACGTCCGGTAACTGGCTGCGCGACGGTAAAGCGCTGGTGCTGGACGATGTCGCCATTGCCGGGCTGGAGTATACCCTGCCGCAGAACTGGAAAACGCTGTGGATGGCGCCTCTGCCGGAATGGCTGAACAGCGTCACGCTGCAAAAATTCGGCCTGAGCCGTAACCTGGTGATCGACATCGATCCTGCCTTCCCGTGGCAGATCACCTCTCTGGACGGCTATGGCGCAAACCTGCAGCTGGTGAAAGATCGCCAGTGGGGCGTCTGGGGCGGCAGCGCAACCCTGAACGGCGCGGCGGCGACCTTTAACCGCGTGGATGTGCGCCGTCCGTCGCTGGCGCTGAATGCTAACGCCGCGACGGTGAACATTACCGACCTGAGCGCGTTTACCGAGAAAGGTATTCTGGAAGCCACGGCGACCGTTTCCCAGCTGCCGCAGCGGCAGACCGCGGTGAGCCTGAACGGGCGCGGCGTACCGCTCAATGTGCTGCCGCAGTGGGGCTGGCCTGCTTTGCCGATCACGGGCGACGGCAATATTCAGCTCACCGCCAGCGGCAGCGTGCAGGCGAATGCCCCGTTGAAGCCAACGGTGAACGGCAAGCTGAGCGCGGTGAATATGGATAAGCAGCAGGTAGAGCAGACGATGACGGGCGGCGTGGTGTCGGCGGTGGCGCCGGCACAGTAAAAAGCCGGGTGGCGGTTTCGCCTTACCCGGCCTACGAGGTTTTGGTTCCCTCTCCCTGTGGGAGAGGGTCAGGGTGAGGGCATCAGAGCGCATAATTACCGTAGGCCCGGTAAGCGAAGCGCCACCGGGCATTTTCCACCTCAGAGCTGAACCACCACCTCATTCCCTTCGGCTTTCACCACCACGCCCCATTCGCTGCCCGCCTGCGAACCGCCCTTCACGCCGCTCACCGTCTGCACGTTGCGCAAACACACCGACCAGTTTTGCGCGTCTCCCGTGCCGGTAAAGGTCACGATGTCGCCCTGACGCGATGCCTTCAGCGTAAACGCCACCGCGCCGTTCGCAGAAGGCACTTCGCTCACTGCCGTTGCGCCATCATCCAGGTTAAACAGCTGGAAGGCCGTCCCCTCGTGCCATGCGTAGTCGGGCTTCTGGTTATTATTGCCCAGCGCCAGCAGCGTGTTGTCGCGCACGTAGACCGGCAGGCTCATGAAATCGTGCTGCTGCTTATGCCAGCGGCTGCCCTGGATTTCGTCGTTGTGCCACAGGTGCGTCCAGCGGCCTTCCGGCAGGTAGAACTGCACGTCCCCCGCCTCGGAGAACACCGGAGCGACCATCAGGGCATCCCCCAGCATGTACTGACGGTCGAGGTAATCGCACGCCGGATCGTCCGGGAACTCCAGCATCATCGCCCGCAGCATCGGCGTGCCGAACTCGCGCGCCAGCGTCGCCTGACGGTACAGATACGGCATCAGCTTGCACTTGAGTTGCGTGAAGTGGCGCACCACGTCGCAGGACTCGTCATCGTACGCCCACGGCACGCGGTAGGATTTGCTGCCGTGCAGGCGGCTGTGGCTGGAGAACAGCCCGAACGCGCACCAGCGCTTGTAGACGTGCGCCGGGGCGGTGTTTTCGAACCCGCCGATATCGTGGCTCCAGAAACCGAAGCCGGACAGGCCAATCGACAGCCCGCCGCGCAGGCTTTCCGCCATTGATTCGTAGTTGGCGTAGCAGTCGCCGCCCCAGTGCACCGGGAACTGCTGCGCACCCACTGACGCCGAGCGAGCAAACAGCACCGCCTCTTCTTCCCCCACCGTCTCTTTCAGCACGTTCCACACCAGCTCGTTATAGATGTAGGCGTAGTGGTTGTGCATTTTCTGCGGATCGGACCCGTCGAACCACTGCACGTCCGTCGGTATACGCTCGCCGAAGTCGGTTTTGAAGCAGTCGACGCCAATGTCCACAAGGCCTTTCAGCTTGTCGGCATACCACCGGCACGCGTCCGGGTTGGTGAAGTCGTAAATCGCCAGCCCCGGCTGCCATTTGTCCCACTGCCACAGGGAGCCGTCAGGGCGCTTGAGTAGGTAGCCCTTCGCTTTCAGCTCCTGGAAGATCGGCGACTTCTGGCCAATGTACGGGTTAATCCACACGCAGACCTTCAGCCCTTTCTCCTTCAGGCGGCGGATCATTCCTTCAGGGTCCGGGAAGGTCACCGGATCCCATTCGAAGTCACACCACTGGAAGGCCTTCATCCAGAAGCAGTCGAAGTGGAAGACGTGCAGCGGCAGGTCGCGCTCGGCCATACCGTCGATAAAGCTGTTCACCGTCGCTTCGTCGTAGTTGGTAGTGAACGAGGTGGTGAGCCACAGGCCGAACGACCAGGCAGGCGGCAGCGCCGGACGCCCGGTGAACTGCGTATAGCGGTTCAGCACCTCTTTCGGCGTCGGGCCGTCGATCACGAAGTACTCGAGATATTCGCCTTCAACGCTGAACTGTACCTTAGAGACTTTCTCAGATCCCACTTCGAACGAGACATTTTCCGGGTGATTCACCAGCACGCCGTAGCCGCGGTTGGTCAGGTAGAACGGGATATTTTTATAGGACTGCTCAGTGCTGGTGCCGCCGTCGCGGTTCCAGGTCTCGACCATCTGGCCGTTGCGCACCAGCGCGGTGAAGCGCTCGCCCAGACCATAGACCGTTTCCCCCACGCCCAGATCCAGACGCTCAAAAACGTAATTGCGGTGGGTATTGCTGTCCTGCACGTAGCCGTTATTTTTCAGCTGGCTGCCGGTAATACGCTGGCCGTTGCGCAGGAAGTCCAGCGCCCAGAACTCGCCTTTGGTGACGCGCATGCTGACGCTGCCGCTTTTCAGCTCAGCAAATTCGGCGTTGTTTTCGATCTCAACCTTCACGTCTTTCAGGACGTTCAGCGGATAATGTGGACCGTTGTTCAGGGCGCCCTGGAAGTGCTCGATGCGCACCCCGACAATCCCTTCCTGTGGAGCAAACAGGCGCACCGTGAACATCAACGTGTCGAGTTGCCAGGTGCGTTCGCGCACGTCGCGCGGCGCCACATAAACCACCAGGTCATTGCCCTGCTGCTCCACGTCGAATACCTGCACCGGACAGGTCACGTTCAGACCCGGTTGAATAAGCCAGTTTCCATCACTGATTTTCATGCTCTCGTCCTCTTAGTTCTGCAATTCTTTGCTGGCCGGCAGGTTTTCAAACTCCTGCTGGTTGCGGCGCGCGCCCTGTGCCAGCTCGCCCAGGATTTTGGTCAGGAAGGGGGTTTTCAGCGTGTAGTAGCGTTTGGCGATAATGGCGCTCAGCACGTAGCAGACCGCCGGGGCCAGGGTGAACAGGCCGATAATGATGCTGATAGTCGCGCTGTTCTGGGTTTTGGCCGCCGCATCGTAGCCGCCGCCTGCCAGCATCCAGCCGATCATCGCCCCACCCAGCGCCAGACCCAACTTCAGCACGAACAGCGTGCCTGCAAAGCTGATGCCGGTCAGGCGCTTGCCGTTGGTCCATTCACCGTAGTCGACGGTATCGGACATCATGACCCACTGGATCGGCGTCACCAGCTGGTGCAGCACGCCGATGACGAAGATAAAGGCGAACATCACCACGGTGGCGTGCATCGGGACGAAGAACATCGCCACGCTGACCACCGCCAGCGCGGCGTTGGTCCACCAGAAGATGCTGACCTTGCACTTCCAGTCGGTGAGCGGTTTCGCCAGCGCGGAGCCAATCAGGTTGCCGACGCAGTAGGTGGTGAGGAACGCGACGAACACTTCCGGCGAGCCCATGATCCAGGTGCAGTAGTACATCATCGCGCCGCCGCGCACGCAGACGGCGAGGATGTTGAGGATGGTCAGCACGCCGACGATGCGCCACTGGTCGTTGTGCCAGATGTCGCGCAGGTCTTCCCGCATGGAGGTGGTGCTCGGCGGCACCTGGATGCGCTCTTTGGTGGTGAAGAAGCAGAACGCCAGCATCAGGAATGCGACCACCGACAGCACGGCAATCCCGCCCTGGAAGCCGAACGCCTTATCGTCGCCGCCAATCAGCTTCACCAGCGGCATCATCAGCACCGTAGAGAGCATGCCGCCCGCCGTCGCCAGCACAAAGCGCCAGGACTGAAGGGAGATACGCTGCGTCGGGTCACTGGTGATCACGCCGCCCAGCGCGCAGTAAGGAATGTTGACCACGGTATAGAGCAGGGTCAGCAGCGTGTAGGTCACGGCGGCATAAACCATTTTGCCGTTGAGGCTGAGGTCCGGCGTGGTGTAGGCCAGCACGCAGACGATGCCGAACGGGATGGCACCAAACAAAATCCACGGACGGAACTTGCCCCAGCGGCTGCGGGTGCGGTCGGCGATCAGCCCCATACACGGGTCGGAGATCGCATCCAGCGCGCGCGCCAGCAGGAACATGGTGCCGACAAACCCGGCGGGAATGCCGAAAATATCGGTGTAGAAAAACATCATGTACAACATGACGTTATCAAAAATGATGTGGCTGGCGGCGTCACCCATGCCGTAGCCAATCTTCTCTTTTACTGACAATACTTCGCTCATCTTTTTTTATCCTTCACGCTGTAGGGGGCGCTGAGACCGGTTACAGAGTTTTAAACCATTGTTTCAGGAGCGGGTATTGCGTTTTCTGATTAGCAGATTACGTTTCTTGTTTTTTGTGATCGCGGTAAATACTGGAGAGCACGAAAGGCTAACCTGAGGATTTTCTTAAGAATTAACTGAAACAGGGGGGTACAGGTCAAAAGAGAGGTGAAAAAAGTGGTGTGGGGTATGTGGTAAATGCCTGAAAGTAGCTATAATGCGCCCCGCCTCCATGTAGCAATGCAGGCGCGGAAGATCGTCATCTCCGGTGAGGTGGCTGGACTTCAAATCCAGTTGGGGACGCCAGCGTTCCCGGGCAGGTTCGACTCCTGTGATCTTCCGCCAAAAATGCTCATCTACCAACCATGAGTAAGCCTATCGTATAAGCATGCTAACTTCCTAAAGTAACTTGAATAGCTTGAGTTTTCGTTATTAAGCTTTTCTTGATGCTGAATGAGGAATTCCTTCGCTACATCCAGCTCTAATTTATCCCAAAGGAAAGGAAGATAAATCGCGGCCGACTCCGGTGTCGAATGGTTAATAATATAAGAGGTATCTTTATCTTTAAATTTCTTCACAAAAGCCCTCAAATAATTTGAGGACTGATAACTAATAGCTGTCCGATTCACCCATTTATCTAAAGGTAAACCAGAATCTAAATACTCTTTCTGGTTTTTGATACCAATAGTGGAAAGATATTTAAACACTACAATATTTGGACTATATCTACCTGCAGATGGAATTACGCTGCCAATAATCGCATTCGGATCATATTTTTTATTATCATGCAGTAAGTCATCAAATAAGTCTATGCTGCTAATTTGAGTATAACCGCAACTTCCAACTTCAATTTCTTTTCTCTTTGCTTCGGCAACCCCCACACCGACAATAAATTCAACATCAGCATGTTTTTCGACTTCATCTATATCCACAACACAAATCTTTTTTTCAGGCTCATTCGATTGAACTAAATTGTAAAGTTGCTCCTTACAATATCTAAGAATTCGCGCTGGAATTTTTCTTTTATTTTCATCAATAGATTCAAATATTGGAATAAAATCATCTGTCCTTATTAGTGTTATTGGAATTTGAACTCCGTCAATTGATGTGTAAGTGTTTGATATTGAACAATCGGTTAAACCCTCATCTCTTTCAACAAAAATTAGATTATGCTGCAATTGTTCTACATTTTGAGGGCCAATACATGTTGATATGGCGCTAAGTAAGGACGTAATATTTTTATCCGACAGTGAATAACCAATAAAAACCACAGGATGCTCAACAAAAATAGTTATTAACTTCGCTGCAAGATACGGATTTTTCAAATTAAACTCATGATAATCAGTATCGGTCATAATTAGTGATTTTGGCTTATGGGCACTTCCATGTATTTTATAAATTTCAGCTATTGATTGAGGATTTGAAAATAACAACTCATTTTGGCCTGTATAAACCTTGTAATCTGGAAATAGCTGCTCCAGGAAACAGTCCCAGTTTGTTGTAATTATCCCATCAACATTTAAATTTGAAAGCAATTTTATTTCATTGTAGTACTTGCTTTCTGTAAGAGAAACATCGAGAGCATTTGTTAAATATTCACAAATTTCAAAACGCAGTGCGGATGTTTTATCAACTACCTTCTTATGATACTTTTCCCTACTACTTGCAAAACGAGCGTCCTGCCACCATTCTTGATTAAAGTCTTCTGCAATAAGTCTTGCGGCAGTTGGATAAGTAGAATCACCAGTAGCTAAATAATATTCGAACGGTTTACCAAAAATACAATATTTTTCTAGAAGGGATTTCCAATCACATAATCCTAGGTATCTTCTAGAAAAACCTGAACCTATAAATAAAAATGGACCTGCATTACGTGACTTGAATATTGCTGTTAATTGTGTCTTAAGCTCTAGATTATTCATTTCATAATCCAAATAAATTATTAGGTTATCAAATTAGGCATTATTTTACAGGGATTATGCCTTTGCGTTTCAGTTCATCACGACCTAAAGTTTTTAACCAATTCCCCAAACTCATCCCCTCCTCCTTTGCAGCAGCCTCAAACTGGGCCTTCAACTCTGGCGTAATGCGAATCTGAAAAGTCGGTGCTTTTCCGGATTTAGATTTGTTAGGGTCTCGTTTAGCTGTTGACATGTACGTACCTACAGGAGCAAGATATCTTCATTGAGGTACGTACCTTAACATACGAAAACCTCAAATTGAAACGCCCTCGCCAGGTACTCGCAATACCGGACGAGAGCTAACCTCACCAACTATCAAGGAGTTGATTATGGCTGATTCGCATTCTACCCCAGACACCGACCAATCCGGAACCGAGCGTTCGTTAATTGTGGGATACCGCCCGAATGTTTTCGACAAATCCACGCCCAATATAATTTTGTCCGGCAAATGGCTGCGCACAGCGGGGTTCGAAACCGGGCATCATGTGACCGTAAAGGTGATGAAAGGGTGCATTGTTCTGGTGGCGTATAACGAGCAGGAGCAGAGATTGCAGGACGAGTACAAACGGACGAAGGACAAACTTGTGCAGATAGAGAAAGGCCTTGCCGCGATTCAGACTCAGATTCCTGGAAAGCCCCTCGCAAAAGCAAATACAAACCATCTGGCTTAGCGGCTATTTCTGGCATACTACGTGCCTGGTGCGTTAATCATTAAGGATGTGGAGGCGACATGGCAGATAAAGACGTAATCCAAAATCCAACAGGCGAATTTATTATATTTGCCAGCGGTGACGGAAGAGTCCGTGTCGAATGTCGCTTCGAATCAGACACGATCTGGTTATCCCAGGCAGCAATGGCCGATCTGTACGGTAAAGATGTTCGAACTATCAACGAGCATCTGATGAATATATTTTCTGATGGTGAAATTGATCAATATTCAACTATCCGGAAATTCCGGATAGTTCGTCAGGAAGGAAAACGTCAGGTTTCCAGAGAGATAGAGCACTACAATCTTGAAGCAATACTTGCTGTCGGCTATCGCGTCCGCTCCACGCGAGGTACACAGTTCCGCCAGTGGGCTACCCAAACGCTGCAGGAATATCTGGTAAAAGGCTTCGTTATGGACGACGAGCGCCTGAAAAATCCACCTGTCGGATCATCCGCCGTACCTGACTATTTCGATGAAATGCTGGAACGCATTCGCGATATACGGGCCAGCGAACGGCGGGTTTATCTCCGCGTGAGGGAGATTTTTGCATTGGCCGCTGATTACCAGCCATCACTCAAAGAAACCATGCAATTCTTCCAGACCATCCAGAATAAACTGCATTTTGCCTGCACAGGCCTTACCGCTGCTGAGTTGATTCACCAGCGTGCGGACGCCACGCAACCGTATATGGGGCTGACCAGCTATAAAGGCGAAGAAGTCCGTAAAAGCGATGTCACCACAGCAAAAAATTATCTGTCTCAGGATGAAGTCAGCGAACTAAATCGTGTCGTTAATATGTGGCTCGACTTTGCTGAAGATCAGGCCAAACGCCGCAAGCAGGTATTTTTACGAGACTGGCAAACCAAACTCGATCAGTTCCTGCAATTTAACGACCGGGACGTTTTAGAAGGCGCAGGCAAAATCAGCAAAAAAGCGGCGGATGAAAAGGCGTGTTCAGAATACATTGAGTATGAAAAGAAGCAGCGCCTGCTGAAAGAAGCCGAGGGAGAGAAAGATATTATCGGCTTATTAAAATGGGATAAGCAGGCTAAGCGCTAATCCCTATTCAACCGCATATGCAGCAACGGAAACGGATTCCCCTGCCCATCAACCTCTGAGCGGCCGACCTGCACAAACCCCATATGGCGATAAAACGCGACGCCCTGCGGGTTTTGCTCATTCACATCCACTTCGTTTACGCCAAACTCTGCGATGGCATAGTGCAGCAGTAATTTCCCCACGCCCTTTCCCCGGCTCGCATGATCAACAAACAGCATTTCAATGCGGTTTTCATCCACGCCTAAAAAGCCGTGGATAACACCTGCATCATCGCGGGCCATCACGACGGTGAGGTTTGGCAGATACGCGTTGAGCAATAGCGGGCGCAGAGCCGCGATATCGCTTTCCTGTAAAAAGTGATGGGTAGCGCGAACGGAGGATTCCCAGATTGCGACCAGGCGTTCGAAGTGTGAGGGATGTGCGGTTTCTATTTTCATGAGGGGATCATGTTTGGAAAACCGAACTAATGCAAGTCACGCTGTGCGTGCTGCTCCCCCTCACCCTCTCCCACAGGGCTGAGGAATCCCCAGTAATTTTTTACCGAAAGCGATGAATGTTGTTTCAGGAAAATGAATGACTTACAGCGACGCCCTGGTCCGGCTGTAAATCGCTGAGGCGTTTCCTGCAGGCCGGGGCGAGGCGCATGGATGCGCCGAGAGGGCGGCTTTACAGGGACGTTACATCCGCCCGTCCCCGATAAGCCGGAAGGAATAAG
>OIER01000551.1_pt1 | contig 26509 bp, 25 predicted proteins | sample 1581801 | NCBI WGS metagenome assembly OIER01 (sample SAMN03281006, study PRJEB24777) | human gut metagenome | isolation source: fecal sample PR165 from 1 month old male Malay infant, vaginally delivered... | reverse complement strand
CCTGCGCCGCGGCGGCCCCCCCCGCCCCGCCCACCGCGCCGCTGTAGCGGCCCTGATCCTCCCCCGCCCCCGGGCGGCCCCGCCCGCCGATGTCGCCGCCGAACAGGCGCGGATCGACCGTGCCGATGCTGTGGTGCTGGTCTTTCCCGTCTACTGGTGGTCGATGCCGGGACTGCTCAAGGGATGGATCGACCGGGTCTTTTCCAATGGCTGGGCTTTCGACTTCAGCCTGGACGGCGGCCTGGAAAAGAAGCTCGGCCACCTCAAGGTGCATCTCATCGGCGTTGGAGGCGCCGATGCGCGAACCTATACCCGGCGCGGTTACTTCGATGCCATGAAGACGCAGATCGATCACGGCATCTTCGATTATTGCGGTGCCTGCGTCGTCACGTCGGAGCTGCTGCTCGATTCTGAAACGCAGGATCCGGCAATACACCTCGACAGGGCGCGAACCATTGGCAGCAGGCTGTTTGAAGCATCGCCGCTATGCGGAATGCAGGCAGCCTGAGGCCGCCGTTCACCCCATCAGCCGGGGCAAAGCGGCGGCGAGTGCATCCACGGCCAGGCGGACCCGCAGCGGCAAATGCGGCACCGGCAGCCACAACGCATAGGCGTCGTAGAGATAATCCGGCTGATCCGGCAGCAATTGCACAAGTGTTCCCGCGGCAATCCGGTCGCGGATGAGCCAGGACGGCAGCCAGGCCAGCCCCATGCCGGCCATGGCAGCGTCGGCAATGGCGTCAAGGTCATCCAGCCGCACGCGATTGACCGGCATCGCCTCGGCCGGCGGCTGGTCGCCGCGCGGGAACAGCCATGGGCGGATGCGGCCCGACCGGCGATACATGATGGCCTGGTGCCCGGCAAGGTCGTCGACCGCCCGTGGTTCGCCATGGTTCGCGATATAGGCCGGCGCGGCGCAGACAACCATATGCTGGCGGGCGATCCGCCGCGCAATCACGCCGCCCCTGTCGTCGGGAGTGCCGGTCCGGATGGCAAGGTCATATTCGTCCTCGGCGAGATCGACGAAGCGGTCGCTCAGCGACAGGTCAAGTTCCAGCATGGGATATTGCCGGGCGAGCCCGAGCAATACGGGGGTGACGCAGTGCCGGCCGAAATGCGCGGGCATCGTCACCCGCAACCGACCGCGCGGTTCGGACAGCTGATCATCCGCGAGCGCATCCGCGGCCTCCGCTTCGGCCAGTATCACCCGGCAACGTTCATAATAGGCACGCCCGAAATCGGTCAGGTTCTGGCGGCGTGTCGTGCGGTTGATCAGGCGTACGCCCAGCCGCTCTTCCAGAAACCGGACATGTTTACCGACCATCGGGCCGGACAGGCCAAGCGCGTCCGCAGCCGCGGCAAAGGAGCCGAGATCAACGGCCCTGACAAACACGGCCATGCTGGCGAGGCGATCCATATTCGAAACTCCTGGTTTCTACAGAACTTCATTATGCGCTATTTATCCGCATTTCTCCTGCTGGCATAGCCTATTCAGTTCAAATGGTTTGGAGTTATGACTATGGCACGCGTTGTTCGTTTCCATGAATTCGGCGGTCCCGAAGTTTTGCGCATCGAGAATGTCGAGATTCCCCAGCCCGGCCCGGGCGAGGTTCAAATCCGCGTCAAGGCCTTGGGGCTGAACCGTGCCGAAGCGCTTCTGCGTACCGGCACCTACATCGAGACGCCAGTTTTGCCATCCGGTCTTGGCCTTGAGGCAGCGGGCATCGTGGAAGCGATTGGCGAAGGCGTCGAGAACTTTGCGCCGGGTGATACGGTCAGCATCATACCGCCCAAATCGATGGTGCGCTGGCCGGCCTATGGTGAACTGGTGACCTTCCCCGCCGGATCGGTTGTCAAACACCCGCAAGGGCTCAGTTGGGAAAAGGCGGCGGCGCTGTGGATGCCTTACCTGACCGCTTACGGCGCGCTGATCGACATCGCCAAGCTGCACCGGGGAGATTTCGTCGTCATCACCGCGGCCTCAAGCAGCGTGGGACTTGCGGCGATCCAGATTGCCAACAGGGTTGGCGCGACGGCCATTGCCGTCACGCGCACCTCCGGCAAGAAACAGGAGCTGCTGGCTTTCGGCGCCGCCCATGTCATTGCCGCCGCCGAAGAAGACCTGGAGACGCGGCTGAAGGACATCACCGGGCCGGACGGCGTGCGCGTGGTGCTCGACCCCATCGGCGGTCCGATATTCGGCCCGCTGACCGCTGCCATGGCACCGGGCGGCATCCTCGTGGAATATGGCGGCTTGAGCCCGGAACCGACCCCTTTCCCGCTGTTTACGGTGCTGAGCAAATCCCTGACGCTGCGCGGCTATCTCGTGCACGAGATCATTGCTGATCCCGCTCGGCTGGAAGCAGCCAAGGCTTTCATCCTGGACGGGCTGGCATCCGGTGCCCTGCAGCCGGTCATCGCCAGAACCTTCCCGTTCGACCAGATCGTCGATGCGCATCGCTTTCTGGAATCGAACGAGCAGTTCGGCAAGATCGTCGTGACGGTTTGAAGGGCTGGAGCCTCCGTCCCCTACATTTCGAAATAGCGCGGCCGGTCGAGATCGGACATCAGCCCGGACTGGTTCGGCTGCCAGTTCAACAGTTCGCGGGTTCGTGCGCTTGCGGCATGAGCGCTCATGCCGGCAAAGACGGCGAACCAACCGAAATGTTCGGCCGCCGCCTCCGGAGTCTTGGCCACAACAGGCACATTCAGCCGGCGGCCGATCAGTGTGGCGATGTCCTTGAACAGCACACCCTCCTCGGCAACCGCATGATAACGGTCGCCGCCTGTCCCCCGTTCAAGGGCAAGCCGGTAGACGGAAGCCGCATCCAGCCGGTGCACCGCGGGCCAGCGGTTGAGCCCTTCGCCGACATAGGCAGACACGCCCTTTTCGCGCGCGAGGTTGATGAGGTGCGGTACGAAGCCATGGTCGCCGTCACCATGAACCGACGCAGGAAGACGAACCACCGACGCGCGCACTCCATCCGCCGCCAGCGCCGCAGCGGTCGCTTCCGAAACGCGGGGCACAGCCGCGGAAGCCGGGCCGGGCAGGTCTTCTTCCGTCGCCGGGCGATCCCGTCCCAGATGCGCCATTCCCGTGGTGACAAGCAAGGGGCGATCCGAGCCTTTGAGCACAGTGCCAAGTGTCTCGATGGCGCGGCGGTCCATCTCGCAGTTCTGCGCGAATTTCGAGAAATCATGATTGAACGCCGTGTGGATCACCCCATCTGCGGCGGCGGCGCCATCGCGCAGGCTTGTTAGATCGTCGAGATCGCCGCGATGCGCCTGCGCGCCGAGGGCGGCAAGTGATTTGGCCGCCGCGTCCGTGCGGACAAGGCCGAGCACCTGATGGCCCGCCTTGACGAGTTCCTCCACGACGGCAGAGCCGACAAAGCCGGTGGCACCGGTAACGAAGACACGCATTCCACTTCTCCATTTTAAAATGAAATGACCGCAATCACGGCCGTAGTGGAGAAGATAGGCGGTTGGAGAAATACGATCTATGCTGTAAAGTCCGCATTATCTTCGCAATCGTCCGGAATGACCATGGACCCGCTCTCAGACGTCCTGTCCCTGCTGAAACCGCATAATTACATGTCCGCCGGCTTCGATGCCGGGGGTGAATGGTCGATCCAGTTTCCGGAAAGCCGGGACAGTATCAAATGCGGCGCCGTGGTTTCCGGTCAATGCTGGCTGTCCGTGGGGGGCGTTGCCGATGCCGTGCACCTCGGCACGGGCGACTGCTTCCTGTTGCCGTACGGTCGGCCGTTTCGCCTGGCAAGCGATCTGACTTTGTCGTCCGTCGAGGCTGTCACGGTTTTTTCCGCTGCGCGCAATGGCGGCATCGCCGTGCATAAAGGCGGCGGCGATTGCTTTCTTGTCAGCAGCCGTTTTGCCCTGACCGGCAATCATGCAAGCGTCCTGTTGGGAATGCTGCCGCCGATCGTGCACATCCGCAAAGACTCGGATCAGTCCGTGCTGCGCTGGCCCGTGGAACTGATGATGCGGGAGTTGCGCGAACGGCAGCCCGGCGGCTTTCTCCTCGTGCAGCACCTGGCCCATATGATGCTGATCGAGGCGCTGCGACTGCATCTGGCCGGAGGATTGCAAGGCGGCGTCGGCTGGCTGTTCGCTCTGGCGGATAAGCAGATGGGCGCGGCGATCAACGCCATGCATGAGAATCCGGCGCGCCACTGGACGTTGCAGACACTGGCGGAACGGGCCGGCATGTCGCGCTCAACCTTTGCACTCAAATTCAAGCAGACCGTCGGAAAGTCCCCCATGGAATATCTGACACGCTGGCGCATGCTGGTGGCGGGAGACAGGCTGGAGAATTCAAGCGATCCCGTGTCCGCCATTGCCCTGTCACTGGGTTATGACTCCGAAAGCGCCTTCAGTACTGCCTTCAAACGGGTCATGGGCTGTTCGCCGCGCCAATACGGCCATAGCGGGAGGACCGCCTTATCATCGGAGAGCCCCCTCGCATCGCCCCTCGTGCGGCGTGCCCTTTCAGAATCGCCAGCTTAGATCACCACGCACCCCATGCGCCTGCACCGCAGACGACATCTGGCCGGTATAGGAAACACCCAGCGTGACAGCCTTTGTCAGCGAGAAATCCAGTCCGGCTTCAGCAACGAGAGCATCCCGCGCAACGGGTGAACCCTCGACCGGGAATGGCGCCCCTCCGGCCAACGCGAATGTTGTATCCGGAGCAACGTCGCCAAAGGCATGCTGCCATCCAAGCATTCCCCTTGCCGCCAGCTTGGCCGTGTCACCGACGGGAATATCCGTCCGGGCACGCAGGCCCAGCGTTGCATAGACGTTGTCATCATTGTCGCCGCGGGATTTGAGCCCTGCAGCCCCGCTTTCCCCGATGCCGTCGGTGTGAAGGTTTGCATAGGCGAGACCTGCGAATGGCTCCAATGCCACACGGTTGTAATCGAAGGCATAGCCTGCCTCCCCGAAAACCTGCACCGTTCTCGCGGCGTAATCGGCAGCGGATGCACCAAATGCCGTGGAACGGCTTGTTTCCACCGCGTGCCACGTGTGGGCCGCGCCAAAACGCAAGGCCAGCGCATCCATCTGCGTAGCGGCATAGGCAGCGATCGTATAGCTGTCGACGGATGCCGAGGACGCGCGTGCCGGAGCGTCAAGCGAACTGCTGCCATATCCTCCGGCAAAGCCTGCGCGCCATGACTGCCCGAATTCTCCATCGGCCCCCATATAGAATCCACCCGAGGAGCGCTCGAGCTTCGCAGCATTCGCATTGCCCGACAGGTGTCCCCATGAACCGTAGGCCTGCCCCCAGACCGCCGAGGACGCATCGGGTGCGGCCGGAATCTGACCACCCGGACCGTAGGCCAGAAGAGGCATCGACGGAGACGGAGCAGCCCCCGATGCCGCGCGCAGCCGCGCGGAGATGACATCCCGGGCAAACCGGCTTTCGTCGAGCAGTGCCGATTTGACGCTCGAATGGATTTCACCGGAGAGCTTGTCGAATATTGTCTGCGCATCATGGGCATTCGACCCGATAATCAGGTCGTAGATGGATGCGGCGGGATTGCCTGTCCCGGCAGTACCGGACAGCACCAGCCCGCCGAAACTTTCCACACCGGCACCCACCGATCTCTGGTTCTTCGTCGTGCCAATATCGGCAAAAGCCGTCTTGTTCCGCAAAACGTTCAGATAGACATTGGTGGCATCGTAGCCGAGTGTCAGGTCGAGGAAGGCGTAGTCAGCCTGCACACGGCTGAACGTTCCGGTGAGCCCGCCCGAAGCAAGGATCGTGTATCGGGCATCACCGCGAAACGTGCCCGGATTGAGGAAAGCATCAACTGTGCCACCGTCAAGCTGCGCCGTGCCCGTCACGTCGACACGGCTGGTACCCGCCGCTGCGCCGATCTTGACCCGCATGCTGGCATCGGCGGATTGGTGATAGTTGCCATCAATTGTCAGCGTTCCGCCGGCGCCACCCCAGCCGCCATAGACGATGCCCTGGTTGTCGACATTCCCGTAAATGATGCCGTCTCCGGAAAGGGCCCCGCCACGACCTACCAGCGTATCGGATGCGATACTGCCTGCCAGCGCCAGAGTGCCGCCATCAATCCGGGTTTTGCCGGCATAGGTGCTGTCGCCAAACATCAACAGCGTGCCATCACCCGATTTGACCAAGCCGCCTGCGCCAGTAATGTCGTTGAACCATCTGCTCTGACCGCCGTCAAATTTGACGTTGAAATCGCCCCAATCAAATTTCCCCGGCCCGAGCACGGCACGACCGGCATCGAGAAGCCCGTATCCGTAGACATCATCCACACCGGGAGCGCCAATGTCGAAAGCGGTTCCTAGCAGAACCTGCCTGACCTGATCCATCGTCATGTAGGGGAACATCTGTTTGACCAGGGCTGCGGCACCGGCAACGTGCGGAGCCGCAAAGGACGTTCCACTCATCGCCTGATACCCGCCTCGTCCGTCCACGGTAATGACGGCATAAGCGGGCGCGGCCAGACACCAGTTTTTGGCAACACCACACTGATTGCCATATTCATAATCATAACCGGTCACTGCCAGCCAGCCGCGTTCCAGCTCCGGAATGAGATAGGGCAACCCAGCGTCAATGGAGGGCTGGCTACGACTGTCGTTGCCGGTTGCCCAGATCATCAGGGTGTCGTTGGCTACGGCGTGCCTGTACGCGGCGATTTCGGCCTTGTACATCGAAGAGACGACGTCGGGCGTATAATCCGTGATTCCAGCTTCTGAGCCATAGCTGTTGTTGATGATATGCACGTTGCGGGAAACCAAACCATATATTCCAGCGACGACAGCCTTTGCATCGATATATCCGTCTTCCTCTTCAGCATTCACGGCAACGATCGTCGCGCCTGGCGCAACACCATGCATTCCCTTGCCATCCCTGTTTGCTGCGATGACACCTGCGACCGCAGAACCGTGCGTCACCGAGTTTGAATCGATATACCAAGGCTTGTCGGGCTGGACGGTGATCCCTTCTTCATAGCGTCCGGCAAATTCCGGGTGATCTCTGGCAAAACCTGAATCGATAACGCCAACTTTAACACCGCTGCCGTCCACGCCCATGGCATAGGCATAATCGGCGAAAATGTAATCGAGCCAAAACTGGGTCTTGTATTCAGGTGTCCGCCATGTCTCTGGATCGGTGGGATCACCTGCCGTTTGCGCGAATGCTGTCCCGGAAAAACATACGCTTAAAAGCAACACGGCAACGTGCTGCCGGCACTTGCTGGCAAGTTTCATGGTCGTTTCCCCCAGCTCCACCGTGCCCCCCCCTGGGAACGACAGCACAACTTCTAATTGTTGGAGGGATATAGTCCAGCGATTCGATCAGCCATACGGCATTTGCCGTATTTCGTGCCATACAGAGGGCAGGGAAGCTCCCCGCGCTTTCCGTTGCAGACTGTTAACCCTGTCGTTCTGTTCCGGCGCCCATGCTGTCGAAGTACGACGAGTGCCGTATGTTCCCTGCGCGTTTCCGGCCGTAATTGTCCCTCCGCATGATGTCGTCGCTTGGTTCGATCAATGTCGCGATCGACCAAAATCGCTCCGGATAATGAGAGCGGTCCCATCTGCCGGAGGAATAATGATGTTGCCGCTCGAACAACTGATGCCATTTGTCCTGGCAACATTGCTCTTTGCCTGCATGCCGGGGCCAGCGATTCTCTACATGACCGCCCAGACGCTGACGCATGGAACCGGTGCCGGGCTGAAGGCTGCCTGCGGTATTCATCTCGGCTGTTACGTGCACATTGTCGCGACGGCGCTGGGCTTGGCAGCACTCCTTCACAGCGCACCACTGCTTTACACGGTGATCAAGTTTGCTGGCGCCGCCTATCTCGTCTGGCTGGGCATCACCATGTTCATGGGCGGAAAAGGCGGGCATAAAGACACCGTTTCCACGGGTCCCGGTGTTTTTCGCGACAGTGTCGTCGTTGAGGTCCTCAACCCGAAGACGGCGCTATTCTTCCTGACATTTCTGCCACAGTTTATCGACGCCAATCTGAGTGCTCCAGTCTGGCTGCAGTTTCTGCTGCTTGGCATCATCGTCAATCTCGCCTTTTCAGCGGCGGACGTTGCGGCTGTGGGCATCGCCTCGGTCACGCTTGGCCGTATGACGAAGGCTGGATCAGGATGGATTGTTCCAAAGGTCTGCGGGTCCATTCTGATTGGTCTGGGCGTCACATTGGCAACCAAGAATATCTGACGGGACACGGCCTTGCTGGCGTTCAACCGGCGGACAGTCCAAGACGGATGGCATAGGCCGTCAGTTCGGCTCCACTGTGCAGATTGAGTTTACGCATGAGGTTTTCGCGATGTTTGCGTGCCGTGAGCGGACTGATCCCGAGACGCTCGGCAATATCACGTGTGGAGATGCCGTGAGGAATAAGGGTCAGGATTTGCTGCTCGCGCCGCGTCAGTTCGACGGGAGACGCAATAGCAGGCTTGGGCTCATGGAAACCGTCTCGCTTGCCGTGCTGGTCGACGGCAAAACGCACCTCGTCGGCAACATAGGGTTCGCCGCATCGCATGGCCTCGATGGCGGCCAGAAATTCTGTCGCGTCGCCGCTTTTCGTCAAATAGCCGTTCGCGCCGGCATCAAAGGCGGCGCGCACAGAACGCGGTTCCAGATTTGCCGTCACAATCAGAATCTTCAGCTCGGGCCAGGCCGCTCGCACATTCCTGATGAACTGAAATCCGTTCACGCCCGGCATGCCAAGGTCAAGAATGAGAAGATCGGCGGCCGTTTCCCGGAGCAGGCGGTCGACCGTGTCGCCATCCGCCGCTTCGCCGGCAACCGTCACGCCGTCGATGGTCGAAAGCAGGAGCTTGAGCCCTTCACGCACAAGAGCATGATCGTCAGCAAGGATGACCCGCGAAAACTCGAGCATAAGGCGTACCTTCTTGTTAAAAAACCAACGGCGTGCATCATGCTCGCATTCCCGAGCCAGAGTTAAAACAGCAATGAGAATTGATCAACATTTACAGCCTCATCTTATCGATCTTTTATACCGACAATCTTACGCAGTATTATTTGCCAACTTCATTATTCCCCTTCCGGTTTTGTATGTTCTCTGGAATTTTGTACAAAGCGAGCTTCTTGTGTCGTGGGTGGGGGCGATTTACTGCCTGACAATCGCTCGTGTCCTGACATCAAGACGCTATTTCGGGCGCCCTAAATCCGAGGCGGAACAAGCCGGCACGGCTTTGTCTTCCTGGGCCTGGCGTTTCACGATCCTGTCGTGGGCATCGAGCGCATTGTGGGGTTTGCTTGGCTGGTACGGGTTTTTATCGGCAGAGCCGCAAATGCAGGCTTTCACCACCATCGTGCTCACCGGCCTGGTATGCGGCGCCATTCCATCGCTGTCCGCATTTCCGCCGGCCTATGCGGGTTCGCTGATTGCCATGCTGTTGCCTATGGCAATCCGCGCGTTGACGGCGGAAGCAGCAATCAATGACGTTTATCTGGTGTTTGTTGTTTGCCTTGCCGGTGTCAATCTTTACTACAGCCGCGTGTCATACAAATCGATGGTCGAGACCGTTCTGCTGCGTTTCGAGAACATGACACTCATTACCCAATTGAAGGAAGAGCGGGACAAGGCCCGGGCGGCCGATCGCGCCAAGTCGCGTTTTCTGGCTGCGGCAAGCCATGACCTGCGCCAGCCCCTGCACGCGCTCAGCCTTTTCAATTCGACGCTCGCCACACTGGGCGAACGGGGCGACGTCCGCGGTGTAGACGCACGCACGCTGGCGAAGCGGGTAAAATCGATCACGGGAAACCTCAGCGGCTTGCTGAATGCATTGCTCGACATGTCGCGCCTGGACGCCGGCATCGTCACAAGCGCAAAAGAACCCGTCTCACTGTCGCGCTTGTTCGATGATCTGCATGACGAATTCAGCGGAACCGCGCGGGAGCGCAACCTCGAATGGCGTCTGGCTGATCGCGATCTCTGGGTCTACACCGACCCGATGATGCTGCGGCGTATCCTGGCAAACCTCCTCACCAACGCATTCAACTACACCGACCACGGGAAAATTCTTCTGGGTTGCCGCAAGCGCGGTTCAAATGTCGAGATACAGGTGCTCGATACCGGTATCGGCATTCCTCCCGACCAGCAGGAAACGGTGTTCGACGAATTCCACCAGTTGAACAATCCGGCGCGGGATCGCGACAAGGGGCTGGGTCTTGGTCTGGCAATCGTCCGCCGTACGGCACAATTGCTCGGTCATCCCTTGAGGCTCGTGTCGCGGGAGGGACGCGGTTCGATGTTCTCGATCCTTGTTCCGCTGACATCGCGCCCGCCGGCGTCTCTCCCCGCGCGGCAGGTTGCACTTTCCGGCTCTCTCTGCATCATGGTGGTCGATGATGAACCGGATGTTCTTGACGCCATCACTCAACTGCTGACGGTGCTGGGGCATAGGGTTTACGCGGACAAATCTGCGGCAGCTGTGATACGGCTACACGCTTCGGCACCGGAACGGACGCCGGTGGATTTGATCATCGCCGATTACAGACTGGCGGCAGGAACAACCGGATTGGAGGCGATTGCCGACCTGTTCAACCATCTGACCTACACGGTTCCGGCACTCCTGCTGACAGGCGATACATCCCCGTCCGTCCTGAAACAGATAGCCGAAAGCGGCCTGCAAATGCTCAACAAACCCGTCGATGGCGACGCTCTTCAGGCCGCTATCGACAAAGCCGCGCACCGGAACATGCCTCAGAGCCTTTCCTGATCAGCTATGATGGTATGATGCGGACCTTGTACGTGCCTACTTTGGGCGAGGAACCGGTAATCTGCAGCTCATTGTTTTCAAACTGGAAATGCGAGGACGTGACCCGGAATTCCGTATGGACGAAGACGGGATTGAGCTCGCCCTTCTCGGCAAACCGCACGGACGAAACATCGTCGTCGCGAAAGCTGAGATATACCCGCGTGTGTTCATGTGCCAGCCGCGCGCTTTGAAAGATAACATCGGCGTCGAAACGGCACCGCTCACCCCGATCCCGGTTGATGCCAAAATGCTCGATGAAATTGCCCATAGCCTCAAAATTCCTGGCTATGTTTGCACTGTCCTGCTCGGAGTCGTTCATGATTGCCCTTTCGTGTGGCGCCGAACGATTAAATCACGGCTTCGTCGCGCTCCCGCCAAAAGGACACGATGGCCGTCAATTTTTCTTACTCCCACTCGATCGTGCCTGGCGGCTTCGAGGTGACGTCATAGACGACGCGGTTGATGCCCTTGACTTCGTTGATGATCCGCGTGGCCGCCTGGCCAAGGAAGCTCATATCGTAGTGGTAGAAGTCGGCTGTCATGCCGTCGACGGAAGTGACGGCACGCAGGGCGCAGACGAATTCGTAGGTCCGGCCGTCGCCCATGACACCGACGGTCTGCACCGGCAGAAGCACGGCGAATGCCTGCCAGATCACATCGTAAAGGCCCGCCTTGCGGATTTCATCGAGATAGACCGCATCGGCCTCACGCAAAATCTCCAGCTTCTCGCGGGTGATGCCGCCGGGGCAGCGGATGGCAAGGCCGGGACCGGGGAACGGATGGCGACCGATGAAGGAATCGGGCAGTCCGAGTTCCTTGCCAAGCACGCGTACTTCATCCTTGAACAGCTCACGCAGCGGCTCGACCAGTTGCATGTTCATGCGCTCGGGCAGACCGCCGACATTGTGGTGCGACTTGATGGTCACCGAAGGGCCGCCGGTGAAGGAGACGCTTTCGATCACGTCCGGATAGAGCGTTCCCTGTGCGAGGAAATCCGCGCCGCCAAGCTTCTTGGCTTCTTCCTCGAACACTTCGATGAACAGGCGGCCAATGGTCTTGCGCTTCTTCTCCGGATCGGATTCGCCTTCCAGCGCGTCGATGAAACGGTCCTGCGCGTTCACGAGGATGAGCGGCAGGTTGTAATGCTCGCGGAACATGGCAACCACATCGGCAGCCTCGTTCTTGCGCATCAGACCGTGGTCGACAAGAATACAGGTGAGCTGCTCGCCAACCGCTTCATGGATGAGCAAGGCAGCGACGGAGGAATCAACGCCGCCCGAGAGGGCGCAGATCACCTTCTTGTCGCCAACCTGCTTGCGGATCGCGGCGACGGCCTGTTCGCGATAGGCGGACATGGTCCAGTCGCCCTTGATGCCGGCAATGCGATGCACGAAATTCTGCAGGAGCTTGGCGCCATCGGGCGTGTGCACCACTTCCGGATGGAACTGCACGGCATAGAATTTCTTGGCTTCGTTGGCGATAGCCGCGAACGGCGCGCCGGTCGATGTGCCGACAACCTTGAAACCGTCGGGAATGGAAACGACGCGGTCGCCATGGCTCATCCAGACCTGATGGCGTGTCCCCTTGGCCCAGATGCCGTCGAACAGGGCGCATTCTTCCTGAATGTCGAGGAAAGCGCGGCCGAATTCGCGGTGATGGCCGCTCTCGACCTTGCCGCCAAGCTGCGCGCACATGGTCTGCTCGCCATAGCAGATGCCGAGAACCGGGATGCCCGATTCAAACACGGCCTGCGGCGCGCGCGGGCTGCCGATATCCACGGTGGAATGCGGACTGCCGGAAAGAATGACCGCCTTCGGCTTGATGCGGCGGAATGCTTCGTCAGCGGATTGGAAAGGAACGATCTCGGAATAGGCACCAGCTTCGCGCACACGGCGTGCAATCAGCTGCGTTACCTGGCTGCCGAAATCGACGATGAGGACTGTATCGGGATGAGTGGGTGTGTTCATGGCGGGCCTTTAAAGCAATTGCCGAGTCGATGCAATGGGTCACTCCACCACACGCGGATGCCAATTGCATTTGTTCACAATTTGAGAGGAATCATCCTTGTGTTGTGGTGTTTGTTCGTATCCGAACCTCTAGCGCAACGATCGCTCCAACGTCATGACAACCCATTTGTTGAGACTCACCCCGGCGCGGCGCGCGGCACTGGAAATGGCCTTGTGCAGGACCGGTTCCGCACGCACGACAAACTGACCGGAAAATGGCTTCTCCGGCTCCTCGCCACGCTCGGCGCAAAAGGCCAGATAATCCTCGATGGAGCCGGCAAGCGCTTGCTTCAGCTCTGCCGCAGATGTTCCCTGAAAGGTAATGACGTCGCGAAGATTGATAACCTCACCGTGGAAAAGAGAAGCATCTTCATCGTATTCGATAACCGCTTCATAGCCTTTGTAATGCATCGTACTCATGGTCTTATCTCCGCTTCCAGCAGAAAGCGCCTCACTGATTTCACCGCGCCCTTATCCGTTTCCTTTTGCGGATGCGGTCGATGAAACACCGCGCGGATGCCATTCAGGGCGATACGAACCCGCGAGCCCTGCCCTTCCGTAATCTCGCCTCCACAAGCGAGGATGAGCGCCTCAACATCCCGCCAAGCAATACCTGCACGCACGGGTTCGGCAAAAATGGCGGCAAGCGTCGCCCGATGCTTCCGGTTGAGATCCACATAATGATATCACTTTTCAGTATCAATAAAATAGTCGATAAGAAAATCAAAAAATTATAGCGTGATCGCCCCGGCCTCCAGCGCATGGCCCATGGCTTCCACGGCCAGCGCCAGTTTTTCGTCGATCACATGCAGATATTCCGTCCAGTCACCAACATGGCGCAGGTCGGCAGCACCGTCGGAAATGCCGCGCAGCCCGATCAACGGCAGGCCAAAACGCTGGCAGGCGCGCAATATGGCAAAAGTTTCCATCTCCACCATATCCGCATCGATCCGGTCATAGGCGCTGCCCGAGACGATGTTCGCGCCGGTTGAAAGCGATGCTTCCCTCACGCCTGGGATGCGCAGCGGCAAAGGCACGGTGACCGGCAGATCGAGAAACGGCGTTGCCCCCTTGGTGAAGCCAAGCGGCGAAGCGTCCATGTCGCGATAGGAGACGCTTGTCGCCTGGTAGACTTCGGCCTGCTCCAGCGTCCGCGACCCGGCTGATCCCAGCGATACAACGAGGTCCGGTACGATTTCATCCCGTTCCAGCGCCGCCAGATTAGCCGCAAGGCTGACCGCCGCCTCCACCGGCCCGACACCGGTCATCAGCGGTCGGAACAGCCGCTGCAGATGCGCCCCATACTCCGCATCCACCGCCATGACGAACAGCACCTGTTTGCCGCCAATAGCGGCCAGTTGATAGGGCAAGCTCATGTCAGGACACCGGATTGAGCAGATACAGCGATGCGTTGAGAAGCGTGGCGAAGGCGACCCAGACGAGATAGGGAATGAAGATGACAGCCGACGATCTATCGGGCTCCCATGTCACCCGGATGAAGGCGATGATCGAGACCAGCAAAAGCGCGATGACCAGCAAGGCAAATCCCATCTGCTGGAAGCCGAAAAAGGTCGGAGACCACAGGAAATTCAAGACGAGCTGCGCCCACCAGAATTGCTGGGCGGAGGTCATATCGAGATCCCACACCCGCCACCCGGCAACGGCGATCAGGACATACAGGATCGTCCACACCGGTGCAAAAATCCAGTTCGGCGGGTTGAATGAAGGCTTGACCAGCCCGGCATACCATTCGCCCGGCAGCGTGATATAGCCGATGGCAAGACCGCCACCGACAGCCAACACGAGAAACAAGAGAAACCCTACGGACCGGGACATGGAAGAACCTTTCCTGCGGACAATGTCGCGGATGGTTGTACCGCTATTTCTCGCGTCTGAGAACAGAAATGAAGAAGCCGTCTGTCGACGTCGACAATGGCGACAGGATCGTGTTGCCATCCTTGAACAAAGGCCCGAGACCGTCGCTCGCCGACACCGCCTCCTGCCAGAGCGGGCGGGTATCGACCGGGGTATAATCAGGGTTTGCCCCCAGGAACGCAGCGACCTGCTGGCCGTTTTCCGGCGCAAACAGCGAACAGGTGATGTAGACCAGCCGCCCGCCCGGTTTCACATAGGCCTTGGCCGCGTCAAGCACCTCACGCTGTTCCACTTCGCGCCGTTCCAGCTGCTGCTCGCTGAGGCGCCACTTTGCGTCCGGCCGGCGCCGCCAGGTGCCAGAACCGGTGCAAGGCGCATCGACCAGAACGAGATCCATCTGGCCTTCAAGCGGAATGAGTTCGCTGGAATTGGCGTGGGCCTGGGCATTGCGCACCCCTGCCCGTTTGAGCCGGTCAAAAATGGGGGCAAGCCGGGCACGTTCCGCGTCATAGGCGTGAATCTGCCCCTTGTTGCCCATCTGGGCCGCCAGCGCCAGCGTCTTGCCGCCAGCTCCGGCGCAGTAGTCGAGCACCTGTTCGCCCGGCCTGGCACCGCTGAGTTTGGCGGCGATCTGCGAGCCGAGATCCTGCACCTCGAAAAGGCCACGCTGGAAGGCCGGTTCCGCCTGCACGTTCGGATGACGGCCCATGGCGCGCAGCGGCGGCACCCGCACGGCGGTTTCCAGCAGCGGCGCAGCGCTGGCTCCGGCGCGAACCAGTTCCTTCAGCACCTTTTCGCGATCGGCCTTCAGCGTGTTGACGCGCAGATCGACCGGCGGGCGGTCGCTGAGGGCAGCGGCTTCACCCACCCAGGCATCGCCGAAAATCGCCTGGAAATGCGGCACAGACCATTCTGGCGTGTCGGCGCGCACATGATCGGGCGCCGCTGCGAGGTCACGCTCCAGCCAGATGGCCATGCGGTCGGCTTCGAGCGGTGCGGGCGCAAACTTGTCACCATCCAGCGCGGCATTGATTTCATCGATAACCAGTTCGGCATCGGACAGGAGCACGCCAAAGGCAATATGACGGGCCGCGTTGCTGTCCATGCGCCAGCCGAGCGACAATTTGCGCCGCAAGGCGTCATAAACGATATTGCCGATGACCGCGCGGTCACCCGCACCGGCAAAGCGGTGCGACAGTCCCCAATCCTTGAGCGCATCGGAAGCCGGGCGTTTGCGGGTCTCAATATCGTCCAGTACTTCGATTGCCGCCTGCAGGCGTCCGCCAAGTCGCATGGGAATTCCTTCTTTTTGTCTACCGGCTTCGCATACATGGCAAAGCCAATAAAAGAAAGCCGGAGCATCACGCTCCGGCTTTCACATTGAACAACAAAGTTGTTGCAGGCAGCGATTACTCGGCCGCGGCGTGCTTTTCTTCGTTGGAAATCGCGTTGGCTTCATAGCCATGCGCTTCCTTGAGGGCAGCCCGCACGCCGGCTTCATACGCGGGATGAACGCGCTTGAAGTGCGCCAGCTGCCGCTCGATGATAGCGCCGGGAACACCGCCCATTGCCGCGGCAATGTTGGAGAACAGGCGCGTACGCTGACCGGCGTCGAACAGGTTGAACAGTGCCGTCACCTGACCGTAGTCATCGTTGCCGATGCGGTGGTTGTAGCGATCCGCACTGCCGGAAAGAGCCAGCGGCGGCTCTTTTGCCGATGGCTGCTCGACGGCGCCCGAGAAGCTGTTGGGCTCGTAATAGGCATCGACATTGCCGGTCTTCTGGCCAAAGAAGTTCATCTGGCCATCCTTGTGGTAGTGATGGACCGGGCACTTCGGCTGGTTGACGGGCAGTGCTTCATAGTGCGTGCCAAGGCGGTAGCGATGCGCATCCGCATAGGAGAACACACGTGCCTGCAGCATCTTGTCCGGCGAATGACCGATGCCGGGAACGACGTTCGACGGCGAGAAGGCAGCCTGCTCGATCTCGGCGAAATAATTGTCGGCATTGCGGTTGAGTTCCATGACGCCGATTTCGATCGGCGGGAATTCAGCATGCGGCCAGACCTTGGTCAGGTCAAACGGATTGTAGGAAGTCTTTTCCGCATCGCTTTCGCTCATGATCTGAACCTGGACGGTCCATTTCGGGAATTCGCCGCGTTCAATACCGCCAAACAGCTCTTCCTGATAGGTTTCGCGTGACTTGCCGATGAGGGTCTCAGCTTCCGCATTGGTATAATGCTTGTGGCCCTGCTGGGTCTTGAAGTGGAATTTTACCCAGAAGCGCTCGCCATTGTCATTCCAGAAGGAATAGGTGTGCGAGCCGTAACCGTTCATGTACATCGGCGCGACCGGCAGGCCGCGATCCGACATCAGGATGGTGACCTGGTGCAGGCTTTCCGGCGACAGCGACCAGAAATCCCACATGGCGGTGGCCGAACGCATGTTGGTGCGTGGATGACGCTTCTGCGTGTGGATGAAATCAGGGAACTTCAGCGGATCGCGCACGAAGAACACCGGCGTATTGTTGCCGACCAGATCCCAGTTGCCTTCGCTCGTGTAGAATTTGAGGGCGAAACCGCGCACGTCGCGCTCGGCATCGGCAGCGCCAAGTTCACCGGCAACCGTGGAAAAACGCAGCAGCAGCGGCGTTTCGGTGCCCGGCTGCAAGGCCTTGGCCTTGGTGTAGCGGGAGATATCGCCGGTGATCTTCAGCGTGCCGAATGCGCCCCAGCCCTTGGCGTGAACAACACGTTCCGGGATACGTTCACGGTTCTGGTGGGCAAGCTTTTCAAGCAGCTGATAGTCGTCCAGGAGAACAGGACCGCGTTCGCCCGCAGTCCTCGAATTCTGATTGTCTGATACCGGTGCACCGGCAGTTGTTGTCAACGTCGGACGGTCAGCCATTGGCTTCTCCTTGAATTTCGTTTTTGACACTATTTTCAGAATCGCACGGCGCGCGGGCTCTCTGCGATCTCGGGGGCGACCATAGAACTATTCCAATCATAGTTTCCAATTGAATTTAGAATTATTATTGATAGGATTTGGTTATCATGTTTTCCGTCCGTCAGATGCGCTATTTCGATATCCTCGCCACCACTCTGCATTTCCGCAAGGCCGCAGAACTCGCACGCATTTCGCAGCCGGCGCTTTCGGCGCAGATCGCGGAGATGGAGCAGCGGCTGGGAACACCCCTGTTTGAGCGGACGCGCCGCACGGTGGTTCTGACCGATATGGGCAAGCGGCTTTTGCCGCGGGTTCGCGGCATCCTGAACGGCATCCGATCGCTGGAAGAACTGGCGTCGCAGCGGCGCGGCATTCTGCAGGGCCGCCTGCGGCTGGGGATCATCCCGACCATAGCGCCCTATCTCCTGCCCATTCTCATTCCGGAACTGCGCGCAGCCTACCCTGAGCTGACCATCGAGTTGCGCGAGGCGGTGACGTCAAAACTGGTCGAGGATCTGCGGCTCGGCGATCTCGACGCGCTGATCGCCGCCCTGCCGATCGACAGCGATGGCATTGTCGCCAAACCGCTGTTCCGCGACCGGTTTCTGATTGCCACGTCAAGCAATGATACCGACATTCTCACCTCGCCGATGACCCAGGAGAGTGTGGCGCTGGAACGGCTGCTGCTGCTCGAAGAAGGCCACTGCCTGCGCGATCAGGCCCTGGCGGTGTGCACCAGCGTCAAGCAGCGGCAGCTGGTCAATTATGGCGCCACCAGCATGACAACCCTGCTGCAGATGGTCAGCCATGGCATGGGCCTGACGCTGATCCCGGAAATTGCCGTGCGCACGGAGGCCAGCCGAAACAATGTGCGCATCCTTGCCTTTGCCGATCCCGAACCCTCGCGGGAGATCGGCCTGATCTGGCGCCGGCAAAGCGAAAGGCGCGACGATTTCGAGGCCCTTGCCGCTACGATTGTCGAGTGCGGCAGGCGATTGCTGATCTCAGCCGAAGAGCTGGACGATCTGGCGGCTTAGTTCCTGGCCGTTCCCCGCAATCCCTTCACCGCTTTCTAAGCCGTTGCGGGTATCGCCAGATGCAGCGCGAGAATGACCCAGAGAATACCGTTCAAGAGATAGCCGATGGTGAAAATCGGCTGGCGCAGCCTCAAACGGTTCGACGTCACATGCACGACGGTGTGGGCGATGCGTGCTGCCACAAACAGCCAGGCAACAATGACGGCAAGAAACGATGAGCCATTGACCACATAAAGCGAAATGCAGACGGCGTAGAACAGGACGGGCAGTTCATAAAGATTGATCAGGTTGCGGATCACCGTGACGCTGACCTCCGGCTCCTTCAGCGGCAGCTTGAAATCGCGGGGCGACGCCTGGCCGCTTTTGACCGCCTCCATCCGGCGAAGGAATACCAGGCCGTAGACGATATAGATCAACGCGGTCAGTGCGATCATCGGCCAGAAAATTGCGGTCTGCGACATGGGGTCCTCCAACGTTGGCGCATCTTACGTCTACGTTCATTTTTTCCGCAAGCTGTTAATTCAACCCGGGAATTCCGGACAAGCCAGCCGCGAGATGATCGACAAACGCCTGTACCTTGCGCGGCAGAAACTTTGCCGAGGCATAGACCACGTGCATATCCATGGGGGCATAGCGGTAAGCGGGCAGCACGCGAACCAGCGTGCCGTCGTCGAGAAACGGCTGGACCAGCGGCACCTGCGCCCCGCCAATGCCCACGCCCGCACACAAAGCCTGATTGAGCACAAAAGCGTTGTTGGCGAGAAAGCCTGATTTGACCGGCACGACAATCGGCCCCTCCGGGCCGATCAGCGGCACCGCCTCGCCCTGCGGCGACCAGATGAACCTGACATGCTGATGCTCTGACAGTTCCTCCGGCAGCAGGGGGCTGCCATGGCGCGCGAGATAATCCGGCGAAGCCACGAGAATACGCTCGAACGTCGCCAGTTTCCGTGCCACCAGCCCGGAGGAGGCGAGTGCGCCGAACCGGATGGCAACGTCCACACCCTCGGCCACCAGATCGGCAAAGCGGTCATCGAGAATGAATTCGACAGTCAAATCCGGGTGCTGGCGCTGAAAATCGATCAGCATCGGCGTCAGGTGCATCTGGCCGAACCCGACAGGCGCATGCACGCGAAGGTTGCCTTGAACCGAAGCTGTGAGGCCAGCCACCGCCTCTTCCGCCTCCTCGACGGTCTGCAGGATATGCCGCGCCCGCTGGTAATAGGTCTCGCCGCTGTCGGTCAGGGCCAGCTGGCGTGTCGAGCGATGCAGAAGCCGCATGTTCAGGTGACGCTCCAGCGCCGCCATCTGCTGGCTGACGGCCGGTTGCGTGAGCCCCAGTTCCCGCGCCGCCGCCGACAGAGAGCCAAGCTCCGCCACCCGTACGAACGTCTTCATTGCAGCAAAGCGGTCCACTCATCACCTCAAATATTTTCTTATGAATGATATCACAATTGATAGACTACGCAAACATATGCAAATGGATGATGCTGACGGCACCAACCAATATGGAGCTGTTGAAATGACGCAGGACATGAAAAAGGCCGTGATTGTGGGTGCCAATGGCATCATCGGTGGCAACCTCATTGCATATCTCAAGGAATTGGGTGACTGGGAGATTGTCGGCCTGTCCCGGCGCGGCGGGATTGCAGATGGCAGGCTCAGCCACATCGCCGTCGATCTGCTTGATGCGGCGGATGCCAAGGGAAAGCTCGCGCACCTCACCGATGTCACCCATATCTTTTATGCGGCCTATCAGGACCGTCCGACCTGGGCGGAGCTGGTGCCGCCGAACCTTGCCATGCTGGTCAACGTGGTCAATGCCGTCGAACCCATCGCACCCGGCCTCCGGCACATCAGCCTCATGCAGGGATACAAGGTCTATGGTGCACATCTCGGCCCGTTCAAGACCCCGGCGCGCGAGAGCGATGCCAATCACATGCCGCCGGAATTCAACATCGACCAGCAGGATTTTCTCGAAGCCGCACAAAAGGGAAAACGCTGGACATGGTCCGCGCTGCGCCCGTCGGTCGTTATCGGATACGCGCTGGGCAACCCGATGAACCTCGCCTCGGTAATCGCCGTCTACGCCTCGATGTCCAGGGAACTTGGCATTCCCCTGCGCTTTCCCGGAAAGCCCGGAGCCTATGACAGCCTGCTTGAAATGACCGATGCCGGTCTGCTGGCGCGGGCGACGGTGTTCATCGCCACCGATCCGGCTGCAGGCAATCAGGCCTACAACATCAACAATGGCGATCTCTTCCGCTGGAGCGAGATGTGGCCGAAAATTGCCAAGTTTTTCGATCTGGAGGTTGCCCCGCCCCTGCCCATGTCCCTGAATGTGGTGATGGCCGACAAGGAACCGCTCTGGGATAAAATGATTGGGAAGCACAATCTTGCGGCAGTCCCCTACAGGGATGTCTCGTCATGGGGATTTGGCGATGCGGTGTTCGGCTGGAATTACGATTTCTTCGCCGACGGCAGCAAACTGCGGCGCGCCGGCTTCCACGACCATATCGATACGGAAGAAATGTTCCTGAACGTCTTCCGCGACTTGCGGGCGCGGAAGATTATTCCGTGAACTGACCCCCTTGAGGGAGGTCAAGTCGCGAAAGGTTCGCCCTTCCGGCGCGCAACATCGTAGTTCAGGAAAAACTCATCAAGCTGCGGCGGGGGCACTTTTGTTCCCGCCAGCATCGCATGCGCCTGCCCGCGATGATGAATCTGGTGCACGAACAGATGGGACAGAACAAGCCGGATCGGCTCCTGTGAAACCTGCCCGTCCTGCCATTCGATCATAACGATCCGGTCGAGATCCGGCGCACTCAGACTGTCGCAAAAGGCGATCAGATCGGCGTCGAACGCCTCCTGCGCTTCTCGGAGATCAGCCAGTTTGGGAAAGGGAATATCCTCGACGAGGCTGATGTTCTTGCGGCCGACGCCGGTCATGTCAGCCAGATAGATGTGATCGACAATGAGATTGTGATTCAACGTCATCTGCAGCGACGGGAAGAAACTGGTCCGCTCCTGCACAAATTCGGCATCCGTCAGCCCCGCACAGGCGCCGAGCAGCCGATGGTTCGACCAGGCGCTGTTGCGCGCCATGGCCGAGAAGTGGTCGCGGAGGGCGTTGTCAGACATGGCCTCCGCGCCCCGATCAGTTGCCGCCGGGATAGTTCGGGCTTTCGCGCGTAATCGTCACGTCGTGGGTGTGGCTTTCCCGCAGGCCCGCATTGGTGATGCGGACAAAGGTCGCCTTGTCGCGGAACTCTTCCAGGTTCTTGGCACCGACATAGCCCATCGATGCACGAAGACCGCCGGCAAGCTGGTGCAGTACGCCCGACACCGGCCCCTTGTACGCCACCTGGCCTTCAATGCCTTCCGGCACAAGCTTGAGCTCGTCGCGGACTTCCGCCTGGAAGTAGCGATCCGCCGAACCGCGGGCCATTGCGCCGACCGAACCCATGCCGCGATAAGCCTTGAAGGAACGGCCCTGGTAGAGATAGACCTCGCCGGGGCTTTCCTCGGTTCCGGCAAGGGCAGAACCTGCCATGGCAGCAGCGGCACCGGCCGCAAGCGCCTTGGCGAAATCGCCGGAATATTTGATGCCGCCATCGGCGATGACCGGAACACCGGCCTTGTGCGCGGCTTCCACGGCCGACATGATGGCGGAAAGCTGCGGCACGCCGACACCGGCAACGATGCGCGTGGTGCAGATCGAGCCCGGTCCGATACCGACCTTGACCGCATCGGCACCCGCATCGATCAGCGCCTGCGTGCCCGCAGCCGTTGCAACGTTACCGGCAATGATGCGCACGGCGTTCGACATCTTCTTGGCGCGGGTGACCGCATCCAGGACACGCTGCGAATGGCCGTGAGCGGTATCGATGACGAGCACGTCGACGCCGGCGGCAATCAGCCGTTCGGCGCGCTCGAAACCGTCTTCGCCGACGCTGGATGCAGCGGCAACCCGCAGGCGTCCCTGTGCATCCTTGGCGGCATTCGGATTCAGCTGCGACTTTTCCATATCCTTGACGGTGATCAGGCCGACGCAATGACCCTTGCTGTCCACCACCAGCAGCTTCTCAATGCGGTGCTGGTGCAGAAGGCGCTTGGCTTCCTCGTGCTGGACATTGTTTTCGCGCACGGTGATGAGGTTTTCACGCGTCATCAGCTCGTAAATCTTCTGATTGGGATCGGACGCAAAGCGCACGTCGCGGTTGGTCAGAATGCCAACGAGACGGCCTGGCTTGCGGCTGCCCTCGCCGGCGTTCTCGACCACCGGAATGCCGGAAATGCCATGGGCGCGCATCAATGCCTGCGCATCGGCAAGCGTAGCGTCCGGGCCGATGGTGACCGGGTTGACGACCATGCCGGATTCGAACTTCTTGACCTGCCGGACCTCTTCGGCCTGCAGCTCCGGTGTCAGATTGCGATGGATGACGCCCATGCCGCCAGCCTGAGCCATGGCAATGGCAAGGCGCGACTCGGTGACGGTGTCCATGGCAGCGGAGAGCAGCGGCAGGTTCAGTTCGATATCGGGAGCAATGCGGGTGCGAATGTCAGTCTGGCCGGGCATGACCTCGGAATGACCCGGCTGAAGCAGGACATCGTCAAATGTCAGTGCCAGCGCGCCCGTCGCGGATTCAACAATTTTTGCCATAACCAATTCCTTAAAATGCGACAAGCGCACCACGATGGCGGTGCGCCGAGTCAGTAATGTTCCGGTGAATTGGCACGGGCTGGTAACATGGATATGTCGGTTTGGAAAGGTGGAAACGTATTTATTCCGCAATCAGCGATACGCGATCTCCCTCTAGGGGTGGATGGATGCCGCGCCTACTGCGCATAATATTGAAGTTCCTTGATGCGCGCCCGCACGGCGTCCACATTCAGCGCCTCAATATCCATGCTGGCAATGGAACCCCGGTCGGCGCGCCATGGGCCGTTGTCGGCCTTGATCTGGGCCTCGCGCCACGCCACCCATTTGCGCTGCGCATCGCGAATCTGTTTGGCTGATTCCGGATCGACCGATGCTAGGACTTTCTTGTAAATCTCGTTGAGCTGCTTGTCATAGGCGACAAAGGCCTTGTGCGAGCAGTCGACCATTCCTGCGGTCGTCTGCCCTGCCGGACTGTTCAGACATTCCGTCGCCGCCTTGTCGATCGGATCAACCTTTTCCTCCGGTGAAGCGGCGACCGCCGACGACACAGCCCCGAGCGACAGTGAGACACAAAGCATGGCAAAGAATCGTTTCATGACGTCCTCCTTGGTGGCAAAATGCCCTATGCATCTTGGCAGCAAAAGGGTGAATTGTTGAGACTGGCCCATCGCTTTCCCCCATGTTAGGACCATACGATCCCTTGGACGGTTGAACGCAGGAGATGTGGTGCGCCCGATTTACCGAAAAGTTTCCTTCCTGCGCCGGTCCCGTGCCATGTGGGGCAACACGCGGGTCTGGCGGCCGCGCCTGGTGTTCTGGGCGGGGGCGGTTGCCATTGGTGTGATCAGCGTCCTCTTCGCCAAGCTGGCGGATCTTGCCCAGGAAACGTTTCATGGCGTGATCGGAACCAGCGGCTGGACGACATTCCTGCCCTTGATCATCACGCCGCTCGGCTTCATTTTCTGCGCCTATATGGCCTACAGTTTCTTTCCCAATGCCCAGGGCAGCGGCATTCCGCAGGCCATCGCGGCCCGCCATCTCAACGATCACGAGGATCGCGTCAGGCTGCTTTCCCTGCGCATGGTTTTCGGCAAGATCCTTTTGACCGTTGTCGGCCTGTTTACTGGAGCCTCCATCGGGCGTGAAGGCCCCACAGTCCAGGTCGGCGCGTCGCTGATGCTGCAGGTGGCCCGCTGGGGCGGCATGGCGCAGGCGCGCGGGCTCATCCTTGCAGGCTCCGCCGCCGGTATTGCCGCGGCGTTCAATACGCCGCTCGCCGGCATCGTCTTTGCCATCGAGGAAATGGGCCGCTCCTATGAGGCACGCACCAACGGCCTTGTTCTGACCGCCGTCATCCTCTCCGGCCTCGCCGCCATCGGACTTGTCGGCAACTATACCTATTTCGGTTCATCCGTTGCCGTCGTAACCAGCTTTTCCGACTGGCTTCTGGTGATCCTGTGCGGTGTCGGCGGCGGTGCATTCGGCGCCTGCTTCAGCGCCGGTGCCGTCAAGGCATTGCGCAGGATCAAGCGCTGGACGACACCCGATCCGTTTCGCCGTACCCTGCTGCTCGCCGCTGTGTGCGGTTTCGCCGTGGCGCTGATCGGGGTTGCTTCAGGCGGTACAACCTTCGGCACCGGCTACGAACAGGCGCGCGGCGCCGTGGAAGGCCATGCCCTGCCGTGGTATTTCTTCCTGGAGAAACTGCTCGCCAGTTTCCTTTCCATGGTTTCCGGCATTCCCGGCGGCATTTTTGCGCCCTCGCTGTCCGTCGGCGCGAGCTTCGGCAGCACGGTCGGTTTGCTCACCGGCAGCAATATCGGCCTCGCCGCCGTGCTCGGCATGGCCGGTTATTTCGCCGGGGTGGTGCAAGCGCCGATGACGGCTTTTGTCATCATTCTGGAAATGACCGGGAGCCATGACAGCGTCATCGCGCTGATGTGTACATCCATGCTCGGTTACGGCACGGCGCGCATCATCTCGCACGAACCGCTCTACCACGCCTTGTCACGGGTGTTCATTGCGGATGCGATCCGGCGCAAGCGCGCCGAAGCCGCGTCGGCAACGCCCGGACAGGGTCAGACATCGAACTGATAGGTCACCGGTACGAAACGGTAGCCGCTTCCCTGCCGGTCGAGATAACCAGCCGATGGGAAGGGCATGTGATAGCCGATGAACGGCACGCGGTCGGTGGCAATCATGTCGAGCACCCGCTTGCGCGTCTCGATGCCCTTGGCCCGGTCCGTATCGAAAGCCACCTCCCATTCCGGATGCTGTAAAGCAGCAACGTAATGATTGGCGGTATCGGCTGTCAGCACCAGACGCTTGCCCGCGGATTCCACATGGAAAATCATGTGACCGGGCGTATGGCCGTAGGCCGCTTCGCTGGTAATCCCTGACACAACCGCATCACCCGCCTTGATGAAGGTGGTCTTTTCCGCCAACGGTTTCACCTTGGCCGCAACACCCTTGGCACCTGCTTCCGCCGGCGTGCCCGCCCGGGCCGGATCGGTCCAGAAATCATATTCGATCTGCCCCGCGATATAGCGCGCATTGGCAAAGGCAGGCATTTCGCCGTTCATCAGGCCGCCGATGTGATCACCATGCATATGGGTGATGACAACGACACTCACCTGATCGGGCGTGTAACCCGCCGCTTTCATATTGGCTTCCAGCTGGCCGAAACCGTTGTCGCGCCCTGCAGCGCCAAAACCCGTATCGAACAGGATCAGTTCAGCACCGGTATTGATCAGCACCGGGGCAAAACCATTGACGAACTTTGTTTCGGGCAGAAAGTTGGCGCGCATCAGTTCTGCCACCTTCTCCTGCGACTGATCGGCACCGAAGGTGGGAAACGGGCCATCGGACAGGCGCAGGCCATCGAGAAGCGTGGTGACCTCAAATTCACCCAGCTTGAAGCGCTTGAAACCCGGCGACTTCACCGGCGAAAGCGGAACCGCCGCGGCGGCAGGATCCGGCATGACCTGCGACATGGCGAGCCCACCAGCTATCGCGCTCGACGCAAGAAACAGGTCGCGGCGCGAAATCTCGTATGCCGTCTTCTGCTTGAAAAAAAAAAAAAAACTACGGGAATACGTGTGAGAACTAGCACACACAAAGTAATGTATGACGAGTCGATTCCTTCTTCCTACAGGAATATCGTCTTAGGGTGCAAACGAA
>OIER01000539.1_pt1 | contig 26815 bp, 30 predicted proteins | sample 1581801 | NCBI WGS metagenome assembly OIER01 (sample SAMN03281006, study PRJEB24777) | human gut metagenome | isolation source: fecal sample PR165 from 1 month old male Malay infant, vaginally delivered... | reverse complement strand
CTTCCAGGCTTATTCTTTTTAATTCATAAGGATGCCTGACATGAAACGCTTCTTTCTCTCACTTTTCTCCAGCCCCGAATCCTTACTTCAGGTCATGAGTCAGCAGGAAATTATTGAAGCTGTCGAAGATGGCGATCGCATCATCATCGACCAGGACGGGAACGCCTCGGTGAACTACAAGAGCAACGAGGTGCGGCAGGACTTTCTGCGTCACGTCAACGCGCTGAAGAGGGCCTGATATGGGAACGGCGATATTTATGGTGCTGATGGTCTGCGGGTACTGGTACACCAGCCGCGACCTGTCGACCCGCTTTAAGATCAAACGCTCCTTTGGCTGGGATGTCTATTTTCTGGTTGCGCTTTATGGCTCTATTTTCGTTCTGCAAGGCGTGATTGCCACGGGGCTGCTCTGGCTGCTGCTGCTCGCCCTCTCCGCCGCCAACAACGCTTTTCACTTTGCCTCTCCGAAATACACCGACTGGCAAATCGACTTTATGAACTGGAGTTTTTTAGGCATTCAGGCGCCGGTGGTGGTGATGCTGGCCTTCGCCATCCTGTTTTGCCTCTACCGCTCTAACTGGGCAGGCAGCGCCAGACTGGACGGCGAGAGCCGGAAAAAGCTCTACAAACGGCTTGCGCAGGCGAGTGGGATCGAACAATTGCTCTATCAGTGTATGGAGCAAGGCGAGCTGGCGCAGGTCACGCTGCGGTCGAGGCGGATATACGTGGGGATGATCCACACCGCGACGCTGGAATATGAAAAAACGGCCAACATCGTGCTGATCCCGATGTTGAGCGGGTACCGGGACGCGAAGACAATGAACCTGCGCATCGAGAATAATTACAGCAGGTGGTATGCGGAGCATGACATCACGCTCGACTCGGAACCCCGCAGCGCCATGTCATTCCGCAAAGTGATTTTACTCAATCAGATTGAGAGCCTGTCGTTGTTCGATCCCGCCAGCGCCAGCGCGCTGTCGCTGGCACAGCGGGACGAGCATGCGTGTGCTAAAGAGACATCCCCATAATTCTGAGTATGCTCTGCTGAGAAGCGGTTTCGAAAAGAACGTTCTTAATGCAGAGCATGCCCTGCTTTTGGTAAAACCGGTACGCGCCCGCATTCTGCTCAAGCACCTCCAGCCAGAGATAGTTTTTCCCCCTGTTCCGGGCCAGGTCGATAATGGTGTTGAACATGAACTGACCATAGTTCTTGCCGGTTTCAGCAGGATCAAGGTAGAGCTTGTTAAGGAGCACGCCCTGTTTATCCGTTTCTGGGATCGTGGCCTCCCAGGTCGCTTTCATGAACCCCACGGGGCGATCGGTTTCGGCTACAAACCAGGAAACAGGGCTCTCAGTCAGGCTCTGCTCGACGACGGAAGGGGCGTACTCGGCGTCCAGAAAATCCTTCATTTCTGCGCCTGACACCCACAAATGCTGAAAATGGGCGGGATAAATGCGGTATCCCAGCTCGCTTAACAGTGTTGAATCGGCCACGGTGGCCTGTCGAATTCTAAGCATCATTTGCCACCTGGTAAGCCTGCCAACGCCCGCTTCAACGACGTGATGACCTCATCCGTCCCCATGCCCATCTGCGCATGAATAATGGCACCGTCAATGAGCAGCATGATTTCATTGACGACGTGCTCATCAGCGATCTTCGTCAGTGACGCAATAATATTCTTTGTTTCGATTTTATGATCGCGACATATCGCTTTTATTTCGCTTTCAATATCTTCGGATTTGGCTTCCGCGCTGGCATTAATAAACGCACAGCCGTGGAACTCGGGTGAAACAAACCATTCATATAGCGTTGCAGAAATCGCATCAGCAGGTTTTTCGCCTTCATCGAGATGTCGGCGCAGCGTGGTTTCAAACCAGTCAATCCATATTTCATGCCGATACTGCAAATAGGCAAGGATAAGTAAACTTTTACTCGGAAAGTGACGATAAAACGTCACCTTGGTGACTTTCGCCTGCTTGATAAGCGTATCCACGCCGGTTGCTTTAAAGCCCGTGGAATAAAACAGATCGTGCGCCGTTAGTATTATTTTATCCCTGACGCTGATTTTTTTATCGTTTCCTGCAGCTTCTGCTTTCATTTTTCCACAGCCTCATAAGGGGGTTGACAGCGTTATTTTACAGGCATAGATTACCGCAAGTAGACAGATCTGTCTACATATAACTCACTGAGGTAATCGCCATGAACACACGCCCTCCCTTACCGCCCTTTACCCGTGAAAGTGCGACAGAAAAAGTCAGACTGGCAGAAGATGGCTGGAACAGCCGCGACCCGGCGAAAGTCGCGCTGGCCTATACGCTGGATACCCAATGGCGCAACCGCGCTGAGTTCGCCACCAACCGTGAAGAGGCGCAGGCATTCCTGGCGCGGAAATGGAAAAAAGAGCTGGATTATCGTCTGATTAAGGAGCTGTGGGCTTTTACGGATAACCGCATCGCCGTTCGCTATGCCTATGAATGGCATGATGATTCCGGCAACTGGTTCCGCTCGTACGGCAATGAAAACTGGGAGTTCGCACCGGACGGACTGATGAAGCGTCGTTTTGCCTGCGTAAACGATATGCCGATACAAGAATCAGAGCGGCTGTTCCACTGGCCGCTGGGCAGACGCCCGGACGATCACCCCTCGCTGAGCGATCTGGGATTATAGGATTTCGCATCACTCCGGGCTGCCCCGGAGTGTTGAATTACAGTGCGCCCAGCTGTTTCATCAGCGTCAGGTTGTCTTCAATATGCCAGTTAGCGGCAATTTTACCTTCGCGGATTTCATAGATATCCGTGGCGATAAAATCTATTTTTTGCCCCTTCCCCTTCAGCTTGCCAAATGTCCCGGTGAATGTGCCGTAAAAATGCAAATGGGAGACCACGCGGTCGCCGGAAATAATCATCTGCTCAACCTCACAGCGTAAATCCGGCACGGCCGTGCGAAACACACGCGAGGCTAAAATAGCGCCCTCCGGCCCCTGCTTACGACCTTCCGGCGGCGTTTTATCAATAAAATTCGCTGCCAGAGCATCACGCGCCAGGGATTCTTCTCCGGTGTTCCAGAACGTGGCATATTCTCTGGCAACGGCTTCATTCGTTGTCAATTGCGTCCGGGACAGGCTCTTATCCACAATAAGCTGCTGTGGTTTCACCCATTCTGACTGCGCCGAATACGCGGCACCCGACAGTCCAACAAAAATAAGCGCCGCGAGGGCGGGACGAAAAGTTTTCAAAGCGTTCATATTCTTTCTCACCATTTTTACGTTACTTGCTAACCCTGTATTGTGGGTAATCGGTATATCCCGTCCCGGCACCACCAAACAGCGTGGCGGGATCCCGCACCTCTGCCAGCGGTAACCGGTGCGCCAGCCGGTGGGGTAAATCCGGGTTGGCAATAAACGGTCGTCCGAAGGCAATTAAATCGGCATAGCCCGCAGCAAGTATTTTTTCGGCTTTTGCAAGGTCATAGTTACCCGCGACGATCAGCGTCCCGCTAAAGGTCTCGCGAAGTGACTGACGGAATTGTTCGGGGATCTGCGGCGCATCGTCCCAGTCGGCTTCCGCCAGGTGGATAAACGCGATCCCTTGTTGTTCGCACCAGGCCGCAAGCGCGAGTATGGCTTCAGAGACCTGCGGGTCGTTCATCCCGCGCTGGGTGATAAACGGCGAAAGACGAATGCCCGTTCGCTCGTGACCAATGGCCTCAGCAATGGCGCTTAACACTTCCTGAGCAAAGCGGATCCGATTCGCCAGCGTGCCGCCGTACTCATCCGTGCGTATATTGGATGTCTGGCGCAGGAACTGGTCGATTAAATAACCGTTACCGCCGTGAACCTCCACGCCATCAAATCCGGCCTGAACGGCATTCAGCGCGGCCTGGCGATAGTCCGCGACGATGCTGCGAATGTCCTTGCGCGAAAGCGCTCGCGGTTGCGGGCAGTCCACCATTTGGCCTTCACCCTTTTCATTCACCACCCATACCTGCGCGTCTGGCGCCAGCGCTGACGGGGCGACGGGCTGGCCGTCCTGATGAAAACTGGCGTGGGACATTCGCCCGACGTGCCAGAGCTGAGAAAAAATGAGTCCGCCCGCCTGATGCACGGCGCCCGTGATGAGTTGCCATCCTGAAACCTGCTCCGGCGAATGAATGCCGGGCGTCCAGGAGTATCCCTGACCCTGAGGCGAGATCTGCGTGGCTTCGGTGATGATTAAGCCCGCGCTGGCCCGCTGCCGGTAATATTCCGCCATCAGTGCAGAGGGAATATTCCCCGGCTGAAGGGAACGTGCGCGGGTCATCGGCGCCATGACGATACGATTTTTCAGGTCCTGCGGACCTAACCTGTAGCGTTCAAAAAGTGAGGTCTGTTTCATGTTTCATCCCTTATGCTTTGGATGAAACCACTTTACAGACAGCATCTGCTTTTGATAATTACGCTAAAATCAGATGCACTTTTCGGAAAAGATGAATAATGGGAAAACTCGAAGACATGGCCCTGCTGGTTGAAGTCGCTGAGGCCGGTGGCCTTTCCGCTGCCGGACGACGCCTGTCGCTTTCCCCTGCCACCATGACGGCCAGGCTGAAGGCAATTGAAGAGCGCTACCAGACCCGCCTGTTCCATCGCTCAACGCGGTCCATCACCCTGACCCGTGCTGGCGAAGAGTTTTACCATGCCGCGCTGCGCGTGCTGGAAGAGGTTCAACATGCCGAGTCGTTACTGACGCAAAAAGAAGGTGTGCTCAGCGGTAATATTCGCCTTTCTGCCCCCTCTGACTTTGGCAGGCAGTACCTTAGCCCCGCCGTGGTTGAGTTTTCCCGCCACCATCCCGACGTGAAATTTTTCATCTCGTTAAGAGAGCACGTTGAGGACCTGGTCGCTAACCGGCTCGATATGAGCGTGCGCTTCGGCAACCTCCCGGACAGCAGCCTTGTCGTCAAAAATATTCGCCCCAATCATCGGGTACTGGTCGCCTCCCGGGCCTATCTTACCGCCCATGGTGTCCCGGCCACGTTTGCGGAGTTAGCCCATCACCGGTGCCTGGCGCTTGAGTCGCAGGGGGTGGTGATGAACGAATGGCGCTTTGAGACAGAGGGCAAGGAAACGGTCGTTCGCGTCGATCCTGCCATGGTGTGTGACGACGGCGCGCTGCTTCGTCAGTGGGCACTCAGCGGGGCGGGCATCGCGGGGAAATCGTGGTGGGACGTCAAAGACGACGTTGAGACAGGGAGACTCACGGTGCTGTTTGCCGACAGCTTCACCGGCTTTAGCCGATACGACCGCAAAGACGTCGGGCTGCAGTTTGTCTACCCGCAGCGCACCCTGCAGCCGCTTCAGGTCACAGCGTTCAGTCAGTTTTTTCTCGACTGGCTTAAAAAACAATAACGCCAAAAAACGGTGATACACTACCCCTCACCGGGTCATCGTCCCGTCTGAATGACCTGGTACGAAAACACAGGTAACCAAAATACAAAATGGTCACTCGTTGTTAATCGTAACCTGTCACGCTAAGCTTAAATAATGACTAAAAATATGCCTACCCCATCATCACGTGGTCCACTTGACCACACTGTCAGAGAGCAAATCGTCGAAGCGGCTTTTGAGCACTTCGGCCACTACGGCTATGAAAAAACCACCGTGGCCGAGCTGGCCAAATCTATCGGTTTTTCTAAGTCCTACATTTATAAATTTTTTGAGTCCAAACAGGCAATTGGCGAAGTGATCTGCGCTAACCGCCTGGAACTGATCATGGCGGCCGTGCTTTCCGCCATCGAGGACGCGCCCTCAGCCAGCGAAAAACTGCGCCGTCTTTTCAAAGCGCTAACTGAAGCAGGCAGCGAGCTGTTCTTCCACGATCGTAAGCTTTACGACATTGCCGCCGTCGCCGCACGCGAACAGTGGCCCTCAACGGAACGGTATGCAGAAAGCCTGATGAAGCTGATTGAGAGCATCATCATCGAAGGCAGGCAGGACGGTGAGTTCGAGAGAAAAACGCCGCTGGACGAGGTCACCCAGGCCATCCACATGGTGATGTGTCCTTACATCAATCCGGTACAGCTGCAGTACAACCTCGAAACGGCCCCAACTGCGGCAGTGCTGCTCTCTTCACTGATTTTACGAAGCCTGGCCCCCTGATTTGTGACCATTGACAATATTGGTCACTAGTCAGAGAATGCGGATACCGTTCTGTTACGTCTAAAAGGTTTCCCATGCTCAGGCTCACTTCAGCCCGCGTTGCCGTTTGTCTCCTGCCGTTCGCCCTGGTGGCATGCGGCGATACGTCTTCGAGTGACGATCCGCGCACTCAGCCGCCGCTTGTCAGATCCGCCTCTGTCGCACTTGCCAGCGACACAGCCCGCGCCTTCACGGGCGTGGTGGTCGCGAGAACGCAAAGCGATTTGGGTTTCAGGGTGCAGGGAAAAATCCTCGAACGTCTGGTGGATACCGGGCAGACCGTCAAACAGGGTCAGCCGTTGCTGCGCCTTGACCCGGTGGATCTGAAATTACAGGCCCAGGCACAGCAGCGCGCGGTGGACGCCGCCCAGGCGCGCGCCCGGAAAGCGTCCAGCGATGAGGCGCGCTATCGCGGTCTTGTGGCTTCTGGCGCCGTGTCCGCCGCGGAGTATGACCAGATCAAAGCCGCTGCGGATACGGCCAGAGCTGAGCTCAGCGCTGCCCGGGCGCAGGCCAGCGTGGCGCAAAACGCCACGGGTTATGCCGTACTGCTGGCGGATTCAGACGGCGTGGTGATGGAGACCCTCGCCGAACCGGGTCAGGTGGTCAGCGCCGGTCAGGTGGTGATCCGGCTTGCCAGAGCGGGACAGCGCGAAGCGCTTGTACAGTTCCCGGAGACCCTGCGTCCTGCCGTCGGCAGCGCCGCGCAGGCCACGCTGTATGGCAATGAAAAACACCCGGTCAGCGCAACACTGCGCCTGCTGTCTGATTCCGCAGACGCCACCACCCGCACCTATGAAGCACGCTATGTCCTGGAAGGCACCCTGGCAAACGCGCCGCTGGGAGCAACCGTCACGCTCCAGCTCGCCGAGCGCCAGGCGCAGGGCCAGGTGATGCAGGTTCCGCTGGCCTCCCTCTACGATGCAGGTAACGGCCCCGGCGTCTGGCGCATTTCCGATCGGTCAGCAAAAGTCACCTGGACGCCCGTTACGGTGCAGAGCGTGGGGGACGATGCCGCGCAGGTCACGGGAGGCGTGAAGCCCGGGGAGAAGATTGTTGCGCTGGGTGCCCATCTTCTGCATGAAGGTGAGACCGTCAGGCTGGCCGAACAACGTCATGCCGGCCTCGCGGAGACCACGCCATGAGCGAAAACCGCTTCAACCTGTCAGCGCTCGCCGTTCGCGAGCGTTCAGTCACGCTGTTTCTGATCGTTCTCGTAACAATTGCCGGTATTTACGCCTTTTTTGGCCTTGGACGCGCAGAAGATCCGCCTTTCACGGTGAAGCAGATGACGGTGATTACCGTCTGGCCGGGTGCGACCGCGCAGGAAATCCAGGATCAGGTTGCCGAACCGCTGGAAAAGCGCCTGCAGGAACTCAAATGGTATGACCGCACGGAAACCTATACCCGGCCCGGCATGGCCTTTATCACGTTGTCATTGCAGGACAAAACGCCGCCCGCTGAGGTGCAGGACGAGTTCTACCAGGCGCGGAAGAAGCTGGGAGACGAAACCCGGCGTCTCCCGTCCGGCGTCATCGGGCCGATGATCAATGACGAATTCTCGGATGTCACCTTTGCCCTTTTTGCCCTGAAAGCGAAAGGCGAACCGCAGCGGCAACTGGTACGTGATGCCGAAGGACTGCGCCAGCAGCTCCTGCACGTCCCGGGCGTGAAGAAGGTGAACATTATCGGTGAACAGGCTGAGCGGATTTACATCTCCTTCTCGCATGACCGTCTGGCGACGATGGGGCTCTCAACCCAGGATATCTTCACTGCGCTCAACAGCCAGAACGCCCTGGCCGCTGCTGGCTCCATTGAGACCCGGGGCGCGCAGATTTTTATTCGCCTCGACGGTGCTTTCGACGAATTGCAAAAGATCCGCGATACCCCCTTTGTGGCTCAGGGCAAGACCCTCAAGCTGTCCGATGTGGCCACGGTTGAACGGGGCTACGAAGATCCCCCGACGATGCTGATCCGTAATCAGCATGAGCCCGCCCTTCTGCTGGGCATTGTGATGCGTGAAGGCTGGAACGGTCTGACGCTGGGTAAAGCGCTGGATGCAGAAGCGGCGAAAATTAATGCTGGCCTGCCGCTCGGCATGACCCTGACCAAAGTCACCGATCAGTCCGTGAATATCCGCTCGTCGGTCGACGAGTTTATGATCAAATTCTTCGTCGCCCTGCTGGTGGTGATGGTGGTCTGTTTTGTCAGTATGGGCTGGCGCGTGGGCGTGGTGGTGGCAGCGGCGGTCCCGCTCACGCTGGCGGTGGTCTTCGTGGTAATGGAGGCCGCAGGAATAAACTTTGACCGCGTCACGCTGGGCTCTCTGATCCTCGCGCTTGGCCTGCTGGTTGATGACGCCATTATCGCCATCGAAATGATGGTGGTGAAGATGGAGGAAGGTTACGACAGAATCAAAGCCTCCGCCTACGCCTGGAGCCACACCGCCGCGCCCATGCTGGCGGGTACGCTGGTGACGGCCATTGGCTTTATGCCGAACGGCTTTGCCCAGTCGACCGCCGGGGAATACACCAGCAACATGTTCTGGATTGTCGGCCTCGCCCTGATTGCGTCCTGGTTTGTCGCCGTGGTGTTCACGCCGTATCTGGGCGTGAAGATCCTGCCAAACATTCCGGTCGTGGAAGGTGGCCATGCCGCCATCTATAACACGTCTCGCTATAATCGTTTTCGCCTGCTGCTTGGCCGCGTTATCGCCAGAAAATGGTGGGTGGCCGGCTCGGTCGTCGCCATTTTTATCCTCGCCGTGCTCGGTATGGGGCTCGTAAAAAAACAATTTTTCCCAACCTCCGATCGCCCGGAAGTGCTGGTTGAAGTCCAGATGCCCTACGGTACCTCGATTGCGCAGACCAGCGCCGCCACCGCAAAAATTGAAGCCTGGCTAAGCAAACAGCCGGAAGCCAAAATCGTTACCGCCTATATTGGACAGGGTTCACCTCGTTTTTATCTGGCGATGGCCCCCGAGCTACCCGATCCGTCTTTTGCCAAAGTCGTGATCCTCACGGACAGCGAGACCTCACGCGAGGCGCTCAAGTTCAGGCTTCGGGAGGCGGTCGCCAGCGGCCTTGCGCCGGAAGCCCGCGTGCGGGTAACCCAGCTGGTGTTTGGCCCATACTCGCCCTTCCCGGTGGCCTGGCGCGTTTCAGGGCCGGATGTCGCGACCGTGCGTGGCATTGCTGATAAGGTGAAAGCCGTGCTGGAGGCAAGCCCGATGATGCGAACCGTCAACAGTGACTGGGGCTCGCGCGTGCCCGTATTACATTTCACCCTCGACCAGAACCGCCTGCAGGCGACGGGATTAACGTCCAGTGACGTCGCCCGCCAGCTTCAGTTTCTGTTGTCCGGTGTGCCTGTTACCGCCGTACGGGAAGATATCCGTTCGGTAGAGGTGATGGGCCGCGCCGCGGGAGATATCCGCCTTGATCCGGCAAAAATTGAGGGTTTCACCCTGGTCGGCAATGCGGGACAGCGTGTTCCGCTGTCCCAAATCGGCAAGATTGAGATCGGCATGGAAGATCCGATCCTGCGCCGTCGCGATCGCACTCCGACCATTACCGTGCGGGGCGATATCGCCGACACGCTTCAGCCACCGGATGTGTCGGTTGCCATCATGAAGCAGCTCCAGCCAATTGTTGATGCGCTGCCAGCCGGGTACCGCATCGACATGGCGGGGTCGATTGAGGAGTCGGGTAAAGCCACACAGGCCATGCTCCCGCTGTTCCCGATCATGATTGCCCTGACGCTGCTGATCATCATTTTGCAGGTGCGTTCGCTCTCGGCGATGGTAATGGTGTTTCTTACCGCGCCGCTGGGATTGATTGGCGTGGTCCCAACCCTGCTGATGTTTAATCAGCCGTTTGGCATCAACGCCCTGGTGGGCCTGATCGCCCTGTCAGGCATTCTTATGCGCAATACTCTGATTCTGATCGGGCAAATCGACCATAACCAAAAGGCAGGCCTCGATCCGTTCCAGGCGGTGGTTGAGGCGACGGTCCAGCGAGCGCGCCCGGTATTACTGACCGCGATGGCTGCCGTGCTGGCGTTCATTCCCCTGACGCATTCGGTGTTCTGGGGAACGCTGGCCTGGACGCTGATCGGCGGAACGTTGGGGGGAACCATCATTACGCTCGTCTTCCTGCCGGCGATGTATGCAATCTGGTTCCGGATCCGCCCTGCGGAACAAGGCGTGCAGCCCCCTGCTGAAAACGTGTAAACTACCCTCAGTAATTAACTGACCCGAGGAAAACATGGTTGTTAAGCGCTTAAGAAAAGAGGACCGCCGCGTGCAGCTGCTGGAAGTGGCGCGTGGAATTGTCCGCCAGCAAGGCACGGAGGCACTGACGCTGGGTTACCTGGCGGAACGGGCCAACGTGACAAAACCGATCCCCTACGACCACTTTGGCGATCGCGAAGGGCTGTTGATGGCGCTGTACCAGGATTACAGCGATCGGCAGTTGAAAAAATTCCGTGAAACGCTGGCGGTAGACAGCAAAACGCTGGAAAAGACGATTCGCTTTTTCAGCGCCGCCTATATCGATTGCGCCATAACCGCCGGCCCCGAAACCGGCCCCATTGCCGCGGCGCTGTCCGGTTCTCACGCGCTGCAGACATTCCGGGAAGCGTGCGTGGCTGAGTGTGCCGACTGCCTGCGCACCGCGCTTTCTCCTTTTGTTGTGCTAAAAGGTGTTCAGGGGGAAGCAGTGCTGACGGCCATTTTGGGTGCTGCGGACGCGCTCAGCGCTGCCGCAGGGAGCGGTGCGCTCGCCCGAAATGTTGCGGAAGATATGCTCAGCGGCGCCATGTCCGGCGTGCTGGAGACCTACGCGAAAAGCACAAAATGATCGTAGCAGGCAGATTGACACATAAGTTACCAATAGTAATATAGACAGCAATTCATTCCCTGCTGAGGTTGCTATGTCTGCTAAAGATGTCATCAAAAATGCGCTGATCGTGACGGCTCACCCTGTCGAAAACTCGCTGTCTCATTCACTGGCCGATCGCATTGCCGGACAGCTTCGCGAACAAGGCACGCAGGTTGAAAGGGCTGACCTGCATGCCGAAGGTTTTAATCCGGCCATGTCGCGCGCCGATCTGGATTTTTATCATGGCGAACCCGGCGCCCTCCCCGACGATATTCTGCGCGAGCAGCAGCGCGTTGAGCGAGCGGATATGCTGGTGTTTGTCTTCCCGGTGTACTGGTGGTCAGTTCCCGCGCTGTTGAAAGGCTGGTTCGATCGCGTATTAACCCTGAACTGGGCGTATAAGGTAGCCGACGACGGCCGGATTGTGGGCAACTTAAGGGATGTTCCCGTCCGCCTGATTGCCACTGGCGGCAGCGATCTCACCGGATTTGATAAACACGGCTATTCGACGGCGATTCAGACGCAGATCATCGAAGGCGTATTTGGCTTCTGCGGGTTGAAGAACGTCACGCTCGATATTCTCTACCAGGCCGATACGGCAACACCTGCTCAGGTTGAGGATTTTCTGCAAGGACTCAATCTTGCGGATTAATATCAGCCTGTGATTGAAATTTCCCGGCGCACCTCATCGCGTGCCGGGCACAGATGAGAACCCTTACAGGGTAAAACCCCCATCACCCACTTGCGCCTGCGCGTACCATTGCATCAGCTTTTCGGTGCCGGGTGCGTTTTCAGCAGGTGCCCATGGGGCAAAATCAGGCCCGGCAACAGGCTGATATCCGCCGTGTTTAACCTCAAAAATAACGCCACCTTTATCCAGTGACAGCACGGCATGCCAGGTGCCCGCCTCCATCTCCAGCACCTTGCACGCGTCACCCAACACCACGCGTTGAGTCACGTTACCGTTGTCATCAAAATTCAGCACCAGAAAGCGGCCACTTAGCGCTGTCAGTAATTCAAAGGTATGCGGGTGGCGATGCGGGCGAACATAGGTGCCAGGCTCCATGGCAATGGCCAGGCGCTGAACCGGGTCGCTCAGTTCAGGGTGTAAATTACGATGCGCACGTAAGCGAGGGGAATTGGCGGCCTGCTCGCTCTGTTGCTGCAGATCGCTGAAAGTAATTTGTTTCATATACACCTTTGTGAATGGGGTCAGCTGACGGCACCCCGAGTGCCGCAAGGCGTTATACCATTCTGAACAGACTGTGGGCTACGGCATTTGTGAAACAAAACGCTGCCTGAGTTATCGGCCTGGAGGCTGAAAATGGCCTCAAAGAAGGGTGACGGACTCATCCAGCCAGCCGGGAAGATGATCCCTGTACCAGTTAAGGTAGATATTCAGATCAGGCTTTTTCCTTTCGTGCAGTAATAACACGACTTCAGTGACAATCCATGCTTTGGCGATAGTGATTTCTCTGGCTAACCTGTCTGCAAGGGAATGAGCAGTAAATAAACAGTAGCGTTCGGCAAGCTGCAAAATGCTTTGTCTTGTACCCATCCCTTTCACCAGCGGAGCAAGGTCGATAGCCGGACTGCCCGTGCCGAACCTTTCCCAGTCAAAAAGGATCACATCGCCGTTTTCTCTTCTGCCCCAGTTACCCGCATTCGTATCACCTGAAATCAAACATTCCTGATTAAACAAAACGCTGCCCGCCTGGTGAAAATAACGCAACTGCCGCTCAATGCGGACGGGTAATTCCAGAAGAGACAGCGATCTTTCAAGCGATGACTCAGGCCAGCTATGGGGGTGATAAATCCATGCGGGGTCGGCAGGATAATCGTGAAGGCGTGAAAGTCGTCTCAATATTTCGTCAGCAGTAACCTCATCCTGGGAGATCTTATGCGGAACGTACTCGAGCCTCAGGACGTGTTGATGAGGATCTGAGTGCAACAGTCGAGGTGATTCAACAGCCCTCTTGAGTGACTCCGCCGCACGCTCATAAAAGCAGTATTCAACATCACTAACAGGGCTTTTTTCAATTATCTGATTGCCATGTTGATCCGTCAAAAGGCGTACCTTTGCAGCGCCCATTTTGGATAAGTTGTCGGTAGACATACCGTCCTCATTCGATACGTTCGGTTTCTGGTCGTAAGTATAGCGTGATGGGGTAAATAAGATGTTGAGTAAAACTCACACTGACGCTCACTATTTATCGTTTTTCAAACGTAATCACGTTAAATACCATCAGGTCATCATCCCTTTAAAATTATAAATATCACTCTGCCTGTATGGAGCACCTATGACACTCGATGTTTTACTCCCGGTCATGAAAATTATCGCGCCGCATAAAAATAATATCGCTGAAAGCTTACATGACTTAATTAAAATACTGTCAGCAGAAAAAGAACATTCCGAAGCGCTGTCACCCTTTATTCATCGACTGCATCTGCTCTCTTTCGCCCAGAGCGCGCCGGGTAACGCCGAGGCGCTGCTCGCGGCGCATCTGCCAAAAGAAGATGGGCTCCTTCCGCTGCTTGACTTCGCGGACTGGCCCCGGGTGCGTTACGCCACATCAGGTGAAGTACAGACGCCTGAGTCTGAGGCTTATTTCCAGAAAATAACAACGGCTGCCAATCTGTTACGTTCAGCATTGATTGATGCTGAGCGCGAAAAAGGTACGCCTGCGCTTTATATTATCGATAAATTGCTTAATCTGAACAGCGCGCTGCCGGAAAGATATAAACACATGGCAAATATTCCCTACGCCTGATGTTATGCCTGTGGCCGCCTTTTTTGCCGGGTGACGCTGCGCTTACCCGGACTCTGTTGTAGGCCCGTGCAAGCGTAGCGCCGCCGGGCGAAGGTGACTATTCAACGTTCAGACAGACAATATCCAGAGCAGGAACCACCGGCGTATGGAGGTTAAGCCAGTCCCGCAGGCGTTCGATACTGTGTGTTCTGAGGGAATTTTTCGGCCAGACAAGATAATAGCCGTCGCCTGTGTCGATGGCTTCCCTGAAAGGTAATGCAAGCAGTCCGCTTTTCAGGGCTTCCAGCGTGAGCCGAAGATCGGCCATCGCAATACCATGCCCGTGCATGGCGGCAAGACTTCCCTGCTCCAGGGTATCGAACACGATCCCGCCACTCATGTCGAGCCCCGGATATAACCCGGTCCTTTTCAGCCAGCGTTTCCAGTCCCGTCTGTCCGGAGAGGGATGGATAAGATAGCACTGCGAAAGCTGGTGCCGGGCAGACTCCAGCAAAGACGGCGTACACACCGGAATGAGCCATTCGCTGAAAAGCAACCGACTCTCCGTTGACTCGCCAAAGTAGCCATTGCCGAGGAGGATCGCGCAATCATACGGCTCGCGGCTGAAGTCCACGGTGTCAAAGTCCATCCAGACGCTGGCGATTTCAACTTTAGGTTTTGCATGGTTCTCGCGAAAGGATTTGAGGACATTCAGAAGCCAATGCATCGTCAGGGTGCTGGGCGCTTTAAGGCGCAACAGATGATTTTCACTTCGGAATGCGCGACAGGCCCACTCGATATTCGAGAAACTTTCGCTAAGCTGTCCTGCCAGGATACGCCCGGCGTCGCTGACCTCGACTCTCGGCCCCTGCCGTTTAAAGAGCTCACAGTCAAACCACGTTTCAAGCGTCCGGACATGCCTGCTGACCGCGCCCGGTGTGATATTGAGCACTTCAGCGGCTTTGCTGAAGGAGTTCAGCCGCGCGGCTACTTCAAAAGCGCGCAGGGCATACAGCGGAGGTAAGGACATAATTTCCCTTTAAGTGACGAATATTCATCGCGTTATTTTTTCAGCTAATAACCGTTGGGCGGTTACTCACGAGATTAATGTGTCCGATCTTTTCGCCGGGTACAACACCTGTATTCACAAGATTATATTTCGCTTAAGTTCAGACACGAAAAAAAAATACCAAAACTGGCAGTTGATTCTTATTTGTATGACTTTTAAGATTTGTCTGCAACTCATTGATTAATTTGATTTAGGGAAATAAAAATGACAAATAAAGTCGTTGCGGGAATGATGATGGCCGCGTTTTCAGGGGCAGTATATGCAGGACCAGCACAAGTCACTCCGGATTTTTCACCAGAGAGTTTAACGGTTTCAGCCTCTGCCGGGATGCTGAGCGGAAAATCTCACGAGATGGTTTATGACGAAGTGACAGGAAGAAAAATTAGCCAACTGGACTGGAAAATTAAAAATGTCGCCATTCTGAAAGGCGATATTTCCTGGGATGCTTACTCCTTTTTGACACTGAACGCTCGCGGCTGGACATCCCTCGCATCAGGCTCTGGCCATATGGATGACTATGACTGGATGAATGCAAAACAATCCTCCTGGACAGACCATTCGAGCCATCCAGCGACGAACGTTAACTATGCCAATGAATACGATCTCAACGTAAAAGGTTGGATCTTCCAGGGCGATAATTATAAAGCGGGCGTTACCGCAGGTTATCAGGAAACCCGCTTCAGCTGGACGGCGACTGGCGGTACTTACAATTACGATAACGGCACCTATAAAGGGAACTTCCCGGCAGGCGAACGCGGCATTGGTTATAGCCAGCGTTTCTCCATGCCATATATTGGTCTTGCAGGACAGTACCGATTTAATGACTTTGAGTTTAATGCCCTGTTTAAATTCAGTGACTGGGTCCGTGCACATGATAACGACGAGCACTATATGCGCGATCTGACCTTCCGTGAGAAAACTAGCGATTCCCGCTATTATGGCGCATCCGTCGATGCCGGGTATTATGTCACTCCGCATGCCAAAGTATTTGCTGAATTTACCTATAGCAGCTACGAAGAAGGTAAAGGCGGTACGCAGATTATTGATACCAATACCGGGCAGTCCGGCTCTATTGGTGGGGACGCTGCGGGTATTTCTAACCACAACTATACCATTACAGCGGGTCTGCAATATCGCTTCTAATCCAGGCGAAACGCAGTCGATTGTTAATACAGTTCAGGCCCCTGATGGGGCCTTTTCTGCGCTAACCTCGCATGTCAAAGCCGGATTTTTGAAAATCTCTGTAGACTTCCGGATTGTCGAAGGCCGGGAATGTGGCTTTTTGGGCTGCTGATTTTAGCGCTTCGCACCAGGCTTTATTGCCGTCGCTGGTTGAGATAGCTAACGCCGTGCCATCCTGAGCAAATTCAATATGCAACCGGCATTTTTTCCCTTTCCACTTTTGCGGCTCGTCAATTTTGTCTTCTATTGCCGCCTTGATCGCCCGTGCCTGCGCCCCCCATTCATCCTGATCGTCCCAGCGTCCGGAACCACAAGACCCCGTTGCCGTGGTCTTATGGCATCCGGAAGGATGTAACGGCGCGCATCCCACAGCCAGGCTCGCCACAATGGCCAGCATCACGATTTTCTTCATTGTGTCAGACACGCCCACGTCTTGCTCCCTAAATCCATTTAAACCTCAACAGTGTTGGCCTATTCTTTCGTAACTGGTGGTCGCTACTCAACTACTAATAATTAGCCTGTCAGTGCGGCGCAAATCGCCGATTCCATTTTCTCGGGCGTGGTCATCGGTGCAAAACGTTTGAGCGGTTTACCGTTGCGTCCAATCAGGAATTTCGTAAAGTTCCACTTGATCCGCCCACCCAGCACGCCGGGCAATTCCTCTTTCAGGTAACGAAACAGCGGGTGCGCGGCGGCGCCATTGACCTCTATTTTCTCGAATATCGGAAAACTGACACCGTAGTTTATGTGGCAGGTTCTTGAGATGTCTTCGGCGCCACCGGGTTCCTGTTTACCGAACTGATTACAGGGAAAGCCAAGCACCACAAATCCCTGAGACGCGTATTTCTTGTATAACGCTTCAAGAGCAGCGTACTGCGGCGTAAAGCCGCACAGGCTAGCCGTATTCACGACCAGCACCACCTTACCCTCGTAGTCGGCCATAGCGACCGGTCGGCCATCCAGGCGGGTGGCTGAAAATTGATAAAAATGCGTCATACTGGCAACCTCAAAGCGGAATGTATTCACCCTCAACATTACCACATAGCACGTGATTCGGATCTTTACAGCCACAGAGCGACATTGAGGATTAAACTATCTATACGCCGTTATATAAGTCCCAATAAAATGAGTCTTTCAGCCGTTAATACTCAAGGATGATTGAAAATTTGCGTCACATGGAACCCCTCAGGTAAATGAGGTACGGGATGAGGTAATAAAGGATCAAAATACACACCTTCGTAGCAGGCAATCCAGTGGCGAGCCCCAGTCGTAACATTATCCCAGCGGCCATGAAATATACCGTTATTTTTCGGTTCACTGACCCCATCGTGTTTTATAAACGAAACATTCTCCAGTCCGATATAAAGCAAAAATCGTTTCATTTGCGCAAGATTGACACGTTTATATTTATCACAGAAACCTTTTTCCCTTGCAAGGTGTAACGTTTCTTCATAAGTTTTTTGAAGTAAACGGGCCATAACAGCAATACCACACCCTTCATGCTGACAAGGTTGTTGGACATGCTTATAAGTCATTTTCATCGGAATCATCCATTTTTTATTTTCAGGAATTACGTTTAATCCACAGATTATTATCGGCCCCCTGAAGCGTTTCTTGATAACAATAGCGCGTTGCGATGTAAGACTGGTTAAGAAACCATCTTCACCGACTCAACCAGCGGTTAAATTTCAGCAATAGATTGCCTGGGGACAGATGTATGAGTAAAATCCAATCTTTCGGGTAAAGAAAATGACTGTTGCTGATTCACTTCTCACTTTCTCCTTCGCTGCACTCCTGCTCACTCTCACGCCTGGCCTAGATACGGCTCTGATTCTTCGAACGGCCTGTGCTGAAGGGGGACGAAAAGCTATTCACACTGCGCTTGGCATCGATGCTGGCTGTTTTATATGGGGAGCGCTGGTCGCTTTGGGACTTGGCGCTCTGCTGGCCGTTTCTGAGCTGGCTTACACCGTGCTGAAAATTTGTGGTGCAGCCTATTTAAGCTGGCTGGGCTTACAGCTGCTGGTACGTCCCCGATCGTCTTTCGGTCTCAGCGACGGCAACCATGCTTCTCATGGGAACTGGTTTATGAGAGGGATGATGGGTAATGTGCTCAACCCCAAAATGGGTATTTTCTATGTCTCTTTTTTGCCTCAGTTTATACCTGCCGGTCACTCTCCTTTACTCTGGACGTTTTTGCTGGTCAGTATCCACGTGACAATCGGCACGATATGGTCAGTGACGCTTATTTTATCGACGCATTTTGCGTCAGGCATCCTGAAGAGAAGTGGCGTGATCAAGGTTATGGACAGGGCAACAGGAGGCTTGTTTTTGTGCTTCGCGGCTAAACTGGCGCTAAGCACAAGATAAGTCTCTTTCGTCCGCTTCTGCCGCGAAGCGGACCTCCCCTTACACCGACGACTTCGGCCGTAAATTCTCATCAAACGTCAGCCGTTTCCGCTCTGGCTCAACCTCACGCAGCGGCTCTACCTGATGCATCGTCAGCTTGCAGCGTTCCACCAGCACCTGATACTCCCGCGTGCCCTGCTGCTTCCAGGCCAGCTCCTGCTCGCTCAGCTCGCGGATAGCCTTTGCCGGGCTGCCGATGATCAAATGGTTGGCGGGCATCTCCGCTTTCGCCTTCACGAACGCCGCGGCGCCGACGATGCTGTTCTCGCCAATGACGGCGCCGTCCATCACCACCGCGTTCATGCCCACAAGCGCATTGCGGCGGATCACACAGCCGTGAAGGATCGCACTGTGGCCAATATGCCCGTCCTCTTCCACCACCGTGTCCTTCTCCGGGAAACCGTGCATGACGCAGTTATCCTGAATGTTCGCCCCGTCTTTCACCACGATACGGCCGAAATCACCGCGCAGGCTGGCATTAGGGCCGACATAAACACCTTTGCCCAGAATCACGTCGCCAATCAGCACCGCCGTTGGGTGTACATAGCTCTCGTCCGGCACCACCGGCGTCAGACCGTCAATTTGATAAACTGGCATCCTCACTCCTTATGCGCTTGTCAAACCGCCAAAGCGTTGATAGTAGAGCGTGCCGGGCACAGGCAGTTCGCCGACGGAGGTTTCGCCCTTCTCGCTGACAAACGCCAGCGCCCCCGGTGCCACACGCTGATAAATATTGATGCAGAGCTGTCGGGCGCTTTGCCCGGCCCAGTGCGCAGGCAGTAACTCCTCCGGCAGCAGCGGGTCTTTCAGCACCACACGACGATAAAAGTGGATCAGTAACAGCTGGATCTGGAAGCAGCGTTCCGGCGTCAGCTCTTCCGGCGCGGCCTCTTTCAGCAGCGGCAGCAGCGGGCGGAACGAGCTGATAAACGTCTCGTACATCGCGTTTTGCTCGGTCAACTGCCAGCACTCTTCGACCCGGGAACGCAGCGCGGCGCGGGAGAGCGCCAGCGGCGAGTGGGCTTCGAAGAAGATCACATTTTCTGCCACGCCGGCATCGTGTAGCAGGGACTGCACATCCGCCAGATGCTGCGACGGCGAGGCCATCAGGCTCGGCGCCAGCGTGCCAAACCCCTGCCAGATAAGCTGTTTTTTAACGTCGGCGAGGGTGTTTTTATCCAGCCCCTCGGAGAGCAGCAGTAACCATTTACCATCCCAGGCGGGCAGTTCCGCGCGGTAGATCTTATTCTCCGCGCGACGCGTCAGGCGCAGCCCTTTATCACTCAGGCGGTAAAAGCTACGCCTCCCGATGCGCGAGACGTCGAGCCAGCCCTCTTTGTTGAGGCGGAACAGCGCGGTACGCACGAAGCGTTCACCAAACCCCATACCTTCCAGCAGGGCGGCCAGACTACCGAGCCAAATCTCACCGCCGCGATGAGAAAGCGCGTCACCGTATAACGAGGAAATAAGGGATGTCCCGCTGACTGGAACAGAGCTGACCGCGTGCTGGATAAAGGCGTCGAGTTTATTCATGTGATTCATTCTGTTGTTATTTTTGTCCTGGATGAATCATAGCATACCAATCTGGCATCGACCCTCACCCTAACCCTCTCCCAAAGGGAGAGGGAACTTAATACACCCTCTCCCTTTGGGAGAGGGCTGGGGTGAGGGAAATTTAACCGTTGGCTGCCACTTTACGCAAATCAAACACCCGGCAGGCTTTGCCCTCTGAGCGCGGGATACTGCCGCAGTTCACGATCGTCACGTCGGTGGAAATCCCCACCATCGACTTAATGCGGTGACGCAGCTGGTGACACACCTGGCAACGCTGCTCGTGCGTTAGCGTCAGGCTGCTCTCTTTTAGCTCCACCTTCACGGAAAGTGAATCAAGATGCCCGCGACGGTTGACCTCCAGCTGGTAGTGCGGAGAGAGGTGTTCGAACTTCACAATCTCCTCTTCCAGCTGTGACGGGAAGACGTTAACGCCGCGGATGATCAGCATATCGTCACTGCGGCCGCTGATGCGGTCCATGCGGCGCATGCTGCGCGCCGTCGCCGGCAGCAGACGCGTCAGGTCGCGGGTGCGATAGCGGATCACCGGCAGCGCCTCTTTGGTCAGCGTGGTGAACAGCAGTTCGCCCTGCTCGCCGTCATCCAGCGGTGTGCCGTCGTTCGGGTTGACGATTTCCGGATAGAAGTGATCTTCCCAGATGGTCGGGCCGTCAACGGTTTCGATACACTCCATCGCCACCCCGGGTCCCATGACCTCCGAGAGGCCATAGATGTCCAGCGCCGTGATGCCTAAGCGTTTCTCAATTTCGCGGCGCATCGCCTGGGTCCACGGCTCGGCGCCGAAGACCCCCACGCGCAGGGAACAACTGCTGGCATCGCCGCCCATCTGCCGCTCCAGCTCCTCAATCAGGTTTAGGCAGTAGGAGGGCGTCACCATGATCATATCCGGCTGGAAATCACGGATCAGCTGCGCCTGTTTCTCCGTCTGGCCGCCGGACATCGGGATCACCGTCGCCCCTAAGCGCTCGGCGCCATAGTGTGCCCCCAGCCCGCCGGTAAACAGGCCATAGCCATACGCCACGTGAATTTTGTCCTTCGCGCTGCCGCCCGCGGCGCGCAGGGAACGGGCTACCAGATTGGCCCAGTTGTCAATGTCGCCTTGCGTGTAGCCGACAACCGTCGGTTTGCCGGTGGTACCGGATGAGGCGTGAATACGCACTACCTGCTCCATCGGCACGGCAAAAGTATCGAATGGGTAGTTATCCCGCAGGTCCTGCTTGGTGGTGCACGGGAATTTACGGATATCCGCCAGCTCTTTGAAATCGTCAGGGTGAACGCCCGCGGCGTCAAACTTGCGTTTGTACATCGGCACGTTGTTATAGGCGTGATGCAGCGTCCATTTCAGACGCTCGGTCTGCAGCGCCTGTAACTCGTCAATGGAGGCCGTCTCAATCGGATCAAGCTTTGTTGTATTTGTCGTTGTCATTGCAGGGTACTCACATTGAAAATTTGATCAAACACGCTCAAGGATCAGGGCAATGCCCTGACCCACACCGATGCACATCGTACACAGCGCGTATCGCCCGCCGCGTCGATGCAGTTCATTGCTGGCTGCCAGCGCCAGCCTGGCGCCGCTCATGCCGAGCGGGTGGCCAAGCGCAATCGCGCCACCGTTTGGGTTAACGTGCGCGGCATCATCCGGCAGCCCCAGTTGACGCAGCACGCCCAGCGCCTGGGAGGCGAAAGCTTCGTTAAGTTCGATAACGTCCATATCGTTAATACTGAGTCCGGCGCGCTCCAGCACCTTGCGGGTGGCAGGTACCGGGCCTAATCCCATCAGGCGTGGCGCCACGCCGGCCGTGGCCATCGCCACGATCCGCGTGCGCGGGACTAACCCCTGCGCCAGCGCCGTCTGCTCGCTGGCAACGATCAGCGCCGCCGCACCGTCGTTGACGCCGGAGGCATTGCCCGCCGTGACTACCCCGTTCTGACGGAACGGCGTTTTCAGTGCGGCCAGCTGTTCAAGCGTGGTGTCCGCACGCGGATGTTCATCCACGCTGAATTCGGTGACCGCGCCCTTTTTACCCGCTACCTGCACCGGCACGATCTCCTGCGCCAGAATGCCGTTCTGCTGCGCCTGTGCGGTACGCTGCTGGCTGCGCAGCGCAAAAGCGTCCTGATCGGCACGACTGATATTTAACAGTTCAGCTACATTCTCTGCCGTTTCCGGCATACTGTCCGTTCCGAAGTGCTGATGCATGAGCGGATTCACAAATCGCCAGCCGATGGTGGTATCAAAGATCTCCGCCTGACGCTGAAACGCGGCGGTGGCTTTGCCCATCACAAACGGCGCACGGGACATCGACTCCACGCCGCCCGCAATCAGCAGATCGCCGTCACCCGCTTTGATGGCGCGTGCGGCAAAACCAATCGCGTCCAGCCCGGAGCCGCACAGGCGGTTGATGGTGGTCCCGGAGACCGTTTGCGGCAGCCCGGCCAGCAGTGCCGACATACGCGCCACGTTGCGGTTATCTTCCCCCGCCTGGTTGGCGCAGCCGAAGATCACATCATCTATCCGCTCGAGGTCGAGCTGCGGGTAGCGGGCCAGCAGCGCACGCAGCGGCACGGCACCGAGATCGTCGGTCCTTACCGTGGAAAGCGCGCCGCCGTAGCGCCCCACCGGGGTTCGAACGCCATCACAAATAAATGCATCACCCATCAGGCCTCTCCTGTCACACTGCCGCCGATGCGGTGAGATTTCCCGCGAAAAAGGGCGACGGTTTTCTGTTGTTGATTTTGGATCTCAATGTCATACACGCCCGTCAGCTTGCCCTGATGCTTCACCCGCGCGGTGGCGGTAAGCGTGTCCCCGGCAAAGCCCGGACGCAGAAAATCAATCGAGCAGCCTGAGGCCACCGCTGCCAGCCCCTGGCTGTTGCAGGCGTAGGCAAAGGCGGTGTCTGCCAGCGAAAACAGCTGTCCGCCATGGCAGGTGTTGTGCCCGTTGAGCATCTGCGGGGTGATGGTCATGGTCACCACCGCGTAGCCCTCGTCCATCTCGACAATATCCATCCCCATCGCCTGCGCGCAGGCATCCCGTTCGTACATGGCGCGGGCGTTGTGCCAGGCGTTATGACTCATAGCTACTCTCCAGAAGCGCGCGCTGGCGCAGCAGTGAACAGGGGCGATAGCGTTCTTCACCATAATGGCGCTGCAGGTTCTCCAGCAGCGTCAGCAGGCGCTGCCAGCCCAGTCGTTCCCCCCAGGCGATCGGGCCGCTCGGGTAGTTGACGCCAAGACGCATGGCGGTATCGATATCCTTCTCGCTGGCCACCCCTTTTTGCAGGGCATCCAGCGCTTCATTGGCAATCATCGCCACCGTGCGCCAGATCAACAGGCCAGGATAATCGGCGATTTGCACCACCCGTTTTCCCTGCTGTTGCAGGTAACGGATAACTTTTTGCGTCGAGGTCAGGGGGTTACTGGCGGCGGCCGCAATCACCGCCACGTCGCCTTCAATGCGGTCTACCACCACCACCGGGCCGCTCAGGCGTAACGCCAGCGCCTGCGCGGTTTCCCCCTGCGTTTCGATGAGATACACATCATCAATTTTTGTGACACCGTCACGTTTTTTCTCGACGCGCATCGGGCTGTAGCTGTCATCTACGGTCTCAATCCACTGTACGGTGGGTTTGTCACCCTGCCAGTCGTAAACGCCTTTCCCGCTCTTTTTGCCCAGCCTTCCAGCCAGCACCAGCTCCTGCTGCACCAGCGAGGGCAGAAAACGCCGCTCCTGCCAGAAGGCGTTAAATACCGAGCAGGTCACCGCAAAATTAACGTCCTGACCAATCATGTCGGTCAGCTCCAGCGGCCCCATCGGGAAACCGCCGCCTTCGCGCAGGGCAGCGTCAATCACCTCCGGTGCTGCCACCTGTTCTTCCAGCGCGCGCCAGGCTTCGGAATAGAATGGACGCGCGACGCGGTTGACGATGAACCCCGGCGTTGACTGGCAGCGAACCGGCTGTTTCCCCCAGTTGAGCGCCAGCTCGCACAGCGCGTCGGCCACTTCCGGGGAGGTCGCCAGCCCGCTGACCACTTCCACCAGCTTCATCACCGGTGCCGGGTTAAAAAAATGCAGCCCCGCGACGCGTTCAGGGTGGTGTACATCCGCCGCGATTGCCGTGATCGAAATGGAAGAGGTGTTGCTGGTGAGTACCGTCTGCGCCGGGCAGATCTCAGCCAGCCGGACAAACAGTGCTTTTTTCACCTCAAGACGCTCAGAAGCGGCCTCTATCACCAGCTCCGCCGTAGAGAGCGCGCTGATATCAGTGACCGGGAGCAGCCGGGCGAGGATCTGTCCGCTGGCGTCCGCAGAGAGTTTGCCGCGCGTGACCCGGGAAGCCAGACGCTGGCGGATCCCCTCAATAGCGCGTGAAATCGCATCGGCAGAGATGTCGTAAATCAGCACCTGATGGCCGTGGCTGGCAGCAACCTCGGCGATGCCGGCCCCCATCGTGCCGCTGCCAATCACGGCGACAGTCCGTATGTTCAACATCTTATTTCCCCGTAAAGTGTGGCGCGCGCTTCGCCAGGAAGGCGCTGACGCCCTCGCGATAGTCGTCTCTGCGCCCGGCCAGACGTTGATAGTCGCGCTCGAGATCGAGTTGAGCGTCCAGGGTGTTGGTTTCCGCGGCATTGATCGCCTGCTTGATCAGCCCCAGCCCGAAGGTCGGCTGCGACGCAAAGTGCAACGCCATCTGCTGCGCGGTAGCGGAGAGCTGTTCGTCATCCACCACCTGCCAGATCATCCCCCAGGCCTGCGCCTGTTCGGCGCTGAGCTTGTCACCGAGCAGCGCCAGCCCCATGGCACGGGCACGTCCGGCCACGCGCGGCAGCAGCCAGGTGCCACCGCAGTCCGGGACTAACCCGAGCTTGCTGAAGGCCATCACAAAACTGGCGGAACGCGCCGCAATCACCATGTCGCACCCGAGCGCCAGCGTGGCACCGGCACCGGCCGCCACGCCGTTGACCGCGCAGATGACCGGCTTCGGCAGTTTTGCCAGGCGACGAACCAGCGGGTTGTAAAAGGTTTCAACGGACATTCCCAGATCCGGCGCCGGGCCGTTGGGGTCGACATTACGGTCATTCAGATCCTGACCGGCACAGAAACCGCGTCCGGCGCCGGTGATCAGCAGGCAGCGAACGGTGTCATCACGCTCAGCCTGTTTCAGGCACTCTGCGAGTTGCTGATGCATCACGTCATTAAAGCTGTTCAGACGCTCCGGACGGTTCAGCGTAAGGGTCATTACGCCCTGTTCTACATGACTGAGAATAAATTCCACAATTAGCGTCCTTTAAAGTCGGGGGTGCGTTTTTGTAAGAAGGCGTCGATGCCTTCCCGGCGGTCTTCAGTGGCAGAGAGCAGCGTAAACAGCTGACGCTCCTGGGCCAGCCCGGCCTGCAGCGGCACCTCCTGAGACTGGCGTAGCGCCTGTTTCGCCGCCTGCAGTGCCAGCGGCGAGTGGCGCGCCATCAGGCTCGCCTGCTTCAGGGCATACTCCAGCGTCAGCGCGGCCGGGAAAACGTCGCTGACCAGCCCGGCGCTCAGCGCCTGCTCTGCGGAAATGCTCTCGCCGGTCAGCACCATTTTGCTGGCCAGCGATTTACCGACGCAGCGGATAAGACGCTGGGTACCGCCCGCACCGGGCATAATGCCGAGCGTGATTTCCGGCAGGCCAAAACGGGCGTTGTCACCGGCAATCACCACGTCGCACAGCAGCGCCAGCTCGCAGCCCGCTCCCAGCGCGAAGCCGTTCACGGCGGCGATCAGCGGTTTAGGAAAAGCGTTGATACGTGCCCACAGCTGCGGGCGAATATCGTTCAGAGTGGCAGGCAGGTCTTTCTCCACCATTTCACTGAGATCCGCCCCGGCGGCAAAGCAGCGCTCGTTGCCGTAAATCACGCAGACAGCGACTCCGGTCTCCGCTGCGGCGGCCTCAAGCTGCTCCGCAAGCTGCGTTAACAGCGCATTGTTGAGGGCGTTGCGTGCCGCCGGACGGTTCAGCGTCAGCTGCAGCACGCGGCCATGACGGGTGACAGTCAGTTCGCTCATGCCATCCCCTTCGCGTCAAAATCCACGATCACATCAGCGGTAAGCGGCAACGACTGGCAGCTCAGCACATACCCGGCGGCCAGCTCGTCCGGCTCCAGGCTGTAGTTGGTCGCCATGTCCACCTTCCCGCGCAGCACTTTGCATTTACAGGTGGCGCACACGCCGCCCTTGCAGGCATACGGGAGATCCGCCCCCTGACGCAGGGCGGCATCAAGGATGCTTTCGTCGTCCGCCGTCAGGGTGATTTCACGGTCGCGTCCGTCCTGGCGCACGGTCACTTTCTGGCCTTCTGCCTGCACGTGCACCGCGCGTTTAACAGTGATTCCGGCGGTATTGAAGCGCTCAAGATGAATCGATTTATCCGGCATTCCCAGCGCCTTCAGCGCGGCTTCGGTGTCGTCCATCATCGCTGACGGGCCGCAGATAAACGCTTCGTCATACTGGCGGAAGTTGATCAGTTTTTTTGCCAGCGCCTGAAGCTTTTCCCCGTCGATGCGGCCATAAAGCAGGTCGCTGTCCAGCCGCTCCTGGCTGAAGATGGAGACCAGCTGCAGCCGCTGCGGGTATTTGTCCTTCAGGTCCGCCAGCGCCTGGCGGAACATCATGCTCTGGCTGCTGCGGTTGCCGTAGATCAGCGTGAAATGGCTGTTCGGTTCGGTCGCAAGCGTCGCGGAGATAATCGCCAGCATCGGGGTGATACCGGAGCCTGCCGCAATCGCCAGATAGTG
>OIER01000532.1_pt1 | contig 27072 bp, 20 predicted proteins | sample 1581801 | NCBI WGS metagenome assembly OIER01 (sample SAMN03281006, study PRJEB24777) | human gut metagenome | isolation source: fecal sample PR165 from 1 month old male Malay infant, vaginally delivered... | reverse complement strand
GGTATGGGGGCGGGTCTACCGCGGGGTCCCGGAAAAGAAATACAGGGAGAAAGGTTTTGTGTCGGGTGTAAGCTGCCGCGTGCGTTTTTTTCGGGGGGGGAGGGGGGATGGGCCCGCGTTTTATAAAAACCCTCAAAGAGACTTAACTAATGGGGCTGGTGATCCCTTTTTTGCCGGACCTATTCAAAGGGGAAAAGGAAAATGAACGACCAGCCCCCCGCCATAACGAATGCAGTCGAAGCCATCGGTCTGCCGGATCTGCACACCAGTGTCGACCGTTTCGTCAATCGCGAGTTCTCCTGGCTGCAGTTCAACCGCCGCGTGCTGGAAGAAGCCCACAATGTGCACCAGCCGCTGCTGGAGCGCCTGCGCTTCCTGTCCATCTCCGCCGCCAATCTCGACGAATTCTTCATGGTGCGCATTGCCGGTCTCGCCGGGCAGGTGCGTGCCGGGGTAGCCAATCGCAGCCCGGACGGGCGCACGCCGCAGGAGCAGCTGGAATTCGTGCTCGATGAGGTCGGCAAGCTGCAGGCCGCCCAGCAGCTGCGCCTGAACGAACTGCGCGTCGAGATGCTGGCCGAAAATATTGAAATCGTCCGCCCGGACAAGCTGACCAAAAGCGAGCGCCTCTGGCTCGAGGATCACTTCCTCGAAACCATCTATCCCGTCCTGACCCCGCTTTCCATCGATCCGGCACATCCGTTCCCGTTCATTCCCAATCTCGGTTTCACCATCGCCATGTTGTTGAGCCGCAGCATCGACAACCGTCCGATGACGGCGCTGTTGCGCCTGCCGCAGGCGTTGAAACGTTTCATCCAGATTCCCGACGATGCCGGCCGTTTCCGCTTCCTGACGCTTGAGGATGCCATCAGCCTGTTCACCGGGCGACTGTTCCCGGGCTACGAGGTGAAGGGCGCCGGTACATTCCGCATCATCCGCGACAGCGATATCGAGGTGGAGGAAGAGGCCGAGGATCTGGTGCGCCTGTTCGAAAGCGCGCTGAAGCGCCGCCGCCGCGGCCAGGTGATCCGCATCGAGTTCGATGATGAAATGCCGGAATCGCTGCGTGCTTTCGTGGCGACGGAACTCGGTGTTCCCGACAACCGCATCAGCGTGCTCGAAGGCCTTCTGGCGCTCAACACCATCTCCGAAATCGTCGGCATTCCGCGCGCCGACCTGAAATTCGTGCCCTACAACCCGCGCTTCCCCGAGCGGGTGCGCGAGCATGGCGGCGATTGCTTTGCCGCGATCCGCGAAAAGGACATCGTGGTGCACCACCCCTACGAATCCTTCGACGTCGTCGTGCAGTTCCTGCGCCAGGCGGCGGCGGATCCGGAAGTGGTTGCCATCAAGCAGACGCTCTACCGCACCTCCAATGACAGCCCCATCGTGCGCGCACTGATCGACGCCGCCGATGCCGGCAAATCGGTGACGGCGCTGGTCGAGCTCAAGGCGCGCTTCGACGAAGAAGCCAATATCCGCTGGGCGCGCGATCTGGAACGCGCCGGCGTTCAGGTCGTCTTCGGCTTCATCGAGCTGAAGACCCACGCGAAAATGTCGCTGGTCGTGCGCCGCGAGGAACAGAAGCTGCGCAGCTACGTGCATCTCGGCACAGGCAATTACCACCCGATCACCGCCAAGATCTATACGGATCTGTCGTTTTTCACCTGCGAACCGTCCATCGGCCGCGACGTAGCCCAGATATTCAACTTCATCACCGGCTATACCCAGCCATCCGGCGAGATGGGCATTGCCGTGTCGCCGACCACCCTGCGCCCGCGCATTCTCCAGCACATCGCCGAAGAAATCGAGCACGCCAAGGCCGGCCGTCCGGCGGCAATCTGGATGAAGATGAATTCGCTGGTCGATCCGCAGATCATCGATGCGCTCTACAATGCCAGCACGCACGGCGTCGACATCGACCTCATCGTGCGCGGCATCTGCTGCCTGCGCCCGCAGGTTCCGGGCCTGTCCGACACGATCCGGGCAAAATCCATCGTCGGCCGCTTTCTCGAGCACAGCCGTATTTTCTGCTTCGGCAACGGTGCGGGACTGCCGTCGGAAAAGGCGCTCGTCTATATCGGTTCAGCCGATATGATGACCCGCAACCTCGACCGCCGCGTCGAAACACTGGTTCCGATCACCAATCCAACTGTGCATCAACAGCTTCTTTCACAGATTATGCTGGCAAACCTTCTCGACAACCAGCAGAGTTACGAGTTACTAGCAGACGGTACATCGCGCCGGATTGTTCCGGTGGATGGAGAAGATGCTTTTAACGCGCAGGAATATTTCATGACAAATCCCAGCCTGTCCGGCCGCGGCAAGTCGCTGAAGTCTTCAGCACCACGCTTGATCGCTCACCGCAAGCGATCCAAAGCAGCGAAAAACAAGACTGCATGATATCCGCAGCGCAGGGGCGTGTGCAAGGACGCCATCCGGCCGGTGTCATCGACATCGGCTCGAACTCTGTACGTCTGGTCGTCTATGAGGGGGTTACCCGTTCGCCGACCGTCCTTTTCAACGAAAAGATTCTCTGCGGCCTTGGCAAAGGCCTGGTAAAAACCGGCAAGCTGAATGAAAAGGCCGTGCAAAGCGCCTTGCGGGCGCTGCGCCGGTTCCGCGCCCTGGCTGATCAGGCGGGCGCCCGCTCGCTGGATGTGCTGGCGACGGCGGCAGCGCGCGAAGCCGAAAACGGTCCCGATTTCATCGCCCAGGCCGAAATCGTTCTGGGAGAACCGATCAAGGTTCTGTCCGGCCGGGAAGAGGCCTATTATTCCGCGCTGGGGATCATCTCCGGCTTTCATGATCCCGATGGTATCGCAGGCGATCTGGGCGGCGGCAGTCTCGAACTGGTCGACGTCAAGGGCCGCACCATCGGCGACGGCATCACCCTGCCGCTGGGCGGCCTGCGTCTGCAGGATATGTCGAACGGCGATCTTTCCGCCGCGTCCGATATCGCGAAGAAGACGCTGGAATCGGCCAAGCTTTTGGCCAAGGGCAAGGGCCGGGCGTTCTACGCCGTGGGCGGCACGTGGCGAAACCTCGCCAAGCTGCACATGAGTGCCGAGCACTATCCGCTGCACGTCATGCACCACTATGAAATTCCCTTCGAGGAAGCACAGCGCTTTCTCAAGCGCGTCGCGGACGGCAATACGAAAAATGCGGCGGGAGGCGAGGATCTCTCGAGAAACCGCCGTGCCCTTTTGTCCTACGGCGCCATCGCCCTGCTTGAGACCATCCGCAAGATGCGTCCGTCAAAGATTGTCTTTTCGGCCCTTGGCGTGCGGGAAGGGTTTCTGTTCTCGCTGCTGTCGGAATCCGAGCAGCTGGAAGACCCGCTGATTGCCGCAGCCGATGAACTGGCCGTGCTGCGCGCCCGCTCGCCCGCCTATGCGCGCGAGCTGGCGGAGTGGAGCGGCGATGCCTTTGCCGCGCTTGGCTATGACGAGACGGAGGACGAGAAGCGCTATCGCCGCGCGGCCTGCCTGATCGCCGATATCAGCTGGCGTGCCCACCCCGATTATCGCGGTTCGCAGGCGCTGAACATGATCTCCAACGCCGCTTTTGTCGGCATTGATCATCCGGGCCGGGCCTATATCGCGCTTGCCAATTTCTTCCGCCATGAGGGCATTGCCAACAGCGCGGCGGACCCGGAACTGGCGGCGCTCGCTACGCCGCGGCTGCTGGAATATTCGAAGATACTGGCGGCGATCATGCGGATTGTTTATCCGTTTTCCGCATCGATGGCGGGGGTGGTTCCCAACCTCTCGTGGAAACAGGCGTCTGACGGCATCTATCTCGAAGTGGCGGCCAGGAATGCCGACCTGATCGGCGATGTGCCGGAAGGCCGCTTGCAGCAATTGGCGAAACTGACGGGCAAGCCGCTGAAAATGGCCATCGGCAAATAAGTGCCGGTGCTCAGGCGGCGATGGCCGCCTTCTTGCGTCCGGGCAGGGTCATCGCCGCGACACCGGCAATCACGCAGATCAGGCCGATCCATGCGGTCGATGCCAGGCTTTCGCCGAGAAACAGCACGCCGATGCCGACGCCGATCGGTACGCGCAGATAGGCCTGCGACGTCGTGCCGACCGTGCCCAGCGTATTGATCAGCCGGAAATAGATCACGAAGGCGAGGGCGGTGGAGAACACGGCAAGGCCGAGCAGCGCGAGGAGCGAGTGGGCAGAGGGCGCCAGTGTCCATGGCCGGTCGACCACGAGGCTGACCGGGATGAGGATGACGGCGCCGCAGAGCATCGAGCCAGCGGCGGGCATCATCGGATCGAGATTTTTGAAACCCTTGCCGAAGATGGCGGCCGCCGCATAGGAAATCGTTGCCGCAACGATGGCAAGCTGCGCCACCAGTTCCTTGCCGATGCCGTTGAATGCCTCGAGCCCGATGATCAGGGAAATGCCGATGACACCGGCCGCCACGCCGAAGACTTTTCGCGTGGTCACGGCTTCGTGGCGGGTGATCAGGACCGTCAGCAGAAAGGCGAAGATCGGCGTTGTCGAATTGAGAATGGTGGCAAGACCGGCATTGACGGTCAATTCTGCCCAGGCGATCAAGGTGAAGGGGATCACGCTGTTGATGCAGGCCTGGATGAGAAAGCGTTTCCAGATCGCCGGATCGCGCGGCAGGGCAAGGCCGCGCAGCTTGATGATGGCCAGCAGCAATCCGCCGGCGATCAGCGTGCGGGCGGCGATGAATGTGACCGGCGGGATCGTCTCGACCCCGACCCGGATGAAGGTGTAGGAGGCGCCCCACAGCGTGGCAAGAATGGCGAGAAGCGCCAGTTCTTTGGCCAGAGACGGGGTTTGCACGGGGGTAGCAGACATCATTGCCTCACATCAGCATGGTTTCAACGGGCCGATGCTAGCCAGTTTTGGCGGGCCGGTACTTCGGTGGAGGCCGAAGTATCAGTCCGTGCAGGGCACGGCCCGGATCCGCTTGTTCTCGAACTTCAGGCACAACTCGCCATTGATCAGCTGCAGCGCCTTTTCACCAAAAACCTCGCGGCGCCAGCCCTGCAGGGCCGGAATATCATCCGCATCGCCTTCCGCGGCAATCCGGTCGATCTCGTCTGACGTCGCGACAACCTTGGCGGCAACGCCGTGTTCTTCCGTCACCAGACGCAGCAGAACCTTCAGCAGTTCGGCCGCTGCTCCTGCACCTTCCGGCGACTGCACGGATTTCGGCAGGCGCGGCATGTCTTCCTTCGGCAGGTCCAGCGCGATGTTGACGGCATTGAGCAGCCCCGTGGCGATGCTGGAGCGCTCCCAGCCCTTGGGGATGGTGCGCAGCCGGCCCATCGCTTCCACATCACGCGGCTGCTGCTGGGCGATCTCGTAAATGGCGTCGTCCTTGAGCACGCGGCCGCGCGGCACGTTGCGTTCGCGCGCTTCGCGTTCCCGCCACGCTGCAACACTGCGCAGCACGGCGAGCTCCTGCGGCTTGCGCAGGCGCATCTTCAGGCGCTTCCACGCATCGTCGGGATGCATGTCATAGGTCTCGCGCGCCGTCAGCACCTTCATCTCGTCGAGCACCCAGTCGGTGCGGCCTTCTTCCTCGAGCTTTGCTTTGAGGTGCAGATAGATGTCGCGCAGATGGGTGACATCGGCCAGCGCATAGTCGAGCTGCTTGTCGGAGAGCGGGCGGCGGCGCCAGTCGGTGAAGCGCGAGGACTTGTCGATCTGCGCGCCATTCACCCGCTGCACCAGCTGGTCATAGGCAATGGCATCGCCGAAGCCGCAGACCATTGCCGCCACCTGCGTGTCGAAGACCGGATGGGGGATCAGATTGCCGAGATGGAAAACGATCTCGATATCCTGCCGTGCCGCGTGGAACACCTTGACGATGGTCTCATCCGCCATCAGCCGGAAAAACGGCGCAAGATCGAGGCCCGGGGCGAGGGCATCGACAATGGCAGTATGATCAGGGGATGCGAGCTGGATAACGCAAAGCTCCGGCCAGAACGTGGTCTCCCGGATGAACTCCGTGTCGACTGTTACGAAATCGGATTGCGAAAGGGCGGCTACAGCCTGGTCAAGCTGATCTGTGGTTGTAATCATGGTCATGAAATTTCTATAGCGAATGGAAATGCATTTGTCTCGCCTGTCCGAGTTTCTTCGCTGCTTGTCGCGTCTATATGGTTGATAGGCCCACAAATCCGTCCTCCAGTCATTCGCAATCTTGACAAATCGCCGTCAAAATGCGCTTGTCCGCGCAAATTCCAGATCATGGCCGGGGCTTTCTTCACGTCTTCCGGCAGCAAGCATCAAGCATCTCAGAGGCACATATCATGCACCGTTACCGCAGCCATACCTGCGCCGCCCTGCGGAAATCCGACGTTGGTTCGACAGTTCGTCTTTCCGGCTGGGTTCATCGCGTCCGCGATCATGGCGGCATTCTCTTCATCGACATCCGCGATCACTACGGTCTGACCCAGATCGTCGCCAGCCCCGACTCGCCCGCCTTCAAGCTGGCCGAGACCGTGCGCGGCGAATGGGTGATCCGCGTCGACGGCGAAGTGAAGGCCCGCACGGATGATACGGTCAATGCCACCATGCCGACGGGCGAGATCGAGGTGTTTGCCCGCGAGATCGAAATCCTGTCCGCCGCCAAGGAACTGCCGCTGCCGGTGTTCGGCGAGCTGGACTATCCGGAAGACATCCGCCTGAAGTACCGCTTCCTCGATCTGCGCCGCGACACGCTGCACAAGAACATCATGTCGCGCACCAAGATCATCGCCGCCATGCGCCGCCGCATGACCGAGATCGGCTTCACCGAATTCTCGACGCCGATCCTGACGGCATCGTCGCCGGAAGGTGCGCGCGACTTCCTCGTGCCCAGCCGCATTCATCCCGGCAAGTTCTATGCCCTGCCGCAGGCGCCGCAGCAGTACAAGCAGCTGATCATGATGTCCGGTTTCGACCGCTACTTCCAGATCGCACCCTGCTTCCGCGACGAAGATCCGCGTGCCGACCGCCTGCCGGGCGAGTTCTACCAGCTCGACGTCGAAATGAGCTTTGTCGAGCAGGAAGACGTGCTGTCGACGATGGAGCCGGTCCTGCGCGGTGTGTTCGAGGAATTTGCCGAGGGCAAACCGGTCACGCAGCAGTTCCCGCGCATCGCCTATGACGATGCCATGCGCAAATACGGTTCGGACAAGCCAGACCTGCGCAACCCGATCGAGATGCAGGCCGTGACCGAGCATTTCGCCGGTTCCGGCTTCAAGGTTTTCGCCAACATGATCGCCAACGATCCGAAGGTGGAAATCTGGGCGATCCCGGCCAAGACAGGCGGCTCGCGCGCCTTCTGCGACCGCATGAACTCCTGGGCGCAGGGCGAGGGCCAGCCGGGCCTCGGCTATATCTTCTGGCGCAAGGAAGGTGAAGCGCTTGAGGGCGCCGGTCCGCTGGCCAAGAACATCGGACCGGAACGCACCGAAGCCTTGCGCGTGCAGTTGGGTCTGGACGATGGCGACGCGGCATTCTTCGTTGCGGGCGATCCCAAGAAGTTCGTCTCCTTTGCCGGTGCCGCACGCACCCGTGCGGGCGAAGAACTCAACCTCGTCGACCGCGACCAGTTCAAGCTTGCCTGGATTGTCGACTTCCCGTTCTTCGAATGGCTGGAAGGCGAGAAGAAGATCGATTTCGCCCACAACCCGTTCTCCATGCCGCAGGGCGGCATGGACGCGCTGGAGCACCAGGACCCGCTGACGATCAAGGCGTTCCAGTACGATCTCGTCTGCAACGGCTTCGAGATTTCCTCGGGCGGCATCCGCAACCATCTGCCGGAAACCATGGTGAAGGCATTCGAGGCGGTCGGCCATTCGCGGGAAACCGTGGAAGAGCGCTTTGGCGGCCTCTACCGCGCGTTCCAGTATGGCGCACCGCCGCATGGCGGCATGGCGGCCGGTATCGACCGCATCGTGATGCTGCTCGTGGGTGCCAAGAACCTGCGCGAGATCACCATGTTCCCGATGAACCAGCAGGCCTACGATCTGCTGATGAACGCGCCGTCGGATGTGTCGCCAGCGCAGCTGCGCGACCTCAACATCCGCCTCGCGCCGATGAAGAAAGAGGATTAAAAACCCTTTCCAACCGACTCTGGACAAACAAAAAAGCCCGGCATCTCGCCGGGCTTTTTCTTTGCCGTCTCTATCGATTACTGGTTGGCGTTGACCGTGACGCCGAGCGTCTTGATCAGCGACTTCGGATCGGCCATGCCGCCGGCTGCAATGATGGCAAACGGCACGGGCTTGGCCGGGGCGGCCTTGATCTCGATGTTCTTCGGGCTGTCGAGATAGGCGCTGACCGCTGTTCCCAGGGCCTGGGCAAATTCGGCATTGCCGAGCTGCGCTGCCATCATCGGCAGGATGGCCTTGCCCTGGTTGACCAGGTCGGTGCGCTTGGCGCCCTGCTGCTTGGCAGCGTAGTCGAGAGCCTTGTTGGTGAGCGAAGCATCGTCGAAGCGGATCGATGCGCCGGTGAAGCTCAACTGCTGCATCAGGCCGAGCATGGCCATGCCCTTGGCATCGTCTGGCTTGCCGTCCACATTCTTTGTCGCCTCTTTGACATTTTTGACGAAATCGGGAGTGATGCCGGCAAGATCAATTTTTATACCCAAAGCACCCGCATTATCGAACGTGACGTCCATTTTCTCGACGTTGATGCGGCCATCAGAGGTATTCCAGGTGCCGCCCATGTCGAACTTTCCGGAAAGAGTCTCGTAACCAAGCGCTTTCAGAGCATCTTTGGTTTTCGGATCCTGGACTTCAGACAGGTCAGCTTTAAAACTTCCGATGTTGGATGTGAATTTCATCGGCGTCGTTGCGGAAAGGGGCGAACGGATACCAGACAGAGCATCCAGAGTAAGAGCCTCCTTGCCGTTCGCGGAGACAGCGACGTGTTTTATCTCGGCTTTTTCGAACTGGAGAACTTGTGCGAGTGGGTCGGTCGAGTTTTCAGGCGGAAGCATAACACCTTCAATACTGATGCCCTGAATAATGACTCTGCCGTTGGCCTCTTCCTTGGATGTGTGATCAATATCCGGCACGGTAATCAGTCCGACTTTGAATGCTCCTCCATCAGCATCAGCAATATCGCTAAGCGTCACATCGCCAACTTTGAAGCTTTCCTTATCGTCTTTGCCTGATACTTTTGTATCCTTCAGAACAACCGTTGTGCCGCTGCTTTCCACATTGCCGTACTCAAGCGTAGCACCATACTGGGAATAGATACCCTTCAGGCGGGCAGCCACCGCATTGCCGTCCACCGCATAGGCTGAACCGGCAAAGACAACGACAAGTGCAGTGGTCGCAGCCATGAGGTGCAAGCCGGATTTCAGAGAGTAGGTTGGACGCATAGTGTGTTCCTTGTTTTGCTCGGTAAACAAATCTATCCCATGCCGCGCGGCAAAACTATGACAGTCTTTCCCTGCGAAATCGGGCCAATTGGGCGGTAGAAAGTCAGATTTGGCGGGTGGACGCAAGCCCTGCCCATTTTTTGCCCATCACGATAGGCAACAGGCTGTGATCTGAGCGAATCATTGCTTGCCCGTGAATCGGTGAGTTGATAACCCATTGACATGGGAAAAAGCCTGATTCCGCCAGACAATGGCGACGATAATATTGAACCGGTTGATCTGAAAGCCGCGCTGGAAGAACGCTATCTGGCCTACGCGCTTTCGACAATCATGAACCGTGCCCTGCCGGATGTGCGCGACGGGCTCAAACCCGTCCACCGCAGAATCATGCATGCGATGCGGCTGTTGCGGCTTTCGCCCGACCAGTCCTATGCCAAATGCGCCCGCATCGTCGGCGAGGTCATGGGCAAGTTCCACCCGCATGGCGACCAGTCGATCTATGATGCGCTGGTGCGCCTGTCGCAGGATTTCGCCGTGCGTTATCCCGTTGTCGACGGGCAGGGCAATTTCGGCAATATCGACGGCGATAACCCGGCGGCCATGCGCTATACCGAAGCGCGGATGACCGACGTCGCCATGCTGCTTCTCGAAGGCATTACCGAGGATGCCGTCGACTTCCGCCCGACCTACAACGAGGAAGACGAAGAACCGATCGTTCTTCCCGGCGCCTTCCCGAACCTGCTCGCCAACGGCTCGTCCGGTATTGCGGTTGGTATGGCCACGTCGATCCCGCCGCACAATGTGTCGGAACTCTGCGCCGCTGCCCTGCACCTGATCAAGCATCCCGAGGCGACGGTCGAAGAGCTGATGTCGCTGGAGGATGATCCCGAGGATCACACCAGGACCAGGGTGCGCGGGCCGGATTTCCCGACCGGTGGCGTGCTTGTCGAAAGCGCCGATGCCATTCTCGATGCCTACAAGACCGGGCGCGGCGGTTTCCGCCTGCGCGCCCGCTGGCATGTGGAGGATCAGGGGCGCGGCACCTGGATCGTCGTCATCACCGAAATTCCCTATCAGGTGCAGAAATCCCGGCTGATCGAAAAGATCGCCGAGCTCCTGATCGCCAAGAAAATTCCCTTGCTGGATGATGTGCGCGACGAATCCACCGAGGATGTGCGCATCGTGCTCGAACCGAAGAGCCGCAGCGTCAATCCCGACATTCTGATGGAATCCCTGTTCAAGCTGTCCGAGCTGGAAACACGCTTTCCCCTGAATATGAATGTTCTCTCGAACGGCAAGGTGCCCAACGTCCTGTCGCTGCGCGACGTGCTCAAGCAATGGCTCGAACACCGCAAGGATGTCCTCATCCGCCGTTCGCGCCACCGGCTGGCCGAGATCGAGCGTCGCCTGGAAATTCTCGGCGGTTTCCTGATTGCCTATCTCAACCTGGACGAGGTGATCCGCATCATCCGCGAGGAGGATGAGCCCAAGCAGGAAATGATGACCCGTTTCGGGCTGAGCGATGTTCAGGCGGAAGCGGTCCTGAACATGCGCCTGCGGTCGTTGCGCAAGCTCGAGGAATTCGAGATCCGCAAGGAATTCGACGGGCTGACCGCCGAAAAGGGCGAAATCGAGCAGTTGCTGGGTTCCGATGCCAAGCAGTGGCAGACCATTTCCTGGCAGATCGCCGAAATGCAGAAGAAATATGCGGCCGACACACCGCTCGGCAAGCGACGCACCACCTTTGCCGATGCGCCGCAGCATGACCAGGCCGATATTCACCATGCCATGATCGAGAAGGAGCCGGTGACGGTCGTCGTCTCGGAAAAGGGCTGGCTGCGCGCCATGAAGGGGCATCTGCCCGATTTCTCGTCGCTGACCTTCAAGGAGGGCGACAAGCTCAAGCTGGCATTCCACGCGGAAACCACGGACCGGATTCTGATCCTGACCACCGGCGGCAAGTTCTACACCATCGGCGCCAACAGCCTGCCCGGCGGGCGCGGTCATGGCGAGCCGATCCGCATCATCGTGGATATGGAGAACGATCAGGACATCGTCACGGCCTTCGTGCACAACCCCGGACGCCAGCTGCTGCTGTCATCCCATGACGGCAACGGCTTCCTCGTGCCGGAGGCGGATGTCATGGCCAATACCCGCAAGGGCAGGCAGGTGATGAACGTCAAGGCGCCGGATGAGGCGCGCCATTGCATTCCCGTCACCGGCGACAGCGTGGCGATCGTCGGCGAGAACCGCAAGATGCTGGTGTTCCCGCTGTCGGAAATCCCCGAACTCGGGCGTGGCAAAGGCGTACGCCTGCAGCGCTACAAGGATGGCGGCGTCTCCGATATCCGCGTCTTTGCCATGGAGCGGGGGCTCACATGGCAGGATGCAGCGGACCGGACGTTCACGCGCAGCCGGGAAGAACTGGCCGAATGGATCGGGCCGCGTGCTTCCGCCGGCCGCATGGTGCCGAAGGGTTTCCCGCGCTCGGGCAAGTTTTCCTAACATCGATGTGACGGCTGATTGAAAAATTAAACGAGAGCGTTCATTCTCGTATTGACCGGTTTTACGTTTCGCTATAAATGAGAGTGAACATTCGCTCTTTTTTGTGGTACCTCGTGACCGACAGTATTCTGCCAAAGCAATCGAAGCTCCTGACCGATGACGGATCGGACAGGGAATCCGGTTGTTTTGTCGCCAAGCTGTTCGGCAAGCGGGCGCAGAACCGCGAAGTGCAGGAAGCGCGCATCCTTGAAGCCGCCACCAACTGTTTTGTCCGTGCGGGCTTTCGTGGCGCATCGATGAATGACATCTGCTCCGAGGCCGGCATGAGCCCCGGTGCGCTTTACCGTTATTTCCCCTCGAAAGAATCCCTGATCGAAGCCATCGTCGCGGGCCATCGCAAGGCAAGTGCCGAAATTCTCGACCGCATGAGCGGGTACGGCAACATCATCGATGCGCTTGTGATGGTGGGTCTCGACCACGTTCGCCAGAAGTCGGCGAACGGCGTTGACGACGCCAGCGCGCGGCTTTTTGCCGAGGTGCGGGCGGAAGCCATCCGCAACGAAGCCGTTGCGGCCCAGTGCGAGCTTTATGAAGGGCAGATGCGCGAAAAGCTTCTGTCGGCCGTCGGTGCCGCCAAGGCCCGGGGCGAGATTGATCCCGTCGGTGACCTGGAGCTTGTCGTGGCGAGCCTTGCCGCCATGGGCGAGGGGATCATCATGCGGAATTTTCCGGCACAGGGTGTGCCTGTCGAGGCGCTGGAGCCGATGTTCCGCGCTCTTGCGGTCGGCATCCTGCGCCCCGTGCAAGCATAAATACTGACATAACGATCCAGCAAATACCTCTTTTGATCAGGTAATCCGATGCGCAACCGTCGCACTAAACTTCTGGCATCCGTCGTTCTGGCCCTCGGCCTCACCGCCGCGCTCGTCCCTGCCGCCATGGCCGAGGACAAGACGGCCGTACAGGCGGTCAAGCCGCCGGTCATCAATGTCATTCCGGCCGTCGAGACCGAGATGGTCGCGTCCATCACCGTCACCGGCACCATCGTTCCGCGTCAGGAAGTTGCCGTGGGAACCGATGTGACGGGGCTGATCGTGCTCGAACTCGGCGCCGATCAGGGTGACCGGGTGAAGGAGGGCGACATCATCGCCCGCCTCGACAAATCATCCCTCGAAATCCAGCTGGCGCAGATCGAGGCGCAGCGCGCCCAGGCCGAAGCATCCATCGCCCAGTCGGAGGCGCAGATCGTCGATGCGCAGATCGCCGTCCGGCAGGCCCAGGAAGCGCTCGACCGCGCCCGCGCCCTGTCGGCCAAGGGCATCACCTCCAAAGCCGATTTCGACAATGCCACCAACGCCTATGACAGCGCCAATGCCCGGCTCAACACATCCCGGCAGGCGCTGGTTGCCAGCCAGTCGCAGCTGCAATTGGTGGCCGCGCAGAAACGCGACGTTCTGCTGCGCATCGAAAAGGCCGACGTCAAGGCACCGACGACCGGCGTCGTTCTCAGCCGCAATGCACTGCTTGGCGGCATTGTGTCGATGAATGCCGGTCCGCTGTTCCGCATCGCCCGCGACGGCGAGTTCGAACTTTCGGCCAATATACCGGAAGTGGATTTGCCGCGCCTCAAGCCTGACATGCCGGTGGCTGTGCGCGTGTCCGGCATGGAGCAGCCGGTTTCCGGCCGGGTGCGCCTCATCTCCCCGGAAATCACCGCAAGCTCGCGCCTCGGTGCGGTGAAGATTTCACTGGAGCACAATGACGCGATCCGGCCCGGCAACTTTGCCCGTGCGGTCATCGAATTGACCCGGCGCAATGGCGTCAGCGTCCCGCTCTCGGCCGTTGTCTATCGCGGCCCGACGGCCCTTGTGCAGGTGGTCAAGGACGGCGTGGTCGACACGCGCAAGGTCACCCTCGGCATCCGCAATGACCGCGCTGTGGAAGTGCTCGACGGGCTTGCCGACGGCGAAGAGGTTGTCGCGCGGGCCGGTACGTTCGTTGCCAATGGCGACCGGGTGACGCCCATGCGCATTGCCGCGGAAACGACGGGGGCAGTCAAATGAACTGGAACATTTCCGCCTGGTCGATCCGCAATCCGGTTCCGTCGATCCTGCTGTTTGTCGTGCTCGTCGTTCTCGGCCTGATGAGCTTTTCCAAGCTGCCGATCACCCGCTTTCCCAATATCGATGTTCCCCTGATTTCCGTGGCGGTCACCGATCCCGGCGTTGCGCCGAGCGAGCTGGAAACCCAGATCGCCAAGCGCGTGGAGGATTCGGTTGCCAACATCACCGGCGTGAAGAACGTCACCACCACGCTGACCGAAGGCATTTCGACGACGCTCGTCGAGTTCCGCCTCGAAGTGGATACGCAGAAGGCGCTCAACGATGTCAAGGATGCGGTCACCCGTATCCGCAGCGATCTGCCTGCCACGATCAAGGAACCCATTGTCAGCTCTGTCGATGTCGAGGGGTCATCAATCCTGACCTATGCGATTTCCGCGCCGGCGATGACATCCGAGGAACTGTCCTGGTTTGTCGACGACAAGATTCTGCGCGATATCCAGGGCGTCAAGGGTGTCGGCCGTGTCGAACGCTATGGCGGCGTGACGCGGGAAATCCGCGTCTCGCTCGATCCGGACCGTCTGACGGCATTGGGCGTGACCGCATTTGACGTCAACCGCGCGCTGAAATCGATGAATGCCGATCTGACCGGCGGGCGCGGCGATCTGGGGTCAACCCCGCAGACCATCCGTACCCCTGGCGCATCCCGCACGCTGGACGACCTGCGCAGCGTCGAAATTCCGCTGGCCGGCGGCCGCTCTGTCCGGCTGGATGCCATCGGCACCGTGTCGGATTCGTTCCAGGAACCCAAATCCTTTGCCCGGGTCAACAACCAGACCGTGGTGTCCCTCGGCGTGTTCCGCGCCAAGGGTGCCAGCGATGCGGATGTGTTCAAGCGGGTTCAGGACCGCATGGACCTGCTGACGCAGAAATACCCCGATGTGCGGTTCAGCATCATCGACAATGCGGTGAACTACACCTACGGCAATTATGAAGCCGCCATGAGCTCGCTGGTCGAAGGCGCGCTGCTGTCGATCGTCGTGGTCTTCCTGTTCCTGCGCAATATCCGCGCGACGCTGATCGCGGCGATTGCCCTGCCTCTGTCCGCCATCCCGACATTCTGGGCCATCGATATGCTCGGTTTTTCGCTGAACCTGATCAGCCTGCTCGGCATCACGCTGGTGACGGGTATTCTCGTCGACGACGCCATCGTGGAGATCGAGAACATCGTCCGGCACATGCGGTCGGGCAAATCGCCTTACCGCGCGTCGCTGGAGGCGGCCGACGAAATCGGACTTGCGGTTATCGCGATTTCCGTGACGATCATTGCGGTGTTTGCGCCGGTCAGCTTCATGAGCGGCATTGCCGGACAATATTTCAAGCAGTTCGGCCTGACGGTCGCCGTGGCGGTGTTCTTCTCGCTGCTGGTTGCGCGCCTGATCACGCCGATGATGACCGCCTATCTCCTGCGCGACGGCAAGAACCTGCACCATGAGGACAATGACACCGGCTGGGTTGGCGCCTATACACGCTTCCTTGGCGTGACGCTGCGCTATCGCTGGCTGACGCTGATCAGCGGCGTCCTGCTATTTGCAACGGCCATCTGGGCCATGGGGTTCCTGCCATCCGGGTTTGTCCCGGCACAGGACGAGGCGCGCGTGGCGGTCAATCTCGAGTTGACGCCGGGTTCACGCATCGATGAAACCCGCCGCGTCACCGATGAAGCGGCGCTGCGGGTCCGGGAAATCCCGGAAGTGCAGCAGACCTATGTCGTCGGCGGGTCGTCGCCAAAGGGCGAGACGGACACGCGCCGCGCGACCATGATCGTCAAGCTCAGCCACAAGAGCGAGCGCAGCCGGAGCCAGAAGCAGATCGAAGCCGAGATTTTCGCCAAGCTTTCCGAAGTGCCGGATCTGCGCGCCAACTTTGTCAATGATCGCGGCGAGCGCGAATTTGCCGTCGGCGTCATCGGTACGGACGGGCAGAAGGTGAGCGAGCAGGCCCGGTCCATGCAGAGCGGCATGACGGCAACGGGCAGCTTCCAGGCGGTGTCCTCCAGCGCTGCGCTGGACCGTCCGGAAATCATCGTGACACCGCGCATGGACAAGCTGGCCGAGCTTGGCCTGTCCACGTCGGCCGTTTCCGATGCGCTGCGCGTGGCGACGCTTGGCGACCTCGATGCCAATCTGGCGAAATACACCGTGGGTGACCGGCAGATTCCGATCCGGGTTCAGCTGACCGAGGACGCCCGCCGCGACCTGACTGTCTTGAACACGCTGACCGTGACCGCCCCATCCGGCGTCGTGGTGCCGCTGGCATCCATCGCGCAGGTCAGTTTCGGTCAGGGACCGTCGTCCATCGAACGCTTCAACCGCCAACGGCGCGTCGTTGTCGGCGCCAACATGGCCGGCGGCAAGGAGATCGGCGAGGGGCTTTCCATCGTCAAGGGCTTGCCGCAGGTCAAATCCATGCCGGACGGCGTGCGCATTCAGGAAACCGGCGACGCTGAAGTCATGGGCGAGGTTTTTGCCGGTTTCCGCGATGCGATGATCATGGGCCTGATGCTGGTGTTCGTGGTGCTGATCCTGCTCTTCGGCAGTATCTTCCATGCCTTCACCATCCTGATGTCATTGCCGTTGTCGATTGCCGGTGTGGCCGCCGCCCTGCTGCTCACCAACAATTCCGTATCCATGGCCGTGGTCATCGGTATTCTCATGCTGATGGGCATTGTCACCAAGAATGCCATAATGCTGGTCGATTTTGCCATTGAAGAGGTCAAGCACGGCATTCCGCGCAATGAGGCCATCATCGATGCGGGCCGCAAGCGCATCCGTCCCATTGTCATGACGACGATTGCCATGTCCGCGGGCATGGTGCCGGCGGCGCTGGCCTTCGGCGACGGCGGCGAGTTCCGGGCGCCCATGGCCATCGCGGTGATCGGCGGGCTGCTGATCTCGACCGTCCTGTCGCTGGTGTTCGTGCCATCCTTCTACACGATCATGGATGATCTCAGCCGCTGGATGGCGCGTGCGTTCCATTGGGGCTTCCGTCCGAACAAGCCGGACGAAGCCGAAGCAGCCGCACGCCCTGGCGTGCGTACCGTGCCCGCCTATCCGGCACCGGGCTACGCCAGCGAGGCAGCCGAATAGGGGTTCTCAGATCGGGTGGCGGAACGCCGCCATCCGCGAGCGCTTGCGGGCGCTGTGCATCTGCCAGATCGAATGGCTGACCAGCGTGGTGATGATGATGATGCCGCCGAGCAGGGTGGGGTCGCTCGGACGTTCGGCAAAGACCAGCCAGACCCAGATCGGCGCCAGAACCGTCTCCAGGAGATAAAACATCGCCACTTCAGGCCCGGACAGGAAGCGCGGGCCGGTCGCCAGGCAGGCAAAGGCGATTGTCGTCACCACGGCGCCGTTGAAGATGATCCAGCCGGGCGCCGCGACGGAAAATCCGTGCTGTGAAACCATGAAAATCGCCACGGTCATCGGCAGGACGGTGCCGATAATGGCCGCAAAGCTCATATCCTTCTTCGAGGCGCGGGTCACCGTGATGGCGGAGGCGAGGAAGAATGTCGACATCAGGGCGATGATATTGCCGAACAGGTGCCCCGATGACAGGCCCTCGCGCACGATAATCCCCACGCCGATCAGCATGAAGAACATGGCGACGAAGGTTGCGGTTTTCGGGCGCTCCTTCAGGAAAATCCAGGAAAGCAGCGCGGCAAACACCGTGTTGAACGCCAGGATGAAGACAAGGTTGGCCGTCGAGGTGTTGTAGACGGCGATCATGAAGAAGATCGAGCCCAGGCCGTAAAGCCCGGCCACGGCAAAGCCGATCCGCCCCGGCAGGATGGTTTTGACCCGGCCGGTCACCATGCTCCACACCGCCCAGATGATCAGGGCGCAGATAAAGGTCGTGCCGCTGCGCAGGAGCAGCGTCGACCAGGTTTCCCCCTGGCCGAGGCGCAGCAGCGGGATATCGACGGAGAGTATCAGCCCGCCTATGCCCGTGATGAGCAGGCCCTTGCGGTGATCGAGATGCGGTTGGGACATTTCCTCTGACTTTCCAAGTCTTTTTCTTGTTTTGAGGCCCGAGCATTAGCCGCAAGCGCTGGCTTATTCTAGGGCCGGGATTCATTAATCTGTTTCGAAGGAAACGGGTAAGCGGTGCTGGAACCAATCGGTCACCCCCTCTGTCCTGCCGGACATCTCCCCCACAAGGGGGGAGATCAGCCTTCACAGCTGTTTCAGTTAATCTCAAAGGCAGCAAAACTGGTAAACTATTGATGTCGATGTGATCTCCCCCTTGTGGGGGAGATGGGCGGCAGCCCAGAGGGGGGTGAATTGCAATAGGATGTGCTACAACCCAGCTCAATCGCGGCGTTCCCAGCCCTTCGGGCCCAGATGTTCCTGGGGCTTGTAGCGGATTTTGTACTGCATCTTGCGCGAGCCCTCGACCCAGTAGCCGAGATAGACATGCGGGAGGCCGGCGGCAGCGGCGCGCTGGATATGATCGAGGATCATGAAGGTGCCGAGCGAACGGTCGGCGTAATCCGGATTGAAGAAGGAATAGACCATCGACAACCCGTCGCCCATGACATCGGTCAGCGCCACGGCGATCAGCTCGCCTTCGCCCTTCTTGGTGATGAAGGAATCCGGCCCGCGGCGGCGGTATTCGATGATCTGGGTGGGGACGTGGGTGTCTTCGACCATCATCGCATAGTCGAGCACCGTCATTTCCGACATGCCGCCCTTGTTGTGCCGCGCATCGAGATAGCGCCGGAAGAGGGCGTATTGTTCGGTCGAAGGCTCCGCCTGGTGGATATTGCCGATCAGGTCCCGGTTGTGGTTCCAGACCCGGCGCATGGATTTGTCCTGCTTGAACTCCCCGGCCAGAATCCGCACGGAAACGCAGGCCCGGCAATTCTCGCAGGCCGGACGGTAGGCAATGTTCTGGGAGCGGCGGAAACCGCCCTGGGTCAGGAGATCATTCAGCTCGGCGGCGCGCCCGCCGACGAGGTGTGTAAAAACCTTGCGCTCCAATTGCCCTTCCAGATAAGGACAGGGCGAGGGTGCTGTCAGGAAGAACTGCGGTGATTGCTGCGGTTGATGCGTCATTCGTTATCCTGGAACAGTCTGCAACCCCTATAGAATCGTAAGACCCCCGAAAACGTCAATTCAATTATATTGCATTCAGATGTGAATGTCGCGGGTCGTCGTTGCAAACGTTACGGCCAGGACCGAGGTGCCAAGCAAAATGTCAGCCGTGCTCGTCATTGAGATTGTAGCAGGGCTGGCCGTTCCATGAATGGCTCGGCGCGTCCGCCTTGCCGTCGACCGTACGGCCCCAGCGGCCGGCGAAGGAACGGTAATCGTTGGAAAAGCGAATGGTCAGCAGACCCGAGCCGTATTTGTCGACCCAGACCATCGTGCGCTCGGTTCCCTTGGCCGGATCTTTTTCCGCGAGGGTTCCCATGACGAGGCCATCGCGCGCTTCGATCTGGTATGTGCCCGATATGCGGCCATCACGATCCACATTGAGCGCCGTGACGACATCCCGGTAGTCGCCGCTTGAAATCACCTCGCCGCAAAACCGTCCGGCCGGCGAAGCAGCGATGCTGTCGCCAAGTCCGGAACCATAGAATGCAAATGCCATTGCGGCGAGAGCAGCAAGCCTGAGATGTGTCATGGATGTGGCCGGTAAAGGAAGAAGGCTCCCGACGGGAGCCTTCTGGATTAATGATATGCGCGTACGACGACCGTACCAAGAAGAAGATCGTGGACCGTGCGTTTGCGGTCGACAACGAAAGTTGCGAGCAGGATAAGCGGTGTCAGTACCACATTCAATCCCCAGAACAGCACCGTATGGACGATCGCAAGCAGGCCATCGACCTTCTGGCCGTCAAGACGTTCGAGCCGGAGGCCCATCATCTGCATGCCCTTGGTTGCCTGGCGCGGTCCGCCGAGTGTTGTCGCCACATAGGCGAGCGCCACGGCCGGGAACATGATGCCGTACAGCATCCATCCAAGGCCAAGCGTTGCAACACCCAGAATGGCGATGACGATCGCGACCGGGATGCACAGGAAAAACACGATGACATAATCCATCAGGAACGCGAAAACGCGGCTGGACCGCACGCCCTGATACATCCGCCAGTCATCCAGGCGGTTGGTGATTATTTCGCCGTCAAGCGCGCTCGTATTCATTTCGTTTCCCGTTTCAAACACACGGACACAGTGCCGTGCTGCAGAACGTGGGAACTCCAGAATGGAAATTCAAGCAGATTTTTTTACAGGCCGGCTTTCAGGCGCTCGGCGACAAGCGGGGCGAAATAGGTCAGGATGCCGTCGCAACCGGCACGCTTGAACGCCAGCAGCGTTTCCATCATCACCCGTTCCTCGTCGATCCAGCCATTGGCGCCGGCAGCCTTGATCATCGTGTATTCGCCGGACACCTGATAGGCGAATGTCGGGACGGAGAATGTCTGCTTGAGCCGGTGGATGATGTCGAGATAGGGCAGGCCGGGCTTGACCATCAGTGAATCCGCGCCTTCCGCCAGATCCTGCTCCGCTTCGCGGATCGCCTCGTCCGTGTTGGCCGGATCGATGTAATAGGTCTTCTTGTCGCCCTTCAGGCGTCCCGACGTGCCGATGGCTTCGCGGTAGGGGCCATAGAAGGCCGATGCGAACTTGGTGGCATAGGCCATGATCGCCACATCCTGGAAACCATTCTGGTCCAGCGCTTCGCGGATGGCGCCGATACGGCCATCCATCATGTCGGACGGTGCAATGATATCGGCACCGGCCGCTGCCTGCAGCACGGCGCCGCGGGTGATCTGCGCCACCGTCTCGTCATTGACGATGATGCCGTCGCGCAGAATGCCGTCATGGCCATGACTGGTGAACGGGTCGAGCGCCACATCGGTGATCATGCCGATTTCCGGCACTGCGTCCTTGATGGCGCGGGTGGCGCGGTTGATCAGGTTGTCGGCATCGAGAATGCCCGATCCCGTCTCATCGCGCAGCGCCGGGTCGATATTGGCGAAGGTGGCAATGGCCGGAATGCCGAGCTTTGCGGCACGTTCCGCCTCGCGCGCGGCCATATCCACAGAAAAGCGCTGCACGCCGGGCATGGCGGCAATGTCTTCACGGCGATTCGTTCCCTCGCACAGAAAGATCGGCCAGATCAGGTCATTCACCGTCAGCTGGTTCTCCTGAACCAGGCGGCGCGACCAGTCGGCCTTGCGCATGCGGCGCAGGCGGCGGCTCTGCGTGATTTCATCGACGGTCCTGCCGGTGCTGGCATGAAAAGGGGAAACTTTGTTCATGATGGCTGCCTTATCCGCGTGCAGCGGACTTTCTGCTGTTGTTTAGAAGTGTTTTAACAGGCTTCCCCCCTCGGACCAAGATGCTTGGCAACAGATGTGATCCATTGACGCGGTGCGCCGGAGTTTCCTAACCTCATAATAATCAATGAGGAGGGGTGCATGGAAATCGATTTCGGCGGCGAAGGCGAAATAGTATTCGAAACCAGGGGCAAGGCCGGACTGGTTCGTTTGACACGCCCGAAAGCCCTCAATGCCCTGACCCCGATCATGGTCCGGGCGATGCATCGCGCCCTGCAGGCCTGGGCCGCCGATCCCGATATCGCCTGCGTTGTCGTTGAGGGGGAAGGCCGCGCCTTTTGTGCGGGCGGCGATATTCTTGCCGTCTACCATGCGGGGCAGGCGGGCAAGCCGCTCTATGACTTCTTTTACGACGAGTACCGGCTCAACGCCTTCATCCGCCACTTTCCAAAACCTTATGTTTCCCTGATCGACGGCATCGTCATGGGCGGTGGCGTCGGCATTTCCGTGCATGGCTCGCACCGGATCGTCACGGAAAATGTCATGTTCGCCATGCCGGAAGTCGGCATCGGCTTCTTTCCCGATGTGGGCGGCAGCGCCTTCCTGCCGCATTTGCCCGAGCATTTCGGCACCTATCTTGCCCTGACCGGCAACCGTATCCGCCAGGGCGATTGCCTGCAGAGCGGCATTGCCACCCATGCGATCCGGGCGCAGGACAAGGAGGCGATCCGCCATAGCCTGATCAAAACAGGCGACCCGGCGGAAGCCTTGCACGGCAAAACGATCAATCCGGACTATGAAACCAGTGAAAAAATACGCGATATGATCGGCGTGCTCTTCGATTCGCAAACGCTTGGCGGTTGTCTCATTCGCCTGGCTGCCGCTGGCGTGAACGGAAACGAGGATGCGCAGCGCGTTCTGGATATCGTCAGGACACGTTCTCCCACCAGCCTGCACGTGACGTTCAGGCAGATCGAAGAAGGACGTGATCTCGACATGGATCAATGCATGCAGATGGAATACCGGATCCTGTCCCGAATGCTGGAAAACCATGATTTCTATGAAGGTGTCCGGGCGCTGCTGGTCGATAAGGACAATGCGCCGGTCTGGCAGCCGGCAACGGTCGAAGACGTGACGCCGGAGCTGGTGGACGCTTATTTCGCGCCGCTGGGCGAGCGGGAACTGCAGCTTACATGATCGAGAAGCCCACCCATCTGCCCTTCGATTCGACCCTGGCCCAGACCGGATTCATCTGGCTGCTGCGTTTGGTGTCGCTGTATTGCCTCGCGGCCGGTGTCGGTTACTGGGTGCAGATCATGGGCTATTACGACGGGCTGCTCTGGCGCTTCGACCTGATGCCCTGGCAATGGAAGGTGGCGTCCGTGTCGCTGGCCATGCTGTTTCCCGTGGCGGCGACCGGGCTCTGGATGATGGTTTCCTGGGGTCCCGTCATCTGGTTCGTGGCTGCCGCGGGTGAGACGCTGATGTTCACGGTGTTCTGGGAATACTTTTATTACCGGCCCGCAATCGCCGTTATCCATGGCTGCGTCGCCTTGCTCTATATCGCCTTCCGTATCGTGCTTTTGCTGCAGAAGCGCCAGCAGGCCATGCCGCAGCGGTAAGTCTTCATTAAGCCTGAAATTGCATGCCTCGTGGTAAGGTACTGTTAAGTCTGAGTTTTAATTCGAATTTTATGCGTATTCGATAGTGTTGCCTCAACGGTGAGAAAAATACACCGAAACAACAGTGAGGCAGGTATTATGAACAACATACAGAGAAAGTCTGGCACGAGCCCGCATGCGACCGTGAATGATACAGCATTGCGGACTCTTTATCTTGAAGCACTTCAGTTGGTCGAACGTTTGCATCGTCGTTTACTTGACGTTGTCAAAGATGAATTCGACCGCAACGGCCGCAGTGACATCAACGCCATCCAGGCATTGCTGCTTTTCAACATCGGCAATGCTGAACTGACCGCCGGTGAACTGCGCAGCCGCGGTTACTATCTCGGCTCGAACGTGTCCTACAATCTGAAGAAACTGGTCGAGCTCGGCTTCATCTCCCACGAGCGTTCACGCACCGACCGCCGGTCGGTTCGCGTCAGCCTGACGGAGAAGGGCAATGAAGTGGCCGAACTGGTTGCAGGCCTTTACGAGCGTCACGTGGCGTCGATCGAGCATGTCGGCGGTATCAAGGCGGAAGAATTCCAGTCGATGAACAAGGCGTTGCAGCGTCTCGACCGCTTCTGGAACGATACCATCGCCTACCGCATGTAATCCTCGAAACCACTGTCAAACAAAAGCCCGGCTTCGCGTGACAGCGAAGGCGGGCTTTGCTGTGCAGGGCTGTGCCTGCGGGCCAAAAGTCATCAATCCGCCATAATGGCGTGGAAAGGCGTTTTGAGTTATTCCATAATTCAGTGAAGCTTAAATAGCGGCCTCCGCACGGGCTGATCGGCGCTCGAACCATCACGATAACGCGATCAGTGCAAAAGTTGCTGTTTATTAAGGGTGTTCCTGATAATTTTGGAAACCATAATCCGTGTTCTGCGTTATGAGGCGACGGGTTGGTTACAGAACTTCCAATTGGGTTGGGCAATACTATGAAGAAACTAGGATCATCAGCGCTTGATCGCCGCACATTCCTCACGGGCGTGGCAACAGCTGGTTTGGCTGCCATTGCATCGTCCGCCTGGGCGGAAGATGCCGCAATCAACGACATCCTTGCTTCTCCACGCCGCGGCAACTGGGACGATCAGTTCGACGCACGCTCCAGCGCCCATGCCAAGGTGGCCAGCTTCCAGCCGATTGCCAGCCCCGAGACGGTGTCCTTCATTCAGGCGGCCATCAACAGCTACAACCAGATCGTTGCCGGTGGCGGCTGGCCGAACGTGCCGGTTACCACCAAACTGCAACTTGGCGTTGTCGATCCTTCCGTTTCCATCCTGCGCAAGCGCCTGATGGTATCGGGCGATCTGTCCGCGAGCGCCGGCATTTCCAATTCGTTCGACACCTATGTCGATGCGGCGGTGAAGCGTTTCCAGACCCGTCACGGCCTTCCCGCTGATGGTGTCATGGGCCAGTTCACCATTGCCGCCATGAACATTCCGGCCAATATCCGGCTCGGCCAGCTGCAGACCAATCTGGAGCGCGTGCGCACGCTCGCCGCTGCCAACCAGGGCGCCCGCTATGTCATGGTCAATATTCCGGCCGCGCAGATCGAGGCCGTCGAGGGCGGCCGCGTCGTGCAGCGCCATACGGCCATTGTCGGCAAGATCGACCGCCAGACGCCGATTCTCGACTCCAAGATCTCCGAAGTCATTCTCAACCCTTACTGGACGGCACCGAAGTCGATCATCCAGAAGGATATTATCCCGCTGATGCGCAAGGACCCGACATACCTCACGCGCAACAAGATCCGCCTGTTCAACGAACAGCGCCAGGAAGTGCCGCCGGAAAGCGTCGACTGGAACACCGACGATGCGGTCAAGCTGATGTTCCGTCAGGACCCGGGCAAGATCAACGCCATGTCCTCGACCAAGATCAATTTTCCCAATCCCTACGCGGTTTACATGCATGACACGCCGCAGCAGGGCAATTTCAACAAGCTGATGCGCTTCGATTCCTCCGGCTGCGTGCGCGTGCAGAACGTGCGCGACCTGAATGTCTGGCTGCTGCGCAACACGCCGGGCTGGGACCGCCAGACCATGGATGCGACGATCAAATCCGGCGTCAACACGCCGATCGCCGTTGCCGATCCGGTTCCCCTGCATTTCGTCTATGTCAGCGCCTGGTCGACCGGCGACGGCGTCGTCCAGCTGCGCGACGATATTTATGAGCGCGATGGCCAGCAGGCCCTGTCGATCGGCACCAACACCTGATCGCTGCATCTGCTTGAATATGCTGATATTGCAAAGACCGCCTCCGGGCGGTCTTTTTGCATTTGAATGGTGGATGGCGGTTTCGGGCTAGTGCTTTTCGCCCACCGGCCATTGGCCTTGATCGTTTAAGTATGATAATGCGCCGGAAATACCTACTCACTTACCGGCAAATGAGGGTCCAGGCACCATGTCGAATGCAAGCGCTTCCGTTGCAGATACATTTTTCAACGCATCACTCGAAGACATCGATCCGGAAATTTTTGGCTCCATCCGCAAGGAACTGGGCCGCCAGCGCCACGAGATCGAGCTGATCGCCTCGGAAAACATCGTTTCGCGTGCCGTGCTTGAGGCACAGGGCTCGATCATGACCAACAAATATGCCGAGGGTTATCCGGGCAAGCGCTATTATGGCGGCTGCCAGTTTGTCGATATCGCGGAAGAACTGGCCATCGAGCGCGCCAAGAAACTGTTCAATTGCGAATATGCCAATGTGCAGCCGAATTCCGGCAGCCAGATGAACCAGGCCGTATTCCTGGCACTGCTGCAGCCGGGCGACACCTTCATGGGCCTCGACCTCAATTCCGGCGGGCACCTGACCCACGGTTCGCCCGTCAACATGTCCGGCAAGTGGTTCAATGTCGTTTCCTATGGCGTGCGCCAGGACGACAACCTGCTCGACATGGCCGAAATCGAACGCCTGGCGCATCAGCACAAGCCAAAGCTGATCATTGCCGGCGGCACGGCCTATTCGCGCGTCTGGGATTTCGAGCGTTTCCGCCAGATCGCCGATGCGGTCGGCGCCTATCTCATGGTCGACATGGCGCACATCGCCGGTCTCGTGGCTGCCGGTGTGCACCCGTCGCCGCTGCCGCATGCGCATGTCACCACCACCACGACGCACAAATCCCTGCGCGGCCCGCGCGGCGGCATGATCCTGACCAACGACGCCGATATTGCCAAGAAGATCAATTCGGCTGTCTTCCCCGGCCTGCAGGGCGGACCGCTGATGCATGTCATCGCCGCCAAGGCCGTGGCTTTCGGCGAAGCGCTGAAGCCGGAATTCAAGACCTACGGCCAGAATGTCGTGAACAATGCCCGTACCCTGGCGGAATCGCTGAAGAAGAACGGCCTCAACATCGTTTCGGGCGGCACCGACAACCATTTGATGCTGGTGGACCTGCGTCCCAAGAATGCCACCGGCAAGCGTGCGGAAGCCGCGCTTGGCCGCGCCAACATCACCTGCAACAAGAACGGCATCCCGTTCGACCCGGAAAAGCCGTTCGTCACCTCGGGCGTGCGCCTGGGCACACCGGCCGGCACGACGCGCGGTTTCGGCGCGGCCGAATTCACCGAGATCGGCAATCTGATTTCCGAAGTGCTCGATGGCCTGAAGGTTGCCAATTCCGACGAGGGCAATGCAGCGGTTGAAAAGGCCGTGCAGACCAAGGTGGTCGAGCTGACTGGCCGCTTCCCGCTTTACCCCTATCTCGGACAGTAAATCCGGGAGAAATACTGGAAATGGCGGTGCTTGAGCGCCGCCATTTTTGTTTGCGGGTGCGGGCGGAAGTGCGTGGTTCGACACGCTCACCATGAGGGAGATGGAGGATTGCAAGGAGCCATACCCTGCAACCTTTGCGATTAGCTTGAAGCCAACTCACCTCCCTCATGGTGAGCGTGTCGAACCACGCACAGCAGCTTTGCCACCCGCCGGTCAAGATTAGCCACACCAACCATTTCTTTGACACATCGTTGCGGCCAGGGTGCTTTTATATCGTACCGAAAGCCACTATCTTCCCTAACGATTTCAGAATCATCTCCGGAAAGCTAAACCATGCGTTGTCCCTACTGCCAGTCTGAGGATACTCAGGTGAAAGATTCCCGCCCCGCCGAAGATGGGGCGGTGATCCGC